>Ga0265293_10002146_pt1 | contig 40762 bp, 57 predicted proteins | sample Munlanlewell138R_FD_192505 | JGI IMG/M metagenome (GOLD analysis project Ga0265293, IMG submission 192505) | Leachate microbial communities from a municipal landfill in Southern Ontario, Canada - Leachate well 138R | ecosystem: Engineered > Solid waste > Landfill > Unclassified | place: Canada...
CGCGCAACACCACGCGCACGCCGGCGCCCTGGATCACGCCATCGCTCACGCTGGGCAGGTCGAGTGCCTGGGTCAGGACCGCTCGGCGCTCGGCACCGACGTCTTCCAGACGGAAACTGCGGCCTTCGAGCTGCGCGGTCAGCTCCTGCGGCGGGCCATCGAACAGGAGCTGCCCTTGGTTCAGCAGCAGCACGCTCTCGCAGCGCTCGGCTTCGTCGAGATAGGCGGTGGACCAGACCACGGCCATGCCTTCATCGGTCAGCGCCTGCACCATGCGCCACAAGTCCTGGCGGCTGACCGGGTCGACACCCACGCCCGGCTCGTCCAGCAGCAGCACCTTCGGCCGCGCCATGAGCGCACAGGCAAGGCCCAGCTTCTGCTTCATGCCGCCGGAGAGCTTGCCGGCCAGGCGTTTGGTGAAGGGTCCGAGCCGCGTGAAGTCCAGCAGCTCGGCAAACAGATCGGCGTTGCGGTCCGCATCCATGCCGCGCAACTGCGCATACAGGCGCATGTTCTCCATCACCGACAGGTCTTCGTACAGGCCAAAGCGTTGCGGCATGTAGCCACTGGCGACATGAATGGCGTCGTTGTCCTTGACCACGTCATAGCCTGCCAAGGTGACGTGGCCGGCGTTAGGCACCAGGAGGCCGGTCAGAATCCGCATCAGCGTCGTCTTGCCAGCGCCGTCGGGGCCGACCAGACCCGTCAGCCGCCCATAGTGGATGCGCGCGCTCAAGCCCCGCAGCGCCTTTACGTCTCCGAAATGCTTGTCCACGTCTTCGATGACGACGGCAGCGTCTTCGCCCGCACCCGCAGGCACGGCGGCGATGGCAGGGCTTGCCTGCATTTCAACGCTCCCCCGCCGGGATGCTGGTGCCGGCTTTCGCATCGACCTCGATCGTCACCGGCATGCCCTGGCGCAAGGCACTGTCGCTGTCGGCTTCGTCGATGACGATGCGCAGACGGTAGACCAGATCCGTGCGCAAATCCGTCGTCTCCACCGTCTTGGGGGTGAACTCGGCGCGCGGCGAGATGAAGCCGATCTGGCCGCGATAGACCTTCTCTGATGAATCGCTTTTGACGCGCACCACAGTACCGGGCGCGATGCGCCCCAAGTCCGACTCGCCCACGTAGGCGCGCACGTAAACCGGCTTGTCCAGGCTCAGGCTGTAGACCGCGCTCTGGCTTGCGACCATGCTGCCGGGCTCCCGCACTCGTGCGATGACGGTGCCGCTACTGGGCGCCATCAACTCGGTGTCCGCCAAGGCTGTCGTGGCTTGCGCTGCGGCGGCCTGTGCGACCGCAAGGCGAGCTTCTGCCGCGGCGATGTCTTCCTTGCGAAAACCTTCGGATGCTTGCGACAGGGCCGCCTTCGCCGCTCCGACACCAGCGGCTGCCTGGTCTCGCGCGGTGCGGGCGGCATCGACCGTACGCTGGCTGCTGGCACCCGATGTCAGCAGGCCACTCTGGCGCTTGAAATTCCGCTCGGTCTCGGTGGCGAGCGCCTGTGCCTGCCTGAGTGCCTCGCGCGCCTGGGTGATTTCCTGCGGTCGCAGGCCGCGGCGCAGCTTGGCCAGTTCCGCCTGCGCCACCTGCACCTGGGCCTGCGCTGCCGCAAGGGCCTCCCGATAGGGTTGCGCATCGAGCGCCGCCAGGCGCGCGCCGGCGCTGACGGCATCGCCCTCATCGAAAGCCATTTGCATCACGCGCCCGGGCTGACGGAAGGCCAGTTGCACCTCGCGGATGTCGACGTTGCCGTAGAGGCGCAATGCATCTTGTTGTCCATGGTCGCGCGACAGCCAGAACGCCAGTGCGCCGCCAAGAGCGAGCAAGACGACGGCGGTCACGACCCAACGGGTTTTTCTGGAGAGGAGGTTTGGAGTTGTCATCGATGGGTTTCCGCTGGATAAAGGTGCTCAGTGCTCGCGTGCGACCGGTGCATTCGCCGCTGACCGGCGCCAGGCTATGGCCGCTATGCCTGCCCACACCAACGTGCGCAGCGTCATGGCGACCACCGTGCGCCGCTCCCAGGCGCCACCCAAAGCCACATGCACTCCGAAAGCCAGGAACACGAGTGCGGTCGCCACCGTGATGACAATCGCCAACCACGCGGCCCAGCGCCGGCGCATCCACAAGCCGACGCCGGCGACGATGTAGGCGAGCCCGGCCAGAAAATTGAACCAGAGCACGAAAGGCACATAGTGGCCGGCGGCTTGGCGCGCCGCGCCGTCGACAAACAGAACGGCGCCGCCCTCCCGAAGAGTGAGCAGGCCGAAGCCGATCGCGAGCGGGGAGATCAGCCAGTGCCAGATGCTGCGTTGTGGATGAGTGGTCATCTTCATGGCCTTTACTTGATCGCGGAAACTCCCAAGCCTTCGCCGTCGTCGCGGTGTGCGTGTGCGTTCCGCCGGGCGGTCGGGCTGAGTGTTGAATGACGCGGATTCGCGCTGGAGGCGCAACGCGATCGCATGACCGTGGTGTGCCTCTCGGCCGACCGGGCAACTGCGTGGCGGCAGGATGGAAGGCGTTTCATCGGGTGTGCGTGATGCCACGGAGATAGATGGCAAACACGGCTGGCGCATCACGACGGATGCGACTGACCTTGCCGGCCAACAGCGACTGCATGACCAGTCCCTGGATCGTGCCGATGAACAACACGGCGGCGGCATCTACGTCCAGATCCGCATCCAGGTCGCCTTGGGCCTTGCCTGCCTCCATCAGGCGGCGCAGGCGCTGTTCGTATTGACGGAGCAAGGTCTGCACCATCCGCTTGGCGAGCGTCTCGCCAGAGCGTTGCAGTTCTCCGAACAGCATGCGCGGCACGCCGGGATGCTTGGCCACGAAGTCGATGTGCGTCATGAACATGGCTTCGAGTGCCGCGGCAGGAGACGCGGCGCCCTCGGCCGCCTTGTCCACGCGCACCAGCAGACGCTCACCGACCCAGGTCATCGTTGCCTCCAGGATCGCGTCCTTGGTGGGGAAGTGGCGAAACAGCGCGCCCTGCGTCAAACCCATTCGATCGGCGATGGCCGTGGTCGTGATTTCGGCCGGGTTTTGCTCCGCGGCCAAGTCCACCACCGCTTGCACTGTGGCAGCACGCCGCTCTTCAGCGGACAGATGTTGAGGACGTTCACTCACCAATCAGACCTCTTAAAGTAAGTAATTTATTACTAACTTAGCATGCGAAACACCCGCGTAGCAAGAGGGGGAAAGCAGCTAATCGCTTGGGCAGGGATGGCCCCTGCTTCATCCATGGGCGAAGCGCTGATCCGCGACCCCACGCTCCTGCCTCTTGGTCCGGGCCGTCAGCCAGGCGCCCGCAGTCACGCCGCTCCGTCTTGATGCGCGCGCGCGCCCGGCGCGGGATCACAGCGACGAGGCGATGATCTCGTACCGATAGCCACGCGAGACGGACCGCCTGCGCTTAACGAGCGACCATGATGTCTAGCGCAGCAGCGCCAGCGCCGGATAGGCAATGATCAACGCGACCACCAGGAGATCGACGATGAAGAATGGCGCGACCCCGCGGAAAATGCCGCCCAGGGTGGTGAGGTTGCCCACCACGCTCTTGATGACGAATACGTTCATGCCCACCGGTGGCGTCAACATGCCGATTTCGAGCATCTTCACCAGGAAGACCCCGAAAAACACCAGATTGATCTCGTATTGATTGAGGATGGGCAGGAAAATCGGCAATGTGATCAGCATCGCGCCAAAAGGATCCAGGAACATCCCGAGCACGAGGTAAAGCGCCACGATCAGCAGCACCAACTGCCAGTAGCTCAGCTCCATGGCGTCGACCAGCGACGAGATCGTCATCCCCAGCCCGCTGATCGACAGCAGGCGCGTCAGCATGATCGCGCCCACCCCGATCAGGAACAGCGCGCCGCACGTCATCACGGTGTCGACCAGTGCCTGGTTGACTTTGTCGCGGCCGATCCGGCCGGCCACAAAAGCGTAGACCAACGACAGGAAAGCACCCACGGCCCCGGCTTCGGTGGCGGTAAAGACGCCGCCAAACATACCGCCGAAGGTGGCCAGCATGATCAAGAGCGCCGGCCCGGTGTCGATCAGCGCCTGTTTCAATGAGGGTACATCGGCTGTCTCGAGCCGACGCGGCACCCATGCCGGCTTCAGAGGTGGCCCCGGCTGTTCAGACAGCGTTTTGAGATTTTAAGTGGAACGCTCCGGGCACATCATGCTGCCGTTTTAATCGCAGGCAGCGTCGCGAAGTAGGCCTCATCCGGAGTCTGGTCCGCCAGACTGGAGTGAGGGTGTCTCTGGTTATACAACTGGATGTACGTCCCGATGGACTGCCTGGCCTGGCTGACCGAGTCGTAGGCCTTCAGATACACCTCCTCGTACTTGATGCTGCGCCATACCCGTTCGACAAACACGTTGTCGCGCCAACTGCCCTTGCCATCCATGGATAACCGGATGCCTCGGCTTTGTACCGCTTCAGTGAAGGCGCTGGCTGTGAATTGGCTGCCCTGATCGGTATTGACGATATCAGGCAACCCGTACCGGGTAAAGGCTTCTTCCAAGGCTTGCACGGCATGCACCGCTTCCAGCGTGATGGCCACCCGATGAGCCAGAACCTTGCGACTGGCCCAGTCTACGACTGCAGTCAGATACACAAAGCCCCGAGCCATCGGGATATAGGTCGTGTCCAGCGCCCACACCTGATTGGCCCGATCAATCCGCATATCGCGCAGCAGGTACGGCCAAACCTTGTGCTGGGCGTTGCGCCGGCTCGTGTTGGGCTTGCAATACAGCGCCTTGACGCCCATGCGTTTCATCAGGGTGTCCACGTGCCGTCGGCCGACCTCATGGCCGTCACGGCGCAGTAACCGCGCCAGCATGCGGGCCCCGGCAAACGGAAACTCCAGATGCAGCTCGTCGATCCGGCGCATCAACACCAGATCTCTATCGCTCACGGGCCGGGCCAGGTAATACACACTCGATCGAGCAATCCCCACCAGTTTGGCCTGGCGTGACACCGGCAGTGCATGGCTACGGTCTATCATCGCTTTGCGCTCAGCAATCCCGCCTTGGTGAGCGCGCTTTCTAAAAAATCATTCTCCAGTGTGAGCTGGCCGATCTTGGCATGCAGCACCTTCAGATCGACCGGCGGCTCGCTGCTGGCCTGTCCGGCCGACCCGAATACGTCCGCCGCCTTCTCCTGCAACTGCCGCTTCCATTCCGTGATCTGGTTCGGATGCACATCGAACTGCTGAGCCAATTCGCCCAGGGTTCGATCCCCCTTGACCGCCGCCAAGGCCACCTTGGCCTTGAACGCTGCTGAGTGTGTGCGTCTCGTTCTCTTGGTCATCTCTCTGGTTCCTTTACCGGCATTATCGCCGAATCAGGCCCTGAGCTCTCCACTTATCAGACAGTCTGAATTTCCGCCGCCACCTCTCTTCAGCCACGCCAGCACCAAAAAAATCAGCACATAGGCCGCGGCGCTTAGCAGGCCTATGATCACGCCGCTGATGAAGAGCTCGACGATCGACACCTGCGCGATGACACCGTAGAGAATCATCAGGATGCTGGGAGGTATCAACGCACCCAGCGTCCCTCCCGCCGCGATCGCGCCGCAGGCGAGGTTGCGGTTGTAGCCCGGGGCAACCATTTCGGGGATGGCGATCCGGCCCATCGCCGCCGCGCAGGCCACGCTCGAACCGCACATCGAGGCGAAAGCGGTGCAGGCGAAGGTGCTGGATATAGCCAGGCTGCCGGGCAGCCGATGCAGCAGCGCCTTGGCGAGGTTGAAGAGGTCCGAGGTGATTCCCGAATAAAACCCGATGTACCCCATCAGCACGAACATGGGCACCGAAGTGAGCGTCCAGTTGGAGACGAACTCGTAAGGCACCGATTTCAGGACGCCCCAAGCCGGGTTCCAGCCCCGGGCGCCCCAGACGCCCAGAAACGACACACCGATGAGGGACAGGGCAACGGGAATCCGCAAGGCAAGCAAAAACAGCAAGCCGACAACGCTGAGCGCTCCGATCGCGGCAGCAGTCATTTTTCAATCCTTGACGAAATGGGAATCCGTGGCCGGGTGCAAAGAGACGAGCCGGAGCAGAACGATGGCCGCCGCCAGGGCAAACGATAAGGGCAGCATGAAGTACGCCGGCCAGGTCATCAGGGCATAGGTGGATGTCAGTACATATGCCTGAATCTCCCACTTCTCGATGGCGTAGTGATAGCTGGCGACCGCGAGCAGGACATACACCGCAATGCTTGCCACCGCGACGACGACATCGAGGACCCTATTGGCCTTCTTGCCGACCATATTATTGATCAGATCCATCGAAATCATGCCGCCCGTTCTTTCCAGGCGCATCAGCGGAAAATAGGAAATGGCGATGATCAGGTAAGCCGTGATGATTTCCACACTGCCCGGAATGTAGGAACCAAATCGTCGAAAAACGATTTCGAGCACGATGATCAGCATTGCCAGAAAGGTGGCGGTGGTGGCCAATGCCATCGCCACCTTCTCCAACCCGGAAAGAACGCGCGCAATTGCCATGATGAGTCTCCAGGCCGGGCAAAATGGGGTTCACTTCGCCCGACCTCTTGTGCGAGGAAGAACTCCAGCCTTTCGGCCGGAGCTTCTCCGCCACCGTTCAGGGGAGCCTGCGGCTCCGACCGGTTTAGCCCTGCTTACCTCGCCGTGAACGACAAGGCTTGCGCTTAGGCGCGAGGTCAGTTGCCGAACTTCGACAGGTCCCTGCCCGACCACAGCTCGTCGTAGATGATTTCTCCGATTTGGTCGGAGTCGTTGCCCTTGCCTGCCAGCAGCTCGGTCCATTTCGCCACCAGCTCCTGGTAGCGCTGGATCTTGGCCTCGGGCTCCTTGACGCGATAGCGGCTGCGGCCGATCTCCGCCACCGTGGCCATATCGCTTTGCGCGAAGGTCCGGTTGGCTTCGATCAGGTCCTCGGCCGGCACCACCACTTCCAGGCCGCGGGCCTTGCCTTCCTCTATGCCGCGTTCGCCCAGCGCCGCGTTGGAAGGGGCATATTCCGCCGAAGCGATGGTTGCCGCCTTGACGAAGGCCGCGCGCTGTTCGGGCGTCATGCCTTGCCAAACATCCCGGCGAAGAACGAAGCCCATGGCGGCCTGGAAGGTACCGATAGGCATGGGAGTGACGTATTTCACCACCTCACCCAGACGGGCGCCGATCAGCGCGGCCGGCGGGTTGAGCGTACCGTCGAGCAGGCCGTTGGAAATGGCCTCGTACTGTTCGGTGGTGGACATCTGTACCGGCACCGCGCCAAGCTCGGTGGCCCAGCGCGAGAACGGCGAACCGCCCGAACGCAGGCGCAGGCCTTCAAGATCTGCCTTGGTGCGCACCGGCTTTGTGCTGAGGATGTAGTACGGCTGTGTGGCCAGGCTGCCTGTGTACACCAGGCCCAGGCGCTTGAACTCGGCCATGCACTCAGCGCACTCCAACATGTATTCGGTGGTGGCGGCGCCCATCACATGCCCGTCGCTGCCCAGCGCTGCCAGTTCTGAGATGAATACCGTATTGGGAAACTCCGCCGGGGTATACAGCGACAGAACCTGGGCGACATCGATCATGTAGCTTTTCAGCGCTTCGAGGGCGTTGGAAAGGTTGACGACCTCCATGCCCAATTCACGGGTTTTGTAATCGCCCTTGGTGACCTCAGGCAACAAGGTGGCGAACTTGGCGTACGGCGCGAAGGCTTCGTGGCTGGGCGGTACGCCGGGCGCCACCGTGATTTCCTTGGCGGCAAGCGCCGAGGTCGACAGCCCAAGCCCCAGCAACATCGACAGTGCCAATTTGGACAGATCGGGATAATGCATGTTGAACCTCCTCGGGGATACGAAAACCCACCGGAAACCCACGTTTCCACTGGGAAAGTTCAGACTCGGGGATCAGCAATGGCGCCCGGGAAGAACTAGGATCTCGGTTCGTCTCCGGTGCGCCCAAAAGGCAGAAGCCGCTGCTCATAAACGACTTGCGCGCGATCAGCGGATCTCCTCTACGTTCAACTCGGTGGCGGCGACTTTTTTCAGTTCGACTTTGTCGACCTTGCCGGAAGGCAATTGCGGCAGCGTGGATGCCACCACAATGCGCTTGGGGACTTTGTAGTTGGCCATGCGGGTACGGCACCATTCACGCAAGGCATCGCCAGTGGGTGGCGCGATGCTCTCGGTGGTAGGCAGCACATAAGCCAGGCCAACTTCGGCATACAGTGGATGCGGCAGGCTGATCACGGCCGCCAGCCCCACTGCGGGATGCTCCTCCAGCACCGCTTCGATCTCTCTCGGATAGATGTTGTAGCCACCCCACTTGAACATCTCCGACATGCGGCTGACGAAGCGCACATAACCCCGCTCGCCGACCTCGGCGATATCGCCGGTTCTAAAGTAGCCATCGGCGGTGAAGGCAGCAGCGGTGGCTTCAGGTCGATTGAAGTACTCGAGCATGCAGCGCGAACGCTCGACCTGGATCTCGCCCTGTTCGCCCGGCTGGGCCAACCGCCCTTCTGCGGTCATGATGCGGATCTCATCGGCATAGATGGCATGGCCGATCGTTGTCGCGAGAGTCTCCAGGCTGTCGCCATCGGGATAGGTGCAAGTTACGCCGCCGCAGCACTCGGTAAGCCCGTAGATCGGGCTGTACTTCCAGCCGAGACCATCGATGCGGCGCAGCAGCTCCACGGGCATTCTTGTTATAGCCGCGGCCACGCTCCATCATTCCGTGATTGGGCAGCACCGCTCCTTTCGGATTGCCCGATGATCCCGAGGTATACACGATAACCGCCGCATCGAACCTCCGATCGCGGCCGGATTCCATCTCGAACGGCTCGCGTCCGGTCACCGCCTTGAGTTCGCTGAAGCGCTTGCCGGGCGTGGCGCCGTCGTCAAGGCAAATGATGTCCGTCAGGCAGGGGTTCCGCTCCCGCAAGGCTTCGACGTCTTCCAGGTAGGAACGCCCCTCAAACCCGGAAATGTGGAACAGGAGCGAAGGTTGCGCGTCCTCGATCACGTACTGGAACTCGCGAAGGCGATACTGGGGGTTCAGGCAAACCCAAATCGCCCCGACCATATTCATCGCGATCAACAACACCACGGAGTCGACTCGCGGCGTCGTCAGAATCGCAATCCGGTCGCCCCGCTCGACACCGAGATCACGCAGAATCGCGGCGTAGTGGCTGGCGCGATCCGCGAGCTCGGCATAGGTGCAGCTCGCCTCCGGCGACTTTAGCGCCACCCGGTTGCCGATGGTTCTGGCAAACTCCAGCACGCACTCAGCGTAGCTATTGGCATTGGAATACTGTTGCATCATTCCCTTTCTGGCTCTCGATATTTCGGTACATTCCTGCGCGGCGCTCAGTCCGCCCTGGCGATCACGTAGGCCGCCAGCATCTGTTCACTATCGGCATAACCGCCGATCTCGTCGAACACATTGGCGATGGCATTGACGCCTTTATTGATGAAGCCCACCGCTTCCGCCGGCTTGTCGGCCACCCGCCCGGCCCATGCCAGGGCGGTTTCCACGGCTTTTCGGTGAGGCACCAGCTCGTCGCCCAGCCCCCACATCACCGCCTTCTCCGCCGGCACCCTTTCAGCCATCAGAATCGGGCGCTTGGTGCGCGAGGGGCCGATGAGGCGAACCAGTTTCGGGACGCTGCGCCAGCCATACGCCACTTTGAGCTCCAGCTCCGGCACGTAGACGAAGCTGGTTTCGGCCATGACGCGCATGTCGCAAGCCATGGCAAGCGTCAAACCGCCGCCGACGACCGCTCCTTCGATCGCAGCTATGGTGACCTGCGGCAATTCGCCCCACAGCCTGACCATCTCGTGCCCATGATTGACCGAGTCGAGGAACCTGGAAGGCTCGCCGGGATCGACGAAAATCTCCTGGTCGTTTTTGTCGGCATGAGCTTCCCCCGAAATTTCGCCTTCCACGAGGTCGCGTATAAACTCGACGTAAAGGAAGGAATCGAGCATGTTCAAGGTACCGAAACAGGTGTACACGGCGGAGTTCAAGCTAGCCGCTGTGCAACGAGTGAGTGATGGACAAGGCATGGCGCTGGTGGCGCGCGAGTTGGGCCTTTCAGAGCAAACGCTGCGTAACTGGGTGAAGGCTGGGGAAGCTGGCAAGCTCAACCTCAAGGCGGGCAAGCCGGTGACCCCGGAGCAGATGGAGCTATCACGCCTGCGAGCGGAGAACACACGCTTGCAGATGGAGCTTGCGATTGCAAAAAAAGCGGCAGCATACTTCGCGAAGGACCTGCTGTGAGGTATGCGTGGATTGCCCAGCAGGTCAGGCAGTATCCGCTGTTGTCGCTGTGTGATGCGCTGTCGGTCAGTGTGAATGGCTATCGTGCGTGGAAGCGTGGCGGCACACCGAGCAGGAAGCGATTGACGGACACGCAGTTGCTGACGGTGATTCGCACGGTGCATGCCCAGGTCAAGGGTGCCTACGGTTCGCCGCGCATGACGCGGGAGATCCGTGATCGGGGCTATCCGGCCAGCAAGGCACGTGTGGAGCGAGTGATGCGTGAGCATGGCATCCGGGCGCGTCACAAGCGCCGCTACAAAGCGACGACCGACTCGAAGCACACGCTGCCGGTTGCCGCTAATGTGCTGAACCGGGAGTTCACTCCTGCCGGGCCGAATCAGGTGTTCAGTGCGGATATCACGTACATCAGGACCGACGAGGGCTGGCTGTACCTGGCCGTCGTGCTGGATCTGTTCAACAGGGAAGTGGTGGGTTGGTCGATAAAACCGCGTATGACCGCCGACCTGGTAACAGATGCACTGACGATGGTTTGGTTCCGGCGCCGGCCGGCGCCAGGGGCGCTGTTCCACTCGGATCGTGGCAGTCAGTACGCCAGTCATGAGTGCCAGCGCCAACTGGCCGCCTACGGGATGCGCAGCTCCATGAGCCGCAAGGGAAACTGCTGGGACAACGCGCCCACGGAAAGCTTCTTCAACAGTTTGAAGAATGAACGGGTTCATGCCACGCGCTACCGAACGCATCAGGAGGCGAAGGCGGATCTGTTCGAATACATGGAAGTGTTTTACAACCGCAGCCGTCGCCATTCGTCGTTGGGCTTGCTCTCCCCCGAGCAGTTCCTTCGAGACTGGATCAAGGCTCACCAGATGGACAGGCTGGCTGCATAACTCGGGACCATTGGAAGGCGAAAAACCGAGGGAAGGTCACTTGCCGCTGACGCGGCGGCGCTGCCCCCCAAGGGTTTTTTTGCGCTTGGGGCGGCCCGACGGTAAAAAAACCGCACCAGCCGGCAAGGCCGAGTGCGGTTCTTGATGCTACGGCGTCACACGCAAGCGCGGCGCCGGAATGTGGCACAACTTATTCGGCGTCGCCCTCGTCGGCCACCACAGGCTCGGGGCGATCCACGAACTCCATGAAAGCCATGGGCGCGTTGTCGCCCTGGCGGAAGCCCATCTTGAGCACGCGGGTGTAGCCGCCGGGACGGGCCTGGTAGCGGGGGCCGATCTCGTTGAACAGCTTGAGCACGGCGTCGCGGTCGCGCAGGCGGGCAAAGGCCAGGCGGTGGTTGGCGACGGTGGGCTCTTTGGCCAGCGTGACGAGCGGCTCGATGACGCGGCGGAGTTCCTTGGCCTTGGGCAGCGTGGTCTTGATCGCCTCGTGGGTGATCAGGGACACGGCCATGTTGCGGAACATGGCCAGGCGATGGCTGCTGGTACGGTTGAGTTTACGAAGACCGTGACGGTGACGCATGATGATTTCCTTGTTGAATCTTATGGGGCGGCAAGGCCGCCCGGATGAACCGGCTCTTCTATCGTCCCCGAACATTCGGGGTCGCGGGCCGATGAAAACGAAACGCGAAATTATACCGGGATTTCAGGGCGCCAATGGCGCCTTTTGGAATCAGACAAGCCGCGCAAGCCCCGCCTTTGGGGAGGAGCTAAACGCGGCTACGCCGGATCAGGGGCGCTCGAGGCCCAGCGGCGGCCAGTTGTCGAGCTTCATGCCCAGGGTGAGGCCGCGCGCGGCGAGCACTTCCTTGATTTCGTTGAGCGACTTGCGACCCAGGTTGGGGGTTTTGAGCAGTTCGTTCTCGGTGCGCTGGATGAGGTCGCCGATGTAGTAGATGTTCTCGGCCTTGAGGCAGTTGGCCGAACGCACGGTGAGCTCGAGGTCGTCGACCGGACGCAGCAGGATGGGATCGATCTGGGGGGATCCGCGGCTGGGCAGGTCGGCGGCTTCGGCCGAGCCCTCGAGGGCGGCGAAGATCGACAGCTGGTCCATCAGGATGCGGGCGGACTGGCGCACGGCTTCTTCGGGGGCGATGACACCGTTGGTTTCGACGTCGAGCACCAGGCGGTCGAGGTCGGTGCGCTGTTCCACGCGGGCGCTTTCCACCGCGTAGCTCACGCGCAGCACCGGGCTGAACGAAGCGTCGAGCACGATCCGGCCGATGGTGCGCGAGTGATCCTCGGCAAAGCCGCGCAGGTTGCCCGGCACGTAGCCGCGGCCTTTCTCGACCTTGATCTGCATCTCGAGCTTGCCGCCTTCGGTGAGGTGGGCAAGCACGTGATCGGGGTTCACGATCTCGACGTCGTGCGGCAGTTCAATATCGGCGGCGGTGACCACGCCGGCGCCGTTCTTGCGCAGCGACAGGGTGACTTCTTCGCGGCCATGCAGCTTGAACACGACGCCCTTGAGGTTGAGCATCATGTCGACCACGTCTTCCTGGACACCGTCAACGGTGGAGTACTCGTGCAGCACGCCGGTGATCTGGACTTCGGTGGGCGCATAGCCGGACATCGACGACAACAGGATGCGACGCAGCGCATTGCCGAGGGTGTGGCCGTAGCCGCGCTCGAAGGGCTCCATGATCACGCGCGAGTGATGCGGACCGACGTTCTCGACATCGACGCTGCGCGGCTTGAGGAAGGGGGCGTTTGCCATGCGATGGGTTCCTTTTCAATACCCTCGGTTCGTTACACCGATAAGGCTGATGGAATGGTGGTACATCATCGGCGGAATGCCGAGATGGACAAAACGGCGGCGAACCCCCTTGACTTGGGGGTTTGCCGCCGGCGTAGCGATGGAATTAGCGCGAGTAGAGCTCGACGACCATCGATTCGTTGACGTCGCGCGCGACGTCGGCGCGGTCGGGAGCCTGCTTGAACACGCCCGACAGCTTGTTGGCGTCGACCTCGACCCAGGGAGGAATGCCCTGGCTGGTGGCCAGTTGCAGCGCTTCCTGGATACGGCCTTGCTTGCGGGCTTTTTCGCGGATGGTCACGACGTCACCCGGCTTGAGGATGATCGACGGGATATCGGCGGTATGGCCGTTGAGCTCGACGGCGCGGTGGTTCACCAGCTGGCGAGCCTCGGCGCGGGTGGAGCCGAAGCCCATCCGGTAGACGACGTTGTCCAGGCGCGACTCGAGCAGCTGGATGAGGGTTTCGCCGGTATTGCCGCGACGGCGCTCGGCCTCGGTGAAATACTTGCGGAACTGCTTCTCCATCATGCCGTACATGCGCTTGAGCTTTTGCTTCTCGCGCAGTTGCAGGCCGTAGTCGGAGGTACGGGCGCCCGAAGTGCGACCGTGCTGACCCGGCTTGCTATCGAGCTTGCACTTGGAATCCAGCGAGCGGCGGGCGCTCTTCAGGAAGAGATCGGTACCCTCGCGACGCGAGAGCTTGCATTTGGGGCCAATGTAACGTGCCACGATGTGTTCCCCTTAGATGCGACGACGCTTGGGCGGCCGGCAGCCGTTGTGCGGCACCGGTGTGATATCGGAAATGCTGGTGATCTTGATGCCCAGCGCGTTGAGCGCGCGCACCGAGGACTCACGGCCGGGGCCGGGGCCTTTGATCCGCACTTCGAGGTTCTTGATGCCGTACTCGAGGGCGACGCGGCCAGCCGACTCGGACGCCACCTGGGCGGCGAACGGCGTGGACTTGCGCGAGCCCTTGAAACCGGCACCACCCGAGGTCGCCCACGACAGGGTGTTGCCCTGGCGATCGGTGATCGTGATGATGGTGTTGTTGAACGACGCATGCACGTGGGCGATGCCGTCGGACACGTTCTTTTTGACCTTCTTGCGCACACGCGAAGCGGCGCTGCTTTGTGCTTTTGCCATGGTGAGCTAGTCCTGTTATTTCTTCAGCGCGATACCGGCGCGACGCGGACCCTTGCGGGTGCGGGCGTTGGTACGGGTACGCTGACCCCGCACCGGCAGACCGCGCTTGTGGCGCAGCCCACGGTACGTGCCGAGATCGATGAGGCGCTTGATCGACAGCTGCACTTCGCGGCGCAGGTCGCCTTCGACGGTGAGCAGGCCAATCTGCTCGCGAATGCGCTCGAGTTCGGCGTCGTTGAGGTCTTTGACCTTTTTATCGACAGCCACACCGGCGGCTTCGCAGATTTTGCGGGCGCGGGTACGGCCGATGCCGAAAATCGCAGTCAGCCCGATCTCGGTGTGCTGATGCGGGGGAATGTTGATGCCAGCAATACGGGCCATAATGTTTCCTTAATAGTCGTTTTGCTGAATCAACCCTGACGCTGCTTATGGCGCGGGTCTGTACAAATCACCCGCACCACGCCGTGGCGCTTGATGATCTTGCAATGGCGGCAAATGCGCTTTACAGATGCCATGACTTTCATGGTTGACTCCTAATAATCCGCACGGCTTATTTCGTACGAAACACGATACGTGCGCGAGTAAGGTCGTATGGAGTGAGTTCCACCGTCACCTTGTCGCCCGGAAGGATCCGGATGTAGTTCATTCTCATCTTGCCAGAGATGTGGCCCAGAACCACGTGGCCATTTTCCAGTTTGACGCGAAAGTTTGCATTGGGGAGGTTCTCGAGAACCTCCCCCTGCATCTGAATGACGTCGTCTTTTGCCATGATGGGTCAAATTAACGCACCGGCAGGTTCATGCCCTTGAAATTGGCTTTCTTGAGCAGGGAGTCGTACTGATGGGACATGATGTACGACTGCACTTGAGCCATGAAGTCCATCGTGACCACAACGATGATCAGCAAAGACGTACCGCCAAAATAAAACGGAACGTTCCAGCGCAGGACCAGGAATTCGGGCAGCAAGCACACCAGGGTGATGTAGATGGCGCCCGCCAGCGTCAGCCGGGAGAGGATCCTGTCGATGTAACGCGCGGTTTGCTCGCCCGGACGAATGCCCGGGATGAACGCACCGCTCTTTTTGAGGTTGTCGGCCGTTTCGCGGCTGTTGAACACCAGCGCCGTATAGAAGAACGTGAAGAACACGATCGCCAACGCATACAGCGTGATGTACAAGGGTTGCCCGGGCGACAGCGCGGCCGCGATGTCGCGCATCCAGAGCATGCTCTCGCCAGTGGCGAACCAACTGGTGAGCGTAGCCGGGAACAGGATGATGGACGACGCGAAAATCGGCGGAATCACCCCGGACATATTGAGCTTGAGCGGCAGGTGCGAGCTTTGCCCGCCATACAGCTTGTTGCCCACTTGTCGCTTGGCATAGTTGACCGTGATGCGGCGCTGCCCACGCTCGACGAAAACGACGAATGCGGTGACCAGAACCACCAGCACAACGATGACCAGCGCTGAAAGAACCGCCATGGCGCCCGTGCGCACCAGCTCGAACAATCCCGCCAGCGCGGAGGGCAGGCCCGCCACGATACCGGCAAAGATGATGATCGAGATGCCGTTGCCCAGCCCACGCTCGGTAATCTGCTCGCCCAGCCACATGAGGAACATGGTGCCGGTGACCAGCGAGATGACCGTGGTAACGCGGAACAACATGCCCGGATCGATGACGAGGCCGGGCTGCGACTCGAGGGCCACCGAGATACCCACCGCCTGGAACAGGGCAAGAACCAGGGTTCCGTAGCGGGTGTACTGGGTGATCTTGCGCCGCCCCGCTTCGCCTTCTTTCTTGATGGCTTCGAGGGACGGCACGATGACCGTGAGCAGCTGCATGATGATCGACGCCGAAATATACGGCATGATCCCCAGCGCCAGGATCGAGAAGCGCGACAGCGCGCCTCCCGAGAACATGTTGAACAGGCCGAGAATGCCGCCCTGGTTCTGCTGGAACAGCATGGAAAGCTGATCCGGGTCGATTCCCGGCACGGGAATGTGCGTACCGAGCCGGTAGACGACCAGCGCCATGACCAGAAACACCAGGCGGCGCTTCAGGTCGCTGTAGCGGCCCCCGGCCTTGCCCAACGTATTCGCAGTTGCCAAAGTGATCCCCGTGCGCCTTTTAAGCGTTGGCGGCGTTCAGGCTACCGCCCGCGGCCTCGATCGCGGCGCGAGCGCCGGCCGTGGCCGAAATGCCATTGAGCACTACCTTGCGGGTGAGCTCGCCCGACTTGATGACCTTGGCGTAGCGCACCTGCTGGCCAACGACACCCGCTTGCTTCAGCACCTGCACGTCGATTTCGTCGACGGGCAGCTTCTGGAGCTCGGACAGGCGAACCTCGGCATAGAGGTGGCGACCCAGGGACTTGAAGCCGCGCTTGGGCAGACGGCGCTGCAGCGGCATCTGGCCGCCTTCGAAGCCGACCTTGTGGAAGCCGCCGGAACGCGACTTCTGGCCCTTGTGGCCACGGCCAGCGGTCTTGCCCAGGCCGGAGCCGATGCCACGGCCCACGCGGCGGCGCTCGCGGCGCGAGCCTGCGGCGGGCTCGAGGGTATTGAGTTGAGTGATGTTATCCATGGCTATTCCTTCAGGCTTCCGAGACGGAGACCAGATAGGCCACCTTGCGGATCATGCCGCGGACCTCGGGCGTGTCGACCAGCACCTTGGTGCTGCGAATGCGACGCAGGCCCAGGCCGCGCACGGTAGCGCGGTGCGATTCGGGCGTGCCGATGGGCGAACGGACCAGCGTCACCTTGACCTGTTTTTGAGTGGTCATGTGTTACCCCAGAATCTCTTCGACCGTTTTGCCACGCTTGGCGGCGATTTCGGACGGAGTGGACGAGGCGCGCAGTCCGTTGAGGGTTGCACGCACCAGGTTGTAGGGATTGGTGGAGCCCAGGCTCTTGGCCACCACGTTGCGCACGCCCATGACGTCGAAGATGGCGCGCATCGGGCCGCCGGCGATCACGCCGGTACCTTCGGCGGCGGGCGAGATCAGCACCTTGGAGGCGCCGTGCTTGCCGACCACCGCGTGGTGCAGGGTGCCGTTCTTGAGGGCAACCTTGACCATGCCGCGACGAGCTTGTTCCATCGCCTTCTGGACGGCCACCGGCACTTCGCGGGCCTTGCCCTTGCCCATGCCGATCCGGCCATCGCCGTCGCCCACCACGCTCAGCGCCGCGAAGCTCATGGTGCGACCACCCTTCACGACCTTGCTGACGCGGTTGACCGCGATCATTTTTTCACGGAAGCCGTCATCGCGCTCTTCGGCGTTGGCGTTCCTGCCTTGCATCTTGGCCATTGTGATCCTCGCTTAGAACTTCAGGCCGGCTTCGCGCGCGGCTTCCGCCAACGCCTTCACACGACCGTGATAGCGGAAACCGGAGCGATCGAACGCCACCGACTCGATACCCGCGGCGCGGGCCTTTTCGGCCACGCGCTTGCCCACCAGGGTAGCGGCGGCGATATTGCCGCCCTTGCCCACCTGGTCGGCGAGCTGCTGGCGCACCTCGGGCTCCAGTGTGGAAGCGCTGGCGACGACGACGTTGCCGGCGGGGCCAATGATATTGGCATAAATGTGCGAGTTGGAGCGATGCACCGACAGGCGATGCATCTCCAGCTCGTGGATCTTGCGCCGGGCGGGAACCGCGCGACGCAAACGGGATTGTTTTTTGTCCATGATTCGTCCTTGCGCCCTTTACTTCTTCTTGGTCTCTTTGATGATGACCCGCTCGTTGGCGTAACGCACACCCTTGCCCTTGTAGGGCTCGGGCGGACGATAGGCACGGATCTCGGCGGCAACCTGGCCGATCACCTGCTTGTCGGCGCCTTTGAGCACGATTTCGGTTTGCGTGGGGCACTCGACCTTCACGCCGGCCGGCATCTGGTGCACGACGTCGTGCGAGAAACCGAGCTGGAGCTTGACGGCGTCGCCCTGCGCCTGGGCGCGATAACCCACGCCAACCAGGTTGAGCTTGCGCTCGAAGCCCTTGCTGACGCCGGTGACCATGTTGTTGACGAGCGAACGCAGCGTGCCGGACATCGCGCTCGCGTGGCGGGAATCGTTGGCCGCCGCGAAGTTCAGCTTGCCGCCGTCTTCGGTGATGGTGACCGTGCCGTCGAGCGGCTGCACCAGCGTACCCAGGGGACCTTTGACGGTGATCTGGTTGGCGGCGAAGCTGGCCTCGACGCCCTTGGGCAGTTCAACGGGATACTTGGCAATACGTGACATGTCTGGACTCCTTTACGCCACGTAGCAGAGGACTTCGCCACCCACGCCATCGGCGCGGGCACGGCGGTCCGTCATCACGCCACGCGGGGTGGAGACGATCGCCACGCCCAGGCCGTTCATGACCTGGGGAATGGCGCTGCGGCCCTTGTAGATACGCAGGCCGGGGCGCGAAACGCGTTCGATGCGCTCGATGACCGGGCGGCCGGCGTAGTATTTGAGGGAGATCTCAAGCACCGGCTTGGCGCCGTTGGCCTGGACCTGAAAATCTTCGATGTAGCCTTCGTCCTTGAGCACGGTGGCAATGGCCACCTTCAGCTTTGAGGAGGGCATGCTGACCGTCGCCTTTTCCACTTGCTGGGCGTTACGGATGCGAGTCAGCATATCGGCGATGGGATCGCTCATGCTCATAATGAATCTCCTACCAGCTGGCCTTGGTCATGCCGGGAACCTCGCCGCGCATTGCCATCTCGCGCAGTTTGATACGACCGACACCGAATTTGCTGAACACGCCACGCGGACGCCCGGTGATCGCGCAGCGGTTGCGCTGGCGAGTGGGGTTGGCATTGCGCGGCAGTTGCTGCAGCTTGAGGCGAGCTTCGTAGCGTTCTTCGTCCGACTTGGAGGTGTCGTCGATGATGGCCTTCAGGGCATTGCGCTTGTTGGCGAACTTGTTGGCCAGCTTAACGCGCTTGACTTCGCGATTGATGAGTGAAAGTTTAGCCACGTCATCACCCCTTAATTACGGAACGGGAAGCTGAACGCGCTCAGCAAGGCGCGGGCTTCGTCATCGGTCTTGGCGGTGGTGGTAATGCTGATGTTCATGCCACGCAACGCATCGATCTTGTCGTACTCGATCTCGGGGAAGATGATCTGCTCTTTGATCCCCATGTTGAAATTGCCCCGGCCATCGAAGGCCTTGGGCGAAATTCCGCGAAAGTCGCGCACGCGCGGCAGGGCCACGGCGATGAGGCGATCGAGGAATTCATACATGCGGCGGCCACGCAGGGTGACCATGCAGCCGATCGGGTAGTCTTCGCGGATCTTGAAGCCGGCGATGGCCTTGCGGGTCTTGGTGACCACGGGCTTCTGGCCGGAGATCTTGGTGAGGTCGCCCACGGCGTGCTCGATGACCTTTTTATCGGCCACGGCTTCGGACACACCCATGTTGAGGGTGATCTTGGTGATGCGCGGGACTTCCATCACGCTTTTGTAGTCGAACTTTTCGGTGAGCTGCTTTGCCACCGTGCTGCGATAGAACTCTTGCAAACGAGCCATTGCTTACCCCTTACGCTTTCGCGCCAACGGCCTGACCATTGGAGCGGAAAATGCGCACTTTCTTGCCGTCTTGCTCGGTAAAACCGACGCGGTCGGCCTTGCCGGTGGCGGGATTGAAAATGGCAACGTTGGACACATGGATGGGCATGGTTTTGTCGACGATGCCGCCCATTTCGTTACGCATGGGATTGGGCTTGACGTGCTTTTTGACGACGTTGACACCCTCGACCAGGACGTACTCGGCGCTGATGCGCTGCAGTACGACACCGCGGCGCTTGCGATCCTTGCCGGTCAGGACGATGACCTCGTCGCCTTTGCGAATCTTGTTCATGGCCGGCTCCTTAGAGGACTTCAGGGGCGAGCGACACGATCTTCATGAACTTCTCGGTACGCAGTTCGCGCGTGACCGGTCCGAAGATACGAGTGCCGATGGGTTCGAGCTTGGCGTTGAGCAGCACGGCCGCATTGCCGCCAAAACGGATCAGCGAGCCATCCTTGCGGCGCACGCCCTTGGCGGTACGCACGACGACGGCGTTGTAGATCTCGCCTTTTTTGACGCGCCCGCGGGGCGCGGCGTCTTTGACGGTGACCTTGATGATGTCGCCGATGCCGGCGTAACGACGCTTGGAGCCGCCCAACACCTTGATGCACATGACATGACGCGCACCCGTGTTATCGGCCACGTCCAGCGTGGTCTGCATTTGAATCATGATTTAACCTTATCCAACTTGAGCCGCACGGCAGACTGCTGGGTAGCACACTGCTGGCGATCAGTTTTGGCCCCGTTCGGCCCGCCTGCCACCATCCGGACGCTGCCGGCAGCAAACAGCCTGGCCTGGGAAGAAATCCGGCGTGCAGGCACGATGGCCTTCGGCCACCCCGCCCTGCCCACCAGACAGGACTTTTTTCCTTACTTCAAGGGCATCCGAACCTTGCAGCACGCCCACACCCGAAAATCAAGGCATGAATCCATGCGGCGCGGCCAAAGAGCCATTAAAGGAAAGCTATAGAGTATACCCGGCTTGAATCAAGCACACAAGCTTTATACAAGCCAAAGGGCAAAAACCCCACACGTCGGCGCCATACTGGCACCGGGTGCGGGGCTTGAGAGAACCGTGCGGCCGGGCTGGGATGCCCGGCCTGGCGCTCAGATGATGCGCACGGCCTCGATCAGGCGCGTCACCGCCCACGCCTTGCTGCGCGAGATCGGACGGCCTTCGGCGATCTCGACGGTATCGCCTTCGTTGTACTGGTTGTTTTCGTCGTGGGCCTTGTATTTCGCCGACCGCATGACGATCTTGCCGTACAACGGATGCTTGACACGACGCTCGACGCGGACGACGACCGTCTTGTCCATCTTGTTGGAAACGACCTTGCCGATCAGCGTGCGCTGACGCTTGGCCGGGGCCTGGACTTGTTCGGTGGTGCTCATGCTAGACCCCCTGCCTTCTGGCGCATGACGGTGCGCACGCGCGCGATGTCGCGGCGCACCTTGCCCAGCTGGCTGGTGTTGGAAAGCTGCTGGGTGGCCACCTGCATACGCAGGCTGAACTGGGCCTTCAGCAGGCTCTCGAGCTCTTTCTTGAGCTCGGCGGTATCCTTGCTACGGAGTTCGCTCGCTTTCATATGGATTCCTGTTGCGCCTTCAGGCGCCGACGTGACGCGTGACGAACACGGTCGAGATCGGGAGCTTGGCGGCGGCCAGGCGGAACGCCTCGCGAGCCATCTCTTCGCTGACCCCTTCCATTTCGTAGAGCACCTTGCCGGGCTGGATCTCGGCGACCCAGAACTCAGGGTTGCCCTTGCCGTTACCCATCCGGACTTCGGCGGGCTTTTGCGAAATGGGCTTGTCGGGGAAGATACGGATCCAGATCCGGCCGCCACGCTTGATGTGACGGTTGATGGCGCGACGAGCGGCTTCGATCTGGCGCGCCGTGAGGCGGCCACGACCGGTAGCCTTCAGGCCGAATTCGCCAAACGATACGTTGGCACCGCGCGTGGCCAGGCCCGTGTTACGGCCCTTATGCTCTTTGCGGTATTTTCTGCGTGCTGGCTGCAGCATGCTTATTCTCCGTCTTTGCCAGCCGCGGCGGCGTCTGCGCCAGCCGGCTTGCTATCGGTTCTACGGGCACCACCGCCACCACGGCCGGGGCGGCCCGGACGGCCACCCGGACGATCGCCACGAGGCGCGCGGCGCGGACGGCGCTCTTCTTCGCGCGGGGTCTCGGCAACCAGGTCGGCGCCATTCAGGCTGTCGCCCTTATAGACCCAAACCTTGATGCCGATGATGCCGTACGTGGTGTGCGCTTCGGAGGTGCCGTACTCGATGTTGGCGCGCAGGGTGTGCAGCGGCACACGGCCTTCACGGTACCATTCGGTACGAGCGATTTCGATGCCGTTGAGGCGGCCCGAGCTCATGATCTTGATGCCCTGGGCGCCCAGGCGCATGGCATTCTGCATGGCGCGCTTCATGGCCCGGCGGAACATGATGCGCTTTTCGAGCTGCTGGGCGATCGAATCGGCGATCAGCTGCGCGTCGACTTCCGGCTTGCGGATTTCTTCGATGTTGACGTGCACGGGCACGCCCATCAGACGCTGCAGATCGGCCTTGAGGATCTCGATGTCCTCGCCCTTCTTGCCGATCACCACACCCGGGCGGGCCGAGTAGACGGTGATGCGGGCATTCTTGGCGGGACGCTCGATGACCACGCGGCCAACCGAAGCGTTCTTGAGCTTCTTCTTCAGGTACTCGCGCACCTGGGCATCTTGCACCAGCATGCCGGCGTAGGCTTTATCGTCGGCATACCAGCGCGAAGACCAGTTGCGGCTGACGGCCAGACGGAATCCGGTCGGATGAATTTTCTGTCCCATCGTGACTCCTTAGGCGCCGACCTTGACCACGATGTGGCAAGTCTGCTTTTCGATCTTCACGCCGCGGCCCTTGGCGCGCGTGTCGAAACGTTTCATGGAAGTCGCTTTGTCGACGTAGATGGTGGTGACCTTCAGTTCGTCGATGTCGGCGCCGTCGTTGTGTTCGGCGTTGGCGATCGCGGATTCCACGGCCTTGCGGATGATCACCGCCGCCTTCTTGGGCGTAAACGCCAGGATGTTGAGCGCCTGGGCCACGGGCTTGCCGCGCACCAGATCGGCCACCAGGCGGGCCTTCTGGGCGGAAATGGCAACGCCGCGGACGATGGCTGCAGTTTCGGTTTGCATAGCTTACCTCCGTGCCTTTTTGTCGGCCGCATGACCCTTGAAGGTACGGGTCAATGCGAATTCACCGAACTTGTGGCCGACCATGTTCTCGTTGATATACACGGGAACGTGCTGGCGGCCGTTGTGCACGGCAAAGGTGAGCCCGATGAATTCGGGCAGGATGGTGGAGCGGCGCGACCAGATTTTGATCGGCTTTTTCTCTTTGCCGCCGGACGCAGCCTCTGCCTTCTTGAGCAGATAGGCGTCGACGAACGGACCTTTCTTAATCGAACGTGACATGGTTCGCCTCTTACTTGCGCTTGCGTCGCTGGACGATCATGGAGTTCGTCCGCTTGTTACGACGGGTCTTGTAACCCTTGGCAGGAGTGCCCCAGGGACTGACCGGTTCACGGGCTTCGCCGGTGCGGCCTTCACCACCACCGTGCGGGTGGTCGATCGGGTTCATGGCCACGCCACGAACCGTGGGGCGTACGCCACGCCAGCGCATGGCGCCCGCCTTGCCGATCTGGCGCAGGCTGTGCTCTTCGTTGCTGACCTCGCCGATGGTGGCGCGGCATTCGATGTGCACACGACGGACCTCGCCGGAGCGCAGACGAACCTGGGCGTAGGTGCCTTCGCGGGCGAGCAGCACGGCCGAAGCGCCTGCCGAACGCGCCATCTGGGCGCCCTTGCCGGGAATCATCTCGATGCAATGGATGGTGCTACCCACCGGGATGTTGCGGATCGGCAGGGTATTGCCGGCGCGGATGGGAGCTTCGGCGCCCGAGATGAGCTGGGCGCCCACCTGCAGGCCACGCGGCGCGATGATGTAGCGGCGTTCGCCGTCGGCGTAGCACAACAGCGCGATGTGCGCCGTGCGGTTGGGGTCGTACTCGATGCGTTCGACCTTGGCCGGGATGCCATCCTTGTTGCGACGGAAATCGACGATCCGGTAGTGTTGCTTGTGGCCGCCGCCGCGATGACGCGTGGTGATATGGCCATTGTGGTTACGACCGGCGTTCTGGATCTGCTTCTCGAGCAGGGGAGCGTAGGGCTCGCCCTTGTGCAGGTGGGAATGAACCACCTTCACCATCGAGCGCCGACCGGGCGAGGTCGGCTTGAGCTTGACGAGCGGCATTTACTTCACCTCCTGCGAGAAGTCGAGTTCCTGGCCGTCTTTGAGCGAAACATAGGCCTTGCGCTCGTTGCGGCGACGACCCATGAAGCGGCCGAACCGCTTGGCCTTGCCCTTGGTGTTGAGCACCTGGACGGACTCGACTTCGGCCTTGAACAGCAGTTCGACGGCCGCTTTGATTTCGGGTTTGGTGGCGTCGGCAACGACGCGGAACGCGATCTGCTGGTTCTTCTCGGCGACGAAGGTGGCCTTTTCGGTCACGATCGGGGCCAGCAGCACTTGCAGCAGGCGTTCGGTGGACAGGTTGGCTTTGACTTGACCGTTCATCCCAACATCTCCTCGAGTTGCGCGATGGCCGGGCGGGTGATCAACACGTTCTTGTAGTGGATCAGCGACAGCGGATCGGCATAGCGCGGCTCGACAACCGCCACGTGGGGCAGGTTGCGCGTCGCGAGGTAAAGGTTTTCGTCGAAGGCGTCGGTGATGATCAGCACGGACGACGAAGCATCACCCAGGCCCAGTGCCTTGAGCTTGGTAGCCGCGGCCTTGGTCTTGGGAGTATCGAGCGAGAAGTTTTCGACCACGGCGATACGGTCTTCACGGGCCAGTTGCGACAGGATCGAACGGATCCCGGCACGGTACATCTTCTTGTTGACCTTCTGGGTGAAGTTCTCGTCGGGCGAGCTCGGGAAAATGCGACCGCCTCCACGCCACAACGGCGAGGACGTCATGCCGGCGCGGGCCCGGCCGGTGCCTTTTTGGCGCCAGGGCTTGCGGGTGGAGTGCTTGACTTCGGCGCGGTCTTTCTGGGCGCGGTTGCCGGCGCGCGCGTTGGCCTGATAGGCCACCACGACCTGGTGCACCAGGGCTTCGTTGAAGTCGCGACCAAACACGGTGTCGGGCGCGCTGACGGTGGCGGCGGCCTGACCTTGTTCGTTGAGCAGCTTGATTTCCATTACGCCCCCTTACCGGCAGCTTTGATGGCCGGACGCACGACGACGTCGCCGCCAGCGTGGCCAGGAACGGCACCACGCACCAGCAGCAGGCCGCGCTCGGCATCGACGCGCACGACGTCGAGGTTTTGCACCGTCCGCTGGACGTTACCGAGATGGCCAGCCATCTTCTTGCCGGGGAAAATACGACCCGGGTCTTGCGCCTGGCCGATGGAGCCGGGCACGCGGTGCGAGCGGGAGTTACCGTGCGAGTTACGCTGACCGCCGAAGTGGTGGCGCTTGATCGTGCCGGCAAAACCCTTACCGATCGTGATACCGGTGACATCGACCTTCTGGCCGGCGCTGAATACGGAATCAACGGCGAGGTTGGCACCAGGCTCGAACTCGGCGGCTTTCTCGGGAGCCAGACGGAACTCTTTGAGGTTGCTGCCGGCTTCGACGCCAGCCTTCGCGTAGTGGCCCACCTGGGGCTTGGTGACGCGGGAGGCACGACGTTGGCCATAGGCCACTTGCACGGCGGCGTAGCCATCGGTCTCGGGGGACTTGACCTGAGCCACACGGTTGCCGGACACGTCGAGCACAGTCACGGGGATGGACTCGCCATCCTCGGTGAACACGCGAGTCATGCCAACCTTGCGACCGACCAGACCCAGCCGGAACGCGGCGGGCGAGGATGTCGGATTCGACATTGTTTTTCTCCAATCCCGGCTACGATTGGCCGGGGCTAATCAAAAAGGCGACGTGCGGGCCTTAACGCGACAAACGCCCCGAGGGCCGTCCATCACGCCCGGACCATGCCGCGGCGGGCTTTCGCTTCCGAAGGGGGCGAAAACCAGCCGCAACCGGCGCGCTGGAATACCCGGCGCAACCCACGATACCTTGGCTATTGATGCTTTGACTCACCATCGGGGCCTGGCCCCGAATCGCCGTAACGCGATTCGATGCCCGCTTATCGCTACAACGTGACTCGATATCCACCTGCCGACCACTCGCTTAAAGCGACAGACCACAACGCGGATATAAAACCCCAAAAATGGCAAGCTAGCGATTCTAGCACCGACAGCGCAAGCACGCAACTCGCCGCCATCTCTTTGCTGCCCTTACAGCCTGCCAAGCCAGGTTCCACGTGGCCTGGGCGCCACGCGCATCTTATCCCGCTATCGTCCACTGCAAGCCGTTGAGCAGCGCGATGCCGCCCACCACGCTAAGCAAGGGGTTGCGCCAGCGCAGATACGAGACGGCGACGCCGCCCAGCGCTACGACCTCCAGCAGCAAGGTGAGCGACGCGCCCGCGCCTCCGCGCAGCGATACCAGCAACAGCACGACCATCACGCAAAGCGGCACCGTGCGATTGAGCCGGCCAAGGATGCGACTGTGTGCCAGCCACCGATGGGCGAGCAGCGGCATGGCGCGCAACGCCAGGGTGATGCCGCCCATGGTAGCGATGGCCAGCCACCAATGCAGGGTTTCGCTCATGCTTTCCCCTCGCCGCCGAAACCAACGGCCAGCCATGCCACCGCCAGCCCCAAGGCGACGACGAGCACGTGCTGCGACGGCACCAGCCAGCTGGCGGCAAGCAGACCAACCGCGCCCGCTGCCGCGGGATGCCAGAGCCGATTGCCCAGGTACTGCTCGATAGCCAGAATAAGGAACAGGCAAGGCAAGGCGAAATCCAGATTGGGCACATGCGTCGCCACCGTCGATCCCGACAGGGAGCCAACTGCAGTACCCAACACCCACCAGATTTGATTGAACAAACTGACCGGCAACAATAGCGTCGCCCGCTCCACCGGCGACATGGTGGACAGCAGCGAATAGGTTTCGTCGGTGAGCGTCGCCAGCGCATAGGCCCGCGGCAGGCGCCGGCGCGGCAACGAGGGAATCATCGGTAGCGCGTACAGCAGATGGCGGAAATTGATTGCCAGCGTCGTGAGGGCGAACGTGGGCAGCCCTGCACCGGCCGCCATCATGGGAATGGCCGCATACTGTAGCGCTCCGGCGTATACGAAGACGCTCATGGCCAAGGCAAGCCACGCCGGCAGCCCTCCTTCGACCGCCAGCACGCCAAAAGCAAAGCCCGCCGGCAGGTACCCCAACCCCACGGGCAGGGAGGCGCGCAAAGCGGCAAGCCAGGGAGACGAAACAGCGGGAACGGACATGGGAGCGGAGTTCCAGCCGCGAAGGAGCCGGGACTGGAGAATGGCAACGGCGAGCGCCACCGGACAGTGGAACTCGCCGCTGAAATCAGCAAGAAAGAGCGGCCTCTTTCGTGCCTCAGGTGGCGATAACGCCACTCTCGTTAATCTGGCACCATCAAAAATGGCGGTGCCGGGAATTCTAGCATTTACTGGCGGAGTCGCGGGACGCCGCTGCCGAGGCGGCGCGACGTTGAACGCATCGAGACGTGCAGAGATGCCTGACCAAGAGCATCGCGCTCCCGACACCAAATAGGTGCGTGCCTGGACCGAGGCCTTCCCCGCGCTCGAACGGGAGCCCCCAGCCGGTACGGGGGGCGCCCATTCAGCGCAAGGCCGCGACGATGTCCGACAGCAGGTGGCTGACCGCCGCTTTGGCACCCGCATAGGCTCGCGAGTGCCCCATGCGCACCACCACGAGGTCGGCCGAAGGTACGACGAAGACGTACTGCCCGCCGCCGCCGGCGAAGTAGAAAGCGTCGTCGGGCAAAGGGAACTCGCCGACCCGGTTGAGCCATATCTGGGCCCCGTAATTACCCCGGGCCCAATGCGGCGCGGGCCGGGTAGCAAACGACACCCAGCCCTCCGGCAGCACCCGTTCGCCCATCCAGCAGCCGTCTTGCAGGTAGAGCAGCCCCAGGCGCGCCCAGTTGCGCGCGGCGCCGTAGTCGAAGCCGCTGACGATGAAGCGGCCCCAGCGGTCGGTTTCGAGGGTTTGGCGGCGCACGCCGATGCGATCGAACAGTTCCCGTTGCGGCCATGTCAGGGGATCGTCGCCCAGCCGCTCGGACACGGCGGCCTTGAACAGCCACGCCAGAGCCAGCGGATCGCAGTTGCGGTAGCGGCCCACGGTACCCGGCGGATGCTCGAGCGGCCGCTCGAGCGCGAACTCCGCCACGTCGATGGCGGTGCCATAGGGCAGGAAATGATCCGGCAAACCCTGCGCCCAGGCGCTGCGGCTTTGGTCGTGGCCCGTGCAGCGCAGGCCGCTACCCATTTGCAGCAGATGGCGCAGGGTGATCCCGCCGCGCGGATCACCTGCCGCGCGCCAGCTGGGCACCGGCACTGGTTCGTCGAGCTCGAGCACGCCCCGGCCCACCAGCAGGCCGATCAGGGTAGACATGACGCTCTTGCCCATCGACCAGCTCTCGAGCTGGGTGTCCGCCGTGATGCCCGGCCGGTAGGCTTCGGCGACGATACGGCCGCGTCGCAGCACCACGATGGCGGCGTGCAGTTCGTCTTCCCGGGCCATGGCCTGGGCAACCGCCGTGGCGATGGCGCCCTCGCCGGCCACCGCTCCATCCGCTGGCGGAGCGGGATCGTCGCCCATCGGCCAGGCTTGCCCGGCGGCCGCGGGCAGCGCCGACACCACCGGCACCGGCGCAAATGCCGGGCCGGGGCTGCCCGCTTCCGGCAGGATCATGCAGCCTTGGTCGCCATGTGCGATGGCCTGCCGCTGCAACGCCCCGAGCGACGCGAGGCGGTCTTCCTCGGCCTGCCAGTCGGTGTCGACATCGGGGTAGGTCGCGCGGCAGACCTCGACCAGGCGCCGGGCCAGCCCGCGATCGAGATCGACCCCGACGGTCACGCGACGGGCAGGCTCATCCACCTTGTAATGCAGGGCGGGCGCGAGCGCCTGCGGCAACTGATGATGGTGCAGAGCCCAAGGCGCACTGTTGTGGAACGCCTCGGCGGCATCGCGCCCCGACACGAAGACCGCCGAAGCCAGCACTTTGGCCGTGGTTGCCAGACGCATGGAGACGTCGACCACCCCTTGTGGATATGCCATTCCTACCCCTGATTGATATTTTGGTATACCAGCGTTGCCTGACCTGAAAGTCATTTTTACTTAGGAGCAACTATCGGTTTCCCGCTGATTTTCTTGCAACATGCATGGTATAAGGATAGTTGGTGTATACGAAATCAACAACAAAAATACCCTAGGAGACCAAGCCGGGAATGAACACTCCTGCCTTTCCCCCGCGCGGCCGCTGGCCGCTGCCCAGCGCCACCCCAGCCGGGCTCGAGGCGGCCGCGCGCTTTGCCCAAGAGCATGAGTGCGATTGGCCTCGCAGTTTGTTTCTTGAAGACGGCCGCTACATCGGCACCGCGTATGTCAACGACCAGCCGCCCTACGATCAGCCCAGGGGGCTCGTGCGCGCACGCGGCGGCTCCAGCGGGCTCATCATCCGCGGTGGCGAGGTGCTGGCGCATTGGGGCGACCTGGAACGCCCCGACACGAGTTTTTCCATGGCCAAGAGCTATCTCGGCCTGCTGTCGGTCGTGGCCTTGGGCCAGGGGCTCATCGGGTCGGTCGACGACCCCGTCGCCGCCACCGCAGATCGTTTCCCCGCTGATGACGGCTTTGCCAGCGCCCACAACCGCGCCATCACCTGGCGCCATCTACTGCAACAAACCAGCGAGTGGCAAGGCACCTTGTGGGGCATACCCGACCGCGTCGATCACCATCGCCAGGCGGGGCCCTCGCACGACAACTCCGCCAAAGGCACCGAGCGGGCGCTGCAGGCGCCCGGCACGCGCTGGGAGTACAACGACGTCCGCGTCAATCGGCTGGCGCTCTCTTTATTGCAGGTGTTCCGGCGGCCCTTGCCCGACGTCATGCGCGAGACCATCCTCGATCCCATCGGCGCTTCGCCTCGCTGGGAATGGCATGGCTACGACGACGCCGATTTCCCCATCGATGGGCAGCCGCTGCGCTCGGTTACCGGAGGCGGGCATTGGGGCGGCGGCATCTTCGCCAGCACGGCCGATCATGCGAGGGTGGGCCTGCTGGTGCAGGCCGGCGGCACCTGGGCCGGACAACCCGTGCTCGACCCCGCCCGGCTGCGCGACATGCTCACGCCCTGCCCGGTGCAACCGCTCTATGGCTATCTCTGGTGGCTGAACACCGATCGCGGACTCTACCCGTCCGCCCCGGCCAGCAGCGTATTCGCTCTGGGCGGAGGCCAACACATGATATGGGTCGATCCGGCGCTCGAGCTCACGGTGGTCGTCCGCTGGCTCGCCCGCGAGCACTGCGACGCTTTCATCGCCCGCGTCCTCGACGCGCTACCGGCCTGACGCCATCGGGTAGCCCGGTCGATCTCCCAATCTCGTCAACAGGAGTGCCAACATGATCCTCGCACGCCATCTCGTCCGGATGTCCCTGGTTCTCGCCGCCGGCTGGGCCGGCCTGGCCACCCCCGCCCTCGCCGCCCAGGACGGCGGCAAGCTGTTGTACGCGGGAGGCGTCGATGCCCAGACGCTGGATCCACAATTCATCACCGATATCCCCACTTTCCGCGTAGTCGGCGCCATGTACGAGGGCCTCACCGCCCAAGACCCCGACGGCAAGATCATTCCCGGCCTGGCCACTTCGTGGTCGGTCGGCGACGACGAACGCACCTGGACCTTCAAGCTGCGCGAAGGCGTGCGCTTCCACGACGGCAGCGCGTTCGACGCCAACGCCGTCAAGTTCACCTTCGATCGGCTGATGAACCCCGACACCAAATCGCCGCGGCGCAGCACGCTGGCGGCGGTCGAGGCCGTGGACGTGGTAGACGACCATACCGTCCAGATCCGCACCCTGGCTCCATATGCCCCGCTCCTGGCCCAGCTGAGCACCTACAACGCCTACATCATGAGCCCGGCCCAGGCGGCCAAGGTCGGCGACAAGCTTCGCGAGCAGCCGTCCGGCACCGGCCCCTTCAAGTTCGGCAACTGGCAGCCGGGCGAACGGATCACGCTCGTGCGCAACGACGACTATTGGGGCGACAAGGCCAAGGTCGAGAGCGTGACGTTCACCGTGGTCCCCGAAGACTCCGCCCGCACGCTGCTGCTGCTCAGCGGCCAGGCCGACGTGATCTCGGGCGTGCCCACCGTCATGGTCCCGCGGCTGGAAAGCAACAAGGCCGTCGAGATGATCCGCAAACCCGGCTACCGCACCATCTATCTCGGCATGAACCTCGAGATGCCGCCGTTCGACGACCTGCGCGTGCGCCAGGCGGTGGCGCACGCCGTGAACAAAGAGGCCCTGGTCAAAGGGGTGCTGAGCGGCATCGGTACCCTCGGCGGTTCCTATGAGTCGTCCGTGATCGAGGGCTCGGCCACCGATATCCCGCCCTACCCCTACGATCCCGACAAAGCGCGCGCCCTGCTGGCCGAAGCCGGCCACCCCAACGGCTTCAGCGTGGATTTCTACGTGCCCACGGGCCGCTACACCAACGATAGGCAGTTGGGCGAGGCCATCCAGGCACAGCTGGCCGAAGTCGGCATCAAGGCAAACCTGCATTCGCCCGAAATCAGCAGCTATCTCAACCTCCTGACGCAAGCCAGGGCGCCACTGTTCATCAGCGGCAAAGGCAGCCCCAGCGGCGATATGGACTTCACCCAGACGCTCAGCCACGGCAGCACGGGCCGCATGAACCACTTCAACTTGAAGAACGCCGAAGTCGACCGTCTGATCGACGAGCAGCGCGTGGCCGTCGATCCCGAGGCCCGGCGCGAGATCCTGCACCGGTTGCAGCAAAAGGTGTACGACACCCTGCCCCACGTGACGCTCTACTACGAAGACCAGCTGTGGGCCACCCGCGCCAACGTCCACGACGTGCGCGTCTACGTCAACGAGTTCGTCGACTTCAGCCGGGCCTGGAAGGAATGATCCGTACCGACCGCCGCAGCCGGAAGAGGCCGGCATGATCGCCTTCATCGCGCGCCGGCTGCTGCAAGCGATCCCCGTGCTGTTCGGGGTTTCGGTGGCGGTGTTCCTGATGCTGCACCTGATTCCCGGCGACCCGGCCGAACTCATCGCGGGCCAACAGGCCACCGCCGAAGACGTACAGGACGTCCGCCGGGCCCTCGGCCTTGACCAGCCGCTGACGACGCAGTATTTCACTTTTGTCGGCAATGCCTTGCAAGGTGATTTCGGCGAATCGTTCCGCACCCACCGGCCGGTCCTTCAGGAGATTGGATTCCGGTACGGCAATACGCTGCTGCTGGGCCTGACGGCGATCTTCATCGCCGTGGTCGCCGGCACGCTGAGCGGCATCGTCTCGGCGGTGCGCCGGCAGGCCTGGCCCGATCATCTCACCCTCGCCATCGCGATCCTGGCCATCTCGACGCCCGGCTTCTTCCTCGGACTGCTGCTGATCCTCGTGTTCGGCGTCTGGTTTCCGTTGCTGCCGCTGGCCGGCTTCGACTCCTGGCAAAGCCTGATCCTGCCCGGCGTCACCCTGGCGGCCACCAGCGCGGCCGTCATTTCCCGCATCATGCGCGCCAGCCTACTGGAAGCGCTGGACTACCCCTTCGTGCGCACCGCGCGGGCCAAGGGCCTGCGCGAATCCCAGGTGGTGTGGCGCCACGGCGTGCGCAACGCCATCATCCCGGTGGTTACCGTGTCGGGCCTGCAGCTCGGCTACTTGCTGGGTTCGGCGGTGGTCATCGAAACCGTCTTCGCCTGGCCGGGCATCGGCCGCCTGCTGGTGCAATCGATCCTGGCGCGCGACTTTCCCGTCGTCCAGGCCTCCGTCCTGATCGTCGCCTGCACCTTCATCCTCGTCAACCTCCTCACCGACCTCCTCTATGGCCTGCTCGACCCACGGATCGCCACGGCATGAGCGTGCCGGGCCGCCCCAAACGCGAATCCTCCCTCGGGGAGGAAGTCGCGAAGCGACCGGAGCGCTGTCCATTCGGCGTGCCGGGCCGCCCCAAACGATAGCCCGATGAACGCAACCTCCTTGCCTCTCACGCCGGGCGCCGACTCCCCCGCCGCCTCGCGCCGCCAAGCCTGGCGGCATGGCTGGCGCGAGTTCCGGCGCTCCCGCATGGCGCTGCCCGGCCTGCTGCTGTTCCTGCTCTTCGTGTTCGCCGGCGTCTGCGCGCCCTGGATCGCGCCCTACCCGCCCAACGACGTTGATCTGGGCAACCTCATGGCCAGTCCGTCGCTCGAACACTGGTTCGGTACCGACGAATTAGGCCGCGACGTGTTCTCGCGCATTCTCTACGGTGCCCGCCTCTCGCTCATCGAAGGCCTGCTGTCGGTGGCTATCGCGGCCGGCATCGGCGTACCGCTAGGCATCTTGTCGGGCTATGCCGGCCGTGCCACCGATGCCGTATTGATGCGCCTGCTCGACGTCCTGCTCGCCTTTCCAGGCGTCCTGCTGGCGATCGTGATCATCAGCATCCTGGGCCCCAGCCTGTTCAACGCCATCCTGGCGGTCGCCATCTACAGCATTCCGATCTTCGCCCGTTTTGCACGCGGCTCGGCGCTGGCCCTCAAGGAAGAACCCTATATCGAGGCCTGCCGGTCGATCGGCATGAGCCATTGGCGCATCGTGAGCCGCCACCTCTTCCCGAATGCCGCGCCGCCCATCTTTGCCCTGGCCACCCTACGCGTGGGCATTGCGATCCTCACGTGTGCGAGTCTCAGCTTTCTCGGCCTGGGCGCTCAACCCCCGTCGCCGGAGTGGGGCGCCATGCTCGCCACCAGCCGCTCCGCCGTGCTCATCGCGCCTCATCTGGCGCTGTTTCCCGGGCTGGCCATCATTTTGCTGGTGCTCAGCCTCAACATGTTTCATGACGGCCTGCAACGGGTCTTCGATCCCAAGGCGCGCCGTGATTGATTCCGCCATGCCCTCCCTCCTGCAGATCTCCGGGCTGCGCACCGTCTTCGATACCGATGCCGGTTCGTTCGCCGCCGTCGACGGCGTTTCGCTCCAGCTCCAGCGCGGCCAGACTCTCGGCATCGTCGGCGAGAGCGGCTGTGGCAAGTCGCTGCTGTCGTTGTCCATCATGGGCCTGGTGCCCCGGCCAGGCCGGATCGCCAGCGGCAGCATCCAATTCGATGGCACCGAACTCACCGGCCTGCCGCCCGCCCGCATGCGGCAGTTCCGCGGCAACCGGATCGCCATGATTTTCCAGGAGCCCATGACCAGCCTGAACCCGGTGTATACCGTGGGGCGGCAAATCGTCGAGGCGATCCGGGCCCATGATCGCGCCGCCAGCCATGCCGACGTGCGCCGGCGCGCCATCGATGCCCTCGACCGGGTCCGCATCCCGGCCGCCAGCCGCCGCTTCCATGATTATCCGCACCAAATGTCGGGCGGCATGCGGCAGCGCGTGATGATCGCGATGGCGCTGGTCACCTCGCCCGACCTGCTGATCGCCGACGAACCCACCACCGCGCTCGATGTCACCGTGCAGGCACAGGTGCTCGACCTGCTGCGGGATATACAGGCCGACACCGGCATGGCGATCCTGCTGATCACGCACGACTTGGGCGTGGTGGCCGGCATGGCGGACGACGTTCTGGTCATGTATGCCGGCCGGGTGGTAGAGCAGGCTCCGGTGACTTCGATCTTCAGCAGTCCCCAACATCCCTACACCCTGGGCCTGCTCGGCAGCATGCCCAGGCTCGAGGACTCCCGCGATCGCCTGCTGGCCATCGACGGCATGCTGCCGCCGCCCCAGTCCCTGCCCCAGGGCTGCCGTTTTCACCCGCGCTGCGTGTTCATGACGGACGAATGCCAGCGGGCGGATCCCCCGCCGCGCACTCTGGGGTCCCAGCACCTCGCCGCCTGTTGGCACGTCCCCGTCGAAACCGCCAGCCCATCCGCCGGAGACCGGCCATGAGCGCGCCGGGCCGCCCCAAGCGCGAATCCTCCCTCGGGGAGGAAGTCGCGAAGCGACCGGAGGGTCGTCCATTCAGCGCGCCGGGCCGCCCCAAGCGCGAATCCTCCCCCGGGGAGGAAGTCGCGAAGCGACCGGAGGGTCGTCCATTCAGCGCGCCGGGCCGCCCCAAGCGCGAATCCTCCCCCGGGGAGGAAGTCGCGAAGCGACCGGAGGGTCGTCCATTCAGCGCGCCGGGCCGCCCCAAGCGCGAATCCTCCCCCGGGGAGGAAGTCGCGAAGCGACCGGAGGGTCGTCACGTGGCGCCGCCCTTGCTCGAACTCGAAGGACTGGGCAAAACCTTCCAGGCCCACCGCGGCCTGTTCAGCAACCGGGGCGCCGGCCGCGTCTTCGCCGTCGACGACGTCTCGCTCGCCCTCGCCGGCGGCGAAACCCTGGCCCTGGTCGGCGAGAGCGGTTCGGGCAAGTCCACCGTGGCCCGCCTGGCATTGCGACTGCTGCCCGCCACCGCCGGCACGATCCGGTTTCGCGGCCAGGACATCACGCATTGGTCCGACTCCCGCCTGCGGCCCTTGCGGCGTTCGATGCAGATGGTGTTCCAGGACCCCTTCGCCTCGCTCAATCCACGGATGAACGTTCGCCAGATCCTGGAGGAGCCCCTGATCGTGCACCGGCTGGGCTCCACCGCCGAACGCGCCGAGCGCGTGACGGAGGTGCTGCGGCAGGTCAATCTGGCACCTCATCATGCCACCCGCTATCCGCATGAGTTCTCGGGGGGCCAGCGGCAGCGCCTGGGGATCGCGCGGGCCCTGGTGCTGCGGCCCGACCTGGTGATCTGCGACGAACCCGTCTCGGCGCTGGACGTCTCGATCCAGGCGCAGATCATCAATCTGCTGCAAGATCTCCAGCGCCAACTCGGCCTAGCCTATCTTTTCATCGCCCACGATCTCGCAGTGGTCAAGCATATGGCCGACCGCGTGGCCGTGATGTACCTGGGCCGCCTGATGGAAGTCGCGCCCACCGCGCAATTGTTTGCACATCCCGGACATCCCTATACCCGGATGCTGCTGCAAGCCATCCCCCGGCCCGACCCCGGCTATCACATCGCGCGCCAGGATACCGCCAGCGAACTCCCCAGCCCCACGGCGCCGCCGCCGGGCTGCCGTTTCCACACCCGTTGCCCGCACGCCACCGAGATCTGCCGCGAGCAGATCCCAGCCTGGCAGGAACTGGCCCCCGGCCACACGGTCGCCTGCCATCACGCGCGCAACCTGCCGCCCTATGGATCGTCGGGCCCGACCGCAACGCTACCGCCCGTGGCCGAACAGCGGCTGCGGCTCTACCGCCAGAGGCAACAGGAGCGCTCAACGGCCTCGGCGGATTAAGGTACAAGACTTCGTCGCGCGGCACACGATAAAGTGAAGAACTCCGGCCTTTCGGCCGGAGCTTCTCCGCCACCATTCGGGGGAGCCTTCGGCTCCAGCAGATTAGGCCTCGCTGACTTCGCCGTGAACGACGAGGCTTGCACTTTGGCGCGTGGTCATTATGATTCAATAAAAGCTGTATAATTGAATTATGAACGAAGCTCAAGCCGTCTCCGCCCTCGGTGCCCTTTCTCATCTCCAGCGCCTTCGTGTCTTCCGTGCCTTGGTCGTCGCAGGCCCCGAGGGGCTGACGCCCAGCGTGCTAGCCGACCAACTGGACGTGGCCCGCAACGCGCTGTCCTTCCACCTCAAGGAGCTAGCCCATGCCGGCCTTGTCACCATCGAACAACAGGGCCGCAATCTGATCTACCGCGCCGAGTATGGCCATATGAACGACCTGATCGGCTACCTGACCGAGCACTGCTGCCGCGGCGGCGTTTGCGAAGTCACCGTCCCTCCACACTGCGACTGCTAACGTCATGCCCCCCGATCCCGCCTACAACGTCTTATTCATTTGCACGGGCAATTCGGCCCGCTCCATCCTGGCCGAAGGTCTGCTCAACGAACTCGGCAAGGGGCGCTTTCACGCCTACTCGGCAGGCAGCACTCCGAAAGGCGAGGTCCATCCGCTGGCGCTGGCCACGCTGAAGCGCCTGCAACTGCCGACCACAGGCTATCGCAGTAAAAGCTGGGACGAATTCGTAGCGCCGGGCGCGCCGGTGTTCGACTTCATCTTCACCGTCTGCGACAACGCCGCCGGAGAGGTGTGTCCGCTGTGGCCGGGCACGCCGGTCTCAGCCCACTGGGGCGTGCCCGACCCCGCGGCCGTCGCAGGCACCGAGGAACAGCGGCGCAAGGCGTTCCACGATGCGGCCCTTGCGCTGCACCGGCGTATCGAGCTGTTCCTTTCGTTGCCGCTGCAACGCCTGGATGCCATGTCCTTGCAGCGCGAGCTGCACGGCATCGGCCGTCGGTGAGGCGCAACCATGAGCACAAGCCATAGCACCGGCCGTACTCAGGAAGCGCCCGTGATGAGCGGTTTCGAGCGCTACCTGAGCGCCTGGGTGGCGCTGTGCATCGTCATCGGTATCGTGCTGGGCCAGTTCGCGCCAGCTCTTTTCCAGGCCATCGGTCGCCTGGAAGTGGCGCGGGTGAACTTACCCGTGGGCGTGCTGATCTGGATCATGATTATTCCGATGCTGCTGAAAGTCGATTTCGGCGCACTCGGTCAAATCCAAAGCCAGTGGCGCGGCATCGGTGTCACCCTGTTCATCAATTGGGCGGTCAAACCGTTTTCGATGGCGCTGCTGGCCTGGCTGTTCATTCGCCACCTGTTCGCCGATTGGCTGCCCGCCGACCAGCTCGACAGCTACGTCGCGGGGCTGATCCTGCTGGCTGCCGCACCGTGCACGGCAATGGTGTTCGTGTGGAGCCGGCTCACCGGCGGCGATCCCGTGTTCACGCTTTCGCAAGTGGCCTTGAACGACACCATCATGCTGTTCGCCTTCGCGCCCATCGTCGCGCTGCTCTTGGGTCTCTCCTCGATTACCGTACCATGGGATACGCTGCTGACCTCGGTGGCACTCTACATCCTCATTCCGGTCGTCATCGCGCAATTCTGGCGGCGGGCGCTGCTGCGCCGGGGCCAGACCGCTTTCGATGCCGTGCTGGCGCGCCTCGGACCGTTATCGATGGCGGCTCTGCTGTTGACGCTGGTGCTGCTTTTCGCTTTCCAGGGCGAGGCCATCATCCGGCAGCCATTGATTATCGCCATGCTGGCGATACCCATTCTGATCCAGGTCTTCTTCAATTCCGCGCTGGCCTATTGGCTTAACCGCTGCGTCGGCGAGAAGCACAGTGTTGCTTGTCCCTCGGCGCTGATCGGCGCGAGCAATTTCTTCGAACTGGCCGTGGCCACCGCCATCAGCCTGTTCGGCTTTCATTCCGGCGCCGCCTTGGCCACCGTGGTGGGCGTGCTGATCGAGGTGCCCGTGATGTTGCTCGTGGTGCGGGTGGTCAACCGTTCGCGCAACTGGTACGAACGTCGGCCCGCGGCGCCTGGCAAGAACGCTACTGCCGGCTGAAGGCACCACGCGCCGCCGTTCACCATCGAGCCACGCCGTGATCGGTCCGGCCCCGCCGCCAAAAGAAACGGCGAGCACGGCCCGAAGGTGGTGCTCGCCGTGATGGGCCAGGCTGGACGCCGCCGGCCGGCGGCGATTACTGCAGGGCGATCTCGACGTCGACGCCAGCCGGCAGAGCAACGCTCCCACCCGTGGCCGAACAGCGGCTGTGGCTCTACCGCCAGCGCCAGCAGATGGTCACTTAGGCCATATTAAAACCCCTGCTCAGTCGCTTCAGACCTTTTGCGACACCCTCGAAAGGCCGGAGTTCTTCACCAATGCCTCGAACCCGCACCGCCCTGAGCCGCGCGACCGGCCCTCGGAGGCTTGGGACATTGGAGAGCGCCGTGGGCCGGCCGCGTGGCGCCGCAACAACCCCAGCGGCCCGACCCCCGCAGCCCATGCCATCAACGACCACGCAGGATCTTGAGACCGATACCGCAACACACCGTCATCGCACCCGGCTTTCACGCCGATGCACCTCGGCTTCCACGCATAGCGCCATCCGCCAGCCTACAACATCATGGCCGGAAATCCTCTTCCTCCAGGGATGTCCGCCATGCCACTACGCACCGCAGGGAGCCAGCGCCAGCCACAGTACCGCTACACCCCCACACCCCACACGCGGATGCGCCTGTGCCAGCCTCAAGGCGAGTATGTTGCCGACGAACCTGAACCCCACCCCCACTTCGACGGGATTTGGAAAGAAACCTTACGCCTCTGGCTGCCGCAATGCCTCGCCCTGTTCTGGCCCGACGTCCATGCCAGCATCGACTGGAGCGTTCCGCCGGTCTTCCTCGACAAGGAACTCCAGCGCCTGAACCGCATCGTGCGTACCGGCACACGCCACGTCGATGTGCTCGCCCGCCTGACACTCAACACCGGCGCCAGCGCGCTGCTGTTCATCCACCTGGAAATCCAGGCCGGACGCATCACCGCCGCCTTCCCCGCCCGCATGTTCCAGTACCACATTCGCCTGCTGGAACGCCGCCCCGAGGAACGCATCCTCTCCTGCGCCATTCTGCTCGACAGCCAGGAGGGCGAACCCACCCAAACCTTTCACCGCGACAACGACGGCTGCACGCTCACCTTCCGCTTCCCCGTCGTCCACCTCGCCGCCTGGCGCCAACGTATGGCAAACTTGAGGGAACAGGCCGCCACCAACCCTTTTGCCGTCATCGTACTGGCCCAGTTGGAATACCGTGCCACACAGCCCGATTCCACCCGCATGGCCAGCAAACTCACACTGGCCCGCGCCCTGGCAAAGTGGAACTACAGCCCCGACACCCGCCGCCTGTTGTTCTGGCTGCTCGACAGTCTGCTGACCCTGCCCGAAACGTTGAACGATCAATTCCTGGAAACTCTGGAAGCCGAGGAAACCGTCATGATGGATACCATGAACAGCTATGAGCGCTTATTGTTCCGCCGGGAAAGAACGGCGGGAATCGCGGAAGGCGAGATAAGAGGCGAGATAAGAGGTGAGATTAAAGGAAAGATCAAGGGCGCCGCCGGAATACTGGAAAGCCTGCTACAACACAAATTCGGTCCTTTGCCCGCTTGGGCCGCCACCCGCATGGCTCAAGCCGATGCCATCGCTCTGCAGCAATGGAGCTTGAATGTGCTGGAGGCGCAGCGCATCGAGGATGTGTTCAAGGATTGAGGAGTTGTCCGCCGCCACGAAAAGCGGCGCGCATGCTCAAAAAGGCTGTCGGGAAAAGACCTTGAAAGAGATGCCACTTAGGGCTGCATGCGTAGTAGGGCAGCCCCAAGCGTGAAGCCAAAAAACAACGGCGAGCACGACCCGAAGGTGGTACTCGCCGTGATGGGCCATGCCGGACGCTGCCGGCCGGCGACGATTACTGCAGGGCGATCTCGACGTCGACGCCGGCCGGCAGGTCGAGGCGCATCAGCGCATCGACGGTTTTGTCGGTGGGGTCCACGATATCCATCAGCCGCTGGTGCGTGCGGATCTCGAACTGGTCGCGCGACGTTTTATTGACGTGCGGCGAACGCAGCACGTCGTAGCGGCGAATACGGGTGGGCAGGGGCACGGGGCCCCGCACAACGGCGCCGGTACGCTTGGCGGTGTCGACGATCTCGGTCGCCGATTGGTCGATCAGTTTGTAATCGAACGCTTTCAGGCGGATGCGGATCTTCTGCTTTTTCATGGGGATTCCTAAAGAACGATAGAGGCTGCTGCGGGGAGCAGCGACCGGACGGCACCATGCCGTCCGGCCAGGCATCGAGAAGCCGTGGCTTAGGCGATGATCTTGGCCACGACGCCGGCGCCGACGGTACGGCCGCCTTCGCGGATGGCGAAGCGCAGGCCTTCTTCCATGGCGATCGGAGCGATGAGCTGCACGGTGATCGACACGTTGTCACCCGGCAGGACCATTTCCTTGTCGGCCGGCAGTTCGATCGAGCCGGTCACGTCGGTCGTGCGGAAGTAGAACTGCGGACGATAGCCCTTGAAGA
>Ga0265293_10002148_pt1 | contig 40728 bp, 30 predicted proteins | sample Munlanlewell138R_FD_192505 | JGI IMG/M metagenome (GOLD analysis project Ga0265293, IMG submission 192505) | Leachate microbial communities from a municipal landfill in Southern Ontario, Canada - Leachate well 138R | ecosystem: Engineered > Solid waste > Landfill > Unclassified | place: Canada...
GGGCGGCACGAAACCCTGCGGCAGCAGCGGGATCAGCATCAGCGAGCCGAAGAAGAACAGCACGGCCCCCGCCACGGTCAGCCAGCGATGGCGAATGCAGACTGCCGCCAGGCGCTGGTAGGTGACGAGCCACCGAGGTTCCTCGTGGTTGTTGGCCCAGGTCCAGAGGCGGCCCAGCCAGCCGCTGCGCCGGGCCCATGCGGGCTTGTTCTCCCGGGCGACCAGCGGCTTGAGCAGGTAGGCCGCCATCATGGGCGTCAACATCCGCGCCACCACCAGCGAGGCAAACACCGCCAGCGCGGCCGTCCAGCCGAACTGCTTGAAGAACTTGCCCGGAATGCCGGCCATGAAGGCGGTGGGCAGAAACACGGCGATGAGCGTGAAGGTGGTGGCGATCACGGCCATGCCGATCTCGTCGGCGGCCTCCATGGCGGCCTGGTATGGCGTCTTGCCCATGCGCATGTGGCGCACGATGTTCTCGACCTCGACGATCGCATCGTCCACCAGAATGCCGATCACCAGCGACAGCGCCAGCAGCGACACCATGTTGATGGTGAAGCCCATGTAATGCATGCCGATGAAGGCCGGGATGGCCGACAGCGGCAGGGCGATCGCCGAGACAATGGTGGCACGGAAATCCCGCAGGAACAGCCAGACCACGAGCACCGCCAACAATGCGCCCTCATACAGCAGTTTCATGGAGGCCCCGAACTCCTCCTCCACCGGCGTCACGAAGTCGAACGCCTCGGTGATGCGCAGATCGGGCCGGCGCGCCTGCAGCTCGGCCAGCCGGGCGCGCACGCCCGCGCCCACATCCACTTCGCCCGCGCCCTTGCTGCGTGCCACCTCGAAACCCACAACCGGCTGGCCATCCAGGAAGGCAGCCGCCGTCCGCTCGGCAATCGTGTCGCGCACGGTCGCCACCTGGTCCAGGCGGATGCGGCGACCGTCCGACAGCGACAGCTCCATGCGGGCCAGTTCCGCTGCCGACCCGAGGGCCGAGATCGTGCGCATGGGCTGCTGGATGTCGCCCACGTCGGCACGGCCACCGGCGCGTTCGATCTGCACCTGCGCGAGCTGGCGCGAGATGTCGGCCGCCGTCGTGTTGAGCGCCTGCAGCCTGACCGGGTCCAGCAGCACCTGCACTTCGCGGTCCACGCCGCCCACGCGGTTGACCGCCCCCACGCCCTTGACCGAGAGCAGCAGCTTGGCGATGTCGTTGTCGACGAACCAGGACAGCGCCTCTTCATCCATCTTGTCCGAGTAGACCGCGAACGCCAGCACCGGCGAGGCCGCCAGGTCCACCTTGCGTACGATCGGGTCGGTCAGCTCGGCCGGCAGATCGCCCCGCACCTGGCTGACGGCCGAGCGCACATCGTCCAGGGCCTCCTGCGGCGGCTTCTCGATCTGGAACTCGGCACTGATCGACACCACGCCGTCCTGCACCTGGGTGTAGATGTGCTTGAGGCCCTGGACCGTGGCGATGCCGTTCTCCAGCTTGCGGGCGACGTCGTTTTCGAGCTGGTTGGGTGCTGCGCCGGGCAGACTCGCCACGACGGTGACCATGGGCAGGTCGATGTCGGGGAAGTTCTGCACCTTCATCGCCTGGAAGGAGAACAGCCCCGCCAGCGTCAGCATGACGAACAGCATCGCCGCCGGAATCGGGTTGCGAATGGACCAGGCCGATACGTTCATGGCCGGCTCCTCAGTCTGCGACCTTGACCAGGTCACCCTCGTTCAGGAAGCCGGCACCCTGCACGGCGACCCGGTCGCCGGGTTCGAGCCCGTCCACCGCTTCCACCCGGTCGCCAACGCGCCGGCCGGTGGTGATGCGCCGGGCCTCGGCCTTGTCGTCGGGGCCGATCACGAACACGTAGCTGTGGCCGTCGCGCACGACCACGGCCTGCGCCGGCACCGTCAACGCCGTGGTTTGGCCCTGGCTGAAGAGACCCCGCGCGTAGCTGCCCGCCTTCAGGGGTGTGCCGCGTGGCAGATCGACGTAGACCAGCACATTGCGCGTGAGCGGATCGGCGGTCGGCGCGATGGCGCGTACCGACCCTTCCACCTGCTGGCCGCTGGCCGAGGTCAGGCGTGCCTTGGCGCCCACGTCAATGCGTTCGACTTCGGTGGCCGTGACCTCGGCACGCCATTCGAGGCGCCCCTGGCGCACCAGCCGGAACAGTTCCTGGCCGGCCCCGACCACCGCGCCAACCGTCGCCGGGCGGGCCGAGATGATCCCGTCGTCGGGCGACTTCACCTCGGTGCTGGCCAGCCGCACCTGCGTCGCCGCATAGGCGGCCCGTGCCGCTTCGAGCTGGGCCTGCGCCACCCGCTCCTGCGTCATGTACTGGGCAATCTGCGACTGCGAGAGGGCTCCGCTGTCCTGGATGGCCCGTGCCCGGTCGGCATCGGACTTGGCGTTCTCGTACGCGGCCTCGGCCTGCGCCAGCGCCGCCTTGGCCTGCAGGCTTTCGGCCTGTGTCGTCTCGCCCGCCAGCACGGCCAGCACCTGGCCCTTGCGCACGGTGTCGCCCACGTTCACGTTCACCGCCTGCAGCCGCAAGCCGGACAGCTCGGCGCCCACGCTGGCTTCCTGCCACGCCGCGATGCTGCCATTGGCCTCCAGTGTCACTTCCAGCTCGCGTGGCTCCGGTTTCGCCACGCTCACCGTCAGCGCCGGCCGCAACTCGCCCGCGCCATTGGCTGCGTCGCCACTGGCCGCCACCGGCACCTCTTCCCCGGTCTGTCGGCCGACCGTGAACCACACGGTCAATGCCAGGACCACCAGCACCGCCACCAGCCAGGGCCAGGCTTTGCCGGCCATGCGAATCGGGTTCATCTCGCGCTTCATGCGTGTCATTCCTGGGAAAGGGCTTGCCGGGGATCGAAACCGCCGCCAAGCGCCACGTACAGGGCAATCCAGGCCTGGATGCGCTCCTGCAGCAGCGCCACCGACGCACTGTCGGCAGCGAGCTTCAGGCGGCGGGCTTCTTCAAGTTCGTTCAGATTGGCCAGGCCCACACGGTAGCGCGCCTCGGTGGCGCGCAGCGAGCGGTCATAGCCGTCGACGGCGGTTGCCGTGGCTTCCACGCGCGCGGCCAGCGAGGACTGTGCCACCAGCGATTGCTCGACCTCGGCCACGGCCTGGCGCAGGGTCGCCGCGTATGCACGTGCCGCGGCCTCGTAACGTGCCTCGGCCGCACTGGCCTGCGCCCGCAGGCCCTCGCGCCCGAGCAGCGGCAGGCTCAGCGTGAACGGCCCGACCGACCACGAGTTCAGCGTGATGTCCGTGCCACCGCCGGAGAACCGGTTGCGCATCACATTGCCCGAGAGGCTGAGCGATGGCCACAGCGCCGCCTGGGACACATGGACGCCTTCGGCGGCAGCCATCAGATCCTGCTGCGCGCGGTACACGTCGGGCCGCTGGCGGATGACATCGGCCGGCAGTGCACGCACCGACAGCATCGACTGCAGTGCACCATGTCCGGGTAGCGGCGGCGCCTCGGACAGTTGCTGCCGCAGCTGCGGCTCGGACATGCCCGTCAGGGCCACCAGGCCCTTGAGCTGCTGCTCGCACACGGCCTGCTGCTGCGCCTGGCGGTTGCGGCCATCGGCGGCGCTCGCCCGAGCCAGCGCCGCCACCGCCGGCGCCGTGAAACCAGCCTGTTCGGTGATGTCGTTGCTGCGCGCCGTGCGCTCGCGCGACGCGCGGTCATCGGTCACCACCGCCAGTTGCCGCAAGCAGAGGCGATAGCCGTAATACGCCTGTGCGGTTTCCGCCGCCACCAGCACGCGGGCCGCATGCCAGCCGGCACCGGCCGACGCCTCGTCGGCGCGCGCGGCGCGCACCGAGGCCGCGTTGCCGCCCCACAGATCCACCGTCCACGAGGCCTGCAAGCCCGCGCTCAGGGTCGTTCCCAGGGGCAGCTCGATACTCGGCTCGCGCACCGCATTGGCCACGGCGGACACCTGCGGGCGGCCCGCCACCTCGACACCGGCGACCGCCGCCCTGGCGGCCTCGACCTGGGCTCGCGCCGCCGCGATGGACGGGCCGAGTTCCTGGGCGCCCGCAATCAGGTCCGCCAGCACCGGGTCGGCCCAGCGCTGCCACCACTGCGTCAGCTCGGTCGTCTTCCCATCATGGGGCAGAGGGGGTGCGTACCAGCGCGGTGCCAGCGCCTGCTCCTGTGCGGCCAGCTCCTGCGGATAACGGGCTGGCGTGCCCGCGCAGCCGGCCAGCACCAGCAAGGCAACGGCCAGCACGGCATGGGTGGGCTTGTCGGCTCTCAATTCAGTCGTCCTCTGCGTCAAGCCCCGGAAACAGCACATCGGTGAAGCCGAACCGGGAGAAATCGCGCACGCGCATCGGGTACAGGACGCCCTGCAGGTGATCGCATTCGTGCTGCACCACGCGCGCGTGAAAACCTTCCACCTCGCGGTCAATGGGCTGGCCCTGCAAATCGAAGCCCTGGTAGCGGATGTGCCGCCAGCGCGGCACGACGCCGCGCAGCCCCGGCACCGACAGACAGCCTTCCCAACCCTCCTCCTCTTCACGGCCCAAGGGTGTGATCACCGGATTGACCAGCACGGTCTTCGGGACCACAGGGGCCTCGGGATAGCGCGGATTGGGTGCGCCGGTGCCGAAAATGACCACCTGCAAGTCTACGCCGATCTGCGGTGCCGCCAGCCCCGCCCCATTGGCGGCCACCATGGTGGCTTCCATGTCGGCCACCAGACGGCGCAGTTCGGGGGTATCGAAGGCCGTGACAGGCCGGGCAACGCGCAGCAGTCGCGCATCGCCCATCTTGAGGATCGGCTGGACGGTCATGGACAGGTAAAACGGGGTGGGTATCCGGACGAACCCGGTTGGCGCACAATTGTCCACGATGTAGAGTCGCTCCCATACCCGCCCAGGTACAAGAGCGACGCCATGAGGGACGTCGCCCTGGCACAGCGCGCTCCCCACCCCTCACCCCGTGGAGGCCACCATGTTGACGCCAACGCTTCGGGCGCAGCCCCATCCTCGCATCCTGCAAAGCGGCCTGCTGGCCCTCCTGCTCGGAGCGGTCTGCTGGTCAAGCAGCGCACGCGCTCAGGGCGCCGCGATCTTCCAGGATGCCGATCTGGCGCTGGGCGAAGACCTCATCGCCGAGCACCAGTGCGCCCAGTGCCACATCCGGACCGTGGGCGGCGATGGCAGCGCCATCTACAACCCCAAGGGCCGCATCAACACGCCGGGCCTGCTGCGCGGCATGGTCGAGGGCTGCAATACCAAGTTCAATTTCGGGCTGTTCCCCGAAGAGGTCACGGCGATCGCCGCGGTGCTCAACCGGGACTACTACAAGTTCAAGTAAGCGCGGGAGGCCTCAGCCGGCCAGCAGCGCCAGCATGCCCGCCTCGTCGATCACGGCGATGCCCAGTTCGCGCGCCTTGTCCAGCTTGCTGCCCGCCTCCTCGCCGGCCACCACGTAGTCGGTCTTCTTGCTGACCGAGCCGGCCACCTTGGCGCCGGCGGCCTCCAGCATCTCCTTGGCCTGCTCGCGCCGGAGGGTGGGGAAGGTGCCGGTCAGCACGAAGGTCTTGCCCGCCAGCGCCAGGCTGGCCTTCGGCGCGGGTTCGCCCTCTTCCCAGTGGACACCCGCCGCCCGCAACTGCTCCACCACCTCGCGGTTGTGCGGCTGCTGAAAGAACGTGTGCAGGCTTTGCGCCACCACGGGGCCGACATCCGGCACCTCCAGCAGTTGCTCGACACCAGCATCCATGATGCGGTCGAGCGTGCCGAAATGCCGGGCCAGGTCCTTGGCCGTGGCCTCGCCCACGTGGCGGATGCCCAGCGCGAAAAGAAAGCGCGCGAGCGTGGTCTTCTTGCTCTTTTCCAGTGCCGACACCAGGTTCTGGGCGCTCTTGTCGGCCATGCGATCCAGTGCGGCGAGCTTGGCCACGCCCAGGGTATAGAGTTCCGGCAGCGTGCGGATCAGGCCGCCGTCAACGAGCTGGTCAACCAGTTTTTCGCCCAGCCCCTCAATGTCCATGGCGCGCCGGCTGGCGAAATGCAGCAGCGCCTGCTTGCGCTGCGCGGCGCAGAACAGGCCGCCCGAGCAACGGTGGTCGATGCCGCCCTTTTCGCGCACGACGGTGCTGCCGCAGATCGGGCAAGTGGCCGGCATGCGGAAATTCGGCACATAGCCCGGGCGCGGTCCCGGCACGCGTCCCACCACCTCGGGGATCACGTCGCCGGCGCGGCGCACGATGACCGTGTCGCCCACGCGCACACCCTTGCGGCGCATCTCGAACAGGTTGTGCAAGGTGGCGTTGCTGACGGTGGTGCCACCCACGAACACGGGTTCGAGCTTGGCGACCGGCGTCAGCTTGCCGGTGCGGCCCACCTGGATCTCGATGGCGTTCAGGCGCGTCATCTGCTCCTGCGCCGGGTACTTGTGGGCCACGGCCCAGCGCGGCTCGCGCGTCTTGAAGCCCAGTTGCCGCTGCAGCGCGACGCTGTTGACCTTGTAGACGATGCCGTCGATGTCGAAGTCCAGGCTGTCGCGCAGGCGGCTCATCGCCTCATGGAAGGCCACCAGTCCCTGCGCCCCGCGCGTCACGGTGCGGTGCGCGCAGACCGGCAGGCCCATGCCAATGAAGGCATCGAGCATCGCGCCGTGGGTGCCCGGTACCTCCCAGCCGCGCACCTCACCCAGGCCATAGGCGTAGAAACTGAGCGGGCGCTGCGCCGTCACGGCCGGATCGAGCTGACGCACGGCACCGGCGGCGGTGTTGCGCGGGTTGACGTAGGTTTTTTCGCCCTTCTCGCGCTGGCGTTCGTTCAGCCGCTCGAAGGCCGAGCGCTTCATGTAGACCTCGCCGCGCACCTCGATCACCTCGGCCTCGACACCCTGCAGACGCAGGGGGATCTGCGCGATGGTGCGGATGTTCTGCGTCACGTCCTCGCCGGTCTCGCCATCGCCGCGCGTGGCCGCCTGCACCAGCACGCCGCGCTCGTAGCGCAGGTTGATGGCCAGGCCATCGAACTTCAGCTCGGCCGCATACTCGACCGGCGGTTCATCGGGCGCCAGCCCCAGTTCGCGCCGCACGCGGGCATCGAAGGCGATGGCGCCCTCCGCCGTGGTGTCGGTCTCGGTCTGGATCGAGAGCATGGGCACGGCGTGGCGCACGGGCATCAGACCGTCGAGCACCTGGCCGATGACGCGCTGCGTCGGGCTGTCCGGCGTGCGCAACTCGGGGTGCTCGCCCTCGATGGCCTGGAGCTCCTGGAACAGGCGGTCGTACTCGGCGTCCGGGATCTCCGGTGCATCGAGCACGTAGTAGCGGTGTGCGTGGTAATGCAGCAGGCGGCGCAGCTCGGCGGCGCGCGCCTCGGGTGAGCCGGGCGGTGGCGGCTCCAGCCCGTCGAACAGGTCCCCGGTCATGAGAAGAGCCGGCGTGCCTGCGGCGAGCCGGCCGCCAGGTCGCGCGCGTCCAGCGCGTCGTACAGGTTGTCCAGATCGGCGCCGATGCTGTCCATCACGTCGGGGCCCAGTGGCCGGCCGGCATCGTCGGTGACCACGCCATCCATCGCCTCGGCCAGCGCCGAAGCCACCTGACGCAGGCGCGTGAAGGGCTGCTCATCACGCGGCACGTGCGTGACCTCCAGCGACAGCGCCACCTCGCGCAGCGCGCTTTGTTCGGGGTCGTCGGCCATGGCGGCCTGGGCATCGTAGACCAGGCTGAGGATGGGCACCCGCCCAGGCTGGCTGGCGGGCAGCACCATACGGCCAGGCAATGCGCCCACCACGAAACCCAGGCGGCTGGCGTGCTGTGCCACGTAACCGGGGCTCCAGGCGGCGCGACGGGCCCGCACCATGAACCCCAACTGGGCATCGTGCCCGCTGGCAAAGCCATCGAGCTCGCGCGCACGCGCCACCTCGGCCAGCATGTCGGGGAAATCCGCCGCAGCACCCACCGCATCGGCGAAGGCCTGGGCCTTCATCACGAATTCCGAGAACTCGATCTCGTTGAGTGCCCCCGAGCGGTTGGCCAGTTGCACGCCGGCCTGCAGCGCCACATAGCGCTGCCCCACCCGCGGCGCTTCCCACTCGCCACCGGCCTCGCTCTGGCCTTCCACCGCAAACGGCTTGCTGCCCACCCGTCGCGTGGCCGGCAGCGCGGCCAGCACCGCCTCGCCCGACACCGGCGCGTCGAGCGACAGCGGCGCGATGACGTCGATCAGCGCATCCAGGCTGGGGCGCCGCTCGGGCACGTGCACGGCGTGGCTGAGTGTCACCACGGCCTGCGGCGGCCGGACATCACCGCCGGCACCACCCGGGGGCAGCGCGTCGCCGCCGGCCGGCGGCATGACATCGTCGGCGTGCACCCGAGGATCGGCCCCCAGCGGATCGGCCGGCGCGTCGCTCAACGGGTCTCCCAACACCGGCTCCACCCGGTCGGGGTGGGTGGCGGCCTCCGGCGACAGGGCGCTGCCCGCTGCTCCCAGGGACGGCTCGGTTTCGCGCGTGAGTGGCTCGCTCTCGCGCGCCGTGCGCGGCGTGCTGCGCCGTGTGACCCAGGCGTTGTAGGCCACGACGCCGGCCAGAACGAGGCCGCCGATGATCGCCAGGCTCAGTTGCAATGTGCTCATGGTTTGCTTGAATGTGCGTGCGTGTCTGACCGGTCAGGAGGGCTCCATCATGCCGGCGGCGGACTCCATGTCCACCGCCACGATGCGCGAAACGCCCTGCTCCTGCATCGTCACGCCGATGAGCTGTTCGGCCATCTCCATGGCAATCTTGTTGTGGCTGATGAACAGGAACTGCGTGCCCTGGCGGCTCATCTTGGTGACCAGCCGGGCATAGCGCTCGGTGTTCGCGTCGTCCAGCGGCGCGTCCACCTCATCGAGCAGGCAGAACGGTGCCGGATTGAGCTGGAAGATCGCGAACACCAGCGCGATGGCCGTGAGCGCCTTCTCGCCGCCCGAGAGCAGGTGGATGGTCTGGTTCTTCTTGCCGGGCGGCTGGGCCATGACCTGCACGCCGGCGTCGAGGATTTCCTCGCCGGTCATGACCAGCTTGGCGTTGCCGCCGCCAAACAGCTCGGGGAACATGGTGCCGAAATGGCCGTTGACGGTCTCGAAGGTGTTGCCCAGCAGTTCGCGCGTCTCGTTGTCGATTCTGCGGATCGCGTCTTCCAGGGTGTCGATGGCCTCGTTCAGGTCCTGGGACTGGGCGTCGAGGAAGGTCTTGCGCTCGCGTGCGGCACTCAGCTCGTCCAGAGCCGCCAGGTTGACGGCGCCCAGCGACTGGATGTCGCGGTGCAGGCGGTCGATCTCGCCCTGCAGGCCGGCCAGCCGCACGTTGCCTTCGGTGATGCTCTGCGCGACGACGGCCAGATCGGCCTGGGCCTCGGCCAGTTGCTGGCCGTACTGCTCCATGCCCAGCCGTGCGGCCTGCTCCTTGAGCTGGAAATCGGTGATGCGCTGGCGCAGCGGCTCCAGTTCGCGTTCGAGTTGCAGGCGGCGTTCGTCCATCGCTCGCAACTTCTGTGTCAGGTCATCGTACTGGCTGCGCAGCGCCGCCAGCGCCTGCTCGCGCTCCAGCTTGGCGGCCAGCGCCGCCTGCAGACCGGCCTGTGCCGTCGCATCGGTCAGGCGGGCCAGTTCTTCGGCCGCCACGACCTGCTCCTGCGCCAGGGTTTGCTCCTGGGCGGCCGCGGTGTCGATCGAGCGGCGCAGCTCGGCCTGACGGGCCTGCAGGGTGCGCAGGGCGAAGGCCGCCTCCTGGGCGGTGCGCTCCAGCGCGCGCTGCTGCTCGCGCGCCTGCCCCAGTTTCCGCTCCGCCTCGATCACCTGGTCGTCGAGCTGGGCATGGCGCTCCTGGCTGTCGGCCAGTTGCATGTCCAGTTCCTCGAAGCGTGCCTCGGCCGTGACGCGTCGCTCCTGCAACTCTTCGAGCTGGCCCTCGACCTCGGCCAGATCGGCGCCGATCTGCTCGCCGCGCACGCGGGTCTGTTCGGCCATCTGGGTCAGGCGCAGCGCCTCGACCTGCAATTCGTGCGCACGGCTGCGCGCCTCGCCCGATTCGCGCCGTGCCGCCACCAGGCGCTGCGAGGCATCGGTGTAGGCCGCCTCGGCACGCACCAGATCCGCCCTGGCCTGCTCGGCGATCAGCACCTGGGCCCTGAGCTGCTTGTCCAGATGGTCGATTTCCTGGGCACGCGCCAGCATGCCCGATTGCTCGCTGTCGGGTGCGTAGAAGCTGACGCCGTGGGCCGAGACCGCATGGCCGCTGGCCACGTAAATGGCCTGGCCGGGCTGCAACTGCGCACGCTGGGCCAGGGCCTCGTCAAGGCTGCCGGCGGTGAAGCACCCGTGCAGCCAATCGGCCAGCAGCGCCTGCAGGCCGGCATCGCCCAGGCGCAGCCAGTCCACCAGTGGCCTGAGCCCGGCAGGCCCGGCCAGATCGCCCACGGCCGCCGTGGCCGGGCTGTAGAAGGTCAGCTTGGCCGGCGGCACATCGTTGGCGAAGGCGCGCACCATCTCCAGGCGTGACACCTCCAGCGCCGACAGCCGCTCGCGCAAGGCCGCCTCAAGCGCGTTTTCCCAGCCCGCCTCGATGTGCAGTCGGCTCCACAATCCCTGCAATCCGTCCAGGCCATGCTTGCTCAGCCAGGGTTGCAGCTTGCCATCGGTCCTGACCTTGTCCTGCAGTGCCCGCAGGGCATCGAGCCGGGCCGCCAGCTCGCTTTGCCGGGCCGATTCCTGGTTGACGCCCTGCTGGGCTGCACGGCGCCGTTCATCCAGTTGCGGCACACCGTCCTGCAGTTCGTGCAACACGGCCTCCGCGAGCTCGGCGGCCTCGCTGGCGGCGTCGAGCTGGCCCTGCACCTCCTGCAGGCGCGCCTCGTCGGGCGCCCCCAGGGCATTGCGATCGGCCAGCAGACGCTCGCGCCGCTGATTGAGCTGGCGCACCTGCTCGTCGATGCTGCGCTGCTCGGCGGCCAGCACCTGGATCTGCTGCTGCACCTGAGCCACGCTGGCACGCTGTTCGTTGGCACGGTTCTGCGCCGCGCGCAAGGCATCTTCCAGTGCCGGCAGCGTGCCGGTCTGCTCCTCGCCCTGCGCCGCCAGGATGGCGGACTTCTCCTCCGCCTCCTCCATGGCGGCCGCCACCTGCTCCAGCTCGGTGCCGGCATCTTCGCGCCGGCTTGCCCAGCCCGCGATCTGTTCGCGCAACTGCAGCAAACGCTGCTCGGCCCGCTGGCGTCCCTCGACCACAAAGCGGATTTCGGCTTCGAGCTTGCCGACCTCGGCGCTGGCCTCGTACAGCTTGCCCTGGGCCTGGTTGACCTGATCACCCGCCGCGTAATGCGCCTGGCGGATGGTCTCCAGATCGGCCTCGGCACGCCGCAGGTCGGCCATGCGCGACTCCAGGTCGTTGACGGCCCGCGCCGCCTCGGTCTTGATGCGAACCTGCTCGCCCTCGGCCTCGGCGCGCTTGAGGAACCAGAGCTGGTGCTGCTTGAGCGTGGCCGCGGCGTTCAGGTCATGGTAGCGTGCCGCCACCTCGGCCTGCTTCTCCAGCTTCTCCAGGTTGGCATTGAGTTCGCGCAGGATGTCCTCGACCCGCGTCAGGTTCTCGCGCGTATCGGCCAGCCGGTTGGCGGTCTCGCGCCGGCGCTCCTTGTATTTGGAGACACCGGCCGCCTCTTCGAGGAACAGGCGCAACTCCTCGGGCCGGGATTCGATGATCCGGCTGATGGTGCCCTGGCCGATGATGGCGTAGGCGCGCGGGCCCAGGCCGGTGCCCAGGAACACGTCCTGCACGTCACGGCGGCGCACCGGCTGGTTGTTGATGTAGTAGCTGCTGGTGCCGTCGCGCGTGAGCACACGCTTGACGGCGATCTCGGTGAACTGGCTCCACTGGCCGCCGGCACGGTGATCGCTGTTGTCGAACACCAGCTCGACACTGGAGCGGCTGGCCGGCTTGCGGCTGGTGGTGCCGTTGAAGATGACGTCCTGCATGGACTCGCCACGCAGCTCGGACGCCTTGGACTCGCCCAGCACCCAGCGCACCGCGTCCATGATGTTGGACTTGCCGCAGCCATTCGGCCCCACCACCCCGACCAGTTGCCCCGGCAACATGAAGGCGGTCGGTTCGGCAAAGGACTTGAAGCCCGAGAGCTTGATGGATGTCAGACGCACGAAGAACCCTGTTTCTCGCCGCGCGGGCGCAAGCCCTTGATTTTGTTCGAAAAGTCTGCGTCCCGGCGACACAGCCGGGCGCGGGCGTGAAACGCGATGTTAACTGAGGCCTGATGCCCGCTCAGCGGCGGTAGATGCGCTCCATTTCGTTCTGGAAATATGCCGCCAGGTTGTTGCGTTTGAGCTTCAGCGTTGGCGTGAGCAGGCTGTTGTCCGGCGTCCACGGCGTCAGCGTCGGCCACACGGCGCGCGGCTGTGCATAGTGGGGAAAACCGGACGTGGCCGCGCGGATGCGGGCCAGCAGCGCCTCGCGCACGTCGGAGCGGGCCAGCAACGCGTCGTCGCTGCCGACCTCCCCCGCGCGCCAGCCCGAATGCCGGGCCAGCGCCGTCCAGGCGTCGCGGTCGAGCACGACGAAGGCGGCGATGAAGGGCCGGCCCTCGCCCACCACCCAGGCCTGGGCGAACAGGCTGTCGGCCAGGATGGACAGCTCCAGGTCGGCAGGCGAGACCTTTTCGCCCGTGGAAGTGACGATGATTTCCTTGAGCCGGCCCTGGATGCGCAGGCGTCCATGCTCGAAGACACCCTGGTCACCGGTGCGGTACCAGCCGTCGTCGGACAAGACCTGGGCCGTGTCCTCGGGTCGTTTCCAGTAGCCACGCATGACGCTGGGACCACGGATCTGGATCTCGGCGTTCTCGCCGAGGCGGATCTCCGTCCCCTTGAGCGGGCGGCCGACCGTCTGCGGATCGTTGTCGTCCAGGCCGTTGGCGGCTGCCACGGGAGACGTTTCCGTCAGGCCGTAGCCCTGCACGATGGGCAGACCCAGGCCCAGGAAACACCGGGCCATGGCCGCCGACAGCGGCGCACCACCGCTGATGGCCACCCGGATGCGTCCGCCGAACTGTGCCAGCAGCGGCCGGGCCACCAGGCGTTGCAGCAGCGGCCACGCGAGCGCATCGCGCCAGGCCGGCACCCGGGCATCTTCTGCCGCGAGCGGCAGGCCCTGGTGACGGCGGAAGCGCCGCCAGCCCACGGCCTGTGCCTGCCCGAACAGCCGCTGGCGCATGGCCGAACCCGCCAGCGCCTGCTGGATGCGGCCATAAATGCGTTCGTAGATGCGCGGCACCGAGATCAGCACAGTCGGCTGCTGGGTGTTCAGGTCCTCGCCCAGTTGCGCCACCGAGCGGGCAAAGGCCACGCAGGCACCGGCGGCCATCGGCAGGTAGTAGCCCGCCGTGCGCTCGAGCGTGTGCGACAGCGGGAGGAACGACAGGAACCGGTCGGCGGGAAACGCCGGCACACGCTCCAGCGTCGCCTTGACGTTGGCGACCACGTTGTCATGGGTCAGCATCACCCCCTTGGGCCTGCCGGTGGTGCCCGAGGTGTAGACCACCGCCGCCAGGTGGTCCGGCCCCGGTTCACGGCCCTCGGCCACGGGCCGCGCCAGCTCACCGGCCTGCAGCCATGCGTGCAAGGTCTGGACGCGGCCATCGGCGGCGGCCGACTCGCCCCGGCGCAGCACCACACGTGTCAGCGACGGCCATGCACCCCCCGTGCCCCGGATGGCATCCCACTGCTCGGGCTTGTTGACGATCAGCAGCGAGGCCTCGCAATCGGCGAGGATGTAGGCAATGCTGCCCGGGTTGTCCAGGTCGTGCATCGGCACAGGCACGCAGCCCAGCGACAGCACCGCCTGGTCCATGCATACGGCATCCAGGCTGTTGGGCAGCAGGATCGCCACGCGAGCACCCACAGGCAGAGGTTGCGCAAGCAGTGCGGCGCGCCACCGGGCAATGCGCTGGGCCGCCTGTGACCAGGTGGTGCTCACCCATGCGCGGCGCGTGGCGTCAAATTCACGGTAAGCCTCGCCGTCGGGCGTGGTCGCCACTCGCCAGGCCAGCAGTTGGGGCAGGGTTCGGACCTGCTCAAGAGAAATCGGATGGTTCATGCAAGACAGTCGCGAGCCTCACCGACACGACACCGCGTGCGTGGGTTGATCGTCCACGCGCGGCCCCCTTCACCGCCGGTGTGCACCCCCGGCCCGATGGCACCGGTATCGCCCGGCATCCCATGGTGGGCCGCTATTGTGCATGGATATCAACATCCCCGCGCTCCCGCTGGCCTCACCGGCACATCCCTGATAATCGGGCGCATGAATCCATTGCTTTCGAGCCTGCATCCGTACCCCTTCGAGCGCCTGCGTCTGCTGTTCGAGGATGTGACACCCGCGCCAGGCTACACACCGATCAGCCTGGGCATCGGTGAGCCCCGTCACGCCGCCCCGCAGATGCTCAAGGAAGCACTGGCCAGCGCGCTCGACACCGGCCTGTCGGGCTACCCGGCCACGGCGGGCGAGCCGGCATTGCGCCAGGCCTGCGCCGACTGGATGCAGCGCCGCTATGGCGTGACCGTCGATCCGGCCACAGAGGTCCTGTCCGTCAATGGCACACGCGAGGCCTTGTTCGCCTTTGCACAGACCGTGCTGGATCCGGCGAAACCGGGCGCCCTGCTGGCCTTCCCCAATCCGTTCTACCAGATCTACGAAGGCGCCGCCCTGCTCGGCGGTGTGCAGCCCTACTATGTGCCCAGCGATCCGGCACGCAATTTCGCCATCGACTGGGGCGGCGTGCCCGAGGATGTCTGGGCGCGGGTGCAGATGATCTACGTCTGCTCGCCCGGCAACCCGACGGGCGCGGTCATGCCGCTGGACGAGTGGAAGATGCTGTTCGAACTCAGCGACCGTTATGGCTTCGTGATCGCGTCGGACGAGTGCTACAGCGAGATCTACTTCCAGCCCGAGCCGCCACTGGGTGGGCTGGAGGCGGCAACCAGGCTCGGGCGCGACTTTCGCAACCTGATGATGTTCACGAGCCTGTCCAAGCGCTCCAACGTACCGGGTCTGCGCAGCGGTTTCGTGGCCGGCGATGCGGCGTTGATCAAGCCCTTTTTGCTCTACCGCACCTACCATGGCAGTGGCATGAGCCCGGTGGTGCAGACCGCCAGCATTGCGGCCTGGGGTGACGAGGCGCACGTGCAGGACAACCGGCGCCAGTACCGCGAGAAGTTCGCCCAGGTCACCCCGATGCTGGCCGAGGTGATGGACGTCGCCCTGCCCGACGCCTCTTTCTACCTGTGGGCCGGCGTACCGGCTCGCTTTGCCCACCATACCCCCGGGCTGAGCGCCGACGTCGCCTTCGCCCGCGAATTGATGGCTCAATACAATGTGACGGTGCTCCCCGGCAGCTACCTGGCCCGGGAAGTGAACGGCATGAACCCGGGCGCCGGTCGTGTGCGCATGGCCCTGGTGGCCGAACCCGCCGAGTGCCTGGAAGCCGCCCGTCGCATCGTGGACTTCTGCCGCCAATCGGGCTGACACACCCCTTTTTTCATCCTTTCCTCTCATCGTCCACCCGCCAACCCAACATGAGCCAACAACTGCAAACCCTGATCGACAACGCCTGGGACCACCGCGCCGAGCTGTCGGTCGCCACCGCACCCAAGGAAGTGACCGACGCGGTTGAGCACGTCATCGCCGAACTCAATGCCGGCAAGCTGCGCGTGGCCACCCGCGAAGGCGTGGGCCAATGGAACGTGCACCAGTGGATCAAGAAGGCCGTGCTGCTGTCCTTCCGCCTACGGGACAACGAGATCATGCGCGGTGGCGACCTGGCCTTCTATGACAAGGTGCCGGTCAAATTTGCCGACCTGTCCGAAGCCGAGCTCAAGGCCGCCGGCGTGCGCGTGGTACCACCCGCCGTGGCGCGCCGGGGCAGTTTCGTGGCCAAGGGCGCCATCCTGATGCCCAGCTACGTGAACATCGGTGCCTATGTGGATGAAGGCACCATGGTCGATACCTGGGCCACCGTCGGCTCGTGCGCCCAGGTGGGCAAGAACGTGCACCTGTCGGGCGGTGTGGGCCTGGGTGGCGTGCTCGAACCCCTGCAGGCCAACCCCACCATCATCGAGGACAACTGCTTCATCGGCGCCCGCTCCGAAGTGGTCGAGGGCGTGATCGTGGAGGAAAACTCGGTGCTCGGCATGGGTGTCTACCTCGGCCAGAGCACCCCCATCTTCAACCGCGACACCGGCGAGATCAGCTACGGCCGTGTGCCGGCCGGCAGCGTGGTCATCAGCGGCAGCCTGCCCAAGAAGACGAAGTCCGGCCAGGACTACAGCACCTACGCGGCCATCATCGTCAAGACGGTCGATGCGCAAACACGCGCCAAGACCAGCCTGAACGACCTGCTGCGCGACTGACGACACCGCCCGAGACCCCCACCTGCGCGCACGAGGGACCGCACATGAACGACGGAACGATGGAGCGCATCCTGCGCCTGATGGCCGACAAAAAGGCATCCGACATCTACCTCTCGGCGCATGCGCCGGCGATGATCAAGATCAACGGCCAGACCATCCCCATCAACAGCCAGGTGCTGCCACCGGAGGCGCCACGCAACCTGCTGGCCGAGATCGTGCCGGCCACGCGCATGGAGGAACTGGTCGAAACCGGCGAGCTGAACATGGGCGTGCCCCTGGAGGGCGTGGGCAACTTTCGCGTCAGCGCCCTGCGCCAGCGCGGCAGCTACGCGGTGGTGGTCCGCTACATCCCCTCGGACGTGCCCCTGCTGGAGTCGCTCAACGTGGCACCGGTGCTGTCCCGGCTGGCCATGGAGAAGCGCGGTCTGGTCCTGATGGTGGGGGCCACCGGTGCCGGCAAGTCGACCACGCTGGCGGCCATGATCGACCACCGCAACGCGAACGCCTCGGGCCACATCCTGACCATCGAGGACCCGATCGAGTATGTCTTCCGGAACAAGAAGTCGGTCGTCAACCAGCGCGAAATCGGCTCCGACACGGCCTCGCTCCAGGTCGGCCTGAAGAACGCGCTGCGCCAGGCCCCCGACGTGATCCTGATCGGCGAGATCCGCGACCGCGAGACCATGACCGCCGCCATCGCCTACGCCCAGTCGGGCCACCTGTGCCTGGCCACGCTGCACGCCAACAACAGCTACCAGGCGCTCAACCGCATCCTGTCCTTCTATCCGGTGGAAGTACGCCCCACCTTGCTGGGCGATCTGGCCTCGGCGCTGCGCTCCATCGTCTCGCAGCGTCTGCTGCGCACCCACACCGGCGGCCGCGTGCCGGCCATGGAGGTGATGCTCAACACCGCCCTGATCGCCGACCTGATCCAGAAGGCCGATTTTTCCGGTGTGCGCGAAGCCATGGAAAAGTCCCTGGCCGAGGGCTCGCAGACCTTCGAGCAGGATCTGGCACGCCTGATCCACGACGGCCTGATCTCGCGCAACGAGGGGCTGGCCCACGCCGACTCGCCGAACAACCTCATGTGGCGCCTGCAGAACGATTCCAAGGCCTCCAAGAGCGCGGGCGCCGCCGTGCAGCCGGAAGAAGACCACAGCGACCACGCCACCTTTACCGAGTTCACGCTCGACGTCAAATTCTGATGACCGACGCCCTGCAACTGACCGAGCAACTGATCGCACGGCCGTCGGTGACACCGCTGGACGCGGGCTGTCTCGATCTGATCGCCCAACGCCTGGGCGCACTGGGTTTTCGCTGTGAACGCCTGGACAGCGGGCCCGCCGACTTCCGCGTCGCCAACCTCTGGGCACGGCGGGGCACCGGGCAGCAACCCACCCTCGTGTGGGCCGGACACACCGATGTGGTGCCCACCGGCCCGCTGGAGCAGTGGGACAGCGACCCGTTCTCACCCACCCACCGCGACGGGCGCCTGTACGGCCGCGGCGCCAGCGACATGAAAGCCTCGCTCGCGGCCATGGTGGTGGCGTGCGAGGAATTCGTGCGCGCCAACCCCCACCCCTCCATTGACATCGCCTTCCTGCTGACCAGCGACGAGGAAGGCCCGGCCATTGACGGCACGGTCAAGGTCTGCGAGGCCCTGCAGGCCCGTGGCGAGCGGCTGGACTGGTGCATCGTCGGCGAGCCGACCTCGGTCGAGCGCACCGGCGACATGATCAAGAACGGCCGCCGCGGCACCATGAGCGGCAGGCTCACGGTCAAGGGCATCCAGGGCCACATCGCCTACCCGCAACTGGCGCGCAACCCCATCCACATGCTGGCGCCGGTCCTGGCCGAACTGGCTGCCACCGTCTGGGACCAGGGCAACGACTTTTTCCCGCCCACGAGCTGGCAGGTCAGCAACATCCACGGCGGTACCGGCGCCTCGAACGTGATCCCGGGCACCGTGGTGCTGGATTTCAACTTCCGCTTCTGCACCGAGTCCACCCCCGAGGGCCTGCAGCAGCGGGTGTCCGACATCCTGGCACGCCATGGCCTGCAGGCCGGGACGGACTACGAACTGGCCTGGACGGTCGGCGGCCTGCCCTTCCTGACCACGCCGGGCACGCTGGTGGACGCCGTCCGTGCGGCCATCCGCACCGAGACCGGCCTCGAGACCGAGCTCTCGACCACCGGCGGCACGAGCGACGGCCGCTTCATCGCCCGCATCTGTCCCCAGGTCATCGAGCTGGGCCCGCCCAACGCCACGATCCACAAGGTCAACGAGCACGTGGCCGTGGCCGACATCGAGCCGCTGAAGAACATCTACCGCCGGGTGCTGGAGCACCTGGCCCACGCATGACCCTTGCCGATCTCATCGCCGGCGCCGAGCGCCGCCTGCTCACCGCCGGCGTCGCCTTCGGCCATGGCACCAGCAACGCCCGCGACGAGGCCATCTGGCTCGTGCTCTGGCGCCTGGGCCTGCCGCTGGACGCCGACCTCGACGCGTTGGCCACCACCGAGGTCGATGACGCCGGCGCGCGGGCCGTGGACGAGCTCATCACCCGCCGCATCGAGACCCGCCGCCCGGCGGCCTACCTCACCGGCGAGGCCTGGCTGCAGGGTGTGCCCTTCCACGTGGACGAGCGCGTGATCGTGCCGCGCAGTTTCATCGCCGAGCTGATCGCCGATGGTGGTTTCGACGCCTGGCTGTCCGAGGACACGCGCGAGGTGCTGGACCTGTGCACCGGCAACGGCAGTCTGGCGGTACTGGCCGCCATGGCCTGGCCCGACGTGCGCGTGACCGGTGCCGACATCTCGCCCGATGCCCTGGACGTGGCCCGTCTGAATGTGCAGCGCCACGGCTTGCAGGAGCGCATCACGCTGGTCCGGTCCGACGGCCTGGCCGCCTGCCCCGGCCCCTGGGACCTGATCCTGTGCAACCCGCCCTACGTCAACGCCACCAGCATGGCTGCGCTGCCGCCCGAGTACCGTGCCGAGCCGGAGATTGCGCTGTCGGGCAACATGGACGGTGGCGCCGATGGCATGGATTTCATCCGGCGCTTTCTCGCCGATGCGCCCGCCCGCCTCTCACCCCATGGCGTCATCGTGCTGGAAATCGGCAACGAGCGCGAGCATTTCGAACGGGCATTCCCGGGGCTGGCCGCGGTCTGGCTGCCCACCAGCGCGGGCGATGACCAGGTGCTGCTCATCACCGCCGAAGCCTTGGGCCTCTTTTTCGCATGATCACCCTCCAGAACATCGTCCTTCGCCGCGGTGCGAAGGTCCTGCTCGATGGCGCCTCCTGCGTCATCAATCCCGGCGAGAAGGTCGGCCTGGTCGGGCGCAATGGCGCCGGCAAGTCCAGCCTGTTCCGCCTGCTCGACGGCACGCTGCACGAAGACCGGGGCGACTTCCACATTCCGGCGCACTGGCGCATGGCCCAGGTCGCGCAGGACATGCCAGAGACCGACCAGCCGGCCACCGGCTTCGTCATCGATGGCGACAGCCGGCTGGTGGAGGCCCGTCATGCCGTGCGCGAGGCCGAGGACTCGGGCGACGGCGAGCGCATGGCCACCGCTTACATGCACCTGCACGACGCCGGCGAACACGATGCCACGGCACGCGCCCAGGCACTGATCCTCGGCCTGGGCTTTCGGTCGGACGAGCTGGACAAACCGGTCAACAGTTTCTCGGGCGGCTGGCGCATGCGGCTGCAGCTCGCCCGCGCCCTGATGTGCCCGAGCGATCTGCTGCTGCTCGATGAGCCCACCAACCACCTGGACCTGGATGCCCTGGTCTGGCTCGAAAGCTGGCTCAAACGCTACGAGGGTACGCTGCTGGTCATCAGCCACGACCGCGAATTCCTCGATGCCGTCACCAACGTCACGATCCACATCGAACACGCCCGGTTGACGCGCTACGGCGGCCACTACAGCCGCTTCGAGGAAATGCGCGCCGAGCAGATGGCACTGCAGCAGGCCAGTTACGCCAAGCAGCAGGAAAAGATCGCCCACCTGCAGAAGTTCATCGACCGCTTCAAGGCCAAGGCCAGCAAGGCCAGGCAGGCACAGAGCCGCGTCAAGGCACTGGAGCGCATGGAGAAGATCGCACCGGTGCTCGCCGACGCCGAGTTCAGCTTCGAGTTTGCCGAGCCGGCCAGTCTGCCCAACCCCATGCTCGCGCTGCGCGACGTGGACTTCGGCTACCCCGGACCCGCCGAAGGGGATGCCCCCGTCACCATCGTGCGCGGCGTCACCCGCTCGGTGCTGGCCGGCCAGCGCATCGGCATCCTGGGTGCCAACGGCCAGGGCAAATCGACCGTGGTGAAGACCATCGCGCGCGACCTGGCCCCGCTGGCGGGCCAGATCACCGAAGGCAAGGGTCTGAACATCGGCTATTTCGCGCAGCAGGAACTGGACGTGCTGCGCCCGGATGAAAACCCGCTGCAGCACATGATCCGGCTCGCGCGCGAGTGCACCGCCGGCGGTCGCCTGAGCGGCCAGGACACCCGCGAGCAGGCGCTGCGCAACTTCCTCGGCGGCTTCAACTTCAGCGGCGACCAGGTGATGCAGGCCGTGGGCAGCATGAGCGGCGGCGAGAAGGCCCGGCTGGTGCTCTGCATGATCGTCTGGCAGCGCCCCAACCTGCTGCTGCTGGACGAACCCACCAACCACCTCGACCTGGCCACGCGCGAGGCACTGGCCGTCGCACTCAACGAGTTCGACGGCACCGTCATGCTCGTCAGCCACGACCGCGCGCTGCTGCGCGCCGTGTGCGACGAGTTCTGGCTCGTCTCGCGCGGCGGCATCGCCCCCTTCGACGGCGACCTCGACGACTACCAGCGCTACCTGCTCGACGTGGCCAAACAGTCGCGCGAAGCCCTGCGCCAGGAGGCCCGTTCGGGCACCGCCGCCAACAGCCCGTCGCCGCCCGCCCCCACGGGCAGCCCGCGCGGCAGCGCCGAGCAACGCCGCCAGGAGGCGCAGCGCCGCCAGCAACTGGCCGACCGGCTCAAGCCCCTGCGCAAGCAGTTGCAGCAGACCGAGCGGCACATGGCCAGCCTGAACGCCGAAAAGGCCGAGCTGGAAACGGCACTCAGCGAACCCTTGGCGCCCGCGGACATCGCCCAGGCCGGACGCCGGCTGAAGGCCGTGCTGGACGCGCTGGAAACCGAGGAAATGCGCTGGCTGGAACTGAGCGAGCAGATCGAGCAGGCCAGCGCCGATGGACACCAGGCCACACCCGAATGACGCATGGCACACCGAAGACCCCGCCGCCGGCGGGGTTTAGGCGGCACCTCCGGCATCCCGGACTACAGTGACCTTTCCCGGCCCATGGCCATGCAAAGCAAAGGAAGCTGCCGACATGATGTCCCTGCTCGGAACCCTCATCATCGGTCTCATCGTGGGTCTGATCGCCCGCGCCATCAAGCCCGGCAACGACAGCATGGGCTGGATCATGACCACCGTGCTCGGCGTGGCCGGTTCCTTTGTCGCTGGCTACCTGGGTGCCGCGCTGGGCCTGTACGCGCCCGGCCAGCCTGTGGGTTTCATCGCCTCGGTCATTGGCGCGATCCTGCTGCTGGTGGTGGTCGGCCTGATCAGGAAGAAGTGATTCAGCGGCCCAGGTAGCGCTCGGGGCGGTGGCTCACCGCCAGGAAGATCCCCATGATCACCGCCGCGAGCACCGACCAGGCCACCCTTTCCCACGACACGACCGACAGCGCCAGCATGACGATGCAGGCGTCGATGGCCATCTGCACGTGGCCGGCCCGGATGCCGTAGCGGTCCTGCAGGTACAGCGAGGCGATGGTCGCCCCCCCGAGGCTGGAGTGGTGGCGCGCCAGGAACAGCACGCCCGCACCCATCAGCAGCCCGCCCGACACCGCGGCAAATCCCGGGTGCAGGTAGTCGATGTGGATGAGGCGCGGCCCCAGCACCGTCACCAGCGACAGGATGCCGACGCTGACGAAGGTCTTGACCGTGAACGCATGACCGGTGCGCGTCCAGGCGAACCAGTAGAACGGCAGGTTGATGAGGAAATAGATCCCTCCGAACGGCCAGCCGGTGGCGTAGTGCAGCACGAAGGCCAGACCGGCGGTGCTGCCGGTCAGCAGGCCCGACTGGGCAAACATCAGCATCGCGATGCCGACGAACAGGGAACCCGTGAACAGCGCCTGGGCATCTTCGAGAGGCCCGTGGCGCAGCGCATCCGGCGACAATGGCAGGCGCACGCGGTGATCGGAAGACGTGGTGGTCAAGCTCATGGCAAACACCCGGAAAAATCTGGACGCACCGGCTTGTGGCCGGCACCGCGATTCAGCAAAAACCGCGCCAGGAAGGCCCCGGGGCAGGCGGTAGACTGGCGGTTTTGTGTCCGTCCCGTGTTGAACGCTTCGCTTCTCTTGTGCTTGGTCATCGGTATTGCCGATGGCGACACCCTCACGGCCCGTTGCGGCCAGCCGGGTGCCTATGAACAGATCAAGGTCCGCCTCGGTGCCATCGACGCGCCCGAGCGACAGCAGCCCTTCTCCCAGCAGTCCCGGCAGAAGCTCTCCAGTCTGGCCTTCGGCAAGCAGGTCGGTCTGGATTGCCCCAGGAAAGACCGTTACGGCCGCCATGTCTGCACCGTGATGGTGCCACCCGCAGGCGCTCCCGACGACAGACCCGTGGTGGACGCCGGCCTGGTCATGGTCCGTTCGGGCATGGCCTGGTGGTACCGCGGCTATGCCCGCGAGCAGACACCACAGGCCCGCGAGCGCTACGCCGCGGCGGAGCGGGAGGCCCAAACCCGGCGCCTGGGCCTGTGGGCCGACCCGGCCCCGATGCCCCCCTGGGAGTGGCGCAAGACCAACCGGGCCGCCAGGGCGAGCACCGCGGACCCTTCATGACAAACGGGGCCGAAGCCCCGTTTGTCGTTCAGATCCCGGCTGACACGCCGCCCGGTCAGGCCGCCGTCGGCGCCGCGTCGGGATTGACCGCCGGCGTGCCGTCGTTGCCGCCGCTGCCACCCGCGGGAGGCGTGCGTGGCGTCCAGTCCTTGGGCGGGCGCGGAGGTTTGCCGGCCATGATGTCGTCGAGCTGGTCGCCGTCGATGGTCTCCCATTCGAGCAGCGCCTTGGCCATGGCGTGCATCTTGTCGGCGTGCTCTTCGATCAGGCCGCGCGCCAGCGCATACTGCTCGTCGATGATGCGGCGCACCTCACCATCGACCTTCTGCATGGTCTGCTCGGAGATGTTGGTCGTCTTCGTGACCGAGCGGCCCAGGAAGACCTCGCCCTCGTTCTCGGCATAGACCATGGGGCCCAGCGCATCGCTCATGCCATAGCGCATGACCATGTCGCGCGCGATGTGCGTGGCGCGCTCGAAGTCGTTGCTGGCGCCGGTGGTCATCTGGTTCATGAACACCTCTTCGGCGATGCGGCCACCGAACAGCATCGCGATCTGGTTGAGCATGTATTCCTTGTCGTAGCTGTAGCGGTCCTGCTCGGGCAGGCTCATCGTCACGCCCAGCGCGCGGCCGCGCGGGATGATGGTGACCTTGTGCACCGGATCGCATTTGGGCAGGAGCTTGCCGATCAGCGCGTGGCCCGACTCATGGTAGGCCGTGTTGCGGCGCTCTTCCTCGGGCATGACCATGGTCTTGCGCTCGGGGCCCATGATGATCTTGTCCTTGGCCTTCTCGAAGTCCTGCATCTCGACCAGACGCGCATTGCGGCGCGCGGCCATCAGGGCCGCCTCGTTGCAGAGGTTGGCCAGGTCGGCACCGCTCATGCCGGGGGTGCCACGCGCAATCACCGCCGCGTTCACGTCGTTGCCCAGCTGAATCTTGCGCATGTGCACGTTCAGGATCTGCTCGCGACCGCGGATGTCGGGCAGCGTGACGTAGACCTGGCGGTCGAAACGGCCCGGGCGCAGCAGCGCGGCGTCCAGGATGTCGGGGCGGTTGGTGGCAGCCACCACGATCACGCCCAGGTTGGTCTCGAAGCCATCCATCTCGACCAGCATCTGGTTGAGGGTCTGCTCGCGCTCGTCATTGCCGCCACCGAGGCCGGCACCGCGCTGACGGCCCACGGCATCGATTTCGTCGATGAAGATGATGCAGGGCGCGTTCTTCTTGGCGTTCTCGAACATGTCGCGCACGCGGGCCGCGCCCACGCCGACGAACATTTCCACGAAATCGGAACCCGAGATGCTGAAGAACGGGACCTTGGCTTCCCCCGCGATGGACTTGGCCAGCAGCGTCTTGCCGGTACCCGGCGGGCCGACCAGCAGCAGGCCGCGTGGGATGCGCCCGCCCAGCTTCTGGAATTTCTGCGGGTCCTTCAGGAAGTCCACGACCTCCTTGACCTCTTCCTTGGCCTCGTCACAACCCGCCACGTCGGCAAAGGTGACGGTGTTGTTGTTCTCGTCGAGCATGCGCGCCTTGCTCTTGCCAAAGCTGAAGGCGCCGCCCTTGCCGCCGCCCTGCATCTGGCGCATGAAGTAGATCCACACGCCGATCAGCAGCAGCATCGGGCCCCAGCTCACGAGCAGCGTCATGAGCAGGGAACCTTCCTCGCGCGGCTTGACGTCGAACTTGACGTTGTTGTTGATCAGGTCGCCCACCAGGCCACGGTCCAGGTAGGTGGCCGTGGTGCGGACGCGGCGGTCATCCTGGGTGAGCGCCACGATCTCGGTGCCGCTCGGGCCCTCCTGGATCGTTGCACTTTTGATCTGCTGCGCCTTGACCTGGTCCAGGAAGTCGGAATAGCCGATGTAGCCCGCGCCGGACACGCCCCGTCCGTCGAACTGTTTGAAGACCGTGAACAGCACCATCGCGATGACCATCCACACGGCAATTTTGGAGAACCACTGGTTGTTCAAGAGCAGCTCCTGGCTGGAACAAAGACCGAATCCGTCATATATCTGGGCCATTTTAGGGGTTTCAACCCGGGACCCCCCCCGATTCAGGTAAACCGATGTCAATCAAAGGGTTAGGCAAAATCTTGCGTCGCGACCAGCGTCACCGCCCATTCAGGCACCGGTACTGTCTTTCAGACCCATGCCCACGAGGAAGGTTTCAGAAGATTTGTCGCGCGAGGCCTTGGGCTTGATCACCTTGACGGTCTTGAAGGTCCGGCGAAACAGCGCCACCAGGGCGTCATAGGCCCCGCCGTGGAAGACCTTGGTCACCAGGGCACCGTCGGGCCGCAGGTGGCGGGCGGCGAAATCCACCGCCAGTTCCACCAGGTGCGCAATCCGGGCGGCGTCGGCCGACTCGATGCCCGAGAGGTTGGGCGCCATGTCGGACACCACCACATCCACCTGTGTCTGCCCCCGCTCGGCCAGCGCCTGCTCCAGCCCGGCCAGCACCGCGTCCTCCCGAAAATCGCCCTGGATGAAGTGAACCCCCTCGACCGGCTCCATGGGCAGCAGGTCCAGTGCGATGATGCGGCCCTGCAGGGCGCCCGTCGCCGCGCCGGACGGACTCAGGCGCCGCCGCAGGTACTGGCTCCAGGCCCCGGGCGCCGAGCCCAGGTCCACCACGCACATACCCGGCCGGATCAGGCCGAGCTGCTCGTCGATCTCCTTGAGCTTGTACGCCGCGCGGGCGCGATAGCCGTCCTTCTGCGCCTGGCGGACGTAGGGGTCGTTGACGTGCTGGTTGAGCCAGGCCTTGTTGACCTTCTTGCTCTGGGTGCGGACCTTGATGCCCATGGCTTGGATGCTGGTAAGCGTTGCGGCGCAAACCGCGGGGTTAAACGATAATTGTCCCATGCCCCAGATCCACCTTACCCCCGCCCAGCGCAAGGATTACCGCGCCGAAGCCCACCATCTTGATCCGGTCGTGATGATCGGCGCCGATGGCCTGACCCCTTCCGTGCGCAAGGAAGTCGATGCCGCCCTCAAGGCCCACGGCCTGATCAAGGTGCGCGTGTTCAGCGACGACCGCGCCGCCCGCGAGACCATGCTGCAGACGCTGGCCGACGAACTCGACGCGGCCCCGATCCAGCACATCGGCAAACTGCTCGTGCTCTGGCGCCCGCAACCGGAGAAGGCCCGGCCGGTCGATGAGGAGCGCAAGCCCGGTCCGCGCGAGGTCAAGGTGCTCAAGTTCGCCAAGCGCGGTGGCGTCAAGCCCGAGATCAAGGTGGTCAAGGTCTTGGGCAACCAGCGGCTGACGCCCGGCGGGCAGATCAAGCGCGCCAAGACGTTCAAGAAGAGCGTCAAGAAGTCCGCGGGCGGCTGAGCCGGTACCAGGCAGCCATTGAAACCCCGGCCCCGACGCCCCATCTGATCCGACATGAACGCAGCTGCCCCATCTTCCGTCTCCGACCTCACGACCAACCCCCTGCTCGACTTCAGCGGCCTGCCCCGGTTCGATGCGATCCGGCCCGAACACGTCGTTGCGGCCATCGACCGACTGCTGGAGGTGGCGGCCGCCGCGCTGGAGACCGTCACCGCGCCCGATTTCCCCGCCCGCTGGGACGACATGGCCAGGGCACTGGACGTGGCCACCGAACGCCTGGGCCTGGCCTGGGGCGCTGTCAGCCACCTCAACGGTGTGGCCGACACGCCCGAGCTGCGCGCCGCCTACAACGAGGCGCTGCCGAAGGTGACCGAGTTCTGGACGCGCCTGGGCGCCGATGAACGCCTGTATGCCAAGTACAAGGCCATGGACCTGGCCACGCTGAACGACGAGCAGCGCCGTGCGCGCGAGAACGCCCTGCGCGGTTTCGTGCTCGGCGGTGCCGAGCTGCAGGGCGCCGACAAGGAGCGTTTCGCGCAGATCCAGGAGCGCCAGGCCGAGTTGGCGCAGAAGTTCAGCGAGAACACGCTCGACGCCACCGATGCCTTCACACTGTACGTGGACACCGCCGAACTGGCGGGCGTGCCCGCCGACGTGCTCGAGGCCACCGCCGCTGCGGCAGCGGCCGATGGCAAGCCGGGCCACAAGCTCACGCTCAAGATGCCCTGCTACCTGCCGGTGATGCAGTTTGCCGACAGCAGCGCACTGCGCCAGACGCTCTACCGCGCCTACGTGACCCGCGCCAGCGACCAGGCCGAAGGTGACGGCACGAAGTTCGACAACACTGCCATCATGACCGAGCTGCTGGCGCTGCGCCATGAGGAAGCGCGTCTGCTGGGCCACCGGCACTACGCCGACGTCTCGCTGGTGCCCAAGATGGCCGACTCGCCCGAGCAGGTCATCGCCTTCCTGCGCGACCTGGCCGCCAAGGCACGCCCGTTCGCGGAGAAGGATCTGGCCGATCTGCGCGCCTTCGCGGCCGAGCACCTCGGCCTGGCCGACCCGCAGCCCTGGGACTGGCCCTACATCGGCGAGAAGCTCAAGGAAGCCCGCTACGCCTTCAGCGAGCAGGAGGTCAAGCCCTACTTCACAGCCCCCAAGGTGCTGGCCGGCCTGTTCCATATTGTCGAGACACTGTTCGAGGTGTCGATCCGTCGCGACGAGGCGCCTGTCTGGCACCCCGCGGTCGAGTTCTACCGCATCGAGCGCCCGACACCGCAGGGAACGCAGCTCGTCGGCCAGTTCTATCTCGACCCCTCGGCACGCACCGGCAAGCGCGGTGGCGCCTGGATGGACGACGCGCGTGCGCGCTGGCTGCGCCCCGACTCCGGTGCGCTGCAGACGCCGGTGGCGCACCTGGTGTGCAATTTCGCCGACGGCGTGGGCGGCAAGCCACCGCTGCTCACGCACGACGATGTGATCACGCTGTTCCACGAATTCGGTCACGGCCTGCACCACATGCTCACCCAGGTCAACGAGCGCGATGTGTCCGGCATCAGTGGCGTTGAATGGGACGCGGTGGAGTTGCCCAGCCAGTTCATGGAGAACTTCTGCTGGGAGTGGGACGTGCTGCGGCACATGACGGCCCACGTGGACACGGGCGAGCCCCTGCCGCGCGAACTGTTCGACAAGATGCTCGCGGCCAGGAACTACCAGAGCGGCCTGCAGACCCTGCGCCAGGTGGAGTTCGCGCTGTTCGACATGCTGCTGCATGGCCAGTCCGAGCCGGTGACCTCCGGCGAGGGCATCCTGGCCCTGCTGGCCGAGGTGCGCCAGGAGGTGGCCCTGCTGCTGCCGCCGGCCTACAGCCGCACGGCGCACACGTTCAGCCACATTTTTGCCGGCGGCTACAGTGCCGGCTACTACAGCTACAAATGGGCCGAGGTGCTCTCGGCCGACGCCTACGCGGCGTTCGAGGAAGCGGCACAGGCCAAGGGTGGCAGCACGCTCGATGTGGCCACCGGGCGGCGTTACCGCCAGGCCATCCTGGAGGCTGGCGGCAGCCGGCCGGCCATGGCCTCGTTCAAGGCCTTCCGCGGCCGCGAGCCCGGTATCGACGCGCTGCTGCGCCACCAGGGCATGGCCTGAACGGCATCACCGTAGCGCGTCGGACGGAAACCAACATTCACCGAGGGAAACCATGCGCCAACTGATCATCCTGTCCTGTCTGGGTTTCGCCGTCTCCGCCGTCTGCGCGCAAGGGATGTACCGGATCGTCGGACCGGACGGGCGCGTGACCTTTTCGGACCAGCCGCCGCCAACCAGTCCGGCCCCCGCCGCCACCACAGGCGGCAGCCAGCGCAGCACCGGTGAGAACCCGGGCAGCCGTCTTCCCTACGCACTGCAGCAGGTCGCCAGCCGTTACCCGGTCGTGATCTACACCGACCAGGATTGCGCGCCATGCGACAGCGGCCGCCGCATGCTCGAGGCCCGCGGCATCCCCTTCAGCGAGAAGACCGTGGGCAACACCGCCGGGGATCTGGCAGCGCTCAAGCGGCTGGGCGGTGACGGCACCCTGCCCCTGCTGACGATCGGCGCCCAGCGTATCAAGGGCTACTCGGAGGCCGAGTGGGGGCGCTACCTCGATGCCGCGGGTTACCCGGCCCAGTCGGCACTGCCACCGGGCTATCGCCGGCCGGCCGCCTCGCCACTCGTGGCACCGGCGCAGACCAGTGCCGCCCCCGCCGCCCCGGAGGAAACCACGGAGGCGTCGCCGGCCGACAACAAGATCCCGGTGACGCCGCCCGTCACCAACCCGGCCGGCATCCGGTTCTGACGCGTCAGAACGTCAGCGTGCGCACGCCGCTGGCGGTGCCGAGCAGGCAGACGTCGGCCTTCTGGTGCGCGAAGACACCCACGGTGACCACGCCGGGCCACTGGTTGACCGTGCTCTCGAAGGCCAGCGGGTCGTCGATCGTCAGTCCCGTCACGTCCAGAATGTGCTGACCGTTGTCGGTCACCAGCGGCTTGCCGTCCCTGAGCCGCACCCTGGCCTGGCCGCCCAGCGCCGCGAACTGGCGCACCAGGCGCCCCGCGGCCATCGGGATGACTTCCACCGGCAGCGGGAACGCGCCCAGGGTGGACACCAGCTTGCTCTCGTCGGCGATGCACACGAACCGGCGCGACTGGGCCGCCACGATCTTCTCGCGCGTGAGCGCCGCCCCGCCCCCCTTGACCATGAAGCCACGGCCGTCGATTTCGTCGGCGCCGTCGATGTAGACCGCCAGCTCGCCCACCTCGCTGGCCTCGAACACCGGAATGCCCAGCGCCTTGAGCCGGGTGGTCGACGCCTCCGAACTGGACACCGCGCCCGGTATCCGGTCCTTGATCGCCGCCAGCGCGTCGATGAACTTGTTGACGGTGGAGCCGGTGCCCACGCCCACGATGTCACCGGGCACCACGTATTGCACGGCCGCCTGGCCGACCAGGGTTTTGAGTTCGTCTTGGGTCATTTGAGACAATCGAGGTTTGCACGCATCCGGCCATTATCTTCTCCCCGATCCCGTCCATGTCCCTGCTGCCCTACGCCCTGACCCGCCCCATTCTTTTTGGCATGGACCCGGAAACCGCGCATGAGCGCACGCTCGATGCCCTCGCGCGCTTCCAGAACTCGCCCTTGGCCTGCCTCTGGCGCGAGTCCCGCGTGGACGACCCGGTCACCGTGGCCGGTGTGCGCTTTCCCAACCGCGTGGGCCTGGCGGCCGGGCTGGACAAGAACGCCCGCTGCATCGATGGCCTGGCCGCGATGGGTTTCGGTTTCGTCGAGGTGGGCACCGTCACCCCCAAGGCACAACCGGGCAACCCCAAGCCCCGCATGTTCCGCCTGCCCGCGGCGAACGCGCTGATCAACCGGCTGGGGTTCAACAACGAGGGGCTGGATGCCTTCCTCGCGAACGTCCAGCGCTCGCGCAGTCGTCAGGTGGCGGCAGATGGCCAGGGCATGCGTCTGGGTCTGAACATCGGCAAGAACGCCAGCACCCCGATCGAGAACGCCACCAGCGACTACCTGACCTGCCTGGAAGGGGTGTACCCGCACGCCGACTACGTCACGGTCAACATCTCCAGCCCCAACACCAAGAACCTGCGCAGCCTGCAGGGCGACGAAGCCCTCGATGCCCTGCTGCACGCCGTGAGCGAGCGGCGCGAGCAGCTCGTGCAGCGCACGGGGCGGCGCATTCCCGTGTTCCTCAAGATCGCACCCGACCTGGACGACGGCCAGATCGCCGTGATCGCCGGGACCCTGCGCCGCTACGGTACGGATGCCGATGGCGCGCCGACCAACAACCTGGGCGTGATCGCCACCAACACCACGCTCAGCCGCGATGCCGTGCAAGGCCTGCCGTACGCAGAGGAGGCCGGCGGCCTCTCCGGTGCGCCGGTGCTCGAGGCCAGCAACCGGGTCATCCGCGCGCTGCGCGCGGCGCTCGGCCCGCGTTTTCCCATCATCGGCGTGGGCGGCGTGATGAGCGCCGCCGATGCGGTGAGCAAGATCGACGCCGGCGCCGACCTCGTGCAGATCTACACCGGCCTGATCTACCGCGGCCCGGCGCTGGTGCGCGAGGCCGCCTCCGCCATCAAGGCCGCCCGCGCCCGCTGAGACGGCCGCGCCACAAGGCGGCTATCTGCGCAGCAAAGGCAGCAGCATGGCGGCCCAGCGGATCAGCCGCGAAGGGCCAAGCATGGCCGCTGCCGCGAACGCCCCGGCCGCCACGCCGGGGTGTGCGAGGACCATGCGCAGTGTCTGGCTGCGCGGGAAGGTGTCCGGCCCCCCCCGGTCTGCCCCGCCATCGGGCGCCCCGCTGGCCAGCCGGGCACGCCAGCGCTCGCGTCGCATCCGGATGCGGATCTGCAGTTCGAGCGTGCGCAATTCGTCGGCGCGTTTCACAGCGACTCCTTGATCAAGGCCCAGTCCCTGGCGAGTTCCTCGCGCGTCAGGGCAAAGGCTGACGGCGCGCGGCGCGCAAGGTAGGCCAGCCACCCGGCTGTTGCCAGGCACAAGGCCAGCCACCCGAGCGCCACCGACCACGCGACGGTGACGCGCAGCGGTGTGTCCCAGAAGTGGATCATCAGGGCCAAGGAGCCCAGCAGCAGGGTGATCATCAGCGCCATCGCCAGCAGGATGCCACCCGCCAGCAGCAGCAGGGCGCGCTGACGCACCTGGCGCCATTCCAGCGCGGCCAGCTCGGCCCTTTCGGCCAGCGCCTCGCCACCTTCCGCGGCCAACGCCCGGGCCGTTGCGCGCAGGCCGTCACCGCCACCAAGCAGCAACAGCCAGCGGATGATCGTCCGCATGGACCGGGGGGCTCAGCGACGACCGAGGATGAAGCCGAACACGGCACCGACCGCCGCGGCGACCCCGGCGACGCGCCATGGTTCGTCATGGGCATAGTTGTCGGCGCGGTGGGCCACGTCGCGTGCGCGCTCGGCCGCGTCGTGGGCAGCCTGGCTGGCGCGTTCACGCAGGGCGGCCACACCGTCATCCAGGCGCTCGCGCAGGCGCGAGATTTCCGGCACGGCATCCAGCTCCTTGCGCGACAGCACGTCGCGCAGGTCGGCGACCAGGCTTTCCAGTTCGGCTTGTGCATGGGCGGCAGCAGACTTTCTCGGCATGATGGGCTCTCCTGTGAATGGTGGGAAATGAATGCCCATCGTAGCAGCGCCTCCGCACCTGTGGTGTAGGAGAACCGGCCTTGGTGGCGTCGGCGTCAGACCGTTTGCGCTGTGTCAACCCTTGCGGATGTGCACCACGGCCGTGCAACGGCAGTTCAGTCTTCCAGGCACTGTGCCACGTGTTCGCCAATGGCCAGGCAACTGGTCAGGCCCGGCGACTCAATGCCGAACAAATTGACCAGGCCGGCAAGGCCATGGACGGCGGGGCCGTCGATGCGGAAGTCGGCCGCCGGCTCCCCCGGACCGCTGATCTTGGGCCGCATGCCCGCGTAGCCCGGCTGCAGTGCACCGTCGGTCAGGCCGGGCCAGTAACGGCGTACCTCGTCGTAGAACCCGTCGCCACGCCCGGGATCGACCGTCAGGTCACCCGGGTCGTCCACCCATTGCACATCGGGACCGAATTTCGCCTGGCCGCCCAGATCGATGGTCAGGTGCACGCCCAGGCCCGCGAGATGGCGGTCGGGTTCGGGCGCCGGGTAGATCAGGTGCGAAAACGGCGCCCGGCCCGTCAGCGTGAAATAGCTGCCCTTGGCGAAATGCGGCGCGGGCACGAGGCCGGCAGGCAGACCCCCGGTACGCCGCGCCAGTGCGCAGGCCCCCAGCCCGGCGGCGTTCACCACCGTGCGCGCCCGCAGCACCACGCCATCGGCGCAGTGCACGGCGATGCCGTCTTCCATCACCTGCATCCGATCGACCTGCGCGTGCAATGCCACCAGCCCGCCCAGGTGTTCCAGATCGCCCTGCAGCGACAGCATCAGCCCATGGCTGTCGATGATGCCCGTCGAAGGCGACACCAGCGCCGCCAGGCATTCCAGCGCGGGCTCGAGCACCCTCGCCTCGTCGCGGCCGATCAGCCGCAGGTCGTCCACGCCATTGGCGCGGGCGCGTTCGCGGATGGACGGCAGCGCGTCGCGCTGGCTGGCCGATGTGGCCACGATGAGCTTGCCGCAGCGCCGGTGCGCGATGCCACGCTCGCCGCAGTAGGCGTACAGCCTGGCCTTGCCCTCGACGCACAGCCGCGCCTTGAGCGAACCTGCCGGGTAATAGATGCCGGCATGGATGACCTCGCTGTTGCGCGAACTGGTTTCCGTGCCAATGGCACCGGCACGCTCCAGCACCATCACCTCGCGCCCACGCAGCGCCAGCGCACGCGCCACCGCCAGTCCCACCACGCCCGCGCCAATCACCACGGCATCAACCTGCTCCATTTGTCACTCCCCTGCGGATCAGGCAACCACGGTGGCGGAAACCACCCGGGCATCCCGCCGACGCAGCGCCCATTTGCGCAGCTCCGTCCACCACAGGACGCTGCTGGCAAGCAGCACGCACCACATCCACTGACCTGCTGTCAGCGGCACGGTACCGAACGCCCTGCCCAGCCAGGACCACTCGACCACCAGGACCTGCAGGACAACGCCTACGACCACCGCCATCCACATCCAGCCGTTGTCCAGCAGATGCGACAGCACGCTGCGCGTTTCGGAACGCGTGGCAAAGGCATTGAAGAGCTGCGCCAGCACCAGCACCGTGAACGCGGCCGTGCGCGCGACATCCATCGACGCGTCGCCCTCGATCAGCCCACCGGGCAGCATCATGTCCAGCGCGAGCAAGGTGGCCACCGCCATCACCAGGCCGGTTTCCAGCACGCCACGCCACATGCGGCCATCGATCACGCGCTCGTCGGGCCGGCGGGGCGGGCTCTGCATGACGCCTTCGTCGTGCGGGTCCACGCCCATCGCCAGGGCCGGTCCGGAATCGGTGATCAGATTGATCCAGAGGATCTGCGTCGCCAGCAGGGGCATGACGAGCGCGCCACCGGAAGACAGCCCGAGCAGGGGCGCCAGCAGCACGCCGAAGAAGACCGTCATCACCTCACCCATGTTGGACGAGAGCAGGTAGCGCAGAAACTTGCGGATGTTGTCGAGGATGCCCCGCCCCTCGCGCACCGCGGCCACGATGGTGGCGAAGTTGTCGTCGGCCAGGATCATCTTGCCGGCCTCCTTGGTCACCTCGGTGCCGGTCACGCCCATGGCCACGCCGATGTCGGCCGACTTCAGTGCGGGCGCATCGTTCACCCCATCGCCGGTCATGGCCACCACGTGGCCCCGCGCCTGCAGCGCGTCGACGATGCGCAGCTTGTGCACCGGCGCCACACGGGCATAGACCGAGGTCTTGTCGACCGCCGCCGACAGGGCCGCCGCATCGAGCCGATCGAGTTCGGGACCCGTGAGCACCGCACCACCGGCCTCGATGATGCCCAGATCGGCAGCGATGCGCTGGGCGGTGCGGGGGTGGTCGCCCGTGATCATGATGACGCGGATGCCGGCCTGCCGGGCAGCATCGATGGCCTGCGCCGCCTCGGGCCGTGGCGGGTCGATGATGCCCACGGTGCCCAGAAAGATCAGGTCACGCTCCAGCGCCGGGGCATCGTCCCGGTCTTCGTCAGCGGCCAACTCGCGGTAGGCCACCGCCAGCGTGCGCAGCGCCGCGTCCGACAGGCTCGCCACATCGGCCAGCGCGCGCGCCCTGATGGCCGGGCTCATGGGAACCACATCGGCCCCGACACGCGCGTACGAACAGCGCTCCAGCAGCACATCGGGTGCGCCTTTGCTGACCAGCAAACGCCGGTTGCCGGCATCCTGGTCCCGCACGATGACCGACATCATCTTGCGCTCCGAGCTGAAGGGAATCTCGGCCAGGCGCTCAAACCGCCGCTGGCGCTCGTCTTGCGTCCCCAGCTTGCGCTCGGCCACCAGAAAGGCCGCCTCGGTCGGATCGCCCTGCACCACCCAACTGCCGTCGCTCTCCTGGTAGAGCTGGGCATTGCCTGCCAGGCTGCCCGCGCCGATGAGCCGAACGAGTTCGGCGTGCAGATCACGGGTGTCCATTTCACCCCCGTGCACCACCTGCCCCCGGGGTTCATAACCCACGCCCTCGAAGCGACTGCTGCCCGAGGGCATGAGCACCCGTTCGATCGTCATTTCCGAGCGCGTCAGGGTGCCGGTCTTGTCGGTGCAGATGACCGACGCCGACCCCAGTGTTTCGACCGACGAGAGCTTCTTGACAATGGCCTTGCGCCGGGCCATGCGTTCGACGCCGATGGCCAGCACCAGCGAGAGAATGGCCGGCAGCCCTTCGGGAACCGCAGCCACCGCCAGAGACACCCCCAGCAGAAAGACGGCGACCCAGTCGGCGCGGCTGTTGACATCGGCCGTGAGCAGCATCGAGGCCATCACGATCAGCGCGATGGCCACCACGGCACGCGCCAGCATCTGGCCGATGCGCGACACCTCGCGCTGCAGCGGCGTGAGCTCGTCCGGCGTGGTCTTCAGCAGGTGGGCAATCGTCCCCACCTCGGTGTTCATACCGGTGGCGGTCACCACGGCCACGCCATTGCCCTGCGCCACGGCGGTTCCCTTGAACACCATGTTGACGCGCTCGGCCAGCGGCACCTGGGCCGCCAGGGCCTCCACCCCCTTGCGCACCGGCAGGCTCTCGCCGGTCAGGGACGACTCCAGCAGCAGCAATTCATTGGCCTGCAGCAGGCGCGCGTCGGCCCCCACGCTGTCGCCTTCGCCCAGCAGCAGCACATCGCCGGGCACCAGCTCGCGGCAAGGCACGCGCACCACCCTGCCCTGGCGCAGCACCGATGAGGTGGCCTGCGTCATCCGGACCAGGGCGGCAGCGGCACGCTCGGAGCGGCGCTCCTGCACGAAGCCCAGGACCGAATTGAGCACGACAATGACCAGAATCACCAAGGCGTCCACGGGCCAGCCATGTGCATCGTCCAGAAACCAGACCAGCAGCGTCACCACCACAGCCACCAGCAGCAGATAGACCAGCGGACTCTTGAACTGCGCAAGGAACTGGCGCCAGGCCGGGTTTGCCGCGGCAGCCTCCAGTTCGTTGGCACCCCAGCGGTCCCGGCGCCCCAGCACCTCGGCCTCATCCAGTCCGACCGCCGGATCCACCTTCAGGCGGGCCGCGATGGCGTCGGCCGTCAGGAGCTCGGGTGAATCGATAGGTGCGGTGTCGGGCATGTCTCGTGTGCGGGTTCGGTGACTATGGCCGTCATCGTACCGCCAGCCACCGCGCCACCCCTTGTCCGGCGCGCACACCACTGGCCAGGCAGGCTGTGAGCAGGTAGCCGCCGGTGGGCGCCTCCCAGTCCAGCATTTCGCCGGCACAGAACACGCCGGGTAGCGCCTTCAGCATAAGGTGCTCGTCCATGGCCTCGAAGCGCACGCCGCCGGCGCTGCTGATGGCCTCGTCGATGGGGCGGGCCGCCGTCACGGTGACGGGCAGGGCCTTGATGGCGGCGGCCAGGGCCTGCGGGTCGTGCAACTGTTCGCGCGAGAGCAGCTCATTGAGCAGCGCCATCTTGATGCCGTCCAGCCCGAGACGGCTCTTGAGGTGGGCCGAGAGGCTGCGCGAGCCACGCGGGTGCGCCACCTGGGCGGCCACCTGCGCCGCGCTGCGGTCCGGCAACAGGTCCAGCTCGAAGGTGGCGCTGCCGCGGCGCCCGATCTGATCGCGCAGCAGGGCCGAGACGGCGTAGATCAGGCTGCCTTCGATGCCGCTGGCGGTGGCGACGAACTCGCCCTTGCGATCGAAATGCCGACCGAGGCCGTCGGTGAAGCGGATCGCCACCGATTTGAACGGCTGGCCGGCATGGCGCTCGCGGAAGAAATCGCTCCAGCCACCGGCCACGCCATGCACGGCCGAGCCCTGCACGTCGAAACCGCAGTTGGCCGGCTGCAGGGGCGTCAGCGCCTCGGGCCCCAGGGCTTCGGCCAGCCAGCCCTGCCAGGCACCGTCCGAGCCCAGGCGTGCCCAACTGCCACCGCCCAGCGCCAGCACCACGCTGCGCGCCTGCACGGCCACCGGTCCGTCGGGGGTATCGAAGTGGCACGCGAGCGCACCCGCCACGCCATCGGGCCACACACCGGTACAGCGGTGCCGCATGTGCAGGCGCACGGGTGCACCGCCTGGCGCCGGATGGCGCAGGCGTTGCAACCAGGCGCGCAGCAGCGGCGCGGCCTTCATGTCGGTCGGGAACACGCGCCGCGAGGTACCGACGAAGGTGTCGATGCCCAGATCCGCCGCCCAGGCACGCACCTGCGCCGGGCCAAACTGCGCCAGCATGGGTCGCAGCACCTCGGCGCGGGCACCATAGCGGCCCACGAAGGCATCGAAATCCTCGGCGTGCGTGAGGTTCATGCCGCCCTTGCCCGCGAGCAGGAACTTGCGCCCGACCGAGGGCATGGCGTCGAACAGCGCGCAGCCGACACCGGCGGCGGACAGCGCCTGCGCGACCATGAGGCCGGCCGGCCCGCCCCCGATGATGATGGTATCGACGGCGCTCATGCCCTCCCCTCCTGAGAGCCCGAAGACGCTGGTGCAACAGCCCTGCGGGCGGCGAAAGGCAAAGCCATATGGGAGTGGGTCATGTCAGGACAGTTCGATCAGGCGGCCTTCGGCGTTGACGAAAGCCAGGCGGATGGCCTCGCCCGGCCGCGTCTGGGCGAGCGCGCGATGGTAGCGCCAAAGCTGCTCGCGCAAGCCCGCCTGACGCTCGGGGTGGACCGCGCTCTTGTAGTCCAGCACCCACCAGCAGGCCGTGTCGGCGCGGCGCACCAGGCGGTCGATGCGCAGCAACTGGCCCTCGTGCCACAGATCCACCTCGCTGTGCCAGCGGTCGAGCCGGTCGGCATCCCAGGCCCACGCCGCCTCGCCGTGCAGCACCGCGTGTGCCATGCGCGCCGCCTCGCGCAACTGCGCGGTCGAGAGGTGGAACTCGCGCGCCACCGCCTGCTCATGATGCGCCTGCCATGCGAATCCTTTCGCCGGCGTGGGCACCCATTGCAGCAGGCGGTGCAGCGCCAGCCCGATGCGTGTGCGGGTGTCGTCCTCGGGCGTCGCCGGTGCGTCGGCCTCTTCCGCGTTGGTGTCCACCACCGGCGGCACCCAGGCGGGCAGGTCCAGCACGATGGTGTCACCCTGCCCAGCCATCTGCGCGGCCACCGCCGGCGCGGCGGCAGGAACGGCGCCCAGCGTCACCGCATGGCCTTCCATCCGTTGCAGCCACGAAGCGGTAGCGCCACGGCGGTGCGGCTCGATGCTGGAGACCACCAGGCGCCGGCCTGCCCGGGTCAGCGCCACATAGAGCGCGTTGAGCTCTTCCAGCGCGCGCGCCTGCTGCTCGCGCGCCAGCAGGTCCTGCGCGCAGGCCGGTGGCAGCTTCTCCGAGGCCAGGAAGACGAAGCGCCGGGGCTCGGCGGCCTCGCCAGGCCAATCCACCAGCACGCCCATGCTCTCGGCCGCCGGCGGCGGCGCGTCGGTGTCCAGCAGCACGACCGTGTCTGCCTCCAGGCCCTTGGCCCCATGGATGGTGAGCAGTTGCACGGCGTCGGCATGGGCGGCGGCGGGCAAGGCAATGCCGCCGGCCTTGAGCGCCCGCACAAAGCGGTAGGCCGAGAGAAAGCGTCCCCCGTCCTGCGCCAGTGCCTGCGACAGCACCGCCTGCAGCGCCAGGCGCACGCCCTCGCGCTGGCGATCGGTAACGGCCTGCGCGTAGCGCGCCAGCACGTCGCCGTCGCGGTAGATCGCGGCCAGGGCATCGTGCGGCGGCCGGTGCATCAGCCAGGCACGCCATTGCCGCAGCGTGCGCGCCGCCTGCGCCAGCGCCGCGTCGGCAGCCGGGTCATCGGAGCCGGCCACATCGGTGTCCGCCAGTGCCTGCAAGGTCTGCCACCAGGACAGTGCCTGCCTGTCCGCACCTTCGGCCGCATCCAGCCCGGCACGGCGGCGCAGCCGTGCCACGCGCGCCAGGGCGCCATCGTCCAGGCCGAACAAGGGCGATCGCAGGGCGCGCGCCAGACTCAGGTCGTTCGCGGTGGACACGAGGGCATCCAGCAGCGCGATGATGTCCTGCACGGCCGGGTGTTCGGCCAGGTCGAGCTTTTCGGGTTGCTCGCAGGGGATGCCGCGCTCGGACAGCGCCTGGTGCAGCCAGCCCAGGCGCTCGCGCTTGCGCGAGAGCACCATGAAATTGCCCGGCTGCAGGCCCGACCCCAGCTCGGCGGCGATCCAGTCGGCCACCTGCCGCGCTTCCTGCGCGCTGAGGCTGTCTTCGGGCAGCAGGCGCGGCGTGACCAGGCTGTCGCGCCAGCCACTGGCCTCATCACCGCCATTGGCTGGCCCGCTTGCGGGGCGCGGCACCTGGGGCAGCACGAGCGCGGCACCCGGCTCGGTGCTTTCGGTGGTGTGGGTGCGGTAGCCCGCGTAGGCGTCGTTGCGCTGGGCCTCGCCCATCACCCGGTTGAGCAGATCCACCACGCCGATGGCGCAGCGCCGGGTGTGGTCGCAGCTGAGCAGCGACCCCCCCATGCCCTGCACGACGAACTGCTGCGCGGCCTTGAACACCTGCGGCTCGGCACGGCGGAACCGGTAGATCGACTGCTTGGGATCGCCCACCAGGAACACCCGTGGCGCCTCGCCGCTGCCCGCGCCCGCATAGGCCGAGAGCCAGCCGTACAGCGCCTGCCACTGCAGGGGGTTGGTGTCCTGGAACTCGTCCACCAGCAACTGCCGCACCCGCGCATCGAGGCGCTGCTGCAGCCAGCCCGAGAGTTCGGCATCGCCCAGCAGCCGGCGCGCCGCACCTTCCACGTCGCTCATGTCGACCCAGCCGCGCTCGCGCTTGATGTCGGCAAACGCGGCCAGCAGCATGCGCGTCAGGCGCGCCATGCGCTGCTGGTGCTGCCACGCGGCCTGCTGCCGGCGCGCGGCCAGGGCACGCGCGCACAGTCCCTGCGCCTCGCGCACGCTGTCGATGCCCGCCAGCTTGTCGCTGAACTTGCGCGGATCGCCCTTCTGGCTGAACAGCGCCGCGATCACGCCGTCGGCGTCGCCTGCCGTGACGGCCATTTCCAGCTCGGCGCCCTTGGCCGAGAACGTGGGCGCGCTGGCCTGCCCGAGCGCCCGCGCCGCGGTCAGCAGGGCCTCGCGCTGCCGCCGCATGAACGTGTCCACCGGATCGCCCTCGCCCCCCAGCTCGGGGAACAGTTCGGCCACCGGCTGCACGCCGGCATCGACCACGCCCGCCTCGTCCGCGAGACGGAACTCCACACGCTTGGCCAGCGCATTGGTCAGGGCCTTGAGGGTCTGGCTGCGCCCATGCAGCGCGACGCTGTCCAGAAAATCCTGCCGCGCGGCGGGATCGGACTCGACGCGGGCGAAAAAACGCGGCCAGGCCAGTTCCGCCGCCTCGGTGTCATCCTCCAGCAACTCGTGTTCGGCAGGCAGGCCCA
>Ga0265293_10002150_pt1 | contig 40714 bp, 40 predicted proteins | sample Munlanlewell138R_FD_192505 | JGI IMG/M metagenome (GOLD analysis project Ga0265293, IMG submission 192505) | Leachate microbial communities from a municipal landfill in Southern Ontario, Canada - Leachate well 138R | ecosystem: Engineered > Solid waste > Landfill > Unclassified | place: Canada...
AGCCATACGATCAGATCATAGTACGCAGATCCCCGGCATACGAGATTCAGCAGATGGTCACTATTGAGGGCGAAGTACTGTTTGAAGGTGATTATGCAAAGATTTCAAAGGATGAGCGACTCTCATCACTAGTAAACAGGGCAGGGGGGCTCACACAATATGCATATATAAAAGGAGCACGATTATCACGCCGACTTACAGCTGAAGAACTGGAGAAGGTAAAAGAGTCTCTCCGTATAAAAGCCCAGGTAGATCAGTTAGATACAGATTCACTCCTGCAGCAGCAACTTGAAGCTGTCGATCTCTCCACTCAATATGTTGCAATTGATCTTGAGAAAGCACTTAAAAATCCGGGAGGACAGGAAGATATTATCCTCAGAGAGGGCGATGTTCTAACTATTCCTGAATACAATGAGCTGGTTAAGATATCAGGAGGAGTACTTTATCCTAACCTGGTAACCTACAGGAAGCACAAAAAACTTGGATACTATATCGATCAGGCAGGAGGATACTCCCGTCTTGCATTGAAGAGCAAACCCTTTGTTGTATATATGAACGGAGAGGTGGCTTCAGGACGCTGGGCAAAGATAGAACCCGGTTGCGAGATAATTGTACCTGAAAGACCCGAAAGAGAGCCAATGAGTTTGCAGGGAATACTTAGCCTTGGTACTTCAATCGCATCAATAGCACTGTTAATTTCCAATCTGGTAAGATAATAAGAAAATGGATCAAGAAAATAAGCCGATAATTGTAGAAAATAATTCCGACGAAATAGATATTACAGAGATATTAAAAAGATTCTGGATTAAACGTGGTTTTATTCTGAAGCTAACTGCTATCTTCCTATTGATAGGTCTCTTTATAGCACTGTTCTCACCTGTACAGTACACTTCCACCTGCACAGTCGTTCCTCAGACCGGTAACAGATCAGGATCCAGTAATTTGAGTAGTGTAGCAGCAATTATGGGTGTAAATCTTGGAACAGCAATGATGACAGAAGGCACCCTTTCACCTAATATCTATCCCGAGATCATAAAGAGCGTACCGTTCACTCGTGAGATAATGAAAACAGAGGTGATAGTAAAGAAATCCAATGGTCAGCCCATCACCCTTTACGATTACTATGCTGATAAACAATACAGAGAGTTCAACCTTTTAGGTGCAATAAAAAAATATACAATCGGTCTCCCCGGTGTTATTATAAGTGCAATCAGAGGAGGAAATCAATCCGCAATAGTAGAAACTTCTCCGGTGGTTGATTCAACCAACGTATTTAATCTCTCATCAACTGAAAGAAGAGTATATAATGCTATTCAGAAAGCAATAGATATAAACCCAAACTCAAAAAGTGGAACAGTAGTCATTGGCTATACATTCCCAGAAGCAAAAGTTGCAGCAGAGGTTACAGATAAGATCTATAATACACTCGAGGAGTATGTTTCACAGTTCAAATCAGAGAAGCTAAACGACAATCTGAAGTTTATAGAAAAGAGTTACGAGACAGCACGTGAAGATTTCCTAAACGCACAGGACCGACTCTCATCATTTCAGGATGCAAACAGGGGTCTCACCACAGCATCAGCACGCTCTATGGAAGCCCGCCTTCGCAATGAGTATGATATTGCATACTCAATCTATCGTGAGCTAGCAACACAACGCGAACAGGCCAAGATTGCCGTAAAAGAGAATCAAACAATTCTAACATTGGTAAATCCACCCGTAGTTCCACTTGTAAAAAGCGCACCCAGGAGAAGCATAATCATAGTAGGCTTCCTATTTCTGGGAGTAGTAGTTTCAGTTGGATGGGTGTTAATATCTCCGGTATTTAAAGCAATAAAAGAAGAGATTACAGAATAATCAAAGGGGAGGAGTACCCACTCGTACTTCTCCCTTTTTCAAATCAAAATTCATCACCACACAATAACACAGCACACAATAACCTGTTTTCAGATACTGTCAACCAATATAAAATTTAGCTGTTTATCCAAGTTACTGTATTATATTACTGAAATTCCAAGCCTGAATGTGTCGGATACCTTTATTTGAAGGAAAAGCTATATCATCAAGAGAAACAACAAATTTTTCATAATTATCTTCTACCGACTCCAAAGGCGAGTATTCCCTTTGGATAGTCTGCTCATCAGTCAGAATATAAGAACTTTGTATATATACCACTCTGTCCTCTTTTTTTGCGACAAAATCAATCTCTCTATCTCTGAAAGTACCAACATATACTTCATAACCAGACCTTCTAAGTTCCAGATAAATCAGATTCTCCAGCTTATAGCCCACACCATAGCCGAATCCCGGATAAAGATAGTTTTTGAAAGACAGATCATTAATATAGTATTTGTTATTTCCCGATAAAATCTCCTTTCCACGAATATCATAACGCTCAACCCTGTGTATGATAAAAGAATCTTCTATATAACCTATATAGTTAGAAACAGTATCATATGTTGTATTACGTCCTTTACCCTTAAAGTAGTTTACTATATTAGTTATAGAAACCAGATTTGAAGCATTGTTTACTAGATATACAAATATGTCCTCCAGTAGTTTAGCATCCTTAATATTATGCCTCTGAATTATATCACGCAATAATACGGTATCTTTTACAGCAGAAATATAGTTGCGTTTAGTTTCTTCATTTGGCAACATGAAAAGCTCAGGCAATCCACCGCTTTCCATATAATTAATATAGCTTTGTTTGGAATTTTCCTTCTTAGTGATCCCTATATATTCATTAAAACTAAAAGGGAATATCTGAAATTCAATATAACGACCGGATAAAAGAGTAGCCAGTTCACCCGACAGCATCTTGGAGTTTGATCCACTTATAAACACTTCATAACTATCTACAAAATCCTGTGAATAAGAATTTATTAGATGCTCCCATCCTTCCACATTCTGAATCTCATCAATAAACAACCACACTTTACCCTCAGGATTTAGCTCTTCACGATATACTTTTATCAGCATATCCAGATCTTTATAATCTTTGATAAAGTCGAAATCAGCAAATTCCTTGTTGATATAAATTATGTTTCTATTATTTACGCCCCCTTCAATCAAACGATAGATTATCTGGCGCAGGATGTAGCTTTTTCCAACGCGACGCTGGCCAACTAATACTTTAATCAACCTATTGCCAGTTGATTCATAAATCTTATTAGTATATAAATCACGTTGAAAACCAATTTCCGGATAATTATTATCCCAAAAGTTGTATTTTTTCAGAGTCTCAAAATTTTCTTCCATACTCGAATATTTTAATGCAAAGGTGTAAATATTCTTTTACACTCGAAAATATTGGCTCAAATATAGTAATTTTCTTTTATACTCGAAAATAATGAGTGATGAATACCTCCGCATTATTTCTCCTTCAAAAACAAATACCAATATACACAACCCACCAGCAAAACGCCTCCCACTAAGTTACCCAGCGTGGCCGGCAACAGGTTATTAGTAAGAAAAGTGCTCCATGTTATATCAGCACCCGAATAAATTGCAGCAGGAATAAAAAACATGTTGGCTATAGAGTGCTCATAACCAAAGGTGACAAACAACATAACAGGAATCCATATACCAACAGCCCTGCCAATAATATCTTTACCTGCATAACCCATATACATACCAAGGCACACAAGCCAGTTGGCACCCACACCCTTCCAGAATACGGTCATGAACTCCTGGTTAACCTTAACCTCCGATAATCCAATCAGATATGCACGCCAAGGATCATTGGCAATCAAACCTACATTCACCGACAAAAGATAAGCTATAAACTGCGCACCTACGAAATTAAACAGGTAAGAAATCAGAAGAAACCATGCAGCCTTGCCAAAATCAATCTCTTTGCGAAGTACAGGGAAAGTAAAAGAGGCACAATCACTGGTAAACAGATCAGCCCCCGTTATCGAAACCATGATCAGTCCAACAGGGAACAAAGCACCCGCCACAAACTTCACTAAACCAGGGTTATCCAATGCCACACCCGGCATACCACCTGCAACCATCACAGTGAGCAAACCACCCAATGCAATAAAAGCACCACCCAAAATGGCCATTAGTGCAAACTTCGTAAAAGACTTTTTAGATTTATCCAGAGCACTCACTCTGAAAAGATTAGCAGCTTCAGCAGCAGTAAAATAGTTCATATGTTAATAACCTAAATTATAGTGCAAAAATACAACAATAGAGTCACACTCACAAACAGATAAAAAAATAACCCCTGATTTTTATCAGAGGTTATTCAGTTTAATCATATTAATTAATCTAAACCTGTTTCATCAATCTAAATTTCACAGAATACAGACCCATCAATATAATCAGCAGAGCCACAAACACCCACCAGCCAAGGGTAGGGTAGAATGCAATTATAAGAGCTGAGCATACCAGTTGTAAAGTAAAGTATATAATACTCACCACACGATGAGGCATCTTCTTCTCGTTGGCCATAATCTGATAAAAATGCAATCTGTGAGCCTCCATTATGTTTTCTTTAAGGTAAATCCTGTGCAGGATAGTCATTACAGCATCAACCCCATATACCATTAGGAAGCCCAGCCATATTATATTTTTTGTTTTCAATATCAATAACAGCAATAATGTCACAATCCAGAAGGCAATACTCACGGCACCCACATCACCTGCAAAGCACTTAGCTCTTTTGCGGAAATTGAAAAATAGGAAAACAACAGAGGCTATCAATGGGTACCAAATCATGTCAGGATTCACAAAATTCCCATAAACAAGATTCACATACTGCAGCGAACTCAGTACAGCAATACTATACAACCCCGTGATACCATTAATCCCATCCATAAAGTTATAAGCATTCACTATACCAATAAACAGGATATAACCAATTATGATAATCCACCAAGGAATATACCCAAACACTCCCGCAAGGTAAAATACGCAGCTCATAGCAATCAGATGAAACAACAGTCTCACCTTCTGTCCCAGACCAGTTATATCATCAATGAAACTCACCCCGGCAATAAGCGTAATACCTGTAAAAAACAGCAAAACATCACTGGAGAAATTAAACAGCAGGTAAAGCAGAGCAGCAACCCAGTAGATCACGCCACCCCCACGAATGGTAATGTAGTTATGCGAACTCCTCTCGTTTGGTTTATCAATAATGTTGAATTTATCCGCAACCCTAAAATAAAATAGCTCTGCCACAATTAGCAAAGCAAAAACTATAAAATAACTCATGAAAATTTTCCAATTATAATACATCCAAAATATCCTCTTCACCAAGTGGAGCATATGGCCCTTCCTTAACCTCAAATATCACTGTTCCACTTTCTATTACCTCTAAAGTATGCCATTGTCCTGACGGGATATGTATGCCATAAACACCTTCTTTCGGATTTACTGAAAACTGATTTTCAGGATTTTTATTTTCATCATAGAATATTACATTGATACTACCACGTAGAACAACATATGTTTCATCTGTTTGTGTATGTCTATGTATAGGAAGAATTGTTCCTGGTTCTAAAGCATTTAATAACCTTTGCACTTTAGCATCAAGACTGTCATGTAAATTGTAATTCATCCTAAGTCGATTACTTTCCTTTGCTTTTTCTGTATCCTTATCTAATAAGTTATTATCAATAACCATGAAATATCTTACTTTATTTAATTTTAAAATGATTGATAACATTAATAGGTTGCCACCCCAACTCCCGTTTAGCTTTCTCGTTAGAGAAAGTAAGCGATTCAATTATCTTAGATAACTTAAGTGAATTAATTGGAGCTCTCTTTCCCAGTAGGTCGCCCACCAATGCTATAGACTTTGCCAGCCGGTAAGGAATGGATATAGGAGGCCTTTTGCCGAGTTGTTTTGCTATTAACAGCTCTAGCTCCCTGAAAGTGGGTTGCGAGTCGTCACACACGTTGTAAATGCCTCCCTTGTCGATCAAAGCCGGAAGGAGTCGGGCAATATCCTGCACCATCAATACACTTTTTCTTGCCTTACCACCGGCAATAGATAAGTATGCACCTGTTTTAATACCTTTAATCATCGCACCTAAGTTACCAGGAGGATTAGGGCCAGCAATTAATGAAGGTCTTATTATAGCAAGTGTAACGTTATTTTGAGCACACCAATCAGCTAAAAACTCCTCTGCCCTGATCTTACTTAATGCATAAGGAGTATCCCCATTGAGAGGATGATCTTCGGTGATGTTCTCACCTGTTTCTAATCCATAAACAGCCACTGTACTAATAAAAACAAAAGCTTTGGGAAGACCGGACTTCTCCAAAGCTTTACATAAATTTACTGTACCTTGATAATTGATATCAAAAAACAATTTCTTTTCTTCCTCTGACTTAGGAACCATATGTGCCTTGCCGGCAGCATGTAATACTACATCAAAATGAATATCTATATCTGGAACTGAATTAGCGATGTTCACTTTATAATCATCCCCATCCATAAGTCCTAATGTCTTTACCTCGTATTCATTTCTCAATAATGGTTTCAGATTAGAGCCTAAAAATCCGGAGGCACCGGTGAAGAGTAGTTTAACCACGATAGTCAAGTTTAATTAAGGTATCATTATTTATTTCTTTCCTTTCATTGTCAAAGAACCACCCCCATTTATTGAAATAATAAATTGCAGATTGCACACCAATACGAGTTAACTTCCATGATTTATGAGATCCCTTCTCAAAATGGTGAAATATTGTAGAGTGAGGATAAAAAATGGTTTTATACCCACCCTTAATCAATCTTCTACATAGGTCGGTTTCTTCACCATACATAAATATTTTTTCATCGAATAGACCTATGTCTTTCAATGCAGATACTCTTAAATACATAAAGCAACCTGAAAGATATGGCACTTCCATTATTTCTTCGTAGTTTGTAAAGCGTAATTCAAAAGTTTCATTTCGTTTTTCAACTATTTTCTTAAAAGGATTAAATCTTCTTCCGATCCAATCATATGGTGTTGGTAATAGTTTACAAAGATATTGCAGCTTTCCATCCGGATAAAGAACTTTGGGCATTATATTGCCTGTTAAAGGGTTTTCATCCATAAAATCAGTAAGTTTTTTTACAACATCATCTGTGAAATAAACGTCTGGATTTAAAACTAGATGATACTTAGATCCTTCAATTATAGCTTTCTTTATTCCGATATTATGAGCTGCTCCAAAACCAGGGTTTTCTGGGTTGTGAATATAAATAATTCTATCATCCTGATAAATGTCTTTTAGGTTGTTTATAGGCGAGTTATCAATTAGGAATAAAATAACATCAGATTTTGAATTGAGAAAGCTCTTAATTGATTCTAAAAGTACAGACTCCTCATTTTTATATAATACAATACTTCCTGTAATTTTGCTCATAAGTTACTTATTATGAATTAAATATATGTCTCTTTACCAATTGATATAACAATAGGAATCGATAATATAATTTGAATACAGTATTATTTTTACTTTTTAAGCCGCTTAATGTTGCTGTATTTTCGTGACGGCGATAAAGAATTTGTGGTTCTTTAAGGAAAAAAACAGTACCTTTCATTTCAGTTGAAAGTCCTATCCAAATGTCGTGCATAGCTATTTTGCTCGGAAATGGAAGTATATATTCTAAAACACTTCTTCTGAAAGCCATGCAGCATCCTATGTAGGTGTTCTTAACAAAATTCTTAAAGAACCCATTCCCAGAATTGACTAAACCAAAAAAAGACTCATCCAGCACCTTTAAATCTTCATCTACAACTATACAATCTGATACTACAAGATCGTGCTCTTTTAAGTACTTTAAAACTGTTGCCACTTTTGCTGGCAACCATACATCATCTTGATCACTAAGAAATATGAAATCCTTGGTGGCATACTTCAGTGAATTTTCAAAATTATATGTAGGTGAAAAGAACTTCTGTTCTTCAAATAGTTTAATTCTTTTATCGTTATAAGATTTTATTATGTTAACAGTTTGATCAGTTGATGAGTCATCAGATATAATAACTTCGTCATCTTCCCCCAGTTGACATAAAATTGAATCAAGTTGTTCTTTAATGTATTTTTCTCCATTGTATGTAGTCATACAGACCGAAATGCTCATGCCTTACTTAATCTATAAATTATAAATTTAAATGTTCTATACTGTAATGTTAGCCTAATTAAATGTGGTAAATCCACAAGAAAAAAAAGTTTAAATCGATTCCTACCTTTTTTATATGCTTTAAGATCACTGTAAAATATACTATATCGAATTAATGCTTTATCTATTGTATTTGTGTCTGTAGAAAAGTCCTGTTTTAATTCTGTATTAATAACTCTTATCAAATTATCAAATCCTCTGAACTTATCGAAGAAGTCGTGATCACAAAAATCAAGGAATAGCTTTTCGTTATAGCCTCCTATTTTATTGAAATAGTTACATTCGATAAGAACCCCTGTATTTATAGCACTATGTTTGTTTAGATTAATAAGAGAAGGAATTTCTTTTAAAAACCTACTCCTAAAGTTTTTGTAGATGAAAGGAGATAAAATATGCTGCTCGGATTTCACCACAGGTACAGCCATTTTATTGGATGATTGTTCTAATTTACAAACACTATCAAAATATTTATGATAAAAATCTAAAGGAAGCATAGTGTCCTGGTCCAAAAAAACTATCCATTTAAAACCATCTTTCAATGCTAAACTGACTAGATGATTATATGCTTTTGAGATACCTCTGTTTTCGTTGAATGCAAAATATTTAATATTTATATTATTCTCGAATTCTGGTAAATTTATATTTTTACTCCTAACGCTATTATCGTAAATGTAAATGTGTATTTCATCGTTATTCTTATTTTTCGAAAATGAGGACACCAATGAATTAAATGTAATACTTTCCCAAAAAAGTTCATTATAAACAACAATTGAGAAAACAACTATTTTCTTATTACTCATTAATTGAGGGTTTTATTAATAACCTATTAAACAGAAATCCCAGCCAGATCATCATAGTGTTGAAAAAGTTGATAAAGACACCCATTATTAAGCAAAAAGTTATAATCCAGAAAGGTACAATTGCATCTTCATCCCCTTTTTTAATTCTCTTATAAAAAGTAATACTTAGAAAGCCATATATAAAATTCAATAAAATAACACCTATAAATCGAAAATCTAAATATGGATCGGCCATATATGTTGATACAGCATTTTCTGTATCCAATTCATGGATATTAGAAACAACACCCAAGTTATCTAAAAACAATAAAGAAGTTAAGGGTTTGAAAGTATATTGCCCAAACCCCCAGAAATTTATTTTATCTGCATAATTGATTATTTTGTTAAAAGCGGCAAATCTCTTTGAGCTATATTCCACTAAAAATGCTTCTGTAAAAGTAACTTCTTGATTATCTATAGCGGCTACAATTCTAAAATACTCTGTTAATGGAGCAGTTGTTGTTACAGTTTGAAATCTAATAATTGTTATCAATAAGAAAAAAGATATTAAACCTACCATAACTCTAAATATAAGTTTATTACTTATCTTTTTATAAAAAGTATATGTGCCAAAAAACGATAAGACTAAAAGTAATATGACCTGTCTGCTGAGATAATTGATCAATATAAATAAAGTAATTATAAGGAGTATCTTGAATTTCTTATTAGAAATAATTCCTTGTTTACTATAAATGTATAACCAACTAGGGAAAAATGCTAATAGCGTTATAAAATAGTGCAATATAGGTATGAGGTTTTCATTCGAATCTGCATAAACATTTTCTGTTGTCATTTTAAGAATAGGGATGTAGCCAATTAATAGACACTCTAAAAAGAATGTCACTATAGCTCCAATAAATAAAAATCGGAATAATAATTTGCGAGTTCTTATAGTTAGAAATTTTCGATTATCTTTTTTCTTAAATGAGAGTTTTGTTGTTGCGGCAAAGGAATATGAAAAAATTGAAAATAAAATTACTAATATGCTATTTGTTGTGTAACCTTCTTGAGTATTTGATAATTGAATAAAACTATATGAAAGTAATATAAGAAATGGAGCGTAAATGGAGATTGGATTAATTACACTATTATAAAATTTAAAAGATGCAAATAAAATTGAAATACTAAGCAGTAGAAAAATTGAAAACAGAATTATTTCATCAATAGGGATGCCAATCTTATAATATCTTATGCAGAGGAAAGCCCAGATTACAATTGATAAAAAGAAAGCCCAGTATGTTAATTTATTTTTTGTTATTCTTTTTACCATTTGATTATTCGTAAAGGTTTTAAAATAATCTTTCCAATTTTGAATTCCTTTGATTGAGCAATTTTCGCATATTCAAAGGTATCTCTTGGGTCCACAAAATATTTACTATATAGTTCTTTATGATTGTTCCATAATTTAAATCTCAATCTACTTTCTTTTTCATTATCTATATTACTGTTTCGTGATGATCTCAATAGACGATAGTAAAATACAGCATCTTCCGCGCATTCGATTTTTCCCCCATCTTTAATCATTCTTATCCAGAAATCCCAATCTTCAAAACCTTCACTCATACTATTACTGAATCCACCAACTCTATCAAAATCACTTCTCCTAAACAGGGAAGTAACAACAAGTTGATTATGTGCTAGTAATTTTTCTAAACTATAAGATTTAGGAATTAACTTGCCTTTTCTACGGCCAAAAAAACACACAGTGCTAGTGGCTACTTTTATATCGTCATTTTGTTCTATTAACTTAACGGTTTCAACCAAAAAGTTTGGAGAAATAAGGTCGTCAGCATCTAAACATAAAATGTATTTCCCTTTAGATATTTTAATTGCATTATTACGTGCAAAACATACACCTTGGTTATCCTGATTAATAAAATGGACCCTTTTATCTCTTTTCATTAAATCTAGTGCGACATCTTTTGTATTATCAGTAGATCCATCATTAATTATTATACATTCCCAGTTTGAATATATTTGAGAGAAAACACTTTCAACTGTTTCTAATAGATATTTAGCTTGATTAAAACAAGGAACAATTATAGATACAAGTGTACTGCTCATAGATTAATTATTAAATATATTATTGAGTTGTTTTTTTAAAAACAGTAATGATTTTTCTTTTTCATTCTCTAAAATACTATTAACCTCATTCCAGTCAATTTTTTTTAATTTATTTAGATCAAAACTATCAGGTGATAATATTAGCCTTTCCTCTAGATTGAACAACTTTAGTAAAGATTTAAGACGAGTTACACCTCTACCCTCATTCGCTATAGAAATAAACGGTTTGTTAAACAAGATTGAGAAAACTGTACCATGAAATGAATCTGTTACAATATATTGGGCATCTGCAAATCCTCTTATCCATTCTTCAACAGGTGGAAATATACAATCTTTGATCGATTTTTTATGCGGATCAGAAAATTTCGCACGGGGCATTACTCTGTATGGGTTTAAATTATATTCTTTTGCCACCTTTTTTAAAACCAAGCCCTTTTCATCACTCTCATCAAGGATATATGTAAAAAGGTTTCCTGATTTTATTTTAATATTTTGTTCATCTATAAGTAATAAATAATCATCTTTATCTAGCAACATAGTAGGATCTAATAAATGAAAAGCATCAACATATAAATATTCCTTACATAGATCAACTGCCGTATCCTCTCTTACAGAAACAGCATCAAACAACTTAATTAATTTCCTAAATCTTTGAGTCTGTTTTTTTGTGAATTCCCAATTACTTACGCCAAAAGATGCAGCGTATGCAATTTTCTTAACTGAATTATTATTTTCAAGAAAATCTAGAAAGTAGGTAGATTGTTGAGGAGAGAACACCGGTCTCCACACTTGATCACTTCCAACAACATATGCATCAAAACCATATTCATATAGTAATTCTTCATTTACCTTCTGCTTAATTAATCTAGTAGTTTTAATATTCTTTTTAATAAATGACTTTGTGTTTTGAGCAATTATTTCATTTTCATTATTCGTCGGATATACTCTTATTGCAATATTTTTTTTAAAAGTCTTTAAAAGAGATCTTTTCAAAATAGAAGCAAATCTTCGAATATAACCTACTTCGCTGTAATTTATATTTATAGTCAAAACCTCATGTCCTAATTCCATTAAAACTTTTTGCAAAGCAAAATTTTGCAAAAGCCCTCCGTAATTATTTAGCAAAGGTTGGGTAAGGATTCCTATTTTCATAATATCTCAGCTATGAATAAACAAATTTTCATTTGAAGATCTTCTTAATGATAAAGTAGTTGAAAATTCACTTGTTGGAACTCCAATCGCTACTAAAGATATAATTTGCTCGCTATCTTTTAAATTTAAGAGCTTCTTAACTTTTACATCCGCCTGATAAGGCATTCCCCAATGAGCAGGACATGCACCTATACCATAAAAGTGTAAAGAATAAAGTAAATTCATTATATATATTCCACCATCGGTATATAATTGATGTCTTTCACCAATGGAATAGAAATAATTTCTATCACTTGTGATAACTAACAACTGAGAAAGTTTAGTTGAATAACCCTTAAGTCCACCCTGTATTTCCAGTATTTTATCTATAAGACTTTTATTTTCAACTAAATGTACTTTAACAGGTTGTCGATTACATACGCTCGGTGCATGATTAGCAAGTTCTACTACTTTTTCTAATAATTCATTACTTATTTTTTCTCCAGTAAAATCCCTTACGCTGGCTCTTGACTTAGAAAAAGTACTGAAGTCAGAATTTCTGTATTCAAAAAAAGAAGTATTTGTAAAATATTTAACTGATTTTAAATTTAACTCCAATAATGATTTGAAAATATCATAATCCTCTCTTTTAAAATAATCAGAAATATCTATAGCTTCATTTAAATGAAAATCATAATACCTGCATAAACTTAATAATGCAGATTGAATATGAACCCTTTTACTATAATTATTTAGTTCTATTTGTTTCAATAAATCTATTAATTCTTTTACTCGTTTTTTCGCAAAGCGTGGTCTTGTAATCTTATGTAAAAAGCCTTTTTCAATAGAATGGTATCTAAGTGTAATTTCAGATTCAATTTTATTGAAAGTGTTTAAATTAAAGATTGATGAGTGTTTCTTATAAAGAATGAAATCATTTAAATAATTCATTTGAAGTATTATTTCATTTTGCATATTTTTACTAAGTAATTTCTTTCCTACATTTTTTATTCTTTGCATCATTCTTTTATCATTTTATATTGTACTACTTAAAAATTCACAGTTTTGACAATATTTAATTTAATGAAAACTCGCTCAATAAAATAAAACATATCAATTAATGATGGAAATTTCATATAAATCTTCAAGAAAAATGCTAATCCTGAATATCCATTTAGTTCATAGGAATTCAATATTTCTCTACAATATTCAAAATCTTTAGCTTTAAGAGCATTAATCTCCGCTTCTCTATAAGACCTGACATCAACTTTTCTCTTTAATTCTGTCGGACTTTCGAAATAATCACTATAAAACTTACGAATGGTATGTCTATATTTGTCAATAAAAAGTTTTTTATGAATATTATTTGTATTAGAAGCACTTTCTTCACGCTTTCTATAAACAGCAGTTATATCTGGTAGAATTTTTACTTTCATTTTTTTAGACATATACATCCACATAGGATAATCTCCTGAATACCAACCTTTGTTCTCTGGCTTAATTTCATTCAAATACCTTTTCAACAAATCTGTCCTAAAACATGAGGTTAATGTTGTTATTCTATTTCCAAGAACAAAATCTTCAAAAGAATAGTCAGCTTCTTTTAATTTATGAGTTTTGTATATGGTCTTTTGTTCAAAATAAATTTTATTTGATGTACCAACCAGTCCGTAATCTTTATTTTCCTCTAGAAAAGTAACCTGCTTCTGCAATTTTAATGGGTCTATCCAATAATCATCTCCTTCACATATTGCTTCATATTTCCCAATCCTCCAAGACATAAATTCCTCTCTACGTGAGTGTTTATCAATTTTAGTATAGCTATTCTCTTTTTGATAATATGCCTTTATCAATGCTGGATACTTTTGCTCATATTCTTTTACTATTTCTGCTGTTTTATCAGTTGATGCATCATCATGAATAAGTAGTAGTACTGGAAAAGTTGTTTTTTGCATGAGTATTCCCTCTATACAATCTCTGATATAGTCTTCATGCATAAAAGTCATTGTACGTGTATGAACCAGCGGTACAGTACCCTCAGGCCAAATTTGATCTGTAATTGGAATAGGTTCCGACAATGGTTCATATTTAAATTCAGTTTTCATAATATCATATTAATTCTACACTTGCCTTTCTAGGTTCAATACTACAACAAGGTCTCATGCTCACTATTCTAACTCCGCTTGCTCTTTGTGGTCCTACTTTTATAAATGTTCCTAGAGCAGTGGTATTACCACCCAAACCTAAAGGTCCAATATTACTTTTATTTAATCTGTCAGTTATTTCTTTTTCTACATCATTTTGTATATCGTGATTTCCAAAAACCATTGCTTCTAACATTAAAGATGTTGCTTCAAAGTGAGATCTCCCAATACCAATAGCAACGGTAACTGGAGAACATCCAAGTTTACCAGAAGCCTCAACAGCCCAATCTATAATTTCATCAGTTACTACCGAAACCTTATGTTTGTGAAAAATTCTGAATGTTTTACCACGAATTTCCGGACCTCCTCCATGCATTAGAATATGTAATCGTAATATGTCCTCATCTGTCGACTTCAATAAGATTGGAGCAGCCATTAATGCTCCCGGGTCAAGATCCAACCCTCCGGATTGATCAATACGTTGTTTGTCATCTCCTTTAATTGCCATTGGTCTACCTGGTAACTCCCGTAAACCTGCAATTACTCCTTCTCTTATACATGACAATAACTCTCCATCAACATTTTGATTTGGACCAATTTCTAGAAATAGATGAGGAATTCCACTGTCATCACATAATGGACTTCTATTCAGTTCTGAAACCTCGGCATTTTTTAAAGTGGTCTCTAATACCCATTTTGCAGTTTTTACAGTTTCTCGCTCAATTGCTTGTCTATAAACCTCTTTTTTATCGTCACTGAATGTGGATGCAGCCTTTATGAGGCATTCCTTTACTTTATCGATAATTTCATTTTTATTTCTCATAATCATAAATACTTTTACCATGCGCTATAGCAATTATAGCCGGATAACCTTTAACTTCTAACAAATGAAACGCTTCCATGCCTAACTCAGGAAAAGCTAAAACTTTAGACGATAATGTCATACTATTCAACAAAGCAGTTACTGGCGGAATAACTGCAAATACCGAACCGTCTTTTGCCAAAGCATCTATGGTTTCTTTACTCAACTCACCTTTACCCAAATGCAGCTTTACCCCTGCAACCGAAAGGGCTGGGATAGAGCTTTCTATCTCGTATTTATTACTTGATGTAGGACCAACACCTGCAGGACTTACTGCGGTGTGAAAAATAACGGCTCCTTCAAGATCAATACCATATTCTTTCAGTTTTCCTGCCTCAATTAGTGAGACTATTTTGGGGAGTACAGCATCTCTTCCAGTATAAATATAACCAGAAATGGTTATCATATCTCCAACCGCAAGTTTTGCGATTGTAGTATCTGAAATTGGAGTTTTAATATCTAACATATTCAAGTTTTTAAATTATTGGCAATTTCGTACAACTTTTCTATCACATATTCATCAACTTTAGTAGAATAAATAAGTTCTAAATTTTCTCTAATAATATTCGTAGGCCAATTCCACCATTTAATTTTTTCTAATGCTTCAATGGTTTTGTCTTCGAATCTCATATTGATTTTTTTTGCAGGTACACCTGCTACTATTGAATATGGTTCAACATCTTTTGTTACGACTGATCCAGCGCCAACTACCGCTCCATTCCAATCTTAACATTTCTCAATATTACAGCATTTGAAGAAATCAAAACATCATTTTCTAACAAACAATGTGACTTATCTTTTCCATATTCGAAAACTCCAGGCATCTTTTCTCCTAGCATATTATAGAACCCCCAAATTGCACTTGATGTAACATTTTCAATATTATGATCTTTACCACCAATTGAAACATTCCAACTAATAGAGCAAAAATTTCCTATTTTAACACCTCTAATTATCGTATTAAAACCTGTATATGAAAATTTACCTATTTGGGATTGTTGTATAAAATTCCGCCTATTAATAGCATTATTACCTGCTAAATCACTCTCTATAATAATAGAATCATCACCTATTTGAACAAAATCACCAAGTTTAGACTTGCGTATATCTGCGTACCTATATAATTTAGCATTTTCACCGATTATACTATCTACTATTTTGGCATCTTGAGAAATATAACTAGAGTTGTTCATAACCTAATGTTTCTAAATTAAAAAAGCAAATTTCTATAGTTTTCCTTAAAAGACAGTTCATTTCCGTTTATATCAAATACTTTGATAGTATCGAGTGTAATTCTCACTTTTTTAATTATTTCATCTTTTGAATCTGCCTTAACAATAAAAGATGCAGCTCTGTCCTTACTGGCTTTACCACTTTCAATAACCATTCCTCTAGTTTTATTTGGGAAGAAATCAACTATAGTGTTATTATCTATTAGTCCTTGATAATCCGTGATTTCACCAAATATACCGGGTTCAGTATAAATGTGATTTTCAGAATATAGAAAATTAGGTTTTTCATATTTAGGACTCACTTTCACTCCTAGAAAAGAGTCGACAGCTGCATTTATAATATCAAACTTAGCAAATAGATTTATCTTTTTAAAATTAAGTCCTCCTCCAATTCTAGGAGAAAATTCAATTACTTTTACCTCATCCCCATTTACAATTACTTGAATTAATAATGGAGTGTTCTTTAAGTTAAAAACTTCAGAAATCTGCCCAGCTATTCTTCCAATGCTATCCATTGCAACATCAGAGATAACAGGTGGTGAAATAGAACCTATAGAGAAAATAACAGATCCATCTTTTGAAATGGGCTTTCTTTTTTGATGCATTGTAATTATATGAGTCTTGTCATCTGAAATAAAACAGTCTATCCCTATTTCAGCACCCTCAATAAATTCTTCAATAATTACTTTTTTATTTCTGCTTATATCAAATGCAACTTTTATATATTGATTAAGTTCATTAAGATTATCAACTTTTCTAACTCCTTTAGATCCATTACTATCAGATGGTTTCACAACCAACGGGAAATTTAATTCTTCTAAATTAAATGGTTCATCTTCTTTAACTGATACAAACTTTGGAGTAGGGATATTTCCAATCATCATCATCTCCTTCATTGTAGCTTTACTTGAGATGTTAATAGCGCATTGATAACTGTAGGGGATAGGCAATTCAAGTTTTTCCCCAACATAACATGCAGTTACATTTGCCTGATCAACGCACGTACTAATGACTAATTCAGCATTTACAGATTTTGCTATTGACAAAACACCTTCTTGGTCTAAGGTGCTAAATTTTATGTGATTATCAGCTATTTCTTTTGCAGGAGGATTTTCATTATAATCAATTAACAGTGTATAATACCCTCTGGTCCTCAGGTTCTCAATTAAAGCTTTATGTGGATTTGTTCCTCCTAAAACAATAGCAATTGGTTTATTCATAATTCAATATTTTTGAATACTGTATTAATTTACAATACTGATTTAATTTTATACAATAAACCCATATTTTTTGATAATGTGTTTATCTCTTCTATTTGTTTATCAGATACATTAACTATACCTTGTGTGTTCTTATTAAATATGTACGCTTTCTCCCCAGGCATAAATATCTTGCCTTCTTCTCCGCAAGCTTTTACATTTTGAGTTAGCTCATCCATATTATTCAAGAAAGTATTTAAGTCCTGAAACTTCTCAATGTCTAATGCAATCATTAAGTGTCCATAGTTGGATATTTCGTCTTTATGATTAAGTGGTTTAACATTACCACCAAAAGCAGCTCCAGTTAAAAGCCCGGCAATTACATCTACAACCAACGATAGCCCATATCCTTTGTAGCCACCGATCGGAATCATTGTACCTTTTAATGCCTCGTTGGGATCGGTTGTAGGTTGGCCACCGGCATCCAGTGCCCAATTAGCAGGAATACTTTGACCATTAGCTGCAGCCAACCTTATTTTCCCTCTTGCAGCATTAGAAGTTGCTAAATCTAATATTACCAAAGGCTTGTTATTACCTCCCGGAAATCCAATCGCAATCGGGTTTGTTCCAAAAATTGGTTTAGAGCCACCAGTAGGTGCAATTGCAGGTGAAGAATTGGAAAATATAAAACCAATCATATTTTCTTTTGCTGCCATTTTAACAAAATATCCCGCAGTTCCAAAGTTATTACTGCATCTTATACCCACAGCAGCAATGCCATTTTCTTTTGCTTTTTTTATTGCGGTGTTCATACCGATATATGCTGCAACTTGACCAAATCCATTATTTGCATTATAATGACTGATAACTGAGGTTTCATTAATTAGGTCCATTATGGTTTCTGCAGACATTAAACCTTCTTTTATTTTTCTTACATATATTGGCAGTCGTCCAATACCATGAGTCCCTTTATTAGTAAGATGAGCATATTCTATTGTATCAACAATTATTTTTGCCTGTTCAACCGGTACTCCGATTTTTTTCAGAATATTCTCAGCGACTATTTTAATATTTTCAATATAAACTCTCATTCAGACTTTACTATATTGCATTTAATAACTCTTTAAATCTATTTTCGATATCGATAATACACTCATATAAACTCAAGCTATATTCCAACTCTAATCCTCCAAATTGAGTAAGCGCCATAAATTTTTCTTTGATATCCATTAATGTAAGAGGACTCTCCGGCTCTCCCTTTGGATAATCGATCCTCTCTGTAAAGATTTCATTATCATTTGTCTCCACACTCACAATTGCGCCTCTTTTTTGGGGAACAAGAGCTGTGAGATTATCATTTGTAATTACACTTACTTTTTGTGTCAATGTTTTAATACTGTCATCATCAATATTTGAATCAGTAAATTCATTGATTCCTGCCTTATCTTTATGTAATGCAACTGCGACACTAAAGGGAGTGCTCATTTTTGCAGAACTTACTCCTTCAATTTTGGTATGCTCATGGCCATCTACAGCCCAAAAATAGGTCTCTACAGTAACTGATCTGATTGAATTAACTGTGAGTCTATGTTTTCTTTTGATATTTAAAGCAGCTTCAATAGCCGGGTGGCAATGACGGCACGCTGCATATGGTTTCATATAAATCTGCATTATTGAAAAGGATTCTCTTTCTTCCAATAACATTTCTTTATCAAAAAAACCGGTAAAAGCATTTAAAAATCCCATTTTACCATCAAATACATCATCAGGACCGGTAAATCCTGATTTAACTAATAATGCAGCATTAAGACCATTTTTTGCTGCATTTGCTACATTAAAAGGTTTCATTTCTGAGCGGCCTTTGATAACTTTCAACAGGCCTGAAGAGAAAGTTGCAGCTGCAGATAATGTGTCTTTTAGTTCCTGTTTAGAAAAACTCAGAGCAACACCTGAAGCAATTGCTGCTCCGAAAATGCCACATATACCGGTTCCGTGAAATCCTTTGTCTTTAAGATATGGTTGAAGTGATCTACCTAACCTAATTGATGCTTCATATCCTAAAATAGCTGCCCTAATAAAAGAATCTACAGATATTTCAAAAAACTGTGAAACTGGTATTAATGCTGAAAACACTACAGCACCCGGATGGAACATTCCATATCTTTCACCATCATCTAGTTCGGCTACATGTGCATTCAAACCATTTATGAATGCTGCTTCAAGTAGTGAAGCTTGATGGTTTAGCCCTATAGCTTTTACCCCTTTATTGTTGTAACCTGCAATTGAAATGTAATCGGATGTTTTCTCTTTCAGTAAAACAGAACCTGCATACGTAACACCTAAATAATCAATCAAACATTTCTTTGTTTGTTCATAAACATCCTTATTGATTTCCTTTTTGGCATAATCCAATAATAAGTCAATAAAAGTATCAGTAATCAAACTCATGACATTATTAGCTTTAAAAATGAAGTCTCATCCTCAACTACACCAAAAGCTTTAGCTCTGTATACAATTTTCTTTGCCCAACTTCTGTGTGGATTTATTTCGTTCATCTTATTTGAATTAGCACTTTTAACTACACCTCCCTTTGTTTCAAGTATTTGCTTTGCATCATCATATTCTTCTTTTGTAACAGCTTGCATTGCATTCGCATAACGTGCATGAGAGGGATGTATAATTGTTTTGCCTACAAACCCATTTGCCTTGTCTAAAATCACTTCTCTAAGCAAGCCATCAATCGCTTCATTAATAATGGGAGTTCTTAACATAAGTGATTTATGAATGTTCTCTTGTATCAAACTATTTAGATCATCTTTCTTATAAGCCAGAAAGTATTCCCAAACAGGTGCAGAAACTAAATAATCATCTTCATTACGGCTGAAGAAATTAAGTATGTCCGAAAGGCAGTCTCTTACAGTCAAGATGTCATAAATAGAATAATTTATTCCCCTTCTAACTCCAAACAGAGATGAGAAATCAGTACCTCCAACACGTATATTCAGAATACGTTCTTTATATGGTTCTAATAATTTTTTTATAAGAACTAACTCTTCATTCCTGGTTTCTTTGTATGCAATGGTCTTTCCTTCAAGTATAGGCATACCATACAATACAGCATTATGTTCATTACATATATCTTCAAGTTGTTCAAAATACTCATTCGCATTAGAAGAGTAAAATTTAGGAAAAACAAAACCTGAAAGAGTTCTTGTATGAACTTGGGTTAATCGTGTTGCAAATACTTTAAACTGATTTGGATTCCTTACTCTTAAGAATATTAATGGAATATCATCTATGCTAAGTTTATTTTCCTGTATTGCTTCATCAATTTTTGAGAGATGGTTAAGTACATTATTTTCTGCTTTTTGTACATCATCTTCTTGTATAGCATCTTCAAAGCACATTACTATTGATGTAATATCATTAAATTCTTTATTTAATATCTTTTCAAGAATTTCTTTTGTGCCAGGCATATACAATGTAGCTCCCAAACAATATTGCAAAATATTGCGATCTGTTAATTTGTTGAAATTTACAGGTTCTACTACAAATTTAAAATTGGGGTTATAACTATGATGTCTCATTATCTCATTCTTTTTTTAATAAATTAATATGAGTTTTTCCTGAACTATTAGATACTACCTTTTAATGACATAATAGCATCAGGAAAATAACTATCAATTACTCTCTTAACCAAACTAACTTGTTTTGCGCGTTGTTTGGCTTCGGCAACAGTAGTATCCCATCCATGAGTTTTTGCAACAGAACCACCTGTTTTTAGGTAAATAGGGGCTGTAACTCTGATCATCTCCGGAACTTCATAGTGTCTTATAAAACCGCCTGAAGAAGCAGGGTTTTCTGTATGCAAATCTATGGGTATATTAATTGATTGCCTAATTGCTGCTAACATAGGGAGTTGTAAATCACGTACAGGATTTAAAGAATCTGCACCAATACTTTCCATAAGTCTGGCTGAACATGGATTCCCATGTCCTGTATGTGCAGATACTTTAAACTTAGAGTAAGAAGGTATTTCATTCTGATTTCTCATTTCATTTAAAACCCAAAGTAATCCCTCATCATATAATAAAAAAGAGTGACACCCCAATGCTGATGCTCTTTTTACATCCTCAACTGCTCTGATAATTTGTTCTTGTCCTCTAAGTCTGAGCCCCATTCTTTGACCCTCAGGCGTTAATACTGATGCACTGGTGTCATATGTAGCTCTAGGCCCGATTGAAAGTACTAATTCAACTTTTTCTTCTTTTGCTAATGATACCATTTCTATAATATCATTATCTGTAAGAAGCATTATACCTTTAGTTTGTGTAACTCGGTGAATGGTTAAACCTAATTTGTCAATCTCTTCCAGCAACGATTTCATCGCTACGGGTCCCTGAATTCCGGGTACTTCAAATCTATATTGTGCATTATCCTCAAAACGTTTCTCCGAAGTCGGTAAACTATAAGCATCCCCATTTGGCAAACCTATATTTGATAAAAAATCTCTAGTCGATTTCATATTATCTGTTTTATTTTTTAATTATCCTGCAAATCAAATTTAAATCTTCATCACTCATCTCATGATGCATTGGTAAACAAATTACGCTGTCTGCAATTTTATGTGAGACTGGAAGATTCTCTTTTCTTGATGAATCAAGTCCTCTATATGTTGCAAACTCACTTATAAGAGGGTAGAAATAACGTCGACCAAAAATGTTGTTCTCTTTCAACTTCTCATATAGCTCGTCTCTGTTCATTCCATATTTATTCTCATCAACAAAAACGGGGAAATAAGAGTAGTTGTGTCTTACTTTAGGAAAATCTTGTAAATACGAAATCCCAGGTACATTTTTTAATGCTTCTCTATATTGAATTGCAACTTGTTTTCTCTTTTCTATAGCATCATCTACATATTTTAATTCCAACAGACCATAAGCAGAACGTACTTCATCCATTTTTCCATTAATGCCAGGGGCTACAACAGTCGTTTCTCCCGCAAAGCCAAAGTTCTTTAGGTAGTCAATACGCTGTTTGGTTTTCTCATCTCGACATACCAAAGCTCCTCCTTCAATAGTATTGTATGTTTTGGTTGCATGAAAGCTAAGAGTGCTCATATCTCCCGATTTTAATATGCTCTCTCCGTTAATTGTAACACCAAAAGAATGTGCAGCATCATAAATTACTTTTAAACCATATTTATCTGCTATGGCTTGAATTTTCTCTGTATCGCAAGGGTTGCCATATACATGCACAGCCATAATTGCTGTTGTGCGTGGTGTTATTGCGGCTTCAATTTTCTCGGGGTCTATATTACATGTTTTAGAATCTATATCTACAAACACTGGTTTAATATTGTTCCACCAAAGTGAATGTGTTGTGGCTACAAAACTATATGGAGTAGTAATTACTTCACCTGTAATTCGTAAAGCTTGGAGAGCAATCATTATAGGTAATGTTCCGTTAGTAAATAAACTAATGTATTCAATTCCTAAATACTCTGCTATTGCTTTTTCAAGCTCCTTATGATAATATCCGTTATTAGTTAACCATTTTCTTTCCCAAATATCTTCTAAATAGGGAATAAATTCCTTCAGGGGTGGTAGTAATGGGGAGGTTACAGTAATTTTTTTGTTCATTTATTTAATTATCTTTGCTTTTAAATTTAAATATTCAAAATTAACACACTTATTTATGATAAAAAAAATAGCTATAATTTTCATCACAACTGTACTATTAAGTAGTTGTTTTACCGATGTTATAGATGGACAAGAAATTAAAACCATTGATGCAAAAACTTTGGAGTCATATTTAAATAATAATTCTACTACTAAGTATGCTAATGTAAATAGCACTTCACCACTCCCAATAATTGGATGGGTTGGAATAACCAGAACTAATTTGACTATCGAAAATTTTCAGAGAATGAAAGATGCTGGAATAAATATTAATATTTCACATTATCCTCATGTGGATTCAGTGCAAAAAGCGCTTGATTTATCTTTACAAGTTGGAATAAAAACATTAATAGATTGTCCTGAATTAACTAATAATACAATTGAAACTGTCAATCGTTTTAAAGACCACCCTGCAAATGCAGGCTATTTTTTAAAAGACGAGCCATCTGCAAGTGAAGTTACTTACTATGCAAAATTAGCAAAATTAATCGAGTCTATTGATAACACACGATTTTGTTATATTAATCTTTTACCAACCTATGCAGGACCTGAAATATTTGCTGCTTCAACATACAACGAATATATTCAACGCTACGTTACTGAAATTCCACTAAAAATTCTTTCGTTTGACCATTATCCGATAATTGGATCTACAATTAGGTTTGATTGGTATAAAAACCTCGAAACTATAAAGGATGAATCAACCAAATCAAATATCCCTTTTTGGGCATTTGCTATGGCGACAGCCCATGGTTCATATCCAATTACTGATATTAATCAACTTCGCTTACAGGTTTTTAGTAATCTGGCTTATGGTGCTAAAGGTATTCAATATTTTACATTTCAAACGCCATCTAAAAATGACTATCACATGGGACCAATAGAACGCGATGGTACAAAAACAGTTGTATATGAATATGTAAAAATAATAAATGAAGAAATTCAAGCACTTTCATCAGTTTTTTCTACTTCAGAGGTAAAAAAAGTTAGCCATTATGGTGATAATATTCCAGATGGAACAAGACCTTTCACTACTTCCCCCTCAAATATAAAATCACTTAAAATAAGAGGAGGAAATGCATTAATTTCAGAATTAAAAAGTGAAGAAAATTCTTTTTTTCTTATTCAAAATAACAACCTATTCAATGAAATTGGAATAAAAATTGATACAGATGAGCGAACATTTGTGATTTCTAAAAAGGGTTATATTGTACCTGCTTCTGTAATAGATGGTGAATTTAAATTAGAACCAGGGGATATAGCAATATTTATGAAATAATATTCACAAAATGTTATTTTCTTTTATTCAATTTGCTTTTAATAGTTTGCAACTGTTCTACTACTATTAATTTTATATATAAATAATCCTTTACTTTAAAAAGTTCACCGATTATAAATATATATATTGCGCCAAAACATATTTGTATAATCAAATTCCAGATAAGTCTAAAAGGAATAATTAAACCTAGCAAAAAAACTGCAATAGACATGCTTAATGATAATAAAAAAGCTGGAGTGATATCTTTTATTTGATCTTTTGTGTGATAATCTATGAGTTTACCACTCCAATAACTATTAATAAAGTAAGAAATTTGCGAATTTATAATCATACCAATTATCAAAGCTTCAATGCCCAAATAAATACCAATAATTATTACAGGAATAGCAAGAACTTTTTTAATGATTTCGAGTTTCAAAAATAGGTCTGAACGCCCTAGCACTTTTAACATATTTAGATTAAGCGCATGTAATGGATACATCATACCAACAAAACACAATAACTGTAAAAAAACTATTGATTGTCTCCATTTTTCTCCAATCAATGTAATAATCATTGGTTCTGCAACTGCAGCCATGCCCAGCATTAATATAAAAGTAATAAATACCGTACTACGTATTAATCTCTTAAAGTTTTGTTTAAGTCTTGATTTATCATCTTGTAAAGTTGATAAAACAGGGTAGCTCACGCGGCTAATAATACCATTTAATCCTTCGGAAGGCACCCTTTTAAAATCATTAGCTTTAGTATAATAGCCAAGGGTTTCAGTAGAGAAAAATTTTCCTATTATCAAAAAATAAATGTTTTGATATAAAGTGCTAATCAAACCACTTATTAATAACTTATTGCCAAAACCAAAAAGCTCTTTAAAAGATTTCCAACTGAATATAAATTTAGGTCTCCAATTATTCCATAACCATAAGAAAAAAGAGTTTAGCGCCTGTCTACTAATTCTTTGAGCTACCAAACTCCATACACCATAATTGTTGAAAGCCATTACAATAGCTATTACCCCTGATCCAAATGAAGCTATAATAGAAATACGTGCTTGCAGCTTAAAATCAATTCGTTTTGTGAGAATGGTACGTTGTATAATAGTAAGGGAATCGATTATAAGTATAATACCCATTACTCGCACAATAGGAATCAACTCATTTTCATTAAAAAAGACTGCAATTGCAGGTGCAGAAACATACAATATTGCTGCAAAGAGTACACCTACTACTAGGTTAAAATAAAATACAGTCGAATAATCTGTATTGGTGCAATTTTTTTTTCTAATTAATGCATCACTAAAACCACTATTTATAAAAGACTCAGATAGAGCTATAAAAACAGTAATCATGCCAATTAATCCAAACTCTCGCGGTGATAATAAGCGAGCTAAAACTATCCCAACAATAAAACTTATACCCAGATTTCCCATCTGGTCAATAAAGCTCCAACTAAGACCGCTTACAGTTTTCTGTTTTAACGATAACATCTATTCAACACTCTTAATTACTTAACAATTTGACTGTACACTTTACCATTGATTCCATCCAATGCGAAATTTGAATACCCAACTTTTCCTTTATCTTCGTTTTATCCAAAACCGAAAAACTTGGTCTAGTCACCTTACTTGGGAACTCATCTGAGTGGCATGGCAGCACCTTACAATTATGTCCAAAAACTTCATTTATTGCCACAGTAAAATCATACCAGGAGCAAACTCCTTCATTTGAAAAATGATATATTTGATTTTTTATATTTCCATCATTTTTCAAAATAATCTTATAGATTACATTTGCTAAATCACCTGCATAGGTTGGAGTACCTACCTGATCAAATACAACCTTTAAACTTTCTTTTTCTGCAGTTAGCTTCTGCATTGTTTTAAGGAAGTTCTTTCCAAAAGAAGAGTAAAGCCATGAAGTACGAATTATCACATACTCGCAACCGGAGTCTATAATTGCATTTTCTCCTTTAAGTTTTGTTTCGCCATATACACCCAAAGGTTTTGTCTCGTCAGTTTCTGTGTAAGGAGTATTTTTTGTTCCGTCAAAAACGTAATCGGTAGAGATATGAATCAAAAAACCGTTTCTTTCTCTGCATACTTCTGCAAGATTTTTTGGTCCTATATGATTAATAAGATCTGCCTTTTCTTTATCGTCTTCTGCCTTATCAACGTTTGTATATGCAGCACAATTAACTACAATATCAATATTATTTGCGACAAGGAATTTTGAAACATCATTTTTGTTAGTGATATCCAAATCAGCTACATCGGTAAAATAATAATTATTGATTTTGTCTTTTTCTTCAACTACAAGGCGAAATTCATTGCCCAATTGTCCATTGGAACCTGTTACAAGTATATTATGCATACAAATCTTCATTAAAATCAAACAAGTAATCTGAATCTGATAATAGTGGATTCTTCTTATCTTTACCCGAAAGGATAATATCTTCCAATGGAATCTGCCAATCTATATTTAGAGCCGGATCATTCCACATTATTCCACCTTCTGATTGAGGTGCATAGTAGTTGTCACACTTATATTGAAATATAGCTTCATCACTTAAAACAACAAATCCGTGAGCAAATCCACGGGGAACAAAAAACTGTAATCTGTTTTCCTCCGATAGCTCAGCTGCAATATGTTTTCCAAATGTGGGAGAGCCTTTGCGTATATCTACAGCAATATCTAATACTCTACCTTTAACTACCCTCACCAACTTAGATTGCGCATAAGGCATCTTTTGAAAATGAAGTCCCCTCAAAACACCATAAGTCGACTTAGATTCGTTATCCTGTACAAATGTGGTCTTACATACTTTCTCCTCGAATTCTTTTTGAGAAAAGGACTCGAAAAAGTATCCCCGGTCGTCTGCGAATACTTTAGGTTCAATTATTACAACTCCCTCAATGTCTGTTTCAATTACTTTCATTCTTAATTACCTATCTGCGTACATACCCTCATAATACCTCTGATAATCTCCACTTGTTACATTATCAAGCCACTCCTGGTTATCGAGATACCACTTAACTGTCTTTTCTATACCTTCTTCAAACTGAAGTGAAGGTTCCCATCCTAGCTCGTTCTTTATCTTTGTGGCATCTATCGCATAACGCAGGTCGTGACCTGCCCGGTCTGTTACATATGTAATAAGAGTATCGGACGAACCTTCTGGTCTGCCTAAATGTTTGTCTACCGTTTTAATTATAACCTTAATCAAATCGATATTTGTCCACTCGTTAAAACCACCTATGTTATATGTCTCTGCTATTCTTCCCTTATGAAAAATCATATCAATTGCACGTGCATGATCTACTACATAAAGCCAATCACGTACATTCTCACCTTTACCATATACAGGTAGTGGTTTATTGTTGCGTATGTTATGAATAAACAGCGGAATCAACTTCTCCGGGAACTGATATGGACCGTAATTGTTTGAGCAATTTGATATAACATATGGTAATCCATAAGTATCGTGATATGCTCTTACGAAATGGTCTGATGCTGCTTTAGATGCTGAGTATGGACTATGAGGATCGTAACTGGTTTCTTCTGTAAATAGTGTTTCATCGAATTCTAAAGCACCATAAACTTCATCTGTAGAGACATGATAAAACAGTTTATTGCTAAAATCATCTTTCCAATATTCCTTTGCTACTTGTAATAAATTTAATGTGCCCAACACATTAGTCTTAGCAAAAAGGAAAGGATCTTTAATACTTCTATCTACGTGACTCTCTGCAGCAAGATGAATTACACCATCTACTTTATGTTCAGCAAAAAGCTCCTTTACAAGAGATTCATCGCATATATCACCCTTTACAAAAAGGTAGTTTGGTTTATCCTCTATGTCTTTCAAGTTTGCCAAATTACCGGCATAAGTAAGTTTATCAAGATTGATAATCTTGTAGTCGGGATATTTATTCACGAAAAGCCGCACAACATGCGACCCAATAAACCCGGCTCCTCCGGTAATTACAACTGTTCTCTTAAACGTTTCTTTTGACATACTTTTATTGCCTTTCTCTTTCTACTAAATTTTGTAAATACTGACCATATTCATTTTTACACATAGGTTCAGCTATTTCAAGTAATTGATCATTACTGATCCATTTATTTCTCCATGCAATTTCTTCAAGACAAGATACTTTTAGTCCCTGACGTTTCTCCAATACTTCTATAAAAGTAGATGCTTCGGAAAGAGAATCGTGTGTACCTGTATCGAGCCATGCAAAACCACGACCAAACAATTGAACTTTTAGTTCTCCGTCATTTAAAAACTGTTGATTTACGGTGGTAATTTCTAATTCACCTCTTGCTGATGGTTTAATGTTTTTTGCAACATCAACTACCTTGTTAGGATAAAAATATAACCCTACAACTGCATAATTAGATTTGGGATTTGTCGGCTTCTCTTCAATACTAAGAACATTACCTTCAATATCAAATTCAGCAACACCATATCTCTCAGGATCATTTACAAAATAACCAAATACTGTAGCTTTTTGTTCTTCCTCTACATCCTTCACTGCTTGTTTTAGCATTGAGGGTAGTCCATTTCCATGGAAGATGTTATCTCCCAGAACAAGGCAAACGCTGTCATCACCAATAAAATCTTCACCAATAATAAAAGCCTGTGCAAGTCCATCGGGTGAAGGCTGTTCTGCATACTCAAAATTAACTCCATAATCAGAACCATCTCCAAGCATACGCTTGAAACCCGGCAAATCCTCAGGAGTTGAAATAATCAGTATATCCCTTATTCCTGCCAACATAAGTGCAGAGATAGGATAATATACCATTGGTTTGTTGTAAATGGGCAGCAACTGCTTGCTCACCCCTTTGGTGATTGGATACAATCTAGTACCGGACCCTCCGGCAAGGACTATTCCTTTCATAATTTTATATATTGTTTTTTTTTAATGCTAACCTCTAATCAATGTATTGTTTATTCGAAGCCTCAATAAATTAATCGGGTACCCGATCTGTGAAACTTACGTTATTTTATATACTGTTCGACGCGAAGCTAGTTTATATAAAATAGTGAGTAAACAGTAAACGGGTGATTGAATTTATGTAAGCAAGAAGAAACAATTCATTCCCGTCCAAACACACTTCGTGACCACCTGTCCCATTTCGCAATGCAGGCTTATCACAATAGTACTGAATATAATATTTAAAGCGATGATAATAAAAAATGGATTAATCAAAAATCTGCCCCGAGACATAAATGAAGTATATGTCTATTTAACAATTTTAGAATTAATCCGTTACAAATAGTCCGTTTTCTGACAAAATTAAATTTGCTCTAAATATATTAGTGCGAAATTACTAAAAAATACGATAAGTTTCATCTTATAAATTGCCAAAACCTTTAATTATGAGATATCTTTCTACATAAAGAAACCCGAGTCAAATTTAATTGCTCGGGCTGATAAAGATGGTTATTGTATTGGAAATGTTTTATATCCAAATACGAATATTTGTAATTTATACATTTAATTTATAAAATTCCTAAGAAGAATGTTTATAAGTACGAATAGTGAATGTTGTTAAATTGCAATGATAATGCACCTTATTTAATGAATAGTATAATTAAGTTTGAAACTACCTTATTGTATAAACAATAGAAACCGCTCCTTTAGTAGGACCATAATAATTTTTCTTACCCATACCATCCTTAGCACCGGTACTAACTGAATATGTATCATATTCTATTCGTGCAACCCCAACACCGGCCGTAAACTCAATTGTCCATCTGTTTTCAATAATCCATGCATAGCCATAACTAATCCCAACACCATAAGCCGAACCCTGCACACGCTTATCTTTGAGCTTACTAAGCTTATTGATCCCCAGATCCCAGCCACCGACATTAAAGCCACCTCCAACACCGTGAAAGCCAAAGAAATGACCGTTGAGCGACTCATAAGTCCAGTACCTCAATTCCGGCCACACCACCCAGTGCTTTAATCGTGCATCCTCACCAAACTTGAATGGGTTATATCCTCCTGTAAGTTCAAAGCTGAAATTCCTTGCAAAAGCATACTCAACACCAATATTTGGAGTCGTTGTCAACAGATAGGGTAGGTTAGTCTTCACCACCAGATCCTGTCCTTTTGATTTAATAAGGAGAGATGATAGAGCCAGTAAAATTACTGTTATAGAGATTCGTATATAGTTATTCATAACTTGGTCATACTATTTCAGATTTTAAGGTAACAAGTATAGATAAGATTTGTTAGAAATGCAAATCATGAACCACCAATCTCCTTCTCAATTTTTGATAACGAACGGATTGGAGTGTTATACCTGGCCAAATCCTTTATCACACCAACCACTCTGCGAAGATCCCAATCAGAAAGAGAAGCCCCCGATGGCAGGCACAATCCTTTACGGAACAGATCACTGCTGGTGCCATCACCATAGAAAGGAGCATCTTCAAATATAGGTTGCATATGCATAGCCTTCCAAAGCGGTCGAGTCTCAATATTCTCCTCTTTCATCTTCAGGAACAGATCTTTATTTGTAAATCCGGTAACCTCAGAATCAATAAGAATACAAGTGAGCCAGTGATTAGAGTTAAAATCAGATGAAGGATTATCAAAAACCGTGATACCATCAATAAGCGAAAGCTCCTTCATGTAGAAATCATGAATAGCCCTCCTTCTGGATACAAATTGTTCCACCTCAATCATCTGCCCCCTGCCAATACCGGCACAGATATTACTCATCCTGTAGTTATAACCAATATTCGAATGCTGATAATAGTGAGTATCATCACGAGCCTGAGTAGCATAATATAGAGTCGTTTCAGCCTCCTTCTCAGTGTGACAAATCAATGCACCCCCTCCCGAAGTAGTAATCATTTTATTACCGTTGAAAGACAAGCATGCAAACTTACCAAACGTGCCACATTTCCTGCCCTTGTACTCCGATCCCAGCGCCTCTGCAGCATCCTCCAATACAGGAATACCATACTCATTAGCGATTGCCATAATCTCATCCATCCTAGCCGGCATACCATACAGATGCACAGGAATAATAGCCTTAGGCTTCTTGCCCGTCAGTTTAATCCTATCCTTAATTGCTATACGGAGAAGATCAGGCGACATATTCCATGTTTCTATCTCACTATCAATAAACACCGGAGAAGCCCCCAGATACCTGATAGGATTTGCCGAAGCCACAAAAGTAAAGCTCTGGCAGATCACCTCATCCCCCGGACCCACACCCAGCTGAAGCAGCCCAAGGTGAATAGCCGCAGTTCCCGAGCTTAGTGCCACCACATGCACATTCTCATTAAGATACAACTCCAGATCCTGCTCAAAACCATTCACATTTGGTCCAAGCGGAACCACCCAATTCGTATCGAACGCCTCATTAATAAAACCCTGCTCATGGCCAGTCATACGCGCAAGAGACAGCCAAATCTTTTTAGACTTCATATTGATTTTTGAATTTTAATTACACACCCTCCCCAAGAGTAACCCACACCAAAACCTGCTAATAATATATTGCCACTAAGAACATTCTTTTTAAATTTTTCTTTTAACACAATTGGAATAGTATTTGATACAGTATTACCAACTTCACTCATATAGATATGAAATAATTCAGGACTAATTTTAAGTTTCTTGCGAAGGAAGTTAATCATGAATTTATTTGCCTGATGAAAAATGTATCCATCAATGTCATCACTAGATAATGAATTATTTTCCAAAGTGTTCTTCACAAGTGCAGGAACAGCTTCAATAGTAAAATTAAAAATCTCTGTCCCATTCATAAAAAGATGATCAGATGAAATAGGATTACCATTTTCATCAAGTCTTAAATCGTTCAATTGTTCTCTATGCCTTATAGCTCCAGATTTTACCATTAAGTTCTCAGCACCCTTACCATCTGTTCCAAGACAAAAACCCCCAATTTCTGCAAAACCATCTTTCGATATTAATGTTGCAGATCCAGCATCACCAAAGATTGTTCGGTTTCCTTTATCCTTTGGATGAATGAATTTTGAATATGTTTCACCAGTTAATAGTAAAACATTGTTTGCAATACCTCCAAATATTAAACCTTTGGCTAAGGAAAGGCCATACACATACCCCGAACAACCCAGGTTAAAATCTAAAGCACCACATGAAGTTGAGAGGCCAAGCTTGTCCTGAATCACACAAGCGGATGTAGGTAGGAAATAATCAGGACTTTGAGTGCAAAATAGCACAAAATCAATAGAGTTCTTTTTAATTTCAGGATTATCTGCAAAAAGATTCTCGGCAGCCTTTACTGCTAAATCTGCTGAAGTCTCATTTTCTCCTGCAATGAATCTTTTATTAATACCAACTTTATTTGCTATCTTCTCAACACTCCATTCAGGAAACTCGCCAACCAACTCCTCATTAGTCAACTCCTTCTCAGGTAGTGCATATGATATTGCCTTAATAAAAGCCTTCATTAAAAATCAAATTAAAGTATAACCACCATCAATTAAGATATTTGAACCCGTTGTCCATGAACTTGCATCAGACAATAAATATATTACTGCATATGCAACCTCTTCAGGCTTCCCGTAACGCCCAAGTGGGTAACGCTTCATATCTTCATTCAACTGATCCTGAGTAATAGCCGAATCAGAAAAAATATCTGTATCTATCATACCAGGATTAACAGAATTCACCCTAATACCTCTAGGTGCTAAATCTAGAGCTACACCCTTTACAAGTCCATTTACTGCACCTTTAGAAGACGAGTAGATGGAAGATGCCACAGCAGAACAATACACACCAGAAACAGATGAAATAAAAACAATAGACCCGTTTTTAGAAATCTTCTTAGACTTCACCAGAAGACGAGTTAATTCGGTAGGTGCGAAAAAGTTTACATTCATCACCTCCTCAAAACTTTCACGTGTAGCAAAAGCAAAAGGGGCTACTTTTGTTAAACCGGCACAATTAACTAATCCATCTAAAACAGGCAATCTGTTGTGAAGAGCAATCAAGTCATCCTTACTTGATAAGTCGGCTAAAACAAATTCATGATTATCACCTTTTAGATTAGACAAAGTTTCTTTAAGCCGTTCTTCGTTCCTACCGCTAATTATTACTTTAGCCCCCATTTTAGAACACTCAATAGCAATAGCTTTACCAATACCCGAAGAGGCACCAGTTACGAAGATTGTTTTACTTTCTAAAGAAAAAGGATTAATCATGATTACTTTCTGCTCTTTACTAGGTTAAATAAATCTTCAACTGTCTCAGTATTCTTTATATCATCACCCGTTACTTTAACAGAATACTCTTCATCACACATAGCTATGACTGTTAATGCGGTTAATGAACTCCATTCATCCAATTCTTTGAAAATAGTATTTGTTGTTATTTCTGAAGCATCAGTATCATCAAACTGATTTGCAAAATTGTCTACAAATTCTTCTATCTGCATTTTATATATATTTTTTATTAATATTTTATTATTGAAGCGGGATTGCCCACATAAGTCATCCCATCTTTTGTCTTCCTTAAGACTAAACTACTTGCACCTATTATCGTATCATTACCAATTTTAATTTGCTGCAAAACCGTTGAATTTACACCAAAGAAATTTCTATTTCCTATTATAACTTCACCAGAAATTTTCACATCCGGCATAAAAGAATTGTAATTACAAATAGATGCATCATGACCAACGGTTACAGCCCAGTTGAATATATTGAAATCACCAATATTCACGTTACAACTAATAATACAACCAAATGTGATTATATTTCCTACACCTAATTGTATATTAGCCTCATCAATAAAAATAACATCTGGTGCAATTATATTTGGATAGTAAATTTTTGATGAAGTAATATTACTAACAATCTTTTCCACTATCTTGGGAGATGCAATAGCAATCGCAATTGCTAAATCTTCGGGGTATTCATTAACTTCATTAATACCACCCAATACTTCACCATACTCATTTTTAGTTCCTTTAGCTTTACCATCATCAAAGAAACCTACTAGCTCCCATACAGGTGACTTCTCATTTATTTTATTAATCAAACAGGCAATCTCTCTACCAAAACCACCTGCACCATAAATAGCAATTTTTTTCATATATCATTTCCTCTAAACGCTTCCATTGTAGAACTCGTATCCGAACTAATCCCTTCGCGTTTAAAAACCTTAAGGATTGTTCTAACAAGAATCTTAATATCCAAAGATAACGAAATATTATCCACGTACCACACGTCGTAATCAAATTTCTGCGACCAACTAATAGCATTACGCCCATTCACCTGTGCCCAACCAGTAATGCCGGGTCTGACCTCATGTCTTCGCTTCTGATTTTCATTATATAATGGCAGATATTGCACTAATAAAGGCCTTGGCCCAATTAATGACATATCCCCTTTAATAACATTTATAAGCTGAGGAATCTCATCAAGAGATGTAGAACGTACAAACCTGCCAACCTTAGTCAACCTCTCAGCATCCGGTAGTAGTTTACCCGAAGCATCCCTCTCATCAGTCATTGTTTTAAACTTAATCACCTTAAATATCTTCTCATCCTTACCTGGACGTTCCTGAAAGAAGAAAGCCCCGGCTCCCTTATTGGAAATGGATAGCCAAATCCATAACAATAGGAAAATTGGGCTAATGATTATGAAACCAATGGATGAGATGAAAAAATCGAACGCGCGTTTAAAAAAATTCCGGTACATTATAATTCAGAAAAAACAAGTTTACTTTTACAAATCAGCATTAAAAGCTTTCAATATTTTTTAGTTTCAACTCTTCCGGATAATCATCTTCATAAACAATTGAACAGATAATTTCTCGTAGTAAATCCTTTGTTATTCTACCTGCTGCAAGTTGATAGGAAACAGCCTCCATCTTTTCTGCGAACTTTTGTACAACAAATAAATACCCATTATTGAGTAAAAATTTCATTCCCAATGCTATTGCTATACGTTTGTTTCCATCTAAGAAAGAGTGGCTTTTATTGGCAACGAAAACCAAGTGTGTCAACTTATCGACAAAAGTCGGATAATATTCATCATTTTGAATATGGTGTATACATGTCTGTAATGGTTGCGTCAGGACTCACTGACTGTATATATTGTTCCAAACGATAATGAAAAGCATCCCTAAAATGAAGATCGCGAGAGGCCATTTTAATTCTAGCTTTTTCAATATGGGGAAGCTGAGCAGGATGAGTAGCAAATACTTTAAAAATTGAATCCACTTCGTGGGGCAATAATTTACGGCCTGCTTCTTTACTTGCTTTCTCGATTTCATAAGCCAACCCCGCTTCAAAAGAAGCGATTAAATCGAGCACTTCTGCATACATCGTTTCTCTGATATTGTCTTTTGCGTCGAGTCTTAAGATTTCCTTATATTCCTTTGCCTTCTCTTTGAAAACATATTCGTAAATTTTATCAGTGTAAACGGCATATTTGTAATTACCCATTTCCAAGTAGTTGCCTAATGCAGAGGTGAACATTTTTCTGTATTTATGTTCTTGTATAGCCGATGTGAGGTAATCAGTATCACGTCGATTAATGAATTTTGTATTTCCACCCGTTCTTTGATTAATGGTATCAATAACGATATCGAGAATTTTACTTCGTAAATGCCTTGCCTTTTGGCTTTCAACCAATAACATAGCCAGGTTTAAGAAAGAGCGAAAATTGAATAGACCCAGTTGAGTAGTTTTGCTCGCCTTATCAATAAGGTGAGCAAATTGTAACTTAAATTCTTTCAACTGCTTACCTCTACTTAAAATATAACCATTATGTCTTAGCTCTTCAGAATATTTCTCGAGATAACGATCGATCGTCGAAGTATCTACTTCAAAGAAGTCTGCCACCATCTGTTTTGTAAATCGAAACTCGCCTTCAAAAAGCATACCGGGCAATCCAATATATTCCTGAATACGCTCTAACGCGTACCTGTTATTGAGAATATTTTGCCTTTCAATATTTGAATCAGTCAGTTTATCCATATTAATCGATTTTCTTATTTTTAATTCTTTTTCTTTCAAAACTAAATACTTGAAAATCTATTTTGAGAGATCACTATTCGTGGTATATATTGAATTATCTTCATTATCGCAGAGCCCAAGAAAATACTGCATGCAGGGGTAAAAACATACCTAGTTTTGTCCAGAATTCTATAACACTTTTTTCATGATAACACTGAATATTCAATACTCCAAACCTTCCAACTCAGCTTGTTGATCAATTCGCTTTGCATTTTCTAAATAAGTGTTAGCCAATCCATTGAAAATCTCTGAAATGGTAGGATATGTGTTTTTATAATTGTTAGCCAGTTTGCTAAAATAATTGGCATGTTCTCTCTCAATATCACCACCGTCAAAAGCACCACGAACAGAACTTCCTCGCTTATTGAAAAGAGTCGTTGAGTAATGCCGGTTTAACTCCTCAGAATGTAAATCTTCAATGATTCTAAATATCGATTCCTGGGGCCACTTATCTACATCCTCAGGATATCTGGCCAATAATCTACCAATTTCCATATCGGCCACCACTTGTCTGCCGGCTTCTGTAGCTAACTCTCTGACAGTTTCAATCCACCCTTTCAAGAAACCTTCATCAATAGAATAATCATCTTGTAACCCGGGAATTTTCTGCCAAGTATCCAAAAGTAATTTCGAGTGTCTTGCTATAAGCTGAATTTTCTCTTCTGAAACACCCTCTTTTTCTTTGTAATATTTATCCCTATCGTCAGAAAAATAAATCCACTTGATAACTTCGATGAAGAAAGATGGATTTTCTGCCAATTCATTTTCTAAATATTTTGGTTTTCTAATCGAATGTGAATCAAGGAAGGATATGTAATTCCACTCAATCTTCTTCATAATGAAACATCCAAATTGTCCCTTTTGTATAGTTCATCAAAAATTGAACCGATTACATAATTATCTAATCTTACATCTTCATTGGAATCCTCAATACTGGCTCTCCATAACACTTTCAAAAGAAGATCGGTTGGCAGAGTATCAACTGAACGACTACACAGTTCAATAGCAGAAAAAAATCGCCCATATCTGTGTAGCTTGTTGATCATATCAATGGCATCGTGGGATGTTTCAACAAACAAGTAGAGGTGCTCGTTTTTCCAATAAGCTTCTTGCTGATCTTCACTTAAAGAATCTACATATGTCCAAATTTCTTTACTAGGGCCAACAGAAACAAGCAAATTAGAGATTGCTTTCGCGTCGTATCCATTCTTTTCCAATATGTGAACCATCTCCTTTACCCAGCCAATACCCTCTTTAAGAGATTTTGCACGGATAAAAGCCTGGATAAAGGAAAAATCAGCTTCATGATCAAATTTCAAACATTCACAAATAGCCAGTATTTCATCTTTTTCTTTGATGACTTCAGACAATACATCCCCAAGCAACTGCGGTTCTTTTACAACCTTTCGTAGGGCAATAGTATTATTTAATCCTAATTGATCAATCCATTCACCTGCAGCAGTTGCTCTAATGTTCTTGTTTCTCTCGTGATAAAGATTGTCGGATTCAATTCTTTTATGCCCTTCCGTATATTTAGGCCATACACTGTCAAACAACCATTTGTATTTGATAACAACATCAACCGGTTCTGTTTGATTATATAACTTTTCCCATAAATTCAATTCGGTTTCCGGTAAAGACCACTTTGCATCAGGGTATGAGCGATGATGATGTAAAATCTCTCTAATTGTGTTCCAAATTATATATTCTATCTGTTTTATTTCTGTAACGTTCTTTTCAACAAAATCAAATACTTTCTTTCTTAAATTTACTGGCAACTCCACCGATCTCTCTATCAGCGCACCAAGTTTAATTTCATCACCGTCAAAAACATTAAAAAGAAAATCTATTATAAAAGAATATGTATCCCATCTCTCCTGTTGGGAATAACTCATATTTGTATTAAGATCGAATATTCGCCAGCGTGTCTTGTGTGTGGGGTGTGCAACTTCATGTTCCTGAGGGAGCAATTTCATCAATAAGCGCCAGCCAGAATCTGGTTCTTTGGACGTGATATGTTGTAAAATACACATCCGTTCTTCAAATGTGCAGAGAGTTTGAAAATGCCACGGTTTAAATATTTCTACTAAACTGTTCAGCGGACTGTTCACCCACTTCAGTTCAGAAACCACCCTGTCTAGTTTTAAAAGAATCAAAGTAACCCGCCCCAAATGCTCCTTGAACCAAGCCAAACCTTCAAGTGCCCATAATAAACCCGTGTAATGATAGTTCGAATCAAATAAAGTTTTCTCTTCCTTAAACATTTCCTGTAACTCAGGATTCTCTTTTTCGAGAGAATGTTCAACAGCATTTAAAAAGCTTTTGGGTGATGCTTCAGCAATCAATGGAAGATCTTTATTTAAAGAAATCCACAACTCTGGTGAAGCTTCGAAAAGTAAGTCATGAACTATTTCATCTACCCAATTTTGAGCGTAATATAATTTCAATGAATCTCCTCGCAATCCAACCATTATAAGTGATTGCGTTAACCCTTCTCTCAACCAATTGGAATACTTTCTCTTCTGTTGAAAGAAGATTGACGTTTTGAATTGTTCATCAGAATCAATAAACGGATTGCCCCCAGATAAAGCCTGCATAAAACAATCCTTCAGTTTATTCAAATCTTCACTCGTTAGATATCTTGATATGCTTGTCCACAGATCTAAAGGAGAGGTTAACCGCCATATATTGCCAACACGCATTAATGGAGCATTCTCAGATCGTTCCCATCTATTCAAAGTTACAAGGTAATCATCATATTTTTGTCCAGATAATATCTCAACCAGCTCTATATCTCCTTCAAAATTCTCATTCCATCTGCCCACTAGTAGTATCGGGAGGATTTCATGAATATTTTTTTTTTCATACCAATCTGATTTGCAATCAATAAATCCCAACAGCTTCTTCAGAATTGTAATATTTCTTCCTGATTCTATTGAATATTTTCTCGCTTGATCTTCAGTTTTCCCGATCGCAACTAACGCGTCTATAAGTCCTTCTCTATCTAATGTAGGTAATGCAATAGCATCTTTGTTAATATCATCCTCAGGGTTTAGAGGAATCAATATTTGGTGTCCTTTTGATGCTGCATAATGAATTACCCCCATATCATCAAAATCAGCAATCAGATTTAAAGAGTCTATATTATTGTTAGAAATCATACGGAAATTATCCATATTATCTATAACTATCGTTTTTGATAAAAATCTTTCAGAATCACTTTCATTGAGTAATTTCGCAACAGCAGCAATAAAAGCTATAGCTTCACTTCTTGTAGACGCCCTTATCGCATGCACATTCCCTGTTTCCTTAAATGTGTCCATTAACAAAGAAGCCTCCATTTTTCTTCCGGCAATTACAAGCTCTGGACTCAATTTCAAACCATTCGGACCGGTAGACCATTCCTCCCAATACTCTTCTAAGAGTAGAAAACCGCTCGAAGGATATTTGTTGATCTTAGAAGCGAACCATTTAGAAGTAGGCAATGAGATTTTCAGCCATTGTTCCAGATCAATCCCATCATAAACTTTCACCTCTTTCCAAATGCCTAGTGCTTGTTTATCTTTGATCCAATCACACTTTCCTTTCCAGATATAAGGTGTAATAAAAATGTATGTTGTTTCTATTTGATTAAAACCTAATGAATCTTCTTTTCTTTTAATGAAATCCTTATCAGACTTACTTTTGGGGTTTTTATCAGTTCCGATTTCAATACATGTAACACCCTTTGGAATAAACCTTGTGTCTTCTTTACAATTTACAACTCCATCCCAACCAGATAAGAAAACAGCACTCCCTGAAGGAAACCTAATTTCCGTATTATTGGGAGTAGTAGTATATACCAACCTTGCTACCAGATGAGGTAACTCTCCTTTAGCTTCAAAGCTACTTGCCCATCTTTCAATATCATCTCTGGTTACGAGTATCACTTAATGTCTTTTATTATTTTTAGGTCAGTAAACATACAACCCTATCAACAATTCTAACAAAAACATTTATATTTCCACCACCGGAACTGTATCCCAATCAATAATCCTAGCTGCATTCTCCACATTTATAAATTCAAAATCATTGATAAGAATCTTGAATTTATCCATTGATCCATTTATGCCATAATAAT
>Ga0265293_10002152_pt1 | contig 40669 bp, 39 predicted proteins | sample Munlanlewell138R_FD_192505 | JGI IMG/M metagenome (GOLD analysis project Ga0265293, IMG submission 192505) | Leachate microbial communities from a municipal landfill in Southern Ontario, Canada - Leachate well 138R | ecosystem: Engineered > Solid waste > Landfill > Unclassified | place: Canada...
CATAACTAGTTATCCTATTTAATAATGTTGCCATTTGCTCCCTAGTAACTGCTTCCTCTGGAGCAAACTTTCTATTACCAACTCCAACAAAGATTCCATTCTTAGCTGCTATTTGAATCTCCTTACTTGCCCAATGAGTTGAAGGTACATCTCTGAATTTCTCACCATTTACAATATTAGTCTCTTCCAACCCTAATGCACGTACTAGAGTAGCAGCTGCTTGTGCTCTAGTAATACTATTATTTGGTGAAAAATCCACATTGGATGTTCCTTTCATCCAACCCATGCCAACTATTGAAATTATTTCATTTTTTGCCCAATTTTTTTCGATATCCACAAAGTATTTGCCATTAAGCCATAGATTATAATATTCCCAAGTACTAGGTAATTCTTGACCTAATGACCAGCTCCCAGTACCCTTTAGGTTATATTTGTTAACTAATTGAAGTTTGTCCTTAATAGAATCCTCGTTTTCAAACCAAATAGTATAATTGCCTGGAGTCAAAGCTTTTCCGTTAACTAGTAATTTTATATCATTGGCTCCAACAGTGAATATAGTATATGGAGACATTGATGATTTATCAAAATACACCTTTCCCTTATAATGTCTTATTACTGAATCAACTTTAGCAAGGCTTATGCCATTGCCTCCTGCAGATTCATTTTCATTCCAATACCTACCATAAAATGGTATGCCTAAAACAATTTTTTCTGAGCTAACCCTATTTAACGCATATTTTATAGAATTTTCTACGAATGCTCTACTAGCTACAGGTCCTGGTTCACTTCCAAAATAACTCTCATCATATGCCATAATCATTAGATAATCACTATATTTAGCAAGTGCTTCATAATCATATGAACCATGCCAGCCTGTAGTAAAACCTCGTGGATTTGCAGCTACAGCTACTGATAATTCTTTTCCTTCAGGGAGTTTGCTTCTTATAAGTCTAACAAAATCTGTGTAATCTGCTCTGTCCTCTTCAGTAACATTTTCAATATCAACATTAATTCCATCGAGATTATATTCCTTTATAGCTGCTACTATTTCTTCAGACAGCTTTTCTCTATTTTGTAGAGCAATTCTCCCCAATGTCCTATCCCAATGATTGCTTATAAATGGAACTACCTTTATATTCTGAGAATGCATGTTACTAACAAAGTCAGGACTAAGCAAACTAGTTAATTGTAAGCTCCCATCACTGCTGATATTGAAATAGTTTGGAGAGATTACACTTAAAGAACCATTAGTTTTCTCAACTAAATTCATCTGATTATTTTTATCTCCAAAATATAGATATGTCATATTAAACTTATTATCTGCTTGTCCCTCATCTGGCTTGATTAAAGTGCTAGTCAAGACAAAAATTATTATTAGTGAAATAGTTACTAATACCATATTCTTTGTTATCATTTAATCCCTCCCTTATATACCTTACAGGAAATAATTTGGGAGTTCAACAAACAAATTATGTAAACCAAATAAAAGGCCCATCCCATAATTTAAATTCATTAATTTACAGGATGAGCCTAATTCATTCAAATTATAATCTACTCAACTCAAATGCTAGCTTAGCTGCTAATTTAGCATTATTATAAACTAGTTGAACATTTGACTCTAGACTTTTACCTTTTGTTATTTCCTTTACCTTAGATAGTAAAAACGGAGTTGCTTCTTTGCCTGTTATTCCTTTATGATCTGCTTCTTTTAGAGCATCATTTATTGCGTTATTTATATCCTCGTAATTCATCTCATATTCAAGTGGTATAGGATTAGCTACTACTATGCCACCCTTCAAATTCATATCCCATTTAGCTTTTAATGCCTTAGCTAGCTCAATTTCAGAATCTGTTCTATAGTCTACCTTGAACCCACTTTTTCGTGTATAAAACGCAGGAAACTCATTTGTTTTATAACCAATAACTGGTACACCTTGGGTTTCAAGATACTCTAGGGTAAGTCCAATGTCTAATATGGATTTTGCACCTGCACATACAACAGCAACATTAGTATTAGCTAACTCCTGTAAGTCAGCAGAAATATCAAAAGTATCCTGAGCATGTCTATGAACACCTCCAATTCCACCAGTAGCAAATACTTTAATTCCAGCCATAGCTGCAATTATCATAGTAGCTGCAACTGTAGTTGCGCCATTTAACTCTTTAGCGACAATAAAGGGTAAATCTCTTCTACTTGCTTTAACTACATCTTTACTATTACCTAATAGGTCTAATTCTTCATCATTTAATCCAACGGTTAATTTCCCATTTAATATTGCAATTGTTGCAGGAATTGCTCCATTTTCTCTTACTATTCTCTCAACTTCTTTTGCAGTTTTTATGTTTTCAGGATATGGCATACCGTGAGAAATAATAGTTGACTCTAGAGCAACTACTGGAATACCTTTCTTTAGTGCATCCTGAACCTCTGGTTTTATTTTTAAGTAATTATTAAGCATTTTCTTCACTCCTCATTATTTTAAGTATATTTTCAGCTGAAATATTTGGGTTAATTGTGTTTTCATGACTTAATGCCATCCTAGCAGCATGAATTGAGAAACTAATAGTCTCATCTATATTAAAATCATTAGTATAGCTATAGGCAAGGCCAGCCATAAAAGCATCTCCCGCCCCGGTAGCATTAATCACATTTATTCTAGGTGAATTTACATATTTTCTATTGGATTCATCGCTATAAAAAACCCCTTTACCGCCTAAGCTAATAAATAATCTTTTTACACCTTTATTTAATAAAATATCTGCTGCTTTATCTAAATCTTTCTTTTCAATTATTTTTATTCCTGTTAACTCTTCTGTTTCGTAGATATTGGGTTTAATCGTATCAAAGTTGCCAATTAAGTCCTTAATCTTTTTTGCTTTTGCTGTAGAGACTGTATCAATAAAGAATGTCTTATGTTTAAAATTGCTCAAAAGATATTCGATTAAATCTCTAGATAAATTTGCATCAATAACTATAGCTGCTGAGTTTTCAACAAGATGAGCTTTTGTTTTTATAAAATCAACATTAAGATAATCAACAATGTCCATATCTGAAATAGCTACCTTCATATCCCCTGTCTCATCTAATACAGATAAGTAAGTGGATGTGGACAAGTTTTTCAATACTAGACAATTGTCAATATCAATTCCAGCTGACCTACATTCATTTGAAATCTTATCACCATATAGATCGTCACCGAAAGCTGAAATTAGCTTAGTATTTGTTCCCATTCTTGATAAATTCTCAGCAATGTTTCTACCTACTCCACCTGCAGAAATCTTTACTTCTCCTGGATTCGAGTCATTAAGCCTTAAGTTACCAGAAGAAAAGCCTTGAATATCAATATTAGTTCCCCCAATAACAGTAATATAAGACCCTTCATTTAATACATATCCCTTTCCTTTAATATATCCCTTTTTAATTAGGTTGCTAATATGTACTGCGACTGATGATCTTGTAATACCTAAATTATCTGCTATTTCCTGTTGGCTTATCATAAGATTCATTTTTATCATCGAAAGTATTTCCTTCTCACGTAAGGTCATTTCATCACCAACCTTTGCTTATTTAATAAACATATGCTTATTTTACCATGAAATCTATAGACATGCAATAAAAAAAGTAGCAAATACTATATTATTTGCTACTATATTATATATCTACAAAAAATTATTTATTTAAAAGCTCATCAACTTTTTCATTATGAAGTCGCTAATTTCTAATTCACCTATATAGGTATTATCATCTACAAAATCTGGCCTTACTCTAAAAAAATTGATAATTAGCTTATTACCTGATATAGAGTATTCTTCTGTATGGAAAGGCACAAAAAATACTTCTATATTTTCTACTTCATTGCTTCCTTTATAGGAATCTAATTCACCTATTATTGCATCCAAATTTAATTTTTTTATTGGTTGCAACATCGAATTGGTATAATCTAGATCTTCTAGCATCCAAAGGTTGTTGTTCCAGAACCTTCCTTCTTTTTTATTCTTGCTTTGAAATGGTTCTCTATTAGATACTGCACTCATAGCTCTTCTAACTGATTCTCCATCGAACTCTTCATCATATATAAGCTTAAAGCCTTCCATGCTTGCAACATCATTTATATATTTCTCAGTTACCTTTTCTCTATCTTTTGTTGTTTGCCAAAAGAACAACATAGCTTCTACTGTATCAAAATTTACTTTTATTCCTTGTACCATATGAAATTCCTCCTAGTTCCTTTGTGTATCATCGACTATATATCCGTAGGATTATTGTCCACAACATTTTTTGTATTTTTTGCCACTACCGCATGGACAAGGATCATTTCTACCAATTTTTTTGTCTTTAACAATTGTTTTAGAGCTTCTATACTCTTTTGTTATCTCTTTTCTTCTTTCTTCAGTCAATATGTCTTCCCATTGAGCTAGTTCATAAAGCCATGGTGCTTTTGCATTTAGCATATTGAAATATAATTTTTCAAAATCAATTTCTAATCTAATTTCATTTTCTTCATCTAAATTTTCTAAATCAATTGAATCTACTAAGCTAGTACTGATACCATCTAAAAATCCTAAGAATGTAACTGTATCTAGATTAAATTTCTCTGCAACCTCTATTAACTTCCCTTGTATTACATTCTCTTTATTTTCTAATATACACAAATATACATTTTTCTCTTTATCTAAGTATTCTTCCCAAAAATCATTGTACTCTTTTTGGTCCCTTTCCTCATAAGCCATATCTGTCCATTGTTTGTATAAACTCATAAAATTATCCTCCTCGAAAATTTGACTTATAGTACTATAAAATAGCACTATAAACATTTTTTGTTTATCAAATTATTAAAACTCTGCAGAATTTACTGTTCTAGGAAATGGAATAACATCTCTTATGTTACTCATTCCTGTCATATACATAATAGCTCTTTCAAAGCCTAATCCAAAACCAGCATGTCTGGTTCCACCATATTTTCTTAACTCTAAATACCACCAGTATTCTTCAAGGTCTAGTTCCATTTCTTTCATTCGCTTCTCTAATACATCAAGTCTTTCTTCTCTTTGACTTCCTCCAATTATCTCACCAATACCAGGAACTAATAAGTCCATAGCTGCAACAGTTTTGTCATCATCATTTACTCTCATATAAAATGCTTTTATGTCCTTTGGATAGTTTGTAACGAACACTGGCTTTTTAAATACTTCCTCAGTTAAATATCTCTCATGCTCTGTTTGTAGGTCACATCCCCAATCAACAGGATATTCGAATTTTCCCTTTACCTTCGATAATATTTCTACTGCTTCTGTATAGGTAATACTTCCAAAATCTGAGTTTACTATATTGTTAAGCTTATCAATTAATCCTTTTTCTATAAAGGAATTAAAGAATTCCATCTCTTCAGGAGCATTTTCCAAAACATATTTAATAATATATTTTAGCATGTCCTCTGCTAATTCCATATCATCTTCTAAATCTGCAAATGCAATTTCTGGCTCTACCATCCAGAACTCTGCTGCATGTCTTGCAGTATTTGAGTTTTCAGCCCTAAAAGTAGGCCCAAATGTATAAACATTTCTAAAAGCTAGAGCATAGCATTCAGCTTCAAGCTGTCCACTTACTGTCAAGCTTGTTTCTTTGCCAAAAAAATCTTCTTTAAAATCTATCTTTTCATCTTTATCTTTAGGTACATTTAACATGTCTAAAGTAGAAACCCTAAACATTTCTCCTGCTCCCTCAGCATCGCTTCCAGTAATAATGGGAGTTTGTACATAAACAAACCCTCTATCTTGGAAAAACTTGTGAATAGCATAGGCTGCTATAGATCTCACTCTGAACACTGACGAAAAAGTGTTGCTTCTTGGTCTCAAATGAGCAATTGTTCTCAAATACTCCATACCATGTCTTTTTTTCTGCAATGGGAAATCTGAACTTGACTCTCCTTCAAGCTCAATTTTTTTAGCTTTAATCTCAAAAGGCTGCTTTGCATTAGGGGTTTCAACTAATATTCCTTCTATTATTAAAGCAGAACTTATTGAAAATTTAGATATCTCTTCAAAGTTATCTAAAGCATCATCAAATACTATTTGAATATTCTTAAAGAAGCTACCATCGTTTATTTCAATAAATCCAAAGGCCTTTGAGCTTCTTATTGTTCTTATCCACCCTGCAACTTTAATAGTCTTTCCTAAGTATACCTGTTGATTTCTGTAAATATCCTTCACTAAAGTATAGGTCACGACATATCCTCCTCCTAATTTTATATTTTAATATAATTTTAAACAATAAAAAAAGCCTATCCTCCCTATAAAGGGACGAAAGACTATCTTTTCGTGGTACCACCCTAATTGTCATATTACATGACCAACTCATTTACAGTACTATACTAATACTGCCCGCTAGTAACGGTGCGAACCCGTCTAAGTCTACTCTCATATGATTTCGGTTAGAGACTCTGAGATGTTCTTCAATATAGATTTCATACCAACATTCCACCATAGTCAGCTCTCTATAATTACCTTCTATACCTACTCTTCTCTTCATAGTCTTTAATTTGTTTTATTTACTAGTATTATAATGCTTATGAATATTTTTGTCAAATATTATTTAATTCATTTTAACCATACAATTTTGTCATATTATGGAGCTACGAATTGTAATTGAAAGTACATATATTTTAGTTTTCCTGTTATTTGACTAATTATTCTGTAACTAAATAAAACATATTTTAAGAGGAGACACTTGCGACTGTATAAGGCAAAGTATTAAGTTATATTCTATAAACAAAAAAAATTTTGATATTATAAGAGAATCAAAAAAATTGTACAATAATAGAATAATCATTCACACTATTATTATTCTAACATAGGATAATATTGAAAAGCTTTTGTACCTTGATATCTTAGCCAAAAAACATCTGGGTTCAAAACCCAGATGTTTAAAATAAAACAATATTAGTTAACTCTACTTACTAGCAATCTTGTGGGCATGTAGTGCCAGCTACTGCCCCAATAGCTACTTGGCGTTTTTGTAGTAATTTTAAGGTTATATAGATTACCACTTTTTCTTCTATACGATTAAAAATTCTTTCTTCAAATGGAACTGTAGCTTTATGAGGTTTGGTTGGATTTAGATATTCATCGAACTCTACTATTCTACTACTAATTAACTCACAGAAAGGTAATTCATTAAAGTACTCAGTTGTTGTTTGATTAAATTCAGAAAGGTCACCTGATAATAGTCTATCTTTATCTGCAAAATCAGGTCCAAATATGTCTCTTTCTCTAAAGTATTCAAACTCTGCCTCAGCTCTATTTCTTACAGGAGCAGGTGCTATTCCGTTGAACTCAATTGGAGTTGTGAATTTAAATGGAACATCTATTGTGCAATGCTTAATATCTCCACATATACCTTTTGCATTTGAGCAACCTAGTGTAGCATACTCGATATTTTTTCTAACAAAGCCTTTTACAAATAACATATTAGTGTTTTGTAATAATAGACATTGAGTAATCTTCAAATGTTTCTTTATTTTCTTAATTTCTATAGCTGGCTCTGGTAATTCATTTATCGAATCAATGTTTACTTGAACAGTAAGCTCTGCTAAAACAACTGGTATTTTAGCTACTACACCGCTTGTTATAGGAGCTAAACCTACAGGATTATTTACAGCATCTACTAGTGTTGTTGCATGAACATCAGCACATACAGACTTTCCAGGCTTACACGCACTATTTATCTCTTGTTTACCGTAGCTTACTTTAGCGCCAAACTGGTTGTTGGCTAAATATGACATTTGTTCGCCTCCTCAAAACTTTTTCTGGTTATGAGGTTTTTTATTCTGCCTCATTTCCTAATACATACTATTCATACAATTTGTTTTAGTTACAACAGTTTTATAAATTTTATGATGTCTTTTACCTTTCTATTTCAGAAAGTGGACTAGCCTCGCATTTTTTCATATCTTGGGTATAGAAACTAACCTCTTTTGCAATACTCTAATTTTTAAATTGATAATTCCCTCACCTTCAATTGCGTAAATCCTCTCTCTTTGTTCTAAGTTTTTTTGAATACTATTAGTCTCTAGAAAACTTTCAGTCTCTACTATTGTGCTACTTACAATCTCACAATATGGCAATTCATTATAATATTCAGTCACAACTTGATTAATAAGATTAGATTCCTCGTAACTAATTTTTCCAAAAACACCCTCATCAGCTTCCATATCATTTTTTGTGTTATCATTATTTACAATATAGTTAGATTCCTTTATGGTACTTTTTATTGTTTCTTCTGGCTTAAGAATATTATAATTAACATGAGTTGTACATGAAAATGGGACTTTCACAGCTAAACTTTGAACTTCTCCCCATATTTCTTTTTCTTTAAAGGTTGAGACAGTGTAGTAGCTAATATCCTTATTAATATAACCTTTAATGAAAAGTGTATTTGAATATTGCATTAACGTACATTGGTCAATATTTGCCTTCTTTATTATCTCTTTTATCTGAAATATAGGTTTTGAAAGTTCAATTAATGAACTTACATTAATTTGCACTGTTAGAGCAGCAAGAACTACTGGAATCTTAGCTACAACTCCAGATGTTAAAGCTATAATATCTACCTCTGTATTTGTACATTTTGCTAAATACTCTTCTTCCCGCTTTGTTATTTTAAACTCTTTTACTTCAGGGAAAAAATCCTGTTCTTTATGTATAAATTTTAGATTGTTATTGATTGATTTGTGATCTTCTGGATATTCAGCCTTTACATTTACCATTTTCTCACCTCTTTCAATGCATAAATCTACCAAAAATACTTTCTATTATTTATAATATTCTAAAGTAATCATTTAGTTACAATATGTCAAAAAATAAACAAGAACGCATAATTGCGTTCACTATACCTGATAAAGTCCAGTAATTAACCTATATAGTCTTACTTATTATGTAGCTTATCTAGCCTATCTTTTATAATCTTCTCATGCCCATTTTCTGTAGGATTATAGTACTTAACGTCCATAAATTCATCAGGCAAATACTGTTGTGGAATATACGCATCAGGATAATTATGAGGATATAGATAATCCTTACTGTTCTGTTCAGGATTAATAATATACTTATCCTCCATTTTTTTACTTGTTGAGTCTCTGAGATTATTTGGCACCTGTCCCATTTTACCTTTTTCAATATCTTCTAGGGCTTTATTTATTCCTAGATAGGATGCATTGCTTTTAGGAGCACATGCAACGTATACAGCAGCCTGTGCAAGTGGGATTCTCCCTTCAGGCATACCTATTGTATTTATGGCTTGAAATGCAGAAACTGCTAAAGTCATAGCTTGAGGATCAGCATTACCCACATCCTCAGAAGCACATATAATTATTCTCCTTGCAATGAACTTTGGATCTTCTCCAGCATAAATCATTTTAGCTAGCCAGTATAAAGTAGCATCTGGGTCTGAGCCTCTCATACTTTTAATAAAAGCTGAAATAATATCGTAATGCTCATCACCATTTTTTTCATATCGAATAGCTCTTTTTTGTATACATTCTTCTATTATATTTAGGGTTATTTTTACGGTACCATTTAAATCAGGTGGAGTAGTTAAGACTCCAAGTTCCAATCCATTTAGTGCAATTCTTGCATCTCCATTTGAAACCCTAATTAAATGTTCTAAAGCATCATCTGAGATTTCGATGTTAAATTCTCCTAGCCCTTTGTCTATATCGTTTATTGCTTTAATCAGTATTAAGCGGATATGTTCATAATTTAATGGCTCAAGCTTAAAAACCATAGATCTTGATATAAGCGCCTTATTTACCTCAAAAAATGGATTTTCAGTTGTTGCACCTATAAGTATTAGTGTTCCATTTTCTACATATGGTAAAAGAGCATCCTGCTGACTTTTATTAAATCTATGAATTTCATCGATGAAAAGTATTGTTCTCTTGTTATACATGCCTACTATTTCTTTACTCCTATCTATTACTTCCCTTATGTCTTTTATACCTGATGTGACTGCATTTAACTTTTCAAAATTTTTCTTAGTAGAATTGGCGATTATTTTTGCTAGGGTTGTTTTTCCTGTGCCAGGTGGACCATAGAAAATTACAGAACTCAACTTATCTGCTATAATTCCTCTATAAAGAAGTTTTCCTTTTCCAATAATATGTTCCTGTCCAATAAACTCATCAAGAGTATTAGGCCGCATTCTATCTGCTAAAGGTGCCGATTTTTTCATATTCATTTCAGCACTTAATTGAATTAAATCCATATAGTTTCTCTCCTTAAAAAAACTCTCCACATAGTTACTCATATGGAGAAGGTTTCTTGTAAAATTATAGTTCTTAAATTTTTCTTACTATAGAACCTGATATAGGATAAGAGTAATCAACTCCATCTATAACTTTTATTATTGCTAGTATTGGAAAAATTACAGTTGCTATTCCAACAGCTATTAATAATGGTATTCCTATTAGTGCAAATATTAATATACCTGATATAATACTTGCAGCAGCCATCATAATTTGAAAACCTAGAGCCTCTTTTGCTTGCGTCTTCACAAAGTCATCGCTTGAGACTAATAGAGCTATTATCGGGGCAATTATTGGTATCCCAACAAATATACCAAGATGGGCTAATGCACATAGTAGCTTTTGTTCAGTAGTTAGCATTCCATCAACCTCCCTTATTAACCTAATTATATTATAATCTTATATAAATTAAAAGAATAAATGTAAAATTTCTTAGTGAAGGTTGAATTTCGAAACTTCTATTAGATAAATACCTTATTTACATATTCTGAAGTAGATGTGCTTAATATTCCTCCGTAGTTTAGCTTAAAGTACACTTTACTTCCTACTTTATAATTTTTCAAGCTATCAGTGACATCAATTATCAAATGATCGCTACTACCTCCAAAAATAGTTATTTTTTTATCCTCAGGGACTATGTTTTCTATACTTACATCTTGTTTACCCACAGCACATATTGCCCTTTTTCTTATACCTTTATCTTGAAAAACTGGTTTATTGCCAAAAGCATCCATTCCAATTTCTCCTATAGGCATTGAAGGCTTATGCTTTATTTCGATAATTTCAACTACTAATCTAAAACAATCTTCATAGGTATCGTGTATAATATCTCCGTATGCAGTTTCTCTTCCTAGAACTATGGACTCCCCTAATCTAAGTTGATTAATTCCTTTTGGTATACCTACTTCGCCTTCTAGAAGATACAAACTGCTGGAGTTTCCGCCTGAAACTACTTCCAGCTTTAAAGTAAATTCTTTTTCTATCTTTTCTCTTAGGCTAACTAAATGTCTTAGGTTTTCTTGCTTGGGTATTACTCCTCCATAACAGGTAAGATTTGTACCAATACCTAATAAATTTATACCTTCTAATTTTAAAATCTCTCTTACAGTGCTTAATACTTCTTCTTCATCTATTATACCCTCTCTTAAATCTCCTAAGTCTATCATTAAAATAATGTTGTGGACTTTTAACTTATCAATAGCCATTTGCGAAAGTGATTTTATGGTTTCTAGCTCCGAATTTAATGATATGTCTGCAAACTCTACTACTTGGTTAGCTTGGCTAATCATAGGCAACCTAAGTAGAAGTTTGGGGACCTCAATTGATTGCATACGTTTAAGGTTTTCTATTCTAGAATCTGCTAGTACAGAAGCACCAGATTCTACTAGAATTTTGGCTATCTCTGGCATCCCACAAAATACTTTTGTTACAGCAGCTACCTTAATACCGTTCTTATTACATAAACCTATTAGCCTTTTTGCATTATGTCTTAATTTATCTAAGGTTATTTCGACTCTAGGATACATTTGCTCCCTCCTATTTTATGTTTTTGCAAGTTATGAAACAGGCGACCATTGGCCGCCCCTACTCTACCTCTAAGCTATTCTTTAAGAGTTTTATTGCAGCCTCTGGATACTTCTCTGATAAAACTCCTATAGAAGCCATAATATAATTATTGTCAACCAAAATTTGTGCTTCTTTGTTTGGTAATAACTCGTTGCCTTTATTGCTTAATGCAATACTCTTCAGAATTTCTACTCTATTAGGTAGTCTAGTCAGTGCTCCCCCAGTACCAACTATATACCTAATATTAGTTAAATCCTTCCCTTCTGCTATGGTTTTCTTTCCATTTGGTCCATATAGATCTCTTAGTTTTCCAGCATGTCTCTTTACTGCTGTTATTACAGCCTCAAGAGTCAATTCTTCAATTAACCTCTTTTCTATATTAGATACCGGAATAGGCTTTTGGATTTTAACTAGATTATTTAATTCTTCCGTACTAATACCTAGTTTAATAGCCAAGTTCTCTATCCCAATTTTATCTACTATATTCTTTTGATTAACGTATACACCAAGGTCGCCCTCTACCGTCCTTTTTGATATTGGTTCCGGACTTACAAGTAATCTGTTTATCTCATCACTACCTTCTGTGACAGAATGAACATCAGTCGTAGCACCTCCAACATCTAAAACTAGAACATCCCCCAGTTCTTCTTTTAACAGTTTGGTCCCCAACATAACAGCACCAGGTGTGGGCATAATCGGCCCTCGTACCATTTCTCTTACCTTCCCCATACCAGGGGCATGTACTATATGCTCTTCAAATACTTCTTGTATAACCTTCCTTGTTGGTTCAATATTCAGCTGGTCAATTTTTGGATAAACATTATCTACTATGTAAAGCTTTGAATGAATATTCTGAAATACTTCCTTAATTTCTTCTCTATTTTCAATATTTCCTGCATAAATCACTGGTATATCAAGATTTAACCCGCTAATTAGTTCCGCATTATAAAGAGCTGTGTCCCGTTCACCATAATCTACTCCCCCAGCAATCAAAATAATACTAGGATTAATCTCTTTAAGCTTATTTAAATCCGTTTTCCTCATCTTCCCTGCAGTAATCATATGAATATTTGCGCCTGCACCTAAGGCAGCTTCTTTTGCTGCCCTTACTGTCATGTCATATACTAGACCATGTACAGTCATCCGTAATCCCCCTGCAGCACTACTAGTAGACATAAGGTCATCGTATTCTAAGCTAGTTACCTTAATACTTTCACTTAAATCTATAATTGCTGCTCTAAGACCTATATTAACATCCCCCTCTCCCACACTTGTAGGAGCTTGACCCTGCCCTACAAATGTAGGGCAAGTATCAAATATACCATTAAAAGCGTTAATTACTGTTGTAGTGCTACCTATTTCAGCTACTAAAACATTAATTTTCATTCAACATTTCACTTCTTTTCTTAACAAGAAAGGTTGCTACATGAACTCCTTTTGTACCTCTTCCAAATCCAGCGTCTATCCCTTGTTCTATAGCTAACTCATTAGATACCTGAGTCCCACCACAAGCTAAAATTACTTTATCTCTTATTCCCTTTTCAACACATAGCTCGTGAATCCTTTTCATGTTTCTGTAATGGATATCGTCATGGCTAATAATCGTTGATGCAAGTATAGCATCTGCATTTAATTCTATAGCGGCATCTATTAGCTTTTCAACAGATACTGATGTTCCAAGATAATGACACTCTATACCAAACCCTTCTATCCCTCCATGCTTAATATCTATTATTTCTCTTAATCCTACTGAATGCTCATCTTCACCTACTGTTCCTGCTACTATTTTCATCGGATTCTTTTCAATCTCTTTTCTTATTTCATCATCTGACATAATTTCTGGCTTTGGTGGTATTATAAGTTTGCTTGTGTCTATTGTAAATGCTACTTTACCCTTCAATTCTATTCTTGTACCTTCAGAAGCTTGCATTATCTCCTTGTGGATAACTTCCACATCTTCAAGTCCTAAGTTTTTACCAATTTCAATAGCAGCAAATTCAGCAGTTCTTTCGTCAGTTGGAAGGAATAGTGTTATCTGAATTATTCCATCACCCTGCCATTCCATTTCTGGTTTTATCTTTGTAGTTTCTCTTAACTCTTTTGTCTCTTCCATTCTTACATTTACATTGTCTGTTTCATCTAATTCATCTATATATATAATCTTGTCCGGTGCTTCAAGTGTACATCCTCCAATGAGAGTTGCAGGATTATCAACTACATCCTTATCATATTGGGCTATATTATTATAACCAAAATGAGCAGTAACTGGAGCCATGTAATCATCTTCTCTTTCATATACAGTTCCTACACCTATACCTCCATCTATTTTTCTAACAATGCCGTCTCCATTTCTCTCTGGATAATATCCAGAGTCAACAAAGAATCCTTCTTCTACTGCACTAAAGTATCCACCAACCTCAAGCATTTCTTCCATAAATAATATTGCTCTTTCTTTTAATTCTCTGACCTTATCTGCTAATTCTCCACTATCTCTTTTAATTCCAACCATTTCAGTAAGACCATCCATACCTACAAGAGCTTGTTTTGCAGTATTACTTCCTTCTATATTATATATATGCCATGGAACGTTTCTTCCTTCATCAGGAGTTATAGTAGATTGAATATCTGCTCTAGTAAGTTTTGAAATCAATAGGTTAAGAGTATGTGTTACAGTAGCTTCTCTGGTTGAAGAACCCATATACTTTGTATTTTGTTGTGCTCTCATTTTGTATTCTTTAAATAATTCTCTTAATGCAACTGCATAGGGCAAGTCAATTCTCATACAAGGTGCTGGTGGAGCTGTGGGTGGTACTGTTGAAAGACATATATTTTCTTTTTTCATGCCAATTTTTACTGAATACATGGAGTTAATAGCATGCTGCACCATAAGTTCAGGCATAACCTTCCATGCTTCTCTTGCGGTTGCATTTGCATTGTGTGCTCCGTCTATCTGAGCCATATCTGACCAGGTCATTATTTTTTTAGCAACTGCAGCATCTACATAGGATCTAATCATATTAATATTTCTATATAAAACATTATATTGTGGGTCCTGGTGAGCCCCATTTACTCCTTCTTCTGCAAACATAACTGCTATTTCAGGACCAGCCACTCCACTTACATAGGAATGATAATTAATTGGTCTTCCAACTTCGTCTTCGATTAAGTCAAGAGCTTTTCTCTGTGCTCTGACTTGCTTTCTAGTAATAGGAATACCTCCTATACCTTGAGGAGTTCCTTCTATTAGACCATCAAAATGGCTTTGACCAGCAGTTCTAATAACCATTAAATGATCTGCTCCGTGCCATGCTGCCATTCTCATTCTTCTAATATCATCTTCAAATCTCCCTGATGCGATTTCAGTAGTAATAACTGAATCAGGCTGTGGGTCAATATCGTCAAAATAATGAGCTGAAGGTAAAGGTTGACTCTGATTTAGATTCTCAGATGTATCATAATATTCGAACTTCCCTATTTCTCTTTTTTGACCTACACCCTCTCTCCAATGCCAACCTCTTCTTCTAGGTCTATAGCTTTCAAGATTTTCTAATATGCTAGTGACATTTAATTTTTCGTTGGGTTTTAACTTCATTACAGCTCACCTCCAGCTAATGTCTTCATAACTTCATCCCACATATGACCTGCTGCCAGTTTTAATCCTGCTTCTCTAATACTAATATTGTACTCTTTAGATAATCTGTATACTAAGTGTCCTGCTCCTTTTCCTAGTAGTCCTCTATCTATAGTTCCATTAACAATTGCAGTAGACTCCAAGCTTGAAAAACCCATTCTCAATAAGACTGATCTTTCAATTGAAGGACTAGTTTGTTTATAAGCCAAATCTACTAATGGATCAACTATTTTCTCAGCTAATTCCCAAAATCTCGCTTCTAACTGTTCTTCAGATAGACTTATTAAATGTTGTCTTCTTGCTTCAAAATCATCTTTCCTTTTCATAGCCACACCTCCAAATTATAAAGTTATTCCTAATTCTTTTAATGTATTAATAACAAACTCAATACTTGATTTACTATCTTCAGCTAAAAACTTAATGTCTTCATTAGAAAAAGACTTGTTACCCATTATATCTACACAATTATTAATATAGGATTTTCTAAGTTTGTCTAAGTCTAAATCTTTTACTTTTATCAGACCTGGATGTTCAGGTAATATGATATTTTCACCAGGTATTTCAGCTTCAGGGTTTCCAATAATAATCTGTATTCCATTATCCCTAGCAAAAGTAAGCTGAGGCTGTATATGCTTTCCTGCACCTGTGTACTCAGTTTCTTGCACTAATATAATTTGCTCTTGATCTAATTCCTGTGCAATAGAAAACGCTGCCGCCAAAGATGTATTACCTGCAGGACCTCTTTCTATTCCTTCTATTTGAGCTAAAGCCTCTGTCATATAGAATACTTCTCCCTGACTTACTGTAACATACCTATCTAGGTATCTTAGAGGTCTCCCTGCTGAGCGTGGGACATCTGAACGGTCTGGCCAAGTAGAAAATGGTATTCCAAAACCTGTATGTCCAGTAGTAAATGACTTTCTGTTAAACTGCTTATCACTAGCCATATGTAAACCTTTTAAATTTACACTGGCGCCAACAATTTGTGTATTAAGTGCGCCTGCTTTAATAAGTCCCCTAGCAGTCCCAGTTAAATTTCCACCCCCAGCATTTGTTGCCACTACTACATCAGGGTCTCTTCCTTCTCTCTCCCTGAACTGCATGGCAATTTCATAGCCCAGTGTCTCCACACCAGCAATACCAAAAGGAGTATACAAAGATGCGTTAAAATACCCAGTATCTTCTAATAACCTCAAGAATGTATAAAAAAGTTCTGGACCTACAGATAATTGAACAACCTCTGCTCCTAAGGCTTCACATTTTCTTGCTTTCTCAATTATTTCAGGTTGCCCAACTCCCCTTGAGTCATAGCACTCTTGAACTACAATACATTTAAGCCCTCTCATTGCAGCTTGACTAGCTACTCCAGCACCATAATTGCCACTTGTAGCAGCTATTACGCCTTTATAACCTAGTTTTTTAGCATGATATACACTTATTGCAGCTCTTCTAGCTTTAAAGCTACCAGACGGATTTGAAGCTTCATCCTTAATAAATATTCTTGCTCCCTTTCCTTTAGACGCTAATTGTCTAGCTAGATTTGTTAAATTCTTAAGCTCAAGAATTGGAGTATTGCCTATCCCAGTTTCCCTTTGTATTTCTTGCATTTCTTGTAATGTATAGCCTGTTTCCCTCATCATTCTTTCGTAATCAAAGGCTATTCCACCAGTTTCAAATTCATCATAGTCTATACCTATTGCCTGCTTCATTATATCTTTCTTTCTTGCAATGACTGCATCATAGCTTATATCTCTATTCATTATTTTCACCACCCTCAAGAATGCCCCTTAACTGTCTACCTATATAAAGTAGTTCTGGAATACATTCTCCAAAATCATGCTCATAATTAGGATTAATCTCTATTAGCTTTCCAGATACTGTTCTTCCAATATAGGTCTCTATTTTTACGTTATCTCCTATCTTAGCCTCACCATCAAGAAGAAAACCTTTAGTCCATAATTCAAGAGGAACTTTTCTAGTATCTTCTGGCACTTGTGTTGCTCTATGGTCAGGAGTTAATACAATATTATGTATCCTTACCCAATCACCTTTTTTAACATATTCCACTTTATTCACCCTACCTTCTTATTAAATCTCTCATATCTCCCATAATTGCTCTTGGCACTGGTAAATCTATCATAGTCTTTAATCCTGAGACTGAGTTAATAACATGAGGAATCATATTAACGCACATAGCAATAGTCCCTAACCCACCTTCTACTTCTGGTTTTATAGACATATTTACTTCAGGAGTTCCTTTTATTGTTATGTAGTCTCCTGTATAGGTCCCTTCCATTTCTGGTTCTATTTGTTGTGGATGTATCATATCTATCTTAACTTCTCCATTTACATATCCTTGGCCTGTCATATTTACACCTGCCACATCTCCTGCCTTAGCAAATCCAAAAGGTGATTTCCTATCAACGCTTGTAACTATAGGTTTCATCTGTTGTTGGATTTTTTCAATGTCCCATCCTATAGCCTTAGCAATCATTTGAATGGACTCTGGGAAACCAACATGTCCTGCTAATGTGCCATCTTTAACACCTTTTTCAAAAACTTCAACAGTTAACCCGACTCCTTGCTCTTCCATTACAGCAGGTCCAAATGGGGATAAACTATTTACTCTTTTTGCCTCTATGTGATCTACGTCAATCATGCACCCCGTTAAACATACTACTAATAAGTCCATAATTAATCCTGGATTTATTCCAGTACCTAATATTGTGACACCGTTTTCCTTGGCTATATTATCAAGTTCCTTAGCCAGTTCTGGGCTCCCCGCATATGGAAAAGCCATTTCTTCTGCTGTTGATATTACATTTACCTTCTTTTCTAATACATATTTCAGTTTAGGAAATGCATTTTTAGTAAAGGAATCAGTAGCGCATAGACAAATATCACAGCATTTTTCAGTTAAAACTTCTTCTATATTCCCATTAATAATAACCTCTGGTCTACCTTCTCTTTCGATGTCTAATACTTCATATATACTTTTGTTTACTTTGTTTGGACTCATGTCACAAACTCCAACAATGTCTACTCCTTTTTTCTTAAGTAGCATCTTTGCCATCCCACTTCCCATAGCACCAAAACCCCAAATAACTACTTTAATATTATTCATAAATGCACCTCCAAAGTATTGTTAATATTTAATTGACATAAGAATTCATTATTATATATTGCAATATTCTTGCCAATAAAAGTGTAATTGACAAAGCTAAGACCTGAGCCTTTATAATTATAATAGTTAAAAAAAAAGTTATAAAAAAATAAAATACCGCAAACAATTTTGCAGGTATATGCAAAATCATTTGCGGTTATAAGGGTATTTCATATTTTTTAATTTTATGCTGTAGAGTTTGCCTCTTTATTCCCAAGATTCTTGCAGCTTCAGAAATATTATATCCAGCTTTATCAAGAGATTTTTGTATTAATTTTCTCTCTACAGCATCTATTATTTCAGATAATGGCTTTTGAGAATGAACAATGTCATTATAATTAGATTCATCATTTATAATACTAGGATTGAATCCATAAAAATGTTCAGATTTCAAAACATGCTCATCATTAGGAATTAGATTCATAGCACCCTCAATAAGATTCTCCAATTCACGAACATTTCCAGGCCAAGAATGCTTCTTAAATTCTTGCATCATATCCTGAGATATGACCCAAACATCCTTATTGAAAACTTTATTATAACTTTTAATAAAATGTGCGCATAAGAGTTTAATATCATCTTTTCTTTCTCTAAGAGGCGGAACCTTAATGGATATTACGTTAAGCCTATAGTATAAGTCTTTTCGAACAGTCCCTTTATTAATGGATTCAATAGGGTCTTCATTAGTTGTAGCTATTATTCTTACATCTATAGGAATCTCTTTTAATCCCCCTACCCTTCTAATGTAGCCTTCTTGTAGGACTCTAAGAAGCTTTGCTTGTAAAAAAATACCCATTGAATTTATTTCGTCTAATAATAAGGTCCCTCCGTTTGCCTGTTCAAACAATCCAGGTCTATCTACTGCACCAGTAAAGCTACCTTTTACTGTACCAAACAATATTCCTTCTAATAAGGACTCCGGTAAGGCCGCACAGTTTTGACCTATAAAATGCTTGTTTTTTCTACTACCATCATAATGTATACTTTGAGCAAAAATTTCTTTCCCAGAACCAGTTTCTCCATAAATAAGCACACTAGAGGATGAATCCTTTGCCTTTCTTGCTATGTCTATAGCTCTCACAAAGCTTTCATTATATCCTATTAAATCTTCAAATCTATATTTATTGCTCATATATGAGAGTTCTTTCTCCTGGTCTCCAATTAACTCTGCTTGTAAATCTACCAGTTGCTCTGAAAGCTTTTGAATGTTTGTAACATTTCTTGCTATTTCTAGAGCTCCTAGAATAGTCTTGTCTTTTTTTATAGGAATAGTTGTATTAATAGTGGTAATTTTTTCACCCTTATAGTTTAAATATGTTTGAGTTCTGTCGAATATCTTTTGTCCAGTATTAACTACACTTAATAAAGTGCTTGTATGCTCATTTAAACTAGGAAATATCTCCAATAGTTGCCTGTTAATAACCTTTTCTCTTTCAATCCCTTCAAGTCTTGCCATGGATTCATTGTAAAATATAGTTTTACCCTCAACATCTACAACATGAATTCCTACATCTATATGCTGCAAAATTTTTTGCAGTAAAAACTTTTCCAACTCATGAGATCTCATATTATCATTCCTTTTTCTATACTAGTCTATATAAGCTGTATAAAGGCAGACATTCTCCCAGTTATACCTTTTTCTTTTCTATAAGAAAAGAATTTTTGGTTATTACAGCTAGTGCACAAATCAGATATAGTTATATTTCTACTTAACACTCCGTTTTCCTCTAATATCTTTCTATTTGCATTCCATAAATCTAGTTTCCATTTATCTGTAGATTCTTTTATGAGTATTTCTTCAGCAGCTAATACACTTTCATTAAATCTGTGGTGCACATCTTTTCTAACTGAGTAACAGCACGATCCAATTGAGGGGCCTATACCTACTAATATATCTCCTGGATTTGAGTCATAGGTATCTATCATTATATTAATCATCTTTTCTCCTATTCTTGCTACAGTACCCTTCCATCCTGCGTGCGCAACCCCAACTACGCTCTTAATTTTATCAAAGAAAAATAAGGGAACACAATCTGCATAGAAGGTTAAAAGCATGAGTCCCTTAACATTAGTCACAAGCCCATCAATCTCCTTGTAATCCATGGGTTTAGTTAAACCCTTACCTCCATCTTGACCTGTTATTATCCTTATGTTTGTACCATGTACTTGATCTGACAGTACCATTTTTTCTAAAGGAACATCAAAAGTCTCAGAAAATTTATTAAAGTTGCCAAGTATATTTTCTTCTTTTTCCCCTGTCTTTAAGCCTAGATTTAGAGTATCAAAGGGCTCAGTACTAATGCCACCTATTCTAGTAGTAAAACCATGAGTAACAAGCCCAGTTTTTTCAAAGCTAGGTATGATATAATATTCTAGATCATTTATTTGTCTTAATTCAAAACCCAAACTTACATGCACAGTATCACCTCTTTAATTCTATCTTTATAAAAATATAAGAAGCATGTGGTAGCAAAAACGAACATTTGAAAAGGACTCAATAGAGTCCTATTTCTCATCAAGAATTTTCTTAAGTTCATCCATAAAGGTATTCAAATCCTTAAACTGTCTATATACTGATGCGAATCTAACATAAGCTACTTCATCTGTATTTTTTAGTCTATTCATTACCATTTGACCAATATGATCCGTTGTTATCTCTCTTTCCATGGAATTGAATAAAGATTTTTCAATTTCATCAACCATATTCTCTATAGCCTTCATAGATACTGGTCTTTTTTCACAGGCTCTTATTATTCCATTTAAGAGTTTGTTCCTATTATATGACTGTCTATTTCCATCTTTTTTAATCAATACAAGAGGTATATCTTCTATTTTTTCATATGTAGTAAATCTTTTATTGCATTTAGTACATTCTCTTCTCCTGCGAATAGCTTGTCCTTCATCAGTAGGCCTAGAATCAATTACCTTAGAATCATAAAAATCACAATAGGGGCATTTCATTTTTCTCCCTCCAAATAAGCTATAGTATAAATTAAATTATATTACATATATTTCTTATTGTCTACTTCTAAACATACCCTATTCTTGATTAATTCTATGCTTCTCTATTTGCTGCTCCGTTGAAAATATAATCTTCAGTACTTGCATTAAGATCTACTAGAATAACATCTGATCCTATTCTAACTATATTTTGCCACATTACAACATAATCTTGATTTTTCCCGAATAAACCCAGTATTCTTCCAGGCCCAGGTAATACAATCGCTTCAATTGTTCCCTTATCTAAATTTACTTCTAGGTCACATATAAATCCTATTCTTGTTCCATCTCTTACATTGATTACTTCCTTTTCACGTAAATCTGTAGTCTTTACCATTGTTTCACCTTCTTCTAAATATTTATATACTATATATATACTATTTGAGTCTATAGTATTATTCCTAATATTTAATCTTGAAACAATGGTAAACTTATAGTAAGAATACTTTTTATATTAATTTTCTCATGTGTTTCAATGCAGTTTTTTCTAGTCTAGATACTTGAGCCTGGGATATTCCAATCTCTTCTGCGACCTCCATCTGAGTCTTACCTTCATAAAATCTTAGATTAAGTATTAGTTTTTCTCTATCATTTAACTTTCTTATGGCTTCTCTCAAAGCTATCTCCTCCAACCAAGTTTCGTCTTCGCTTTTTTCATCACTAACCTGATCCATTACAAATATTGTATCACCACTATCATGGTATATAGGCTCAAACAATGAAATCGGATCTTGAATAGCATCTAATGCAAAAACCACTTCTTCTTTTGGCAGACCTAAGGCCTCAGCAATTTCAGTTATAGTCGGCTCTTTGGAATTTTTATTTATTAAGTGGTCTCTTGCTTGAAGTGCCTTATATGCAGTGTCCCTTAAGGATCTACTGACTCTTATCGAATTATTATCTCGTAAATATCTTCTTATTTCACCAATAATCATTGGAACTGCATATGTTGAAAACCTAACGTTTTGTGATAGGTCAAAATTATCTATTGCTTTTATCAGCCCTATACAACCTACTTGGAATAAATCATCAACATGCTCGCCTCTTTTACTAAATCTTTGTATAACACTTAAAACTAGTCTTAGATTTCCTTTTACAAACTCTTCTCTTGCACTCATGTCTCCTGCATGTATTTTATCAAATAGAACTCTCATTTCACTATTAGTAAGGACAGGTAATTCAGAGGTGTTTACTCCGCATATTTCAACTTTATTTATATGCATATGAATAGTTCATTCCTTTCTAGATGTTTTGCCCCTTTTACATAAAAATTATTGCCTACTTTAAGTCATATTATTCAACAATTAATGTAAATAGATTAAGTTAATTATTTTAAAAAAAGATCCTTCATTTCATTCAGAGCAAAAGTCGCACAGTTCTGAACATCAGTGAAGAATCATAAGCAGTTTTTTTATCATTCTAAATCATTTTATTTATTTCTTTCTTCAATCTTTTTATAATTCTCTTTTCAAGTCTAGATATATATGATTGAGAAATACCTAAGAGATCAGCTACTTCTTTTTGCGTTTTCTCCTCCCCGTTTTCAAGTCCAAACCTAAGTTCCATAATCTTTTTTTCACGAACTGTAAGCTTGCAGATTGCCTGATCTAATAAATCCTTATCTATTTCTTCCTCTAAACACTTGAATATCACATCATTTTCTGTTCCCATTATATCTGACAGCAATAGCTCATTTCCATCCCAATCAATATTTAAAGGTTCATCAAATGATATTTCAGCTTTAAATCTACTATTTCTTCTTAGATACATAAGAATTTCATTTTCTATACATTTTGAAGCATATGTAGCCAACTTAATTTTCTTATCAGGTTTAAATGTATTTACTGCCTTAATCAAACCTATTGTTCCTATTGAAACTAAATCCTCTACTCCTATTCCTGTATTTTCAAATTTTCTAGCAATATATACTACAAGCCTAAGGTTTCTTTCTATTAAAATAGTTCTTATTGTTTCATCTTCTTCAAGCTTTGATACTAAAAAAATTTCTTCATCTGGAGTTAGGGGTGGTGGAAGTACCTCGCTCCCTCCAATATAAAAGATTTCTCCTTCATCATATAATTTAAGCTTTTTCTGTATCCTAATAATATTTATTCTGATAATAAGTTTTATCTTATTTATAACCTTTCCCACTTAAACTACCTCCTTTTGTGTAAACATCTCGGGATGAAGTAAGGCAACATATTTGTCATCATTTGAAAGATTATTATTGTAAATTCCAACAATAATCTCACAAAATGATTTATCTTCATCGTCTTTAATTATGACATTGTCAGGCTTAAATCCTATTAGCATGCCATTTTCTTTCCCTAAAGATTTAAATGGTATCAGTCTAAACTTCATTTTTGTAACATTCTCAACCATAATTTCTGAAATAACATGCAAGTCGTTCTCTTTATATTTCTCAAAAATGTTCTGCACTTCTTTCGGTAATAATTCCTTTATTGCAGAAAACTGGATAATAATTACTGGTATTTGTGTTAGTGGATCTCTCAATAGGTTACCTGTATCTAATAAACCTATTATTTCAACTGTTTTATTGTTTAGACTAACTATTATAGGGATGTAAATCTTACTCTTAATTAAAATCGAATGAATATATCCCCAAACAATCTTAATAAGTATATATGAAATAGATATAGCGAGCACTAAGACTTTTATAGGAAAATTCTTAATGTAAAAAATACCATCTCCTGCATAAGCGTCTACACCAGCTAAATAAAATAAGGCCAATGACGCCCCTGCAAAAATAAAGGCGATTACATAAAAAGTTGCTATAAGTCTTACAACTTTTTTTATTTTAGTTGGATTGAATGCCACAATAATTAATAAAACCGAGATAGATACTTTTATAGTGAATTTAGTCATAAATCTAAATGACGGAAAAAATATTACTAGTGCATAAATAGCCCCAATAAAAGAAGCTAATAATAATCTAATATTATTTGCTTCAGTTTTTGTAAATCTTCCAGTTAGATGAAGCAACAAAAGGTTGATAACCATATTTTCTAGCAAAAGATATTCTACCCATATGTACAAACCCATGCCCCCTTTTTGCACATCCATACTTTAATAAACTTGTATTCATCTCTTTTTTATTTTATGTCTATTATAATATAATAGCTGCCAAATTTATGTCAGATACTGAAGTCGAAAAAAAAACCTTTCTATAAAATAGAAAGGTTTATTTATCTCTTCTTCTTAAAAAAGTTGGTATATCTAATTCTTCGGTATCGAAATGCTTTGTGTCACCTAGTTTTTTCTCTTTTGCTTTTTCGTTGCTAAGATCTATTGATGACTTATCTACAACTTTCTCTTGTTTTATACTATCAAAACCTGTAGCAATGACTGTTATTTTAATCTCATCCTTTAGATTTTCATCTAAGCCTGCACCAAATATTATATTCGCGTCTGGGTCAACTGACTGCCTAATAAGGTCAGCTGCTTCATTGACTTCAAAAATACCAAGGTTTGGTCCACCGGTTATATTTAATAATACACCTTTAGCTCCTTCTATGGAAGTTTCTAATAATGGACTATGTATTGCTTGCTTAGCTGCCTCAGTAGCTCTGTTTTCTCCACTTGCTTTCCCAATTCCCATATGTGCTAATCCTTGATTTAACATAATAGTTTTAACATCAGCAAAATCTAGATTTATTAGTGCAGGTACTGCAATTAGGTCAGATATACCTTGTATACCCTGTCTTAGAACATCATCAGCAATACAAAAAGCTTCAACAATTGAGGTTTTTCGCTCTACTACCTGTAATAATCTATCATTAGGAATAGTCACTAATGTATCTACTCTTTTCTTAAGTTCCTCAATTCCACTTTCTGCATGTATCATTCTTTTTCTACCTTCAAACATAAAGGGTTTTGTAACAACTCCAACAGTTAAAACACCAAGTTCTTTGGCTATTTCAGCAACAATAGGTGCTGCACCTGTTCCAGTACCACCACCCATACCAGCAGTTATAAATACCATATCTGCACCTTTTAAAACCTCTGTTATCTCATTTCTGCTCTCTTCAGCCGCCTTCATTCCAACTTCAGGATTAGCCCCTGCACCGAGTCCTCTTGTAAGTTTTTCTCCTATTTGAAGCTTTATTTCTGACTTAGAAGAATGAAGAGCTTGTCTATCAGTGTTAATTGTAATAAATTCAATCCCTTTTACTTGATTTTCAATCATTCTATTTACAGCATTGTTTCCACCACCGCCAACTCCTACAACCTTAATATGTGCAAATTGTTCTACATCTACTTCAAAATCGAACACTTCATTACCCCCTTATAAATTGTAAAATAACAATATGTGTTTAATAATTAGTATCAAAATTTATCATTTTTCTATTTTTTTCCCTATTTTTTGATTTTTCTTTCTAAGATTATAGTATTCTATAAAACAAACAAATATCCTTTTAAATAAATAATTTATAATGCCTTTTATTACTGTAAATATTTCCCTAGACTATATTAGCGATCTACTAGATAAAGTATTTTACAAAACTTCTATTGCTAAATTAAAATAGAATATGGTTAAACAATTATAAAGCTCTAGCTTATATTTTTTTTTCTAAATATCAATCTTCTTATAATTGCAAAGTTCTGGAATAGTCTTCCTCCAAAAGCAAATATGGCTGCGTAATACAATGGAACACCTAATCTATCTCCTACATATGCTAAAAAGGCTGCCAATATTGCGTTACCAAAAAAACCTGAAATAAAAATTTCAGTGTTGAATTTCTTTTCAAGGGTAGCCCTGATTCCACCAAAAACAGAGTCTAGACATGCTAGTATTGCCACTGATATATACAAGGAGTAGCTAGCTGAATAGGTTATGGGTAAATAAACACCTATTAAAACTCCAACAATAATACCTACTAAAGCTAATATAATCATATTTATTCACCTTCTTCTTTTTGTTTTGAATACTTAAAATCTTGCTCAGCCCAGTAATACTTAGGTACGGATATATTATCTTTTGTCATAGCTTCGAATCTAAGTAGTCGTACTTCCTTCATAATCCAACCATAGGTATTTGGTGCACTTATAGCTGCATATAGGAGTTTTGGATCTCCAATAGCTTTAATAACAAAAGGAGGAGCAGAGCTTCTTCCATTAACTCTTATTATTGATCCGCCACATTTAACTTCGGATTTAGACATTACTCTTTGACCATTAATGCTTATCGCTTCTGCTCCTGCTTTTCTTAAGTCGTTTAGAATAACTTGAATATCAGCATCATGTACTATGTCATCTTCTATTCCCCAACCAACAATTTCTTCTTCTTGGTTATCATCTATTAATAACATTATTCCAGGTCCTTGAGCATCATCTAATCCTGCAATTAGCTTTAATTTCTTTATCTCATCCATTAAGTGTATGGAAATGTCTCCTTCATCATCCTTGATAACACTTTCAAGCTTAGCTAATTCTTTTTTTCTGTTTTCTATTAATCCCTTTAGGTCTTCAATTTCTTTACGCATATTATTTGAATCGTTTTTCATTGTCTGTAGGTTCTTCAAAGTAACCAAGTCATAGTCATCAATATTTAACTTCATTTGAAATGATATCAGGACTCCCAATAAAACAAATAAGATTATGAGCCAGACCATTCCATTGTTATTTTTCTCGCCCACTCCCTATCCCTCCAAAGTCTAATTCGTTATTTCTTCTACTGGCTTTGCATATCTAAATTCTTTTATTTTCTTGTATTTTGGAATTATTATGCTTTGTTCTTGTTTTATGTGTATATCTAAGTTTAGCATGTTTTCCATACGCCATATGAGTCCATGTTTAATACGAAGTGAATTCTCTAAGTCATCTGCCTTTCCTATAGCCTTAATAATAAAAGGTGGACCACAGGATACTCCATTTATCTCTAAATGACCTGCTGCTATAACTATCTCTGTAAAACTTGTATATCTCTGATCATTTATAGATATAGCTTCTGCTTCAGTAGCATTTAGGACACCAATTATTTGAAGAATATATTCGTAATTGTCCACAATAGCACTAGAAGCACCCCCAAAAATAATCTCAACTGGAGGGTCATTTATTTCAATAGTAATTCCAGGACCTTTTACATCTTCATAGCCTGCTAAGTTTCTATATTTTTCTATATCCTTGTATAAATTTTCTAAATAAACATCCTTCTCCACTTCACCTTTTTCATACTGTTTTAACTTTGATTCTACATTGTCTAATTCATTTCTTAGTCTGTCTCTTTCATCCTGAATCCTCTTATAATCAATTGCTAGCTGTTGAGCTCTTTGAGTAGGTATTACACCTGTACCTAGATTATTTTCAACAGTTTTAAATTGAACTGCTAAAATTAATCCTAATAAGATACAAACCAAGACTATAGCTATTTTACTCTTGATATCATTCATTTTTCCACTCCTAATCATTATCCTTAATTATGATTGCATTACTTCCTTTATCTAAATGAATTTTGCGATACCCTTGATTTTTTTCTTCTAATTCTTCTAGTATAGATATAAGAAAATTCAATTTATATTTTATATCATCTAGGGTGCCAAATGCAACCTCTCCTTCATCATGTAAAAAAATACTTATACTCTTCTCTTCGTCTAAAATGACCCTTTCAAAGGAGTTTATGAGACCTAAGTCCTTACTGCTATTAATAAAGTCAAATATTTTATTTTGAATACTCTCATCTTTTGTAGATAGCTTATCTCCTATTCTGGGATTTTGTATATCTAGTCCATATATTTCAATAATATGCTCATCTTTAATTTCTGAAAGTATATTTAATATAATCCCTTCTTCATCAAGATACATATAAGTTCCAAAATCGTTAATAATTACTACTTCTTTTCTCTCATCTACATTAATTAACATCTTGTTTGGTAGCCTTCTCTTTATTTTAACACTTTTTATATAGGGATGTAAAAGAACATTTTCTTCAACCATTTTAAGATTTATTTTAAATATATTCTCATCTATGATTATACCTGATGCAAGTATCAACTTTTCATCGGTAATCTTTTCATTTCCAATAATTTCTATGCTTGATATGTGAAAAAAGCTTGTCTTTGTATAAAGAATAAAAAAAGTCGCAGACAGTAATAGAATAATCAAAAATATAAGTCTCTTTTTTTTCTTTCTTATTTTTCTATCTATTTTGCTCATAGCCTTCCTCCAGTTAAGCTTGTCCTTCAGGTTTTAAGCAGCACAAGCTGCCTAAATCTTTTTTATGTCTGCATTTAAAGCTAAAAGGGCTTTTTCTAAACAATCATATCCCCTTTCAATATGGAAGGTATCTTCAATTTCTGATCTTCCATTAGCTGCTAAAGCTGCTAAAACAAGTGCTGCTCCCCCTCTTAAATCCTTAGAGGTAACTTTTGCCCCTGTTAGCTCATTTATTCCTTTAATTATAGCAACCTTGCCTGCTATCTTAATATTTGCACCCATTCGAACAAGTTCTTCTACATGCTTAAACCTATTCTCAAAGATTGTTTCAGTTACTATACTTGTTCCATTAGCTATGCTAAGTAAAGCAATCATCTGTGCCTGCATATCAGTAGGAAACCCTGGATAAGGTAATGTTTGAACAGTCTCAATAGCATTTATTTTTTTGGGTCCTATTATTTTTAAAGTAGTGCAGTTATTATATATCATACATCCTGTTTCTTTTAATTTTGCTATTATAGATTGAATGTGTTCTACCTCTATATTCTTTAATATAACCTCTCCTCCAGTAATAGCAGAAGCAACCATATAGGTACCAGCAACTATCCTATCAGGTATTATGTTATGCTCTACACTATTAAAACTATCTACTCCATCTATTCTTATTATACTTGTGCCTGCTCCGTGAATCTTAGCACCCATACCATTTAGAAAGTTTTGAAGATCAATTATTTCAGGTTCACGAGCAGCATTTCTAATTATTGTAGTGCCTTCTGCTTTAACAGCTGCTAGCATAATGTTCTCTGTAGCACCTACACTAGGAAAATCTAGCTGTATATCACAACCTTTTAATTTTTCGGCCTTACAATGTAAAAAACCATGTGATTCTTCAATAATAGTCCCTAGTTGTCTAAGTGCTTTCAAATGCAAATCAATAGGTCTAGGTCCTATTTCGCAGCCACCTGGATAAGATATTTCCACTTCACCACAGCGGCTTAACATTGCTCCCATTAGTATAATTGACGAGCGCATTTCTCTTACAAGTTCTTCTGGTATATTTATTTTAGAAATATTTCTCGAGTCTACGAAAATTACATTGTCTACTCTACTGACCTTACATCCTATTGACACTAAAATTTGTTCCATAACCTCTACATCTTTTAGGTTTGGAGTATTAAAAATTGTACTTGTGTTGTTATTTATAATAGTTGCAGCTAATATAGGTAACACTGCATTCTTTGCTCCAATTACAGGTACCTCTCCTACTAGCCTTCTGCCACCCTCTATTATATACTTACTCATTATTACACCTCCAGAATATGCTCCAAACTGTATGTAAAAAAACAGTATATATCTATCTTATGCATATTCAAAAAAGGTGTTACACCACTACGTTTTCGTCAAATTAGTTCCTTCACTATATTAATTATTCTTTCATCAGCATTAGTGATACCCATTCTTTTACTTCTAATTGCCATATCAGATAACTTCCTTTTATCAGATAATAAGCTAATAATTTCTCTATTAAGCAATTCACCATTTAAGTCTTTTTCTAATATAACTATACTGGCTCCTTTTTTCTCTAATGCCCTTGCATTATATTCTTGGTGATTTTCTGTAGTATATGCTTTTGGGATGAGTATGCTTGGGATGCCTACCGCTGTTAATTCAGCTATAGCAATTGCACCTCCACTAGTAATTATTAAGTCAGCTATAGATAATGCCTTGGGCACCTCAAACAAATACGGATACACTCTAATATTACCTATAAGATTCTCTACACCCTTTTCTCTTAGCTCTTTCATAAAGCTATCGTATAATCTTTTTCCAGTTACATGGATTATTTGAATATTTTTATTATTGTTATTGTCAATGATTACATCAAGCATTGCATCATTAAGCTTCTTTTGACCGCCACTACCACCAAAAGATAGTAGGAAAGGCTTATTTGAGTCAATATTTAAATCCTTATATGCAATTTTTTTATTAAATCCTATGATATCCTGGCGAATGGGATTGCCTGTAATAACTAACTTATTCGAGTCTTTAAAATACTTTTTAGATTCCTCAAAGCTACCTGCAATTTTGTCTACAAACCTTGATAGTATTCTATTGGTAACTCCTGGAAAAGCGTTTTGCTCATGAATCATTGTAGGTATTTTCTTTAGTGCAGCTGTTAGAACAATCGGTCCACATACATAGCCACCTGTACCTATTACAATATCTGGTTTATAATCATTTATAACTTTTTTAGCATCATTTAATCCTAAAAACAACTCTTTGATTGATTTAATAGTTTCCTTTGATAGTTTTCTGCTAAATCCCCTTACCCTAATAGGCTTAAACTTAAGACCTTCCTTTGGAACAATCTCAGCTTCAAGACCATTTTCTGTTCCGACATATAATATATCTGCATCTTTATGCTCCATTTTAATCTTCCTGGCAATGGCTAAGGCTGGATATATGTGCCCTCCTGTCCCTCCACCTGTAACCAATACTTTCATGTTCTCAGCTCCTATCTAAATCCGAGTGTCTTGATATATTTAGTAAAATACCTGCGGCTGCCATATACATCATTATTGAAGTTCCACCATAGCTTATAAAAGGTAATGTAATTCCAGTAGTAGGCATAGATGAAGTAACAACTGCAATATGGATCGTAGATTGTACAGTGATTAGCGCCACTATTCCCGATGCAAGATAGCATCCAAATGTGTCTTTTGTACCTAAGGCAATTCTTAATCCTCTCCATATAATAAGTAAAATTAGCAGAACTACAGTTATGCTACCTATAAAACCAAGCTCCTCACCAATTATTGCAAAAATGAAGTCATTATAGGGCTCAGGAATGTAAAAGAATTTTTGTCTGCTCTTTCCTAACCCAAGCCCAAACAATCCACCTGAACCTAATGCGTAAAGAGATTGAATTACCTGATATCCATAATTATCTCTAACTTCTGGAGCAAAAGGGTTTAAAAAAGCTGTAAATCTCATCCTTCTAAATTTTTCTCCAACAATGGCTAAAGTCCCGCCTGCTAAACCTATTACACCTAAAAAAGAAAGATGGAAAATATTTGCACCTGCTATAAATAACAGAATAAAAAGAGCCATTCCTAGTGTAGCACTAGTACTTAAATCCCTTTGCATAATTATGAGCCCACAGGATATTCCAATTATAATTAGTGATGGAAAAAATCCTTTAGTAAAACTCTTCACATCGTCTTCTCTTTTAGCTAAAAATGATGATAAAAAGATAATCGATCCCATTTTAATAGCATCTGATGGCATAAATGTAGTAAAACCTAAATTAACCCATCTCCTTGCCCCATGAAGTTCTATTCCCAATGGTGTAAATATCAAAAATGCTGATAAAATTGATAATATAAATATTAACTTTGCCAACTTATCAATCTTCCAATAATCAAAGTTCATAAAAAACAACATGGCTACTAGTCCCAAGCCACTAGCTTGAAGTTGTTTTCTTAAAAAATGATAACCGTCATCCATCTTATATAATGCATCTGGCCAACTAGAACTGAAAACCATAATTATTCCAATAAAGACAAGTAAAATCACAGCTATCATCAAGGTAAAGTCACTGGCTCTTTTTTTAGCCATACCTAATCCTCCCTTAAATTCTTTACAGCTTGCTTGAATAATCTTCCCCTCTCTTCGAAACTCTCAAACATATCCCAGCTTGCACATGCAGGAGAAAGCAGCACATTATCATTAGGCACTGCTAATTCAAAGCATTTATTAACTGCTTCTTCAATACTATTTACTATATATATATTATCAAAATTCTTACTTATTGCAGCATCTTTAATTTTTTCTCTTGTTTCACCAAGTAGGACCAACGCTTTTACTTTACCATTAAAGTTATCTATAAATTCATCGAAGTTACTTCCTTTATCCATTCCACCAGCTATAAGTATTATAGGCTCTTCTATTGCATCAATTGCTTTAATAGAAGAATCTGGATTAGTACCCTTTGAGTCATTGTAATAGTTTACATCAAAAATACTATCTACAAATTCTATTCTATGCTCTACACCTTCAAATTCTCTAAGTGTTTTTGCGATTATATCAGCTTCAATTCCCATTGCCCATCCAATTGATACGGTTGCTAAAGAATTAGATAGATTATGTTTACCAAGTATCTTTATTTCTCTAATATCCATTACATTAATAATTCTTTTACTATCATTAATAATTATTTGATAGTCATCTACATAAACGCCTTTTTCTAACTTGTTTTTGGTACTAAAATATATTAAATTTGAATTAATATCCTTGCCTATTTCTCTAAGTAACAAATCATCATAATTTAAGATAGTGTAGTCACCTTTTTGCTGATTTAAAAACACTTTCTTCTTTGCATCTACATATTTCTCAAAGGTTTTATGCCAATTTAGGTGATCAGGAGTAATATTTGTTATTACGCTTATACTTGGCTTAAAAAATTTTGTGTTTTCTAGCTGAAAGCTACTGGCTTCAATAATAAAGACATCTTTCTTATTTGCATTTACGGTTTCCCACAATATACCTACGCCAATGTTTCCTGTTACATGGTAATTTAGCCCTGCATTCTCCATTATCTTTCCTGTTAGGGCTGTTATAGTTGTCTTTCCATTAGTACCGGTTATGGCAATAAATTTATTTTTGGAAATTCTATAGGCCAATTCAATATCTGTAACTATCTCAATATCCATTTCTTTAGCTTCTTTAATAATGGGGACATCCAGTGGAATTCCTGGACTTTTTATTATTAAGTCTATATTGGTTAACTCTACATCATTGCTACCTAAAACAAACTCAATATTTATATCTTCTAATTCTAAAATTTGATCCTTGAGTTCTTCTTCTGATTTCATATCTGCTACTATTATTTTTGAACCCAATTTATTTAATGCTTTAACTGTTGATACTCCACTTATTGCTAAGCCTAAAATCAAAACATTCTTATCTTTTAATTCCATTTCCTTCACCTGCTCCTATTCGATTAACTTAAACTATAAATGCCTATTAAGCATAGTACAACTGTAACTGTCCAAAATACAAAAACTATTTTTGTTTCCTTCCATCCTTTTAGCTCATAGTGATGATGAATTGGAGTCATTAGAAAAACTCTCTTTTTTCTAAGTTTATATGAAGTTACTTGAATCATAACAGATACTATTTCTGCAAAGTATATACCTCCAACTATAGGAATAATTAAAGGCAAACTTAATAGTACAGCAACAGCCGATATGGCTCCTCCTAAAGCCAAGGATCCTGTATTCCCCATGAATACCTTCGCAGGATAAGAATTGTGCCTTAAAAAACCAAGGCAGGCTCCAGCTAAAGAAGCAGAAAAAATTGCTATACTATTCATACCAATATTTAAGGACACCAAGCTGAAAAAGGATAATACAATTAATGTAACTCCTGATGCCAATCCGTCTAGACCATCTGTAAAGTTCACAGCATTTACAGTTCCAACTACTGCCACTACTATGAAAGGAATATATAGTGGTCCTAAATCAAATGTGGTATTAATAAATGGTACAATAACTTCTGTTCCATACGCTGTATTATTCGAGGCATAAAGTGCTAGAATAATAGCTAGAATAACCTGACCTACTAGTTTTTGATATGCTCTAAGACCAAGGGATCTTTTAAAAACTACTATTATTAAGTCATCTATAAAACCAATAAGCCCAAATCCAATAGTAGTTAGTAGTAGTACCATCATATCTCTATTAAACATCCCAGATGATATGGTTGTAATTAACAGGGCAACTACCATTATAATACCACCCATGGTAGGTGTACCACTTTTTTTATAATGGGTCTCAGGTCCTTCCTCTCTAATACTTTGTCCTACCTTCAATTTTTTTAACATAGGTATTATAATTGGTCCTAAGAGTAATGTTATAGCAAAAGATAACACTATTACTCTAATAATATCTTTGTAGTTTGACATTTTACTTCTCCTCCAAATGCAAATTAAATTCACTTATCTTAATGTGCCTTACAACAGTTTCAAGGCTTCTTTAACAATTTCACTTTCGTCAAAGGCCACTACCCTATCACCAATAATAGTATGAGTTTCATGACCTTTACCAGCTAGTAAAATAATATCCTTTGGTCTGCTGTTTTTAATAGCATATTCTATAGCTTCCCTTCTATCAACAATATCTATATAATTACCTTTGACCTTTTTTACTCCTTCTATAATATCATTAATAATTTTTTTTGGTTCTTCTGTTCGAGGATTATCAGAAGTTACAATACATAAATCACAGTGTCTTCCTGCTACCTCTCCCATAGGAGCTCTTTTAGTTCTGTCTCTATCTCCTCCAGCTCCAAAAACTACAATTTTTCTTCCTTCTGCAAACTGATCGATAACAGACAGTACTTTATCAAGAGCATCTGCAGTATGGGCAAAGTCTATTATAACTGTAAAGTCTTTATTAGTAGGAATTACTTCAAATCTACCTTTTATTCCTCTTACTTGATCTAAGCCCATCTTAATATACTCAATGTCTATATCATATGCATATGCACTAGAAGCCGCTGCCAAGCCATTGTATACAGTAAAAAGCCCTGGAATTTTCATATTTATATCAATACTTTCCTTTGGAGTATGAAGCTTGAAGCTAACCCCTGTAGCTCTTAAGCATATGTCCGTTGCATATACATTTGATTCAGAATCAATTCCATATGTCAACAATGGCGTCTTGATTATTGACAGCTCATTGTAGAGCCTTCTACCATATTCATCATCAATGTTTATGATGTTGTACTTATTCGTCATGAAAAAAAGTTTTTTCTTTGCATTATAATAGTTCTCCATAGTTTTATGATAATCTAAATGATCTTTTGTAATGTTAGTCAAAATACCTATATCAAAATCACTATATGCAACTCTGCTCATTTCTAGTGAATGTGATGACACCTCAATAACACAATTCTCAACATTAGACTCTAATATTTCATTAAATAATTGCTGAAGCTCTAATGACTCAGGAGTAGTGTTTTTTGTCTCTATGAACATCCCATTGACTAGACAACCTATTGTGCCAACAACTCCTATATTCTTCTCTCTTGCTTGAAATATAGATTCTATAATGTATGTTGTACTTGTCTTTCCATTTGTTCCTGTAACACCTATTAAATTAAATTTACTGGAAGGATTATTGTAAAATTTTGAAGATATTTTGGCCAAAGCTTGTCTTGAATCCTTTACCTCAACTTGTGCAATTTTAGAATCTGTGGGAATATGCCTCTGAACTACTACTGCACTTGCTCCCATTTTTATAGCATCCCTAATGAAATCATGTCCATCAGCATTAAATCCTTCAATAGCAACAAAAATATCTCCTTTTTTAACCATCCTTGAATCATAGGTAATTCCTGTAATATGAACATCCTTAAATCCAACTGCTATTTCAACATCTAACTCTTCAGCTATTTCCCATAGCCTCATATTTCCACCTCACAAAAAGTTTACACTATATGATAATACCATAAATCTATAAATGAACACAATCTACTTAAAAGGCAACTTTCAAACATTTTGCTTGAAGTTGCCTCATAAGTCAATCTTAATTAACATTGTCAAATCTTACATTTACTAGTGCATTTAAGTCTACTTCAGTTCCAGCCTTAGGCATCTGACCAACAACTACTCCTGACCCAGAGAATTCAAATCTAAGATTCAGTTGATTTAATACTTCTATTGCTTGCTCACGAGTAGTTCCCTGCAAATCTGGAACAATAATCTTTTCAGTATTTTGTCTCTTTGATTCTAGATATAAATCAATACTAGATCCCCTCTTAATAATCGTTCCAGGTAAAGGAAACTGATCTAAAACCACAGAACCTTCCTCTATAAAATAAGCATCTGTGTTATACTTCAATCCTATTGATAAAACCATTTTACTAGCGTCCTTAATATTCTTATCTCTTACATCTGGAACTGTTACATTTTCTTTTTCATTGCTTTCCTTCTCATCCTCAGTAAATTGAGGCTCAACGTCAAGATAGCTTAAAATATCTTTAACTACTTGCCCTGCAACAGGAGCAGCAATTTGCCCACCATAATATCCACCCGCACTTGGCTCATCTACAATTACAGTGACAACTACTTTTGGGTCATTGGCAGGAGCAATTGCCACAAATGATGCAATATACTTTCCATCCCCATAACGCCCATCGACTACCTTTTGTGCTGTACCTGTTTTTCCTGCAATCCTGTATCCAGGAACATATGCGCTTTTTCCAGTTCCATCTGAAACTACACTTTCTAGTATTTTCATCATAGTGTTAGATGTTTCTTCTGAAATTACTTTTTTCTTAATTTCTGGCTCATAAGTAATCATAGTGTTTCCTTCTTCATCTACTAGTTCCTTAACTACCTTAGGAACCATTAGATTCCCACCATTTGCAACTGCAGAAATAGCTGTAGTAAGTTGAATAGGAGTTACAGCTACTCCTTGACCAAATGATATTGTAGCTAGGTTAACATCTTTTATAGCATTAGGACCACTTGGAATTATTCCCGGTGATTCCCCGGAAAATGGTACACCTGTCAATTCGCCAAATCCAAAAGCCCTTAAATATTCATACATCTTTTCTGCACCTAATCTTAAGCCAGTCTCTACAAATACTATATTACATGAGTTTTGTACTCCTTCAACAAAATTTTGACTCCCATGAGGATTATAGTATCTCCAGCATTTCATTGGTTTTCCACTTTTTATTTGTCTAACGTATCCACTACAGTAAAATTGACTGTTAGGAGTTACGACATTTTCTTCAAGACCAGCAGCAGCTGTTATTATCTTAAAAGTTGATCCAGGCTCATATACGTCATTAACGGCGAAGTTTCTCCACATATCATACCACTTTTTTGTAATCTCATCTTGAGTTAAACCTTCCCAGCTCTTAGCTTCTTCTTCATTAATAGGTATTGTTGGTTTGTTAGGATCATAGTCAGGTTTGTTTGCCATAGCCAACAAATCACCAGTATTTGGATCCATTACTATAATAGAGACATTTTCCGCTTTATGTTTGACTAATACTTCTAAAGCAGCCTTTTCAGCAAAATGTTGTATAGTTTCATCCATAGACAAAACTACATTTAAGCCGTTCTTTGCTTCATAAAGCTTTTCATTGTCATAAGGAAGTTGTCTTCCGGCTGCATCTGTTGTTTTAACCCACTTTCCTGCTGTTCCAGTTAGAAACTTATTGTAGGCTGCCTCTATTCCATACTGTCCTACTTGGTCTATGTTATTATGACCAATAATGTGCGCTGCAAAGCTACCAAATGGATAATACCTTTTATTGTCTTCAGCTATTTCTATCCCCTTGATGTTAGCTTTTCTTAAGAATTCGCTTTCTTCTTTTTCAATCCATTGTTTTATCTTAACTAAGCTCTGTTTACTAGTGATTTTTCTATAAACTTCTTCTTCATCTAGTTGTAGTATATCAGATATTATTTTAGCATCTTCTTTAGGGTTCTTGATATCAACTGGTCTGCACCATGCAGTATCTCTACTAATACTAATAGCTAGCTTTTTACCATTCCTATCAAGTATAAATCCTCTCTCTGCTTTAACTGGAACTCCTCTAGTCCATTGCTCCAATGCTTGTTTTTTTAGTCCTTCACCTTGAACAATCTGTATGATTCCCAATCTTACAATCAAAGCAAAGACTAGCAATGATGCCAATAATAAAGTAAAAATCAGTCTTCTTTTTGTTGATAAAGTGGGTAATGACACAAACCTAACCTCCTAAAACTTATCAGATATTTTACTAATCATGTTACTGAATAATTTTATAAAACCTAATTTTTCTTCCATACCTACTTCTCTTGGGCTAATGTTTATGTCATGATCCAAAACACTTAAGTATATTACTTGCTCATCTTCAGGATATATCATTCCTAATCTATCTTCAGCTTCTTTTTCAATCCATCCAGAATCTTTAATTCTTTCTAACTCCAAGGATATATCTACTTTATGTTTTTTTAGTTCAACAATTTCTTTATCAAGCTTTGACACTTCCATTTTTACTTGAGTTATTTGAGCATACCCAAATAAAACTCCTAAACATATAAAAAGAGTCAACAGAGCTAAGCCAAAAAATTTAACCTTAAGTAAGGAATTGTTTTTTCTTCTCTTGATTTTCTTAACTTCTTTAGTTGCTATTACATTTCTGTCTTCAACATATGAATATACTTCTTTTTTAGCTACTAACAAGTTTATTCACTCCCTTTAATGTTTAGAACATTAAACTTTTTCTCCAATCCTTAGCTTTGCACTTCTTGACCTTGGATTAATTTCGATTTCATTATCCGATGGTATAATAGGTTTTCTAGTTATAATATTTAGCTCTTTTACCTTATTACAAGTACATATAGGCATTCCAGGAGGACAAATACATTCCAAGCTTAATTCCTTAAATGTCTCTTTTACAATTCTATCTTCTAGTGAATGAAAGGTAATTATGCAAATTCTACCTCCTGTATTTAACTCTCTTACAGCGCTTATTATGGAATCTCTAAGTATCTCTAATTCTTTATTAACTTCTATACGTATTGCTTGAAAAGTCCTCTTAGCAGGATGAGGTCCATCCTTTCTAGCTCCACTAGGGATTGCTTTCTTAATAACATTTACTAGTTCTCCAGTAGTATTTATAGGTTTAAGCTGCCTCTCTGCTTCTATAAATTCTGCTATCCTAGCAGCCCATCTTTCCTCACCATACTCCTTAATAATCTTTTCTATTTCTTTTTTAGAATACTTATTCACAACATCCCATCCACTTAAATCCTGACTAGTATCCATTCTCATATCAAGAAATGAATCTGTATTATATGAAAAGCCTCTTTCCCCTTCATCTAGCTGGTGAGACGAGACTCCTAAATCTAAAAGTAATCCGTCTATTCCAGTAATATCTTCTTCTTTAAGAACAATGTCTAGATTCTTAAAATTATTATGTACTATTGTCACTTTGTCTTTATATTCCTTAAGAACCTCAAAAGCTTTCGAAATTGCGTTCATATCTTGATCTATTCCGATTAAACGCCCATTATCTAGTTTTTTTACTATTTCCTTAGAATGACCTGCTCCACCTAGGGTACCATCCACATATACTCCATTCTTCTTGATATTAAGTCCATCTATCGATTCCTGTAACAATACTGAAACGTGTTCAAAATCCATATTCTCACCTCATATCTTTTACACTATTATTTACTAATTAGGTTTTATATATGACTTAAATACCCAGTTCAGCCATTTTTTCAGCTATTGACTCATAGCTAAGGTCTTCATCATCGTTATAAAGATTCCACTCTTCCTTGCTCCATATTTCAACTCTATTAGAAACCCCAATCACTACTGCATCCTTTTCAATTCTACAATGCTCTCTTAGATTTCCAGGAATAAGGATTCTTCCCTGCTTATCCAGTTCACATTCTGTAGCTCCTGAAAAGAAAAACCTTACAAAAGCTCTAGCATCTTTTCGTGTAAGTGGTAAAAGCTTCAATTTTTCTTCTAACACCTTCCACTCATCTTTAGGGTATACAAAAAGGCAATTATCAAGTCCCTTAGTGATAATAAAAACATCACCAAGGTCATCTCTAAATTTAGCAGGCACTATTAAACGCCCTTTAATATCTAATGAATGTTGATATTCACCAATAAACATGCTTTACACCTCACTCGAGGGATTCCCCCCCACTTTATACCACTTCACTCCACTTAATACTAGTATTTCTATATTATTTCATAAAATCCTGCTTACTTTTTATGTTTTTTGAAATATTTTTATAGGTCTTTAGCACCA
>Ga0265293_10002153_pt1 | contig 40668 bp, 38 predicted proteins | sample Munlanlewell138R_FD_192505 | JGI IMG/M metagenome (GOLD analysis project Ga0265293, IMG submission 192505) | Leachate microbial communities from a municipal landfill in Southern Ontario, Canada - Leachate well 138R | ecosystem: Engineered > Solid waste > Landfill > Unclassified | place: Canada...
GCCTTCTACTACGCCTTGTATAAGCCACGTGGCTATCTCTCTACCAACTATGATCCCAACGAGCACCTCTATGCCCGGGATCTGATCGATACACCCGCCCGAGACCTACTCTTTCATGTTGGCAGGCTCGACCGCGACTCGGCAGGCCTGATCATCTATACCAACGATGGGGCGTTGGCACAAAAGATCTCCCATCCCTCCACCGAGATTGAAAAAGAGTACATGGTGCGAACCGCTTTCCCAGTTGATCGTCGTGATATGGAAGACGCCCTGCGAGGCATTGAGATCGATGGAGTACGCTACAAGATCAAGCGCTTTGAGCTCTACTCACGCCTGTGGACACGCATCATCCTCACCGAGGGAAAGAACCGTCAGATCAGGCGGATGTTCGAGTACTTTGGCTATGAGATCAAGGAGCTGGTGCGTACCCGCATCGGTTGCATTGAGATAGACAACCTGAAGACCGGCCACTATCGAACAATCAGTCGAGAGGAGATTCGAGCTCTGTTACGAGGTGAGAACGAACCACTGAGGCCAAGGAGGGAAGGGCGATGGTAGTTGCAATAGATGGCCCTGCAGGGGTAGGGAAGAGCTCTATAGCCAAGATGCTCGCTGAACGCAGCGGCTTCTCATACCTGAACAGCGGCTCCTTTTACCGAGCTTACACCTGGCTGCACCTTGACCGGGGGGGAGATCCCTCTGACCTTGAAGGCTTATTGGAACGGGCAAAAACGACCACCGTCGATATCCGTGAAGGACGGTTTCATCTCGATGGCAAAGACATCGAAGAGCTGTTGCACACCGCCCAGGTAGACCGCCATGTGGCTGCTATCAGCGCGTATGTACCACTGCGCACATACGTGAACGAACAACTGGTAAGAATTGCCGAACACGTTGATGTTATCGTTGAGGGGCGCGACATCACCACCGTCGTTTTCCCCGATGCAGAGCTGAAGTGCTACTTTGATGCAAAGCCCGAAATCAGAGCTGAAAGGCGGTTTAAACAGCATCCAGACCAAGCTCCATATGAAGAAGTTTTGGCTCAAATCATCGCTCGGGATGAGATCGATCGGAGTAAGCCGGTCGGGGCTTTGAAGGTCGCTGACGGCGCCCTGTACATAGATACCTCGTACTTGACTATGGAACAAGTTTGTGAGAAAGTGTTATCTGCTATTTTTGCGCATAAAAGCGAATCTAAATAGGTAAATTACGGATCAGGAGAAATCAAGTGACTGAAGAACAAGCAATGGATGAAAAGATGACCAAAATGCAGGATTTGCTGCAGGAGGAGTATCTTAAATCTCTTGATGGAATCGAAGACGGCCAGCTCGTGGCCGGAACTGTTGTCCAGGTAAACAACGAGTATGTATTCGTGGATGTCGGTTACAAGAGTGAGGGAAGAATCTCCCGCGATGAGTTCGATACCGACCCCGAAGTCGGCGATGAAGTCAAAGTTGTCATCGTCAACAAAGAGGGCAGAGGTGGACAGATTGTCGTCAGCAAGAAGCGTGCGGACTTTAAAGAGCGCACCGATGAGCTGAAAGCTGCAGCAGAGACCCGCAGCCCCGTCCTCGGCAAATTTGAAAAAGTGATCAAGGGTGGCTTCGAGGTTGACCTCGGAGGCGAGTACAAGGGATTCTGCCCCCTCTCCAAGGCCGACGTAGTTCGCGTCGAAGACCCGGAGACGCTCATTGGGGTTAAGGATTACTTCATCATCGACAAGTTCCACAGCGGCACCCGCCTCAAGAGCGTAGTCAACCGTCGTGAGTACTTGGACCTGAAGATCAAGGAAAATAAAGAGAAGTTCTTCTCTACCGTTCAGATCGGTGACGTCATTGAGGGAGTGGTCAAATCATTCACCTCCTTTGGTGCATTCATCGACCTCGGTGGATTTGACGGCCTTCTTCATATCAACGATATGAGCTGGGGCCACGTCACCCGTCCCAAGGACTTTGTGAAGAAGGGCCAGGTTGTCCAGCTGAGACTGATCAACATTGACCCAGAGACCCAGAAGATCAACCTGAGCCTCAAGCATATGCAGGAAGATCCCTGGTTCAACTTCGAAGCAAAGTACAACGTTGGTGATACCATCACCGCTGCGGTGACCAAAATCACCACTTTTGGTGCTTTCATTGAAATCGAGCCTGGTATCGAAGGCCTTGCACACATCAGTGAGCTCTCCTGGACCCGCAGGGTGAACAATCCTAAGGAAATCCTCGATGTCGGTGATGTAGTCAATGCCAAGATCCTCGGTTACGACTTGGATAAGAAGCGTGTCTCTCTCGGCCTTAAGCAACTTGAGGAGAACCCTTGGGATACCATCGATCAGCGCTATCCGATTGGAAAGACTCTGAGCAAGCCGGTTGTTAAGATTACCAACAGCGGAGCCTTCATCAACCTTGAAGAGGGTATTGATGGATTCCTCCATATCGACGACATCTCATGGACCAAGAAGGTCAAGAACATGAGCTCCTTCTGCAATGAAGGCGATGTCATCGACGTGGTTGTCATCCGCGTTGAGCCAGACAACCGCCGCATCCGCTTGGGCGTCAAGCAGCTGGAGGGCAACCCCTGGCAGACCTTGAAAGCAGACTATCCCAAGTTCAGCACGATCAGCGGGGTAGTGACCAACGTTACTGACTTCGGTGTCTTCGTCAAAGTTATCGGTGATATCGAAGGCTTGATCAGCAAGTACAACCTGATCGGCCCCGATGAAGAGTACACTGACGAAGTTCTGAAGAAGTTCAACGTCGGTGATCCAATCACCGCAATGGTCATTGAGGTTAATCCCACGACTCAGAAGCTGTCCCTCTCCATCAAGGAGATGGTCAAGCGCAGCCAACAGTCGGAGATTGCCAAATACATCCACGCCGATGATGATGGGGATACGTACTCCCTCGCAGATATGCTGCGTGCCAAGGATGAAGATAAGGAAGACAACTGAGGTTGAACTCCACAAAGCAGGCGGCTCAGGCCGCCTGCATCATACCTTGGTAGGGGAGAAGTGCAATGAATGATAATAAGAAAGATATGGATCAGCTGACTGGCGCACAACGAATTGAATTGGCATTGAATCGCTTCCTTGCGAATCACCTTAAAGTTGCCGTTATTATTCTTGTTGTAATCGTCATAGGCTTGATTGGTTTGGGAATCGGTACCTCAGTGTCTCGAAAGAAAACACAAGCTCAATTTGATCAGATCGACCAATTGCAGCAGCAGTACCGCGAACTTGCTTATCTCGATAGTGAGGAAGATGGGTACCAAGCTCAATATGACAGCCTGATTGCCGATCTGACCGTACTCGCTGATAAATCCAAGAAGTATCCTGGCCAAAAGGCTATCTACCTCTTGGGATTGGCAGCCTATGAGCATGAAGAGTTCCAATCAGCCCTTGATTACTTCATCAAGAGCGCTGAGGCTGGTAAGCAGACGTACCTTGGCTCGCTTTCGTTGGCCAATGCCGCTGCAAGTGCTGAGAATCTCGGCAATGACACACTTGCTCTTGAGTATTGGACAAGGATCATTGACGAGTATGGCTTTGGTGCGGCAGAGAGCCCTAAGGCACTCTTTGGACAAGCTCGGCTTCAGCTGAAGGCTGGCAACACTGATCTTGCTAAAGCTACGCTGCAACAGCTTGCAGACCAATTCCCAACCAGTGAATTCTCTAAGCTCGCAGCCAATAGCCTTGCGACACTCTAGGCAACAGGGTAGGGTAGAGCAAGAGAGCGATACATATAAGGAGACAGGTGCAATGAAGATGAAACATAAACTTCTTCTCCTTGCATCTGTCTTTTTTATGTCTTTTTTTACTGGTTGTGGGATTCCTACGATTTTTTATGTGACCACATCAATCACAAATATCACTCCTGTTCCTGATGATACGATACAATTTTCCATCGCTTTTCAGGATCCACATAATAATCTCGATATGATAACACCAGGTACTGGACCATCATTGTTTCTGGGATATATAGTCACCGATCAACCTAGTCTTTCTTCTACATCTACCCTTATTAGTGAATTCAATAAGAAATATCGGCGTTCACCGAATGGTATACATATCGATAGTTCTCTGCAATCAGAACCAATTTTGGAGACTTCGAATGACTTAAAGCTTTTTGCATTCTCAGGACTCTCCCTTGATATTTCTAATTATCATGCAACCGCACTCCAACCTAGCTTGGCAGATAATACCTTTAATATTACATTGAGCTCACCAGAAGTAGATTTATACGAGTTCAAATTAACGAATGCAATTGGTGCTCGCTATACTATTAATACTACAGTTTTGACTCGATTTAATGATACAAGATTTGATTTGGGATTTGATGCTAAAGATTATTTGATTAGTCCAGAGAATCCAGCTCCTCGTTATTGCCATATCTTTGCTGCGATCAATGTGAGGGAAGGCCTGTTTGATAATATCTATTGGTCTGAACTACGTTCTCTAGGTTCAATTGAATTGAAACAATAGTGCATTGCAAACCATTCGCAAATATTGAATTTTTCTTTTTATGTAAATAATGTATATTCTGTTAACTAGAAAACTATTGTTGATTTATTCTAAGGTCCAAGACATCCAAGTGGCACAATCCATATTCCTTCCTCTAATTGAAATATAAATTGGATAGTTGTCACTATCATCAGAAAAGTTGGCTCACCAAGGGCGACTCGTATCGACGAAAGTGCGTAATAACAAGAATCTATTGTATGAATTATCATGATTACAATGTATGTATTGTCATATATATAATTTTTATTTTAGTAAACAAATCCTTAAGTTAACTCCTTCCATCCTTTTGAAGTTCATACATCATCGCAAGTTCTTGATCTGTAAGGCCGATGAATTGACTGAGTAGTTGGATGGAGCGCATATGGGTTTTAATCTTCTCTAAATACTGTTCTATGACCTGATCATAACTTTGTCTGGCGATAAACGATCCTTTTGCAGCAACCGTTTGAATAAATCCCTGGGACTCAAGCTCTTGGTAGGCACGTTTTACGGTGATGACGCTGACGTCCAGTTCTTGTGCTAACGCTCGAATAGAGGGAAGTTTTTCATTTTCACTGAGGATTTCTTTCGTAATCAAGACTTTAATTTGTTCTACAATTTGAAGATAGAGAGGTTGTGAATTGCTTGGGTTAAGAATGACGTCCATGGTTACTCCTGTATAGCTATAGTATATACACTTTTATATACAATGCAACTATATTCTCAATATATCGTCTAATGGCTATACTGAAGACATGATCAGTTACACATATGAGGAAAAGATGAGTGTATCAGAGGCTTTGATGCAACTCTACGAAATAGTTACCTTGCTCCGCGGTGATGGAGGCTGTCCATGGGACCGTGAACAAACTCCTAAAGAAACCGCTTTGAATCTTATCGAAGAGAGCTATGAATTCTTGGATGCTACAGAGGATGCTGATATAAAAGAAGAGCTGGGAGATGTATTGCTCAATGCAATGATGCTGTTGGAAATGCATCAGGAAAATGAGAGCATAGATGGCATCTCAGCACTTAATGGAGTTTGTGAAAAACTCATCAGACGTCATCCTCACGTCTTCGGTGACATAGAGGTCCAAGATAGCGCAGAAGTCCTTGATGTGTGGAACGCGATCAAAGTTGAGGTTGAAGGTAAAAGCGACAGCGCAGAAGATCTTTTCAATCGAATCCCTGGGTCCATGGGACCGTTGGAACAGGCATATAAGATTCAAAAGAAACTGGCTAAGGTCGGATTTGATTGGCCTGCTGTAGATGGTGTCGTAGAGAAGGTTCTTGAAGAACTAGATGAAGTTCGAGAAGCGTATTCGGACAATGGCTCTGGTGAAGATCTAGAGCTTGAAATAGGAGATCTGCTCTTTGCTGTAGTGAATCTCAGTCGCTTTCTTGGATACGACCCATCATATGCTCTGCACCGAGCAAATCAAAAAGTAAAGAAACGTTTTAACGGTGTATATACTATGAGCCAAGAACGCTCTATTCCTCTTAATCCCGACCACCTCGATGAAATGGAGGCATTGTGGCAGGAGATGAAAGAGCGCGAGGGAGAGAGCAATGGAGAGAAGTAACCTAAAACCTAATCGACAAACCGCAAATCCAGGTAAGCAGCGTAAACCTGTCTATGAAAGAATAGCTGTCGATATCGCTCGACGTATCGTCAATGGCGACTTTGAAGAAGGTGTACGCCTTAGTGGACGAACGTTGATGAGCGGTGAGTACGGTGTCTCTCCCGAGACTATCAGACGGTCTTTTGCCCTCCTTGAAGAGATGAAGGTTGTCGAGGTTGTTAAAAACAGCGGCGTACTTGTTCGTAGCATTACCCAAGCCCAAGCGTTCATTGATACTCATGATAAACACGATGAGAGCAAGAAGTTGCTCTACCGGATGCATCAAATTGTTCGCCAAAGTGAATCATTGAACCAAGAGTTGTACTCCATTGCCAATCAGGTATTTTCCATCAATACTCGCTTTGCCCAGGACAACCCTTTCCCTATATTTGCTTATACAATCCAGGAGGGATCGAAGGCAATCGGACAGTGTCTTGGTGAACTCCGCTTCTGGCAGGCAACAGCGGCAACTGTTGTGGCAATTAGGCGAGAAGGAACAATCATACTCTCCCCCGGCCCTAAGGAGCCCCTACACATCGGGGATACACTTATGATGGTAGGACCCCAAGATTCAGTTGATCGGATCGAGACGCTCCTCGGTTAAGCCATACGACTCTCAAAATACTCAGGATATGTCTGCCCCATCTCTTGCGCGTAGAGAGCGGTTCGTTTGATATCCAGCCGCTTAGCAACTTCAAACTTATCAGCCTCCTTGCCAAAGAGTAACTTCACCATGTTTCTCTCTCCGTTGATCAACACGATGAAATTCTTTTCACCAACTTGTTCGATGGTAAAGGCAGGATCTTCTTTCTTGCTCAAGGCGATCAATTGTTCTTTTGCTTCATGATCATCCCTACAATCAATCTCATATCGACTGCCGACCATATACTTGGCAAGCGTCTCTTTCTTCTCAAGATCAAGGAGAAGAATGTCCAAAATCTCGTATCCTTCAGGAATGGAAGTTTGGAGCTGATCTTTGACTGTAGCAACATCGGTGAACGTCTCTACGATAAATTCACAGAGTAGCACCTCTTGGTCACCCTTTATTCCAATGGATAGCGGATTGACGAACTCCAATTTAGGTTTAGGGTTGTATCCTTGAGTAAAGCCAATCTCCAATCCACTGCGTTGGAAAGCCATCTCAAAATTACGCATTGTGGAGATGTGGCTTACATACAACGGTGCTCCATCACGCTTGTACGTAATGATTGCTTGTTTTACTGCAGAAGGTTGAGATGCAGTCTCAGAATCTTCTTTCTTGCTTATATGCTCGATCACCGGTGCCTCGATAACCTGAGTCTCTTTGGCACACACCCCACAGAGGTGATTACAATCGGCAGTACATGCTGGGGTGAGAATTCTCTCTTTTGCTGCCAGCAGTTCATTCTTTAAGAATCCTGATCCAACTTTCATTGAGATGGACTGCCAACCGAGTTTCTCATCCAAGGAGTACTCGGTAAAGATTGAAGGGTTGGGATCGTAATCAGCTTCGGCGATAGCATCCTGCCACTTTTGACGGTCGAGGTGTTCATCCCATGCATCAAGGCGACAGCCCTTATGATAGGCTGCCTCAATGATCTGGCCAAAACGTTCATCGCCACGGCTGACCAAGCCCTCTAGATAGCTGATGAATGGTTCGTGATAACTGACCTTCGCCCCTTTGATCCGACCTTGTATATCCCTTTTCAGTGAGGAGAGTTGCATAAATGCATCTTCGGGATGCTTTTGGGCAGCCCACTGGAAGGGAGTGTGGGCCTTGGGGATAAAGGTTCCGATGTTGATATTCATCTTTAGGCGCGTTGCATCCCAGATGGCACCCAAATAATCTACGATCGCTTGGTTCTCTTGTTCTGCATCAACGAACGGCAGTCCGACCATGAAATAAAACTTTGCCAGTCGCCAACCACGGGCTTTTGCCTCTTGAGCGATTGCAATTACCTGCTCCAACGGCACAGGTTTATTCATCGAATGTTGCCAATCTGCCAGTGGTGTCTCGATGGCAAAGGTTAGGCCGCTCTTACGCACCTCACTGAGTTGGTCAAGGATATCCAATGCGAAAGAGGTGACCTTCAGGCTGGGCAGAGAGAAGGAGATGTTTCTGCCCCGGTACTCATCATTGAGTGCTTCGATCATTGTCTTGATCTGTGGATGGTCACCACTGGAGAGTGAGGAAAGGGTAATCTCACGGTAGCCGAGCTCATCTACATATTGGGCCACTTCCTTCTTGATGAGTTCAAGCTCTTTTTGCCGATATGGCTTATAGAATTGTCCAGCATGGCAAAAACGACAGCCATTCGGACAGCCTCGCATAATCTCCACTACCCCATTATCCTGGGCTACCTTGAAGTTTGGCACCACAAAGTGCTCAAATCCTACCGTTGGGTGATGACCAAAGGCTTCGTCAATGTAGCGAATAGTTCGCTCTTTTTTTGGGTACCAGAGATAGTCAAAGCTTTTCAGCAGTTCAATTTTCTCTTTCCTGCTCAAGCCTTTACGCTTTGCTTCCACCAGATGGCGTGCAACATCCTCCAGTCCTCCTTCTGCCTCGCCGATATAGACAAAGTCAAAGAAAGCGCCAAACGGCAATGGATTGGTGATTGCAGGTCCTCCGGCAATGACGATGGGATGCTCATCATCTCGCTCATCAGCATGTAAAGGGATATTGCCCAAATCGAGGACTTGCAGAATGTTGGTAGCTGCCAATTCAAATCCAATGGAGAATCCCAATAGATCCAAGGTGTGTAAGGGACGTTTAAGTTCCAACGTATAGAGATCGACCTTCCGCTCTCGTAAAAGAGCTTCAAAGTCATGGGCTACGCTAAAGACACGATCGCAGTGGACTTCATCCATCCGGTTGAGCCGGTCATAGAGGATCCTCACTGCATTGTTGCTCATCCCTATCTCATAGAGGTCAGGAAAACAAATTGCACTATAGAGTTCAACCTTCGAAAGATTCTTCTCTCCAATTCGAAATTCACCGCCGGTATACCGGCCAGGGTTTTGTATAGTCAACAGATCATGCTCAATCGATTGATACATATATAAGTCCTTTATTGCACCCTTTGGGCAAGACTGCGATATTTATTTGCCAACACACGCATGTCGGCTTGGCTATAGAGACGCCACAGCGTCTCATACAGTAGTTGGCGAGTAGCCTCTTCGAGGTTTTGTTCCTCTAGCAATTGAGTGATTGCAGCAAGGGAAGCGGCTCGCTCTGGTTCATTCTCCAGAAGGCTTGCCCCGGCCATCACCAACACAACGTCCTCATCACTCAATTTGTTCAACACAGGGAGCAAAAGTGAGAACTCTGCTTGAGTGCGCAAAAGAATCTCAGCATATGTGTACGGCGCTATCGTCTCCGAGAGATACCGTGCAAAAACATCATTGGCCTCCGCTTCACTACCTTTGGCTAATAAGGCCTGATAATAGGAGGTGGCAAGTGCATCGTCAAGCTCACCCAGCTCATCCAATACCCTCCCCTGCTCCGCCGCTTCACGGAAAAATGGAATTTGCAAGGCAAGGCGCCGAGCCTCAAGATCAATTTGCCGTTCATACGCCAAGGCGAAGTAAAGCTCCAAGGCCTGGGAAGCCTCTTCGGCATAGCCGCTTTCATGGTATGAGCGAGCCATCCATAAGAGATCTATCAGCGAATGGTCCTGTGCAAATCTTTTGGATGATTCACTGAGGATTTGGCCATAGGCTCCCTTGGAGGCAAGATCTGAGTAATCGATAGTCTGTTTGGTACAGCTGACTCCCAATACAAGAAGAGAGAACAGAAGAGCGCAGGCAATACCCGTTTTTCTCATCCTCTGTTCTCTCACTCCATTAATAAACAAGGCAGGCAATAAGCCGGGTTCTGTCGTGGATGATCATCTATCTAGCCACCCTGTTACCAGAATGGTCAAGCAACCTACCCGCAGGCATTGGACGGACCATCCTGCCTGCTGCTTGGTCTTGCTCCTGACGAGGCTTGCCCTGCCAAGGTTGTTACCAACCCCGCGGTGGGCTCTTACCCCACCATTTCACCCTTACCTTAAAAAAGGCGGTATATTTTCTGTGGCGCTCTCTGTAGCGTTACCGCTCCCGGGTGTTACCCGGCGTCATGTCCTGTGGAGCCCGGACTTTCCTCGTGCATCATGCGATGCCCGCGATCATCTCGCCTACCTTGTAAAAAACCTATAAGAGATCGTCAAACTCATCAGAGTCGACGAAGTCAGCCAATCCACCCTCTTCGATCTCAACATCCTTCATCGGCTTGCGGTACTGCTCATCTGCACCTTCAACATCCTCGTAGTAGAGGATACGGCTACAGTACGGGCAGAATTCAATCTGCTGTGCCGAGTGTACTTCATTGACAAACTGCACAGGCAACATCACGTGACAGCCCTGACACACCATGCCATGGACCGGCACGATTCCCTTGCCCTTCTTATTTCGGACGATGTTCCCAAACTTGTTGTACAGGTCAAGGGAGATATCATCACCGATATAGGAGTTGCACTTCTCTTCAAGGGCGGTGAGTTCAGCTTGCTTCTGGGCCAAAAGAGCCTCAATCTTGCTTGCCTCGTCATCGACTTCTGCCTTTTGAAGCGTCATCAATTCTTCTTTCTCGGTCAAGCGCTCACCGAACTCGGTGACCTGCTTATCCTTAACGTGCAGCTGCTTGAGAAGCGATTGCTCCTTGGCGGCTGCATCCTTGATTTCTTTCTCAAGGGCCTCAAACTCACGCTGGGTTGAGATCAGCTCCATTTGCTTCTCGCTGTTCTCTCGGGCCCTCACCGCATCATCATATTGGATGCGTAGGCTCTTGAGCTCCAGCTTCGCCGCTTCGCTTCGCTCATGCTCCTCGATATACTCCAGATTAATCCGGTTGAGCAGCTCCTGCTTCACTTTCAGGTCCCGAGGCAACTTGACGATCTCGTCCTCAAGGGTAAATCGGGCACTGAGGTCCTCTTGCAGTTGATTGAGCTTTGCAAATACCTGCGATTCTTCCATTATCTTCTCCCCTATATCACTCAAATGAAATCTTTCAGCTTTCTGCTTCGTTTCGGATGGCGTAGTCGACGCAAGGCTTTTGCCTCAATTTGTCGGATACGCTCACGTGTCACCTCAAAATACAACCCAACTTCCTCGAGTGTCAATGAATATCCATCCTCTAGACCGAAACGCATCTTCAAAACCTCTTGTTCGCGGCTTGGCAGGGTGCTCAAAACATCCTTCAGCTGCTCTTGCAAGAGTGCATATGCGGTCTGTGTGGCTGGGTTCTCCACTTCCTTATCCTCGATGAAATCGCTGAGTAGGCTATCCTCCTCCTCACCGACGGGTGTCTCCAAACTGATTGGCTCACGGGCAACGTTCTTCACTGCCTTGACCTTTGCCTCAGTCCAACCGAGCTTCTCGGCGACCTCGTCATCGGTAGGCTCACGACCCAGGGATTGCATCAGCATCCGACTCTCACGCACTACCTTGTTGATCTGCTCGATCATATGCACCGGGACGCGGATTGTACGGGCCTGGTCACTGATCGATCGGGTAATTGCCTGCCGAATCCACCAGGTGGCGTATGTTGAGAACTTAAAGCCCTTGCGGTACTCAAACTTCTCAACAGCCTTGATCAAGCCGATGTTCCCTTCTTGGACCAAGTCAAAGAAGTGGAGGCCACGGTTGGTATATTTCTTGGCGATCGAGACGACCAGGCGCAGGTTCGCTCGAATAAGGCGATCCTTTGCGTCCTTCATCATCTTCTGACCGTACTTAATGCGGGTACACAGCTCAAGGATATTCTCACAGGTATCTTCGAACTGGTACTCGATCAGTTTCAGCTCCTTCTCAGTAAGCTGAAGATCCTTGATCAAGTCCTTGATCGTGTCACTGGAGAGATGGAGCTCCTCCTCGATCTTTGCACTGCGGCTCTGGGTAGCAAGATCTCGACCAAGCTGGCGTAGTTCCTTGGCATTGGTGATGTGCAGCTTGTTCTCAAGCTGTTGTTTGCGCTCCTTGTAGGAGCGGATCTTGTTCTCAGTGTCGATAAAGTCGTGGGTGAAGCTGGTAATCTCTTCGGGTTGCAGTTCAATCTTGGAGAGTTTCTTCAACAGGGTTGAGCGGGTCTTGGCAAGCGACTCATCGTGTAGCACATCCACACCACTGCTGATCATCTGCTCCTTCTTGCTGATATAGGTGCGCAGTTGACCCTGCACATCCTTCAGAGGAGCCTTGTAGTTCTGGGTGAAGCGCTTTTGATTGGCCACCAACTCCTTGAAGTCCTTGGCATTGTACTCCTCTTCCTGCTCCTCAATCTTTGCATTCAGCGTCTTGATGATCTCGTGGAAGCGGGTGATCATAATCCCACTCTCCTGGATAACCTCCTGGATAATGAGCGCGCCATCCTCCATCTTCTTGGAGAGTTCGACCTCCTGCTCGGCGGTCAACAGATTCTCTCGCCCAATCTCACGGAGGTAGAGTCGAATCGGGTCATCCCCACTGGACTCACCACGGTCGGTGCCAAGAATCGTAGGTTGGCGCGGATGGTCTGATTCACCATCTGCATCATCAAGCTTTGAGATATCTACGAAGCGATTGCCTCCGGCGGCGTCATCATCGGTGCCCATGCCACTCCAGGCATGTTTCATCGATGCGCGCTCCTCCTCAAGAGCTTCATCATCCTCGTCGTCATCATCGTCATCGTCATCATCATCGCTTCGACGCTTCTTGGACTTACCTTCTTCGTCGTCATCGTCATCGTGTTCATCTTCGACCGGGTGATCATCAAAGTCCTCAATGACACTATCGACATCAAGGTCATCTTCATCTACCAAGTCATCTTCGTCTTCCATCAGAGGATCGTCATCCGGATCCTCTTCGGCCAAAGCATCCTCACCTTCGGGATCAGAGCCCGCAATGGAGGAGCACATAGCAACACCACCGTTCTCCAAAACGGTGATATCCTGCTCACAGAGCAGGTTTACGATATCATCGACCTGTGCTTCATTCTCTGCCAACTCCGGGCCAAGGGAGTTGCGAATATCCTCTTTTGTTACATGACCATTCTTTACGGCAATCAAACTCAACTCTTTGATGATTGCATTGCTTTTGGTATCGTCAAGCATCTGTTTTATTTACCTACCCCATCTTCCTTAATGCTCAAGGTGATATTTGAGCTCAGCGATTGCTGCATCGAGCTCGCTCTTCTCCCTCAGCAATTCCTCTATCTCATCGAACTCAGTGCCATCGTGTAGGCTGATCTCCAGCAATCGTCGGATTGTGGACCTACGACGCTCGTATTGCCTCATTTGAATTCTCCCCACTGCCTCATTCAAGATTTTTTGCGGCTCTAATTTGAACTCTTCCATTGAAAAGGAAGCGGCCACATCGCTGTAGAGCTGTGGGTCCTCAATCATTTGAAGGATACTTTCGTCTTGTTTGGCACCGCCCTGTCTTGCAGCCTCCTCCAACACTTCATACAACGCCTCAGCTTCCTCATCCTCCAAATACTCAACGGCAAGCTTCTGGCGCATTCGCAAGAACAGCTCTCTGTTGTTGACAAGGGTCAACATTGCGTACAAGTCCACACTGATGGCAGCTGGGTTGAGGGCAACCGTCTCTGCCTGTGGTTTTCTTTCAACATCAGTCTTTGGGGGACTGCTCCTCTGTTGTGAATAATCGTCAAGGATCGACGATTCGTCAACATCCAACACCGAGGCAAGCTCCTTGATCAAGCCTTGGCGTTCAATTGACGACTTCGTAGCATCCAAAAATGGCCGTACCACCCCAAAAATGGCCGATTTTCCTTTGGACGTCAGTATATCATACTGATTTAATGCATTCTGTACAAGGTAATGGAACCCATCGATGCCCCCCGACCCCAGGGCCTGTTGCAATGCCCCTTCCCCTTCACTTTGCAAGAGATCGGAGGGGTCGTTTGCCACCCCCAAGTTCAACACCGTAGTGGCGATACCCTCCCCTTGGGCAACGACTACTGTCTTCTGCACAGCCTGCTGGCCGGCACGATCGCTATCGAAGAGAATCTGCATCGAATCATTGTAGCGTCGGATCAGTTTGGCTTGTTCGACGGTGAAGGAGGTTCCCAAAGGAGCCATGGCTCCGGTAAAGCCGGCCTGGTGAAGGGCAAGCACGTCAAAGTTTCCCTCACACAGGATGATGTTTCCTCCCCCCTTGATCGTCTCAAGCGACTCACGGATCCCATAGAGATTGTGCTTCTTAGAGTAAATATTTGTCTCAGGGGTGTTTATGTACTTGGCCTTGCTGGTACTGCTCAGATCCCTACCACCGAAGGCAATGCACTGGCCCTGCCAGTTGTGGATTGGAAACATTAATCGATCGACAAAGAGCGGGTACCGTGGGTTTTTTCTACTGAAGAGCCCACTGTCGGCCAAGAGCTCGTCACTGTAGTGACGCTTACGCAAAAATCCGTATAGCCAGGAGGGATCGCGCGGAGCATAACCGAGCTTGAAGGTCTTCCACATCGCAGGCGATACATTGCGCTGGGTCAGGTAGCGCCTGGCCCCTTCTCCTTGGGCGGTCTTGGTCAACAAGTAATGAAAGGAGTTTGAGATTTTCTCATACAGGTCGAGCAGCGTTTCCCGTAAATCACGTTGGCGGCGGTCTTGTTCGCTCTCTTCGGCAATCTCCACATGGGCACGACGTGCCAAGAGCCGGACACTCTCAGTGAATGAGAGTTTCTCCATCTCCATGACGAAGTCAAACATCGACCCGCCTTTCTTACAGCTGAAGCAGTAGTAGAAGCCCTGCTCTTCGACGACTGAGAAGGAGGGGGTTTTTTCCTCATGGAATGGGCACAGACCCCACAGCCGTCCGCCACGGGCAGAAAGATTGACGTAATCGGAGACCACCTCACTGAGGGAGAGGCGTGCTTTGATTTGTTCCAGTACCGCGTCGGAAATTCTGGCCATTATGCTCCTTTGGTCAACATCAGTGGCTGTCTGCCCCGTTGCAACGATAACAGTTCGTCAATCTCCTCTTGTGTATAGTGTCTTCCCTTACCGATTCCAGGGCACGACACCCCTTCCTCCTTCCAGGATTTCTCGCTATCCATGATAGCCGGCCAGAACGGATAGGTTCGGCACTGGATCGGCCTCGCTTCGTAGACCGAACAGCGTTTGTTCTCGAGAAAGATACAATCATAATTCTCCTTCTCCAACAAACTGACTAACAAAAATTGGCCCATATCTACTGTATGACAGTATTTATCGATGAAGGCCTGTTCATTCAGGCCTGTCTTTTCACAAAGACGATGTAGGTCATCTTGTGAGAGAAACACATAGCCAGGCTCTACGCCACAGCAGTATGTACACCCTTCAACACAGGTGAATTTGAGCCCATGCTCATAAAAACAATCCATGGAAACCTCGCACATCAGACAAAGAAGGCCTTCCTCAGAGAAGAAGGCCTCCAATTGGAGAGAGAAGGATTCGAACCTTCGAAGGTATAACCAGCAGATTTACAGTCTGCCCCCTTTGGCCAACTCGGGAACCTCTCCATTCCTTAAGACAATCGTACCTTACAAAACATTGGGATTCTTGTCAACACATCTTGGAAATTCATCTGCCTTGACAGAGCATCGTCTGTTTGAGTATAGTGCAACAGGTCAAGCCGACTTAGCTCAGCTGGCAGAGCACTAGACTTGTAATCTTGAGGTCGTCAGTTCGATTCTGACAGTCGGCTCACTTTCAAAGCACTCAACTGGGAGTGCTTTTTATTTTTATTCTCGCCCCACAGGCCTGCAGTTGCTCACAAAAACCGGCATATGAGACGGCGATGCACTCTCCACCTTCAACGATGAGGGTATCCTGGGCTGCAAGGCCTGCTACCACCAGGGCCATGGCGATCCGGTGATCGCCTGCCGAGTGTACTCGTCCGCCCCGAATCGGTGTCTTGCCCCGCACCACCAGCTCATCATCGCCAACAATCAAGTCACAACCAAGGCTGGTAAGCTTTTGGTGCATCTCCTCTATTCGATCGGTCTCTTTCTGGCGAATATGTTCGATGTTGACAAATTGGGTAGTGCCCTCAGCCTGGGTGGCCAGCACTGCCAAGGCCGGCAGCATATCCGGTGTATTACCCAAATCGATGGTCAAGTCGCTTTTCAGCTGCGACCCTTCGGCGATGTACACCCCCTCCTCTTGAAAGGTGATTGAACATCCAAATTTCCTGAGGTATTCGATGATACGTTTATCCCCTTGGCTGTCGGTCATGTCCAGACCTTGCAATAGCAAGCCCGAACCGGTGATAGCTGCTCCAACCAACGGAAAAGCTGCACTGGACCAGTCGCCAGGGACACGGCTTGTGCTCGCCGTATACTGCTGCCCTCCTTCCACGACAAAGTGAGTGTAGTCGGCGTTACGCTGCACACTCACCCCATACCGCTCCATCCAGTCAATGGTCATTTGCACATACGGTGTCTCCAAGGCATTGGTGACCGAGATCTCTGTTCGACCTTCGGCGAGCGGTGCACTGAGCAGTAACGAGGAGACAAATTGGCTGTTCCTCCCTTCAATGGTCACCCTGCCGCCTTTGAGGGTGCCTTGGATGATCACCGGTGGAGTTTTTCGACTTGGATGGGTAAAGAAGGCCGTTGCCCCAAGTTCATTGAGTGCCCTAATCAAGGGGGCGATGGGCCGGGAGCGGATCTGCTCATCCCCGGTGATGATGGTGTGCCCTTGGGCAAGGGCTGCCACCGAACAGTACAGCGTAGTCGTGGTCCCTGAATTATCAGTGTCGATTATCGTAGTTGGGGCAAGAAGTGGTTTATCAGGACCTGCAATGGTCCACACACCATCTTCGATGCTAACTGTCGCCCCAAAGGCTCTTGCAGCATTGAGGGCAGAGATTGCATCCCCACACTCCAGAGGATCGATCAAACGGCTTTGTCCACTCGCAAGAAGCGACAGCAATACACCACGAATGGTATGGCTCTTCGATCCGGGCGGTCGCATCGATCCATCAAGGGCTGAAGGCTGAACGTGAATCTCCATCATACTCTCCGGCTCGAGTATGCATGAGAGTGCAAAAAAATTCAACGTTTATTCAGATTTGGGGAAAAGGTCTGGTCTCAGGCGTTCTGCACCGTCGAGGAAGACCGGCTGCATTGCCTCCATGGGACGATTGGTGATGATCAACATACGGATGACTCGCTCCATCATCCCCGCAATCTCCAGCTCGGGCATACAAAATAGGGGTGTGGTTGCGCAGTATCCTCCGCGCCGCAGTCCTGTGGCTGGATTGAGGCTTTTCAAGTCACTGGTCTGGGTGATCAACAGGCACGCAACATCATCTTCGGAGAGGCCATTGGTCTGAAGCAGTGTTGCCCACAGCTTTTGGGCGGCTGCACCGATCAGATCCCCCTCATCTTTGGCTACACAAATTGCCCCTCGAACCGCAGAGATGTTCTTGCCTAAGAGATCGATCATCCTATTGTCACTCCCCCGGACAGAATATTCTCAACGATAGTGGCAACAAGACCCAAGGTGTACACCGCTGCCATCCGTATGATAGTCAGCACTATCTCTGAGACCGGCAAAATACCGGCTCCCGCATACACGATCAAGGAGAAAATCAGCACCCAGAACCCAAAGAGGAGGTTCGTCCACCCAACCAGTGTCAGGTAAAAGAGCAAGAGGTCGATAAAGGCTGCTTCAACGGCAAAATATCCGCTGAGTATATACACTATGAAAAAGAACACATAGAGCAACAGCGTGTAAGTATGAACTCTTGAAGAGAATGCCAACAGGCGTCGTGAACGCAACATAGGACAATCCTACCATTCTCCTTCGCCCGGGGCAACCGAAAAAGAAACCAAGACCCCAGGTCCATCCTCAACCTGAACGCTCAGAGATGCTGCTGTACAGCGATTTGAGAGGGAAAACCCATCCCATTTGACCACTCTCCGTTGTAGCGGCCAGGCTAACTGCGGGGCAGTAACGGTTGTTGACTGACTGAGGATAGCGGGCAAAAAACTTACCACCTGCCCTACTTGCAGCCCCTCAAATTCCTTATGATCTGTGACCAAATACAATGTCTCGGAGCGCGTGTACCAACATGTAGGGGCTCCATGGCGATCAAAGCACCCAAAGGTGTGGAGCAGATGATCAAGACGCCCTCCCCCTCCGCCGATGAGTACATATTGAGAGAATCCGCGCTCAGCTGCTGCCAAGAGGGCAAGTTCGGTGTCGCTGTACTCTTGATCTTCGACACTTTGCCATATCTCCATAGTATTATCATGGGGAGAATTAGCCGTTGAATCAAAGTCACCGACCCACAAGTCACAGGCGATATCAAGGCGGTTTGCAAGATCCAAGCCACTATCTGCGCAGATGACAAAGTCACCTGGACGTTTCAACGATTTGGGTAATTTCAGGGGTCCTTCCCCACCGGTAATGATGATCGCTTGCCTGTTCATTTCTCTTTGCATTGCACCTCACTGCGATTTATGTCTAGTATAGTACCAAACATTATTCAGAGAGAAGGTATGTGATGACTCAAACCGGCCGACAGTTGGCAAAGTACGCGCTCAAAAGCTGTGATATTCTCGTTCCAAAGAGTGAGATAAATTTGAAAAAATGGGCTGTGGTCGCCTGTGACCAATATACCTCTGAACCTGAATATTGGAACCGCGTCGCCCAAGCAGTCGGTGAAGCTCCCTCAGCTCTGCACATCATCTACCCTGAGGTCTATTTGGAGGAAGAGGATCCCCAAAAGCGCATCACTACCATCAACGAAACAATGGACCAGTATCTGAAAGAGGATATCTTTGACCACTACCAGGACTCCTTCTTCTTGATTAAACGGACCACCGACCACGCTCCCAACGGCCGTTGGGGTTTGTTGGCTGGCCTCGACTTAGAAGCCTATAACTATAACAATGGCTCAAAAAGTCTTATTAGGGCGACCGAAGAGACGATCATCGATCGCATTCCCCCACGCAAGAAAATCCGTAAGAACGCCTCCTTGGAGATTCCCCATATCCTGGTCCTCATCGACGATCCTTTGAAAAAACTTATTGAGCCTCTCGCCGCTACTGTCGACTCTCTGCACCAAGTATATGATACCGACCTTATGGAAGGCGGTGGGCACGTAGCCGCCTGGCTGGTCAACAGCCAAGAACATCGCCAGCAGATTGCCGATGCCATTGGTACTCTGCATCAACGCCTCGACCCTTCCAATCCTCTGCTCTATGCCATGGGAGACGGCAATCATAGCCTGGCCACAGCCAAGAGTTGCTGGGAAGATCTTAAAGCAACTCTCACCGAAGAAGAACGTGATGACCACCCTGCCCGCTTTGCCCTGGTGGAGATTGAGAACATCCATGACCCAGCTTTGGAGTTTGAACCGATCCATCGGGTCCTCTTTGGCCTGGACCGCTCGGCTTTTGAAGCCGCACTGCTGCAGGTTTGTTCATCTTTTGACCGGATTGAGGTGCCCTCATTAGCCTCTTTAGAGAGGACAATCAACGAAGAGGGAGCAGGACAGCGGTTTGGGTATGTGGATAATCAGTCTTTTACTTGCTACACACTCCAAGACCCCGATGCATCGATTGCCGCCGGCTCCCTGCAACATTTGATCGACTCTCTTTTGGAGGGAGACGCTTGTACGGTGGACTATATCCACGGAAATGATGTGGTACAGCGGCTGGGCAGCGAAGTGGGTAACATTGGCCTGCTGCTCCCAGAGGTCTCCAAGCACACCTTCTTTGAGACAATCATCAAAGACAACTCGCTGCCACGAAAAACATTCTCGATGGGTCATGCCCATGAGAAGCGTTTTTATCTGGAAGCGCGAAAGATTACCCCTTAACGACGCCTACGTCGAAGAATCAACAGAGCTGCCAATGCAGTGATGAATGCTCCTACAAAAGATATGAGGAGAATCTTGAGTTGTGGGATGCCTTCGAAGGCGGGGCGACGGACATCCAGGCGAGTGGTGCTGTCAAAACGTTCCTCTGGAGGTAGGTCATCGAAGTAGAAAACTTGCTCTCCTTCGACCTGGTATCCGTACTTGAACGCTGCGTCCTTTATAGCGTCGGCAGAGCCCATTTGTTGGCGTTGTTGCTCAAGCGCATCGACTTCCAGGGCAAGCACCTCGCTTTGGTAGCGAAGGCGCTCCACCTCCTCCTTGAGGGCCTTATTATGGAGATACCCGCCTTTTCCGGCCCATGCGAGCAGAATAAGGTACATAAACGCTGCTGTCAGCGCAAAAACCAGCAGAATTTTCCTTGTCACACTCATCTTCAACCTTTATAATGAAAATGATACTATAACTATAGTAATCGTGTAAAGTTTGGCTGGAGGTTCTGATGTCTGCAAACAAGCACTATGGTCGACAGATCGTCTTAAGTCTTTTTTTGACGGTAATTGGTATTCTTGGGCTACTCTACCTGGCATCACGCTTCCTGCTTCCTCACATCGATGTCAACCAACAACAAGTCTACGACGTACTGGTCAAGCTCTTTCCCTTATTGCTTGGCCTGATCATGATCGAGATTGGGGTTTTGGTTGCCCGACGTCGTGATGAGGAGATTGAGGAAGAAGCCGACAGGCTTCCCCCCAACGCCTATGACCGACCCTTCCACACCCTCCCTGGGGATGACCCGGTCCATCTGCATACTGAGGACCTAACTTACGCCCAACCGATGGCAAAAGCCAGCTATGTTGCGCAGCAAGCCCCGGAGCCTGTGGCGCAACCTGTGGCACCACCGGTGGTACAACCGGTGGTTGAACCTGTCCAGGAGCGAGTCATTGAGCCTGTTGCAGAAGTTGTCCCTGAGCCAGTTGTTCAGGCTGCCATCGATCCTGTTGTCGATGAAGTGGCGACACCCGCTGAGATAGAACCGGTTGCTCCGATGACGATCGAGCCGGCCATGGAAGAGCCGGTAGCCGTTGCACCTGTTACTCCTTCAGTAGCTACTCCTATAGCGGCTGTTCAGGCGCCAGTGGAAGAAGAAGAGCTTCTGGAGCTGATCAATACCGGTGACTTTGCCACAATCCTTGCAGTCGAGCTGGAGAATGCGCTACAGATGGAGTATGACCTCACCCTAGTGATCATCAATGTGGATGAGGGGCCTGCCCACCTGATTGCCAATAAGCTGGTGATGCTCAGTGCAGACCTTGCTTACAGTTTTACCCGTGACGATGATTCGATTGCCATGGTCCTGCCCTTCTATAACAATGACGAGGCAAAGACCTTCACCCTCTCCATGGTGGAGAGTTGCCAGAAGGAGTTTGCCCCCGCTATGTTGAAGGTTGGGTTTGCTTCACGAGCCGGAAGGATCGTCGATGCAGATCAACTGATCCATGAGGCCGAGGCGGCAAGCCGCAGAGCCAATTAATCCTTTAAAGGAATATCGAACGCCATTCGGTCCCGCCCCAAGACGGTGGGGCCGAATACTTTTTGGGCGTCCTTGAGAAGATAACGCAACTCCCAGTCGCTGTAGCGCGGGCTGTAGTGCGTCAGTGCCAGCTGAGCAACGTTTGCATCCTTTGCTACCTGGGCTGCCTGCGTCGCTGTCATATGGCGCTTTTGCAGCGCGGTCTCTTCCATATCACCGGTGAACATTCCCTCACAAAGAAAGAGGTCACTGTCTCTGACATGGTCGGCGATAGTTGGAAGGTATGCTGTATCGGTGACGTAGCTGAATCTTCTTCCGGGCCTCTGATGACCCATGACCTGCTCACTTTGGATAACCGTACCATCTTCAAGCTGAACTGCTTCACCACGTTGCAGCCTTCCCCACATCGGTCCTTTGGGCACACCCAAGGCTTCAGCGGTCTCTACATTGAAGACGCCCGGGCGAGGGAGTTCTTCCATCACATACCCGAGGCAAGGTTTGGTGTGAAGAAGGTTAAAGGCCCTGACTTGATATTCGTCAGTTTTGACGATTACCCCCTCTTCGGCCACACGAACGATGATCTCATAGTTGATATACATATCCAGGATGCGGCGATTTGCATCCACATACTCTTTGAGCCGGGGCGGTCCCCAGATGTACAGAGGGTCATCACGGTCAACTTGGCTGGAGAGCATCAACATGCCCGGAAGGCCCGTGACGTGGTCTGCGTGCATATGGCTGATGAAGATCGAATCGATCTTCTTCCACTTCAGGTTCAGTCGTTTCAGCGATACCTGGGTTCCCTCCCCACAGTCAAAGAGGAAGAGATCCCCATCGCGCCTTACCATGGCACTGGTCAGATGGCGATTGGGGAGCGGCATCATTCCGCTGGTACCCAGGATAAAGACTTCAAAATTCATGGTCCAAGTATACCCAAAAGCGCATCTTAGTCAAAGCGCACGCACGACAGCGGCTCGATGGAACTCACCCTCCGCAGACTCAAATGCACACTGATGGCGCTTGCTGCCAACAAAACACTGACAATGATCAAGATATCAAAGGTGGGAATACGAATGGGGAAGTCCAAAAGATAGAACGAGAGTGCCACAAAGGAGCGGCTGGCAACCTTTGCCAGAATCGGTGGCAAGGAGCGGGCAAAGAGGATCCCCAGGGCGGTGCCAAGTCCAAGGCTGATAACGGTGATGCTCATTACCGTCAAAAAGAAGGAGCGGGTGATCACAAGAGGACGAATTCCCATCAAGCGCAGGGTTGCAATACGGGCCTTGTCATCTTCCACCATCTGAGAGCTCAGCTCACTGATGAAGTATCCGCAGAGTATGGCCACGGCGATCATTACCCCCAGCACTGCCTCGCGACTTGTGGCAAGGTTTGCACTGAGGGCAGGGTTTTGCTCCTCCCAAGAGGAGAGCACATACCCTTGGCTTGTCAAATCTGCCCGCAACGATCGCATCTGCTTGGCTGTGGTGATGATCTCATGGTGTTGGCCAATGGAAGAGCCAAAAAGTCTCTCTAGAAAAGAGATGTCACAGAAGACCAAGGTCTCATCAAGTTCTCGGTATCCTGAGTCATAGATTGTATCCACAAAGCATAGCTGGGGGCGAATCGCATCATCGGAGACGAGCATCAAGGCAAGGCGTTGGCCCACCTCGATCCCCAGCTCCTGGGCAAGGGTTTTGCTGACTTGGATGGTGGGCAAGGTTGTGGGGATATCGGCGGTGGCGGTGAAGGTTACCTGCTCTTTGCGCACTCCGGTAAAGTAACTCTTCTCTACCCCCTTGATCCTGACCATTTTATTATCCTGAGGGCTGTAGAGCAGGCCATTGACCTCCCCTACCCGCTGGATGTCGACAATCCGTGGATCGGTGGGCAACGGGTTATCCAGGCCCAGGTATAGCTGTAGGTGTCCATCGCCAAGATAGGCCCACTTGTCAGCAATTCCTTGGCTCATCGAGACGACAAAGATCTGGGCAAGGATTAGGATCGCCACGACCAATGCGATGAGGGTAAGATTGAAGAATACCCGCCGTTTGGTCGCACGATTGGCCCCAAAACCGAGTTTACGTGTGGTGATGAACCGAATCAGGTCACTCACTCCACGACCTCCAAAGTCCGTTCACTGAGTCGCATTACGTGGTCACATCGTTGTGCAAAGAGGGGATTGTGGGTTACCAGCAACATGGAGACCCCCTCCTCCCGTACCATGGAGAAGAGCATCTCCTCAATGATGGCAGCATTCTCTTCATCCAAAGACCCGGTGGGTTCATCGGCGTAAATGACTGCCGGCCCGTTTACCAGCGCCCGTGCGATGGCCACTCGTTGCTTCTCTCCTCCGGAGAGCTGGTCGCTGCGATGGGTCAATCGGTCACCTAACCCGACGCGCTGCAATAACTGCTTGGCCTTCTTACGTGCTTGGGACCGGCGCAGCCCCCCAATCATGGCTGCGAGCTCCACATTCTCAATAGCGGTAAAGTCCTCCAAGAGCAGGCTTGCCTGGAAGATGAAGCCCATGCGGCGACTACGGATAGCGCTCAGCCGGTCAGCACTCTGGTCGGAGAGCAGCTCTCCTTCCAACCACACTCCCCCTCTATCACTCTTCAACAGCGCTGCTGCGATATGCAGCAGGGTAGATTTCCCACTACCGCTGTTGCCCGTGATGGCCAACGCTGTTGATTTTGCCAGCGAAAAGGTGATATCAGAGAGGATATGGATCGGCTCACCACCACGCAACGTGGCAGGAAAGCTCTTTGAGATTCCATCAAGGCGCAATACATCAGTTGACTTCATCATACACAAACATCTCCATGATATCCGAACCCAAGAGCCGTTTAAGGGCAAAGGTTGCGCTGATCAAACTGAAAGCAAAGATGCCCACCGATAAGCCGACCACCTCCCACACTCGTATCTGTAGGACCAAGGAAGTTCCCAGCCTTCTGTACAACAGTGGAGCATAGTGAGGATAGAGAGCTAGGGCGCCCCAACAGAGCCCCACCCCAAGACCAAGGCCTACCACTGCAATCACTGCAGCTTGGCCGATGAAGGTAGCGAGGACCAAGCGTCGAGTGGCTCCCATGGTCATCAGCATCGCAATCTCACGCTGTTTGGCTGCCACCAGACGGCGTGTCGAGCTATATGCATGGACGAGCACAATGACAACCATCACAGCGAGCATCAGGCCCATCATCTTCTGCTCAAGCTCCATAGCGGACCACAGCGCTTCATTGACCTCTTGGTAACTCTGTATATCACGGTAGCCGGCCTTGGACAGCACTCTTTTTGCTTGCTGTATCGGAAGGTCACTGTAAAGACCGATAGAGAAGGCAGTGTCGGCGGATATGGCGTGGACAGTCTCCAAGGAAGCTAACAGAGTTGCTCGATCAAACTCCCAGCTGTTGGTGTAGAAAATGCCTCCCACCTCGACGTTTTTGGTGGATGGGACGATGGTCGCTTGTTTGCCGCGCCTGAGGAACGTCAACTTGGCCTGCCTGCCCTCTTTGATCCACCCATAGTTGGTGTACGAAGAAGCGATGGTCCCCTCAGTGAAAAGCTCTCCCTTAAAGAGACGTGTATGCTCCAAGAACCGTGGAGGTGCATCGATGCCCCTGAGGCGAAGACTGATGGTCTTGCCCTCCTCGCTTTGGACAATCACCGGAAGATCCGTATAGACAAAAGCTGCACTGACGCCCTCCACTTCAGCAATCTGGCGAGCGATGGTGCGCGCCTCTTCCATGGAGGTAAAAGGACCTGTCCATTGCAGGTCAAAGGATTCAAGATTTCTAATATCGGTGAATTGGCTGCGCTGCAATGCCTGCATAAAGGAGAGGACTCCCACCAAAGCAAAGAGACAGAGGGCCAAGCCAACGGCAATTCGGATTGCCGATCGGCGATGGCGGTTTTGCCTGCTGAAGGCATATCGACCGCTCAGACGTAAGAGGATCTGCATCTCAGTGGTAGATTATCGAGCGCACTTTGTTGGAAGCCGGCGCATAGGAGACATCACTGTAGGGCTTGCCAAAGCTATACAACGTCTCTATGCGTGACCCATCTGCCTCCCAGAGCACTCGTTTGGTCAACATTCCATCGCTACGCTCTTCGCGCATGATCCTCCCATCCTCCTCATACTCGACAGTCACCGTCCGGCCACCTTCATCCTCTGACTCGGTCCACACCAGCGTGTTCTCTTCATTATACCGATATTTGGTCGTCGAGGTAGGCCCTCTTTTCTCAATGAGAAGCCCTCTGGCATCATAATATTCGCTCTGATCGGCCCCTTCGATCAAAAAGGAGCCATCTTCGTGGGGTATGAGGCGTCGTCGCTCTTCGCCCACCCCCTCTCCCAGACGCTCGATCAATTCAATTCCGCCTGCAAGGCTACGGTAGCTTTCACTTATCTCTTGGCCATTGTAGAGGTAGTGGCGCTCATCTCCCTGATGCCAAAAGGTCCGAACCGACTCATCCTCTCCCAGTGAAATCACGGTTGTCAACGCTGAGTGAGGAGGGCGGTAGGTGTAGAGTTCTACCTGCACGGCCTCTCCTTGATCGAAGTGGCTGACCATCTGAAGACGTTGTTGCTCATCGTAATTGTAGCGGGTAATCTGGCCTCCCGCTTCTTTTTGTTGGATTATACCGTCAATGAGGAGAGTGATGGTCGGCATCTCTCCCTCATCCTCCCACCGGCGGATGACAGTCGACCCATTTTGTTGTTGGCGCTCCTCTCTCCACACTAACTCTTCTTCATCATAGAGAGAGAACGTTGATTCCTCACGTTCTAGGCGCCATCGCTCCCCGCCCCACTCTCCAAGGTCTTGGCCAAGGGAATTGGAGCGGCGAACCTCCAGGGCATAGAGTGTGGTGGTGGGCAGAAGCAGCACCACCAACCAAAGGAGAATTACAGGCCTAGTGGCCCAATCCCACCAGCGTATCAAGGAACTCATCCTTGTCGAAGGGATGGATATCCCCATACCCCTCACCGGTGCCGACAAAGGCTACCGGGATTCCCAGTCGATCCCCGATTTGGACCAAGGCTCCGCCCTTGGCAAGCGAGTCATATTTGGAGAGGATCAGACCATCGAGGCCGATGGCCTTATCAAAGAGCTCGGCTTGGCTTATTTGGTTCTGACCGGTCGTCGAATCGAGTACGATCAGCTTCTTATAGTGGGCCGCTTCTACGCCCCGGCCCTTGATGATTTTATCAATCTTTGCCAACTCTTTGAGTAAGTTCTCCTTGTTGTGCATTCGTCCTGCAGTATCGACAAAGAGTACCTGCTCATCACGCGCTTGTGCGCTGGTAATTGCATCATAGACTACCGCCCCAGGGTCACTGCCACTCTCCTGGCGTACGATTCGACATCCAAGGCGGTTGGCATGGATCTCAAGTTGGTCGGCGGCAGCGGCTCGGAAGGTATCGGCTGCTGCCAAGAGGACCTTCAAGCCTTGTTGTTGATACAAGGAGGCAAGCTTGGCAATAGAGGTAGTCTTGCCCACCCCATTGACTCCCAATACCAAAAATACTGTCAGAGCGTTCTTGTCGACTTGCCAGTCCATCACGGAGAGCTTCTCCTCCAACATGGATTTGACCAATGCTTGGTATTCGCTGCTCTCTTTCAGACGGTTCTCCTTGGCCACTCGCTTGACCTCATCGGTGATGCCCAAGGCAAGCTTTGCCCCCAAATCCCCTTCAATGAGAAAATCCTCCAAGTTCTCAAAGAACTCTTCATCCAAGGAGGGGACACCAAAGAGCGCTTTCAGCTTCGCTCCAAAGCCTTTCAACATATATCTACCTCACTTATAGGCCGTAGGCCTGTCCATAACTTGCCATCTCTCCACCCAGTGCTATAGCGCTGACCAATGCCGCTGCACTGGTAGCCACCTGGGCGGCTTGCCACACTTGGCTCTCCAGTCCCAATGTCTTGGAGAGCGCTACCGTCGCCACGTGGGCTCCGAAGAAGAGGATAGTGTTTCTCAGCTGTTTATAGAAGGCCCTTTGCTGCCGTTCCAATAGGGGTGCTGCGATTGAAGGAGAGCCAATCATACTCACCTGGAGTACTTTGTTCGGAGGGCTTTGCAGGTTGATCATCTGATCGGCAAACCCCGGCTTAGTCGCCAGGATGGAGAGAGGATATGCTGGCTCATTGAGTTCGAGTTGGATCGATGAACCTGCATTCACCCCTTGGACAAACCACGCAACCTCCCCGCTGTTGCTGAAAATTGCAAGTGGGGGGTTGGCAAGACTCTCCAGAGCTCCGTCAACCAGGGTAATTTGAGCCGGCAGTAACGATATCTCACGGACACGACCTACGTGTGAAGGGCCTTCCAACGTCAATTGATGGACCCCTGCTACAGTGATTATCGCAGCTTTGTGGTCGACAGACTCACCATCAAGACTCGCCATCAGGGCAGCCGGTCCACCTTCAAGGACCAGTGCAGAGAGTGTGCCCGCTCCAGCCCAACCGAGTAATGCACTGGCAAGGTCTTCTTCGATTTGATGGTAGGAGCGCTCTTCGACCAGGCGATCCATGAGCCCGGTGGCCGTCGTTTCAAAGGTACGGATGATGATGCGCTCAAAGCGGTCAAGGGGCTGCACATCAACCAAAATCAATGCATCGTAGTCTTGGCGCATGCGGTACCACCCAAGAGCCTCCTCTGAAAAGAGAAGCAGGTCTGCCAGTTCCTTGTGGTAGGGCGTCTTGGTGTACTCTATGAGGTGGGGAGTCTCGAACTTTTGCCCATTGTCCACGTTGGGCGGTGGGAGTGTGTGCGATGCCCACTGGCGGGCAACCCCTGTCTCCCACTCCTCGCTCACCATTTTTTCGCTCTTTTTGTTCAGATCGGTCAGACGATTTTGGTCTGCTACGAACGTATGGGCATACTCCTCAGCTTTTTGGTGGACTAAGTCCAACAAGCCATTAGCCTCTTCACTGAGGGCAATGACTTCCACGGTCCAAGGGTTTGCACCGAGCGCAGTGAGGACCAGGGTGCTCAACAGGGCCCAGAGGGCCAGTGACCTGGCCACGCCCCTACTCCTCTCCCTGGGACCATTGCAAGAAGCTTTCGATGAACGGCTCGATCTCTCCATCCATTACAGCCTGGATGTTACCGACCGATTCACCGGTCCGGTGGTCCTTTACCATCGTGTACGGCTGGAAGACGTAGGAGCGGATCTGGCTTCCCCAGGTAATCTCCTTCTTCTCAATCGCGTTCTTCTGCTGTTCGGCTTCTTGTTTTTGACGATAGTACTCATAGAGACGGCTCTTGAGCATCTTGAAAGCGAGTTCCTTGTTCATCAACTGGCTGCGTTCGTTCTGACACTGCACCACAATACCACTCTCAAAGTGGGTGATGCGCACCGCACTGTCGGTCTTGTTGACGTGCTGACCGCCAGCTCCCCCGGCTCGGTAGGTATCAAGGCGATAATCCTCTGGCTTGAGGTCGATTTCGATCGTGTCATCGACAACCGGTGAGGCATAGACGCTGGTAAAGGAGGTATGCCGTCGCTTCTGTGAATCAAAGGGACTGATGCGCACCAAGCGGTGCACCCCTGCCTCTCCTTTGAGGTAGCCATAGGCGTACGGGCCACTGACGCGGATCGTCGCGCTCTTAATGCCACCTTCATCCTCCAGGAGGTCGAGCACTTGGCTCTTGAAGCCAGCACCCTCACAGTAGCGCAGGTACATGCGCAGCAGCATATTCGCCCAGTCACTTGCCTCATTTCCACCGGTTCCAGCGTGGATGGTCAAAAAGCAATCATTCTTGTCAAATTGGCCGTTGAGCAGTGTCTTGAGTTTAAGTTGGTCGTACCGCTTTTTCAGCTCCTCGATCTGCTCATCGATCTGCGCTTGCTCCTCTTCGTTATCTGGCTCATCGGCGTAGATCTCCAACAGATCGGCCATCTCGGAGATACTCTCTGTCAGCTCCTTCCATGGGGCGTAGATATCCTTGAGGCCATTGAGCTCACCAAAGACTTTCTCGGCCTTTTTTCGGTCATCCCAAAAGGTAGGGGCCAGGGTTTTTTCCTCGAGTTTTGCTATCTCTTTTTTGAGGCTATCGGGGTCAAAGACGCCTCCAGACAGTGTAGGCTTCTTCTTTAAGTGTTTCAAACAGTGATTTATTTTGGAAAAACATGATTTACTCCCGTCGCTTATTTGCGCTCCATCCTGAAGCCGAGGGCAATCTTTTGTTGTTGCCCGCTCTCAAGCTCAATGGTCCAGCATGGCATGAAAAGGGTGTGCAGATAGATGGTCTCATCACCCAAGGTTGTCCTCGTCTCAATCGTATAATCTTCTTTCAACAAGGTAAAGCGGGTATCGCTATGAAGACTGAGGGCTGTTGAGTTTGGCTCATCGTGGATCAAGAAGGATTTGACCCCCTCCTCAACTACCTGCTCCTCCTCGATAATTGTGCGCCTCTTACCCTCCAATTTGATGAAGGAGACCGGCAGGCTTTTGGTCATCAAGCTCAAAGGAATCTCGCACCCGTAGGTGAAGCTCATCGGCTTTTCAGAGAGATTGGTCAGCATCACTTCGACGAAGATGGTGTTCTGTCTGACCTTGATATGTTTGGAGATCTCCAGTTCATTGACCCATCCGTTTGAGGAGGCGGTGGTCATCGTTACCTTGAATTCAGTATTCCGTCGATCCAGGACAGTCAGGTTATACGGCTGGCGTCCTAAATCGAGGCATAGCGCGTCATTGCGCTTATCGTACTCCTCAAGGGGAATCCCCTCCTTGAGCAGGATATCGGTGAATAGGCGGCGTTTCTCCCCACTATGCGGTGGATGCAGGGCTTTCTGTGAAATTGCCATCTCATCAAGCAGTGCAAACGCATCGCCATAGTTGTGCAGTGACGGCAGATAGGTCAGCTCATCAAGAGAGCCACCTTTGCTGTCGACAACGCAGCTGAGGTTTTTGCTGATGACCAGATACTCATCGATTTCGTCGCGGTCATAGTCAGCGGTTTGTTGGTAGGTAAAGTCGGCGAGGGCTGAGAGAATGGAGTCAACCTCACTGATGGTTCGCCATAAGAGAGAGCGCACCTGGGGGCGGAGCATGGTTGCACTCGCGCCGTAGATAAAGGGGCTTCCCACACTGGCGCGCTGGATCAACATCTCCAGACGCCTCCTGACATCCTTATCCTTCTTATAGAGGCGGGCGTTCTCCACCATGGTCATATAGCGACCATAGAGGTAGGCCAAGCTCTCATCACAGACAAAGACATCGTTGAGGCTATAGAGATTGCCGCGCTTTGCATCATGGCCATACCAGCCATTGGGCAGATACCCTTTCTTCACAATTTGCTGTTGGGAAAGGGTATCTTCGATGAGGTCACTACCCGTATCGAGCAGGATACCGAAGAGTTGTGCACTCTCCTTCTCATTGATGCCCCCTTGGACCAGCTGGTCGATGTTGATCATCGCCATCAAGAAGTTTGATCCCCTGGAGGCGATGGTGCGCACCAGGCGCAAGAGCGCCGCAAAAGAGAGCTGGCCCTGAGAATAGTCGAGGATGGCGCGACTGATCTCGTCGCTGGTGGGGATAATCGTGACATTTTTGCCCATCTCCTGCATCAGGTAGGGCTCATCGATCGAACCACTGCCCCCACCGTTGGGCTGTTGCACCGAAGTGATGACCGAATCCATCCAGCAGAGGTTCAGCGCATTGATGTAGGCAGGGCTGAAGACCTGCCCATAGGCGAAAAAGTGCTTTGGCCGTTGGCCATAGCGTTTACGCAGATAGGTGGTCATCATCTCAATCTGGTTGGATCGATCCTTGGGGGTGATCAAGTTGAGGATCGGCTGGTGGTAAGCGCCACCGAGTAGCTCAATCTTCTGTGACCTGCACAGATCTGCCAACAGCACCGAAAGGGGCATCTGTGCAGTCTCCAGGTATTCGAGCAGTGGCATCGACAAAGAGAGTTGCAACGTAACGGAAGAGCGATGGTGCAGGAGCGTGAAAAGAGGCTTGAGCACAGAGTCCACCACCCGCTCGAAGACGGGTGATGGGACCCCATGGGCCAATTGGCTATATGCTCCTGTCAGAACTCTCATCGCCTACCGCTTAATGATAATCTTTGTTGGACACGCTTCGGCGGCATCCGCAATTTGATTGTGGGGGACCGCTTGGTCAAAGTATGCCAGAAAGTTTTCTACTTTGCACCCTGATTCGGGATATTTATTCTCACAAATCTTACAGCCGATACACCCGACCGAGCAGAACTTGCGTACCCGTCCACCAGGTAGCTTACTGTTGCAATCGATTGAGTACTCGCTGTCTTCGTAGATCATATGCATGACGCCAGTTGGACAGATTGCTACACACTTCTCACAGCTAATGCACTTTGCCTCATCGATGACGATATACCCTTCGGCATTTTTGGAGATTGCATCGGTGGGGCAGACCTTGATACAGCTGCCCATCCGTAGGCATCCGTCCTTACAGGTATTGTCACCACCCATCAAAAGGGAAGCGGCATTACAATCCATCGGTCCATCATAGGCGTAGTCACGGGCAGTGAAGTCGATGTTACCCTGGCACATGACCCTGGCGACCTTGCGTCGCTCGTTGGGATCGACCTCTACCACCATGCCCATGATCTTACCGATCAAAGCCACGAGGTCCGGTCCTCCCGGAGCACAAAGGTCCAGTTCTGCCCCGTCCTTGGCAATGGCTGAAGCATAGGCGTTACAGCCGGCATAGCCACACACACCACAGTTGACACCGGGCATGATTGGCTCAAGTTCGAGTAATTTCTCATCCTTCTTGATAGCCAGCTTCTTCTCCGCATAGGAGAGGCCGAACCCAAATGCACCTCCGAGGAGGGCGACGGTCAATAATGCAAATAGAATATTCACACGCTCCCCCTTATACCAAGTGCAGGTTCGTCAGCAGCGACTTGTCGAAGGCCATGAACGAGAGGGCCATCAAACCTGCGCTGATGAAGGCGATCGGCATGCCGCGGTACGCTCTTCTGACCGGTTGCAGGTCAAGCTTTTCGCGGATGTTGCTCATCAGCACGATGGCGAGGGTGAAGCCGATACCGGCGGCAAAGCCGGCGACAAAGGACTCCATCACGTTGTACGAGCTGGTGATGTTGATAATGGCGATACCAAGGACAGCACAGTTGGTGGTGATCAGGGGCAGATAGATCCCCAAGGCCTGATAGAGGGCTGGGCTGATCTTCTGGATGACCATCTCCAAGAGCTGGACGAGGCTGGCGATGACCAGGATGAAGGTCAAGGTCTGCAGATACTCCAGGTGCATGGGCACCAAGAGGAAGTAAAAGATCGCCCAGGTGACGACACTGGCAACGGTGGTGACGAAGGTCACCGAAGCGCCCATGCCAATGGCGTTGGCGCTGTTCTTGGAGACCCCGATGAAGGGGCAGAGACCCAAGAACTGGACCAGGATGAAGTTGTTGATAAATATGAATGTTATGAGAATCGCAATATAGCTCATCTTACCTACCCTTCTTACGCGCGGTGTTCCAATCAAAGAACGCCATCAAGAATCCCATCAAGAGCAGAGCCCCTGGTGCCAAGCTCATCACCCGGATCGGATTATTATAGAACCAGGGGATGTTGATCACCCCATCAAAACTTCCCATAGGAAAGAGGGTGATCGTCCCATTGCCCATCAACTCGCGGATAGCCGCGATGAGGGTCAATGAGAGTGCGAAGCCGATGGACATGCCGATTGCATCGAGGATTGAGTCGACTACCGTATTACGCGAAGCGAACGCCTCGGCTCGACCCAAGATGATGCAGTTAACTACGATCAACGGCAGGTAGACGCCCAGGGCGCTATAGACTGCTGGAACGAAAGCGTGCATCACCAGCTCGGTGATCGTCACCAAGCTTGCGATGATGACGATGTAAGCGGGGATATGGATCGAATCGGGGATGAAGTTGCGTAGTGCCGAAACGAGGATATTGCTGAAGAGCAGGACAAAGAGTACTCCTGCCGACATTCCGATGGCATTAGAGACCTGGGTCGAGACGCCGAGGACCGGGCAGAGACCCAGGACGATGACAAATACGGGGTTCTCCTTGAAGATACCCTTGGTCAATTCCTTCCAGTTGAGTTTCATTTTCCACCTCCCAGGCCTTTCACATACTCACTGCCGGCGGCAATCGCCTTGGCAATGGCGGTGAAGGTCACGCTCGAACCGCTGATGGCTTGGGCGTCGCTGTCGGAGAGCATCGCCTTTGCGGTAGGTACCGGCACATTCGCTCCGGTGTCCTTGAACTTGTCCATGTAGCCGCTGTCGGCTGCCTTGCTTCCCAATCCTGGGGTCTCGCTGTGGGCAAGCAGCTGTGCATACTGCATAGCCCCGTCAAGATTGTAGGAAGCCACCAGCGTCATCTGACCACCGTAGCCGGCGGTAACGAGGCCCAGGATGTATCCTGCCCTCTTACCACCTTCATTGAGGTCGATGGTGTATTGGACAAAGGGGGTGTTGTCGAGGTCAGTTTGCTCTCCGATCTCCAGTCCGCCACTGACCGCTTCCAGGGCCTTGAGGCGAGCTTGGATGCTCATCTCCTCGATCACCGGTGCGGTGACGGAGTTGGTCAGGGCCAAGAAGAAGGCGGCCACGGCACAGATGGAGAGGAGGATTAGGGCATAGCGAATATTCTTGGTCATACCTTTGCCTCCTTTGCAGCCTTGCGTACCGCCCGGGTATCGCCGAACTTCCTTGGCTTCATATAACGGTCTATGGTCGGGGTGATGACATTCATCAGAAGGATGGAGACGCTCACCGCCTCAGGCATTCCGCCGAAGTAGCGGAAGAGGAAGGTGAAGAAGCCACAGCCGACGCCAAAGATTACCTGACCTTTACGGCTGATCGGGCTGGTCACGTAGTCGGTTGCCATAAAGAGGGCTCCGAGCATCAAGCCACCGCTGAAGAGCGAGGGGAAGAAGAGACCGCCAAATGAGCCAAGACCACTGGGAAGCCCTCCGAAGATCCATGAAAGGATTGCAAGGCTTGCCATGTAGGTGACCGGGATATGCCAGGTCAAAATCTTGCGGATCATCAGATACAGCGCGCCGATGATCAGTGCAAGGGCACTGACCTCTCCGATACAGCCGGCGACGTTACCAAGGAAGGTGTCGATCGTATATGCGTTGAAGCCGGTCGATGCTGCCAAGGACTGGGCCAATGAGGTGGCCGGATAGCCGTTTTGTGCAAGCAGTGTATTGGCATCGAGGCCCATCGCCCCACCTGCAACCGCCGTCTTGACCAACCCAAGTGGGGTGGCCGAGGCAATTGCATCGGGCATGGCAGATGCCAATGTGCGTGGGGCAACAAAACTGGACATGGGGGTGGTGAACGAAAAGAAGACGAAAACCCTTCCTGCCAGGGCGGGGTTTGCCCAGTTCGCTCCCAAGCCTCCGAAGGTCCATTTGGCTACGAAGATGGCAAAAGCGCTTGCCAAAGCTGGAATGAAGAGTGGCACCGAAGGACTCATGTTCAGACCGACCAACAGGCCAGTCAAAAGGGCCGAACCATCCCAGAGGGTGCTCTCTTCATAAAGGCGCCCCAACAGATACTCGACTACCATCGCAACTGCGATCGAGAGGGCCACTACCACCAACGCCCGAAATCCAAAGACATACACTCCCCACAAGAGGGCTGGGACCAACGCCAAACAAACGTGGTACATGATCTGTGAGGTGCTACTCTTCTCATGCAGATGCGGAGAGGAGGAGACTGTCAAAGTCGGTTCATTTCTCATTTCTTCCTCCCCAATTTTTTTCCAGTCTTGAACATGTGGACCAACGGAAGGTGTGCGGGGCAGACAAAGGCGCAGCTACCGCACTCCTTACAATCCATCAAACTGTTGTTCATCGCCCCCTCATACTCGCCATGGTCGACCAGGCGATAGAGTTGGGCAGGCATCAGGCCGATGGGGCACGCCGCTACACAGCGGCCACAGTTGATACACGCTGTTCTCTTAACCTTCTTTTTGGGAGGAAGGGCCAAGAGACCGCTGAACCCCTTGGTCAGGGGAGTCTCTTGGTCAAAGAACGCAAAGCCCATCATCGGACCGCCGCTGACCAATCGCTCCGGGTCACTGGAGAAGCCTCCGCAGAAGGCCAAAAGGTCACTGACCTTGGTGCCCACCGGGGCCAAGACGTTCTTGGGATTTGCGATGCACTCTCCGGTGACACTCACCACCCGCTCGTAGAGGGGCTTGGAGAAAGTGACCGCTTCATAGATAGCCAGGCAGGTGCCGATATTGGAGACAACAGCGCCGACATCAAGGGGAAGCTTACCGGAGGGAATCTCCCGGTTGAGGGTCGCCTTGAGCAGTTGCTTCTCATCTCCTTGGGGATATTTGACCTTCAGGCCAACTACCTCGATAGGATAGCCCTTCTCTTCGACCACGGCCTTGAGATGGGCGATGGCATCCTTCTTATTCAACTCGACTCCAACGATGATGCGGGGGGCGCGGGTGGCCTTGGCACAGATAAGTGCTCCTTGCAGCGCCTCATCGGCCTTCTCCATCATGACGCGGTAGTCGCTGGTAAGATATGGTTCGCACTCAACGCCATTGACGACAAAGGCGTCGATCTTCCGATCGCGGGGGATGGTCAGTTTTACGTGAGCTGGGAAGGTTGCCCCACCCATACCGACGATTCCCATCTCTTTGATCTGGGCGACCAGCTCTGCTTCGCTGAGCTTGGTCCAATCGACAGCGACCACCTTCTCCTCCCCCTGATCCTCATCGGGGGTGATGACCACTGCATCACAGATAACGCTATTGGCTAGCGTCACCTTTCGAATTTCCTTGACAACCCCGCTGACCGGCGAGTGAATGTCAGCGCTGATGAAGCCACTTGCCTCACCGATCTTCTCGCCTCTTGCAACCGTATCCCCTTTTGCCTTCAGGGCTTTTGCCGGGGAGCCTAGGTGCTGCGACAGCGCGACGACCAACTCCCCGGGCATGGGAAGTCGTTCGATCGCCTGAAAGCGGCTGAATACCTTCTTGTCATCAGGGTGTACCCCACCCTTGCTGAACGTAGGTACTTTATGCATCGATAAACGCTCCTTACTTGGTGATTAACAGACAAGACTGTGAATTTTTACAAAGACTGTTCTATTGTACAAGAAAATCAGTATAATGAAAACCATGAATCGCATTTTTAAATATGCGTCCTGGAAGCTGAAACGGAAGAAAGTATACGCGCTGGTCGGCAAAAGTGGAACCGGTAAAAGCTTTCGTTCCAAGCTCGTTGCCCAGAAGCACCGCATAGAGTTGATAGTAGATGATGGACTCTTGATCCGTGGCAATAGAATCCTCGCTGGCAAGTCGGCAAAGCGTGAGGCCAACATGCTCGGTGCGGTGCGGGCTGCAGTCTTTGATGACGAAGAACACCGCACCGATGTCCTCGAAGCCTTGAGCAAACAACGTTTCAGTAAAATCTTGATTATCGGCACCAGTGAGAAGATGGTCTACAAGATTGCCGACCGCCTGGAGCTACCGCAGCCTGAACGACTCTTTCACATTGAGGACATTGCGACCCGCGAGCAAATCGATGCGGCGATGCGCACCCGCTACGCCGAAGGCAAGCACGTCATCCCCGTTCCGGCAATCGAGATAACCCGCTCCTATCCCCAGATTGTCTACGATACACTGCGGGTCTTTGGGCGCAAAAAACGCACCGACCGTTTCATCAAACGCAATCCAGGCTTTGAAAAGACGATAGTAAGGCCTAAGTTCTCCCGCTATGGGGAGACGAAGGTCAGTGAAGCAGCCCTCACCCAGATGGTCACCCACTGCCTTGATGAGTTTGATTCACAGATCAAGGTCAAGCTGGTAAAGGCCAATCCGCGCGCTGAAGGCTATGCCCTCACCGTCACCCTCCGCGCCCCCATGCAGCATCATATCTCCTCCACCTTACGGGAGTTGCAAGAGTATATTGCTGACAGCCTAGAGCGCTATGGATCGATCTTTATCCATAGCGTCAATATTGAGATTGAGGAGTGGGGTTAAGCGTCGCGCAACTCGGCAATTGTTGATGCGCTGCTAGCGACGCTCTCAGAACCTGCCTTTTGAGCGCTCTTTTGAGCTCCGGAGCTCCGTCGAGGCCGGCGCCGTCTTGCTGGGGCTGCTTCTCCGCGCCGGGTGGGCCCTCGGCCTCTGGGCGGTCGGTTGGCCGGACGGCTCTGACGCACGCAGTTACGTGGGGTCTTGAAGCCACGGGCGTTGAGCAGCCGTTCGCTGGCCAGCTCAATATCATAGTTTGGCGGGGTCAGGGGGCTGATGAGGACCTTGATTTGGCGGAAAGTCTCCTTAAACCGCTCTTCAGCACTCTGCGCTTCGGCGGTGAAAACAATCAAAGGATCGACGAGGGCGCGGATCTGGTCGGCGAGAATTACCTCTGGTCCCTTGCCCTGTTTGGACTTCGCCACTCGTTCATCGAGCTCTTTGAGACTCTGCTGCACCTGGTCGTAATCGCTATAGATTGAGAAAGCCGGCAGCATGAACTGCAGCAGCTTGTAGCGTTTGAGCTGGGCGATGATCGCTCGACTATAGCCGCTTGCCAAGATCTTGTTCATCTCTTCGGTGAGGCGACTGGTAGAGATACGGGCCAATTCTGCGTTGTGCTTCTTGATCGCCATACGCACATTGAAGCGCAAATTGAAGCCGGTGATCACCGCATATTTGATTGCCCTGATCATTCGAACCGGATCTTCTATGAAGGTCTCCTCCAAGGGGATGACCGAGCTGATACGCTTCTTCTTAAAATCTTCCATCGCTCCATTGAAGTCCAAAAGCTGGGCGTTGGAGGGATCGAAGTAAAAACTGTTGATGGAAAAGTCGCGCCGCTTGGCGTCTTGTTCCAGTGAACCGAAGACGTTGTTGTTGCCCTCTTCAACCTCTTCGCCGCTACGAAAGGTCGAAACTTCCAACACCTTGTCCCGAAAGACCAGATGCACTAGCTTAAAGCGTTTGCCGATGATCCGGGCATTGTAGAAGAGGCGTTGGATCTGCCGTGGGGAGGCGCTGGTGGCAATATCAAAGTCCTTGGGAATGATGCCCAAGAGCAAATCGCGCACAGCTCCGCCGACCAAATAGGCCTCTGCTCCGCTATTTTGTAGCTTCTTGATGACCCACAGGGCATCTCTGTCGATGTGGTTGGTTCGGATCTTATGTTCGCTTTGGGTATAGATGTTGGCAACGGGAATGGTCTTGCCGTGCTCGTCTTGTTTGTATCGTATCAGCATATCGCTCTCAGTGGTGGAACCAGTATTGGTCGCAAGCCCATATTGCAGGACTAATGCGATTCATTATAGACTCTTTGTACACCATCCACCGTAAAAACACAACAGGAGTGACTGAACATGGGCCAAGAGAAAGAGGCAAGGACAATCATTAAACCACGACTTTTGAAGGGATTCAGGGACTCTCTTCCTGATGCTGAAATCCCCAAGAAAGCGATTATCGGGCGCCTTGAACAACTCTTTTCCTCTTACGGATTTGTTCCTATTGATACCCCTGCTTTGGAGTATACTGAGGTCCTGCTTGGAAAGGGTGGCGGGGAGACCGACAAACAGATCTTTCACTTTGAGGACAACGGCGGGCGTGATGTGGCCATGCGCTTTGACTTGACCGTCCCCTTTGCCCGCTTCTTGGCACTGAACCGAAACAGCTTGCCCATGCCTTTCAAACGCTATCACGTCAATAAGGTATGGCGTGGAGAGAACCCCCAAAAAGGGCGGTATCGTGAGTTCATCCAATGTGACTTTGATATCGTGGGTCTGGACAACGCCGAAGCAGACTTTGAGATCCTCAGCGTCATGCACGCCTCCTTTGCCCTGATGGGAGTGGAACACTATCGCTTCCACCTCGCCCACCGCGGCATCTTCAACCAGATGCTCGCCCACCTTCAGATTGCCGAGCATAACAGCGAGATTTTGCGCATCGTCGACAAGCTGCGCAAGATTGGCCGCCTGGCGGTTCTCGAACAACTGCAGGCCCTACTCGGCGATAGCACCAAAGCCCAGGCAATTTTGCGCTACATCGAGAAAGAGAGAGAAGATGAGCCGTTCTTGACCACCCTCGCCCGTCTTGAGGAGCTCGGAGGTGGAGAGAGTGAGCACAGCAGGCGCATGCGCACCATCCACGCTTACCTTGTCGAAGCGCAGATCGATGAGCACTACATCCTCGACCCCTCAATTACCCGGGGCCTCGATTACTACACCGGCCTGGTGTATGAGACCTTCCTGGTAGACCTGCCCCACTACGGGTCGGTCTGTAGCGGTGGGCGCTACAACGACCTTGCCAGCCTCTATACCAAAGAACACCTGCCGGGAGTTGGCTCCTCAATCGGCCTGGATCGACTGATGAGCGCCCTCACTGAGCTAGGCAGTCCAATCGCCCAAAGCGGCAGTAGCGCCGATGTGGCGATCCTCAACACTCCATCAAGTCCCTTTGCAGAGCGGGACAGGGCAGCCCGGACCCTGCGAAAGGCAAACATTGCCGTCTCTGTCTACCTGGATGAGCGAAAGATCGGCGCCCAGTACAAGTGGGCCGAATCCCAGGCGATTCGCTTTGTCCTCACCGACGGCCAACGTGACCGCTTTACCCTCAAGGACCTTCAGAGCAAGGAGGTATGGGAAGCGGTGAGCGCCGACGAGGCCGCAGCCATTATCACAAAGGAATTACATTGAAAGACTTTACCCAATTGCCTGTCTACCAACGCAGACAGGATATCCTCGATGGCCTGAAAGACAACCAGGTCATCATCGTAGAGAGTCCTACTGGAAGCGGTAAGACCACCCAGATCCCCCTGATCCTCCATGAAGCCGGTTACGGCAATGAGGGGATCATCGGGGTCACCCAACCCAGGCGGATCGCCACCCTTTCGGTTAGCGACTTCATTAAGCGACAGATCAAGGACGACCAAGGATTGGTCGGCTACAAGATGCGCTTTGAGGACACCACCGGCCCCACGACCCGGATCAAAGTCATGACCGACGGCATCCTGCTCATGGAGCTGAAGGCCGATCCCCTACTCTCCTCCTACTCGGTGATGCTCATCGACGAGGCCCATGAGCGCTCCTTGAACATTGACTTCATCCTCGGTCTCTTAAAGAACATCATCGCCGAGCGCCCAGAGTTCAAGGTTATCATCAGCAGTGCCACGATCAATACCAAGGTCTTCAGCCGTTTC
>Ga0265293_10002154_pt1 | contig 40657 bp, 35 predicted proteins | sample Munlanlewell138R_FD_192505 | JGI IMG/M metagenome (GOLD analysis project Ga0265293, IMG submission 192505) | Leachate microbial communities from a municipal landfill in Southern Ontario, Canada - Leachate well 138R | ecosystem: Engineered > Solid waste > Landfill > Unclassified | place: Canada...
ATGCCCCCCACAAATATTTTTGTGGGGGGCATATTCATCTAACATATTCATTTAAATCGATGATGTGCATATTCTAAGATCAATTCCACTACTAAATTAAAATCCATATGGCTGACATTGAATGACAGGTCATAGTTTCGAATATCCAACATATCCTTACCTGTTACCTTGTGGATATAGCGTTCCGTAGCCTGATCCGTAGTATGCAACAATCCCTCCGCATCCTGGTCGTTTAACGCATAGAAACGCTTGTAGTTGGCAAGCCTGTACTCCCAATCACCTCCGAGAAAGATCTTAGTTAGCCGGGGGTATTCTCGAAACCGGTAGAAGCCACCCCTGCCCACAACGACAGCAGTATTTTTGCCCACCAGCTTCAGCAGGATTTCTTCTTCCTTCTCATGGACTTCTCCATCGCTCACTAGGCTTCTTATTTCGGGAATGTAGGATTCCATATTTGTCAGTATCGGCGTTTGCCCTAACAGTTCCCAAAACTTACTTTTTGTTTTGACATCATCACTGTTTGTCAAGACTGCATCCAGTCCCTGTGCAGCTTTAGTCACTGCCTTTTTGTCCACATAGACCGCAGGCATCCGTCGTGCGAGACGCTGGCCGATTTCAACGCCTCCACAGCCAGGTTGGGTGCTGATGGTCATAATTATCTGACCGGACATACTCCTCCCTCACATCCTTCATTGCCTATATCATACTCCACTTCCTCTTTCTCATATTTAGAGATTAAGGAAGGGATAAACGGTTTCATTTCAATTACCCTTTTATTATACTCCTCTTCGGAGATTTCTTCAAATGGAAGAAGCTCGTAGAAGCTGTCTTCATAGGAAAGGAAGGATAAGGCCACCGTATCTTCCCAATTGTCCCATACCCATTGTTCTACGTCTTCCCATTCGTGATCTCTCACATGGACGGTGATGGAGCAGTTGTGATCCACATAGCTGCTCATGAACATCTTATATATTTCCAGCTGCTCGATTGCGGTAATGTCGCCCTTGAGTTTCCCTGCCGGTGCCTTTACGGGGAACTCAACCACCTTGGTTACACAGCTGTCCCAATCCTGTCCCACCTCGGGGAAGACCGGGTAACCCAATTCTTCGCATACCTTCACCAGTGGATCGTCGCTGCTGATTCGTATCCGCCTTACAAAATAGGGTGCATGGGAGAAGTGTACTCCACTGGACACTACCGGAAGCAGGCTTATGGTTCCTTCCGGCTTGATCGTCGTTACAAGAATCGGCTCTCCTTGACCCAATTCTCTGGCGTATTCCGCCGCTGCTGTCTTTGCAGTACTTCTTAACTCATGCAGAAGCTCTTCCTGTTGCTCCCGGGTAAGAGACAGGGCATTCATCATATCCTGCCATCCGGTAAGCGAACAGCCTAAGAGCTTGTCCCGCTGCTGCACAGCATTCCATTCCGGAATCTCCAACTCAGTGCAGGTCATGCGGTAGGCAGCTCTAACGGAAAGCTTCTGGGCCTCCATAAGCCCTTCCCGATCCAACACCCCATCCTTTACAAAGGCCATAACGTTGATGGTGGTCAGATTGCACATGCCTTTTGAATCTAAAAGGATTTCTGCACAGGGGTTGACACCGTTGAAGTCGGGCCTACGCTTAGCTCCTGCTTCCTCATTGACCCAGCCCGGCTCACCGGAGTAACGCATTTGCTCAATGTGCCAATGGAGTTGCTCACGAGTAGGCTTTTTCCGGTAGTAAATGGAGTTGTTGCTCATCTGTCTATGGGCAATCTCAGCATCAATGACCCATTTCTCATCGACTTTCTTATAGAGTTCACTCTTAGCCTGAATGCAAGCCTTATCATCCTGATCGATGAGGACGATTTCCGCCGTCCTCCGGACACCTCCCACCACCACATTTTCGCCGATGATATTAGCAATATCAAGACAATCGATGGGCAGGAGCTTCACTTTGTTGATCGTGGTACGACTGGCGGCCTTTTCAATCACTTTATCGATCTTTATAAACATGTTTTTCATGCTGGAATGGCCGCTGGCCGTCCCGCCAAAGGTTCTTAATTTTTCACCCTTGCTCCGGACCTGGTCGTAGTTCAGTATTATGGTCTTGATCTTCCTGTATTCCGTACTGTAATGGACTTTCAGGAAGTAGTCCAGAGCCTGGACCCAGCCTTCCTTGCTGTCCCCTATGGTAATTTTTATAGTATCGTTGTGCGTAAACTCTAGTGCGGTACTGTCTTGCCTCAAAGATTTCAAGAGAGGCGTATAGGATTCGTGTATGATCTCGATATCCGTCCGCGCCATAGGAAGTTTTTCAATGTCTGACTTCAGGATACGTACGCCGACGCCGGAGCCCACCATAAGCAGGTAGAAGATATCACGGAAGGAAGCAAAGCTGTCGATGACCTGAAAAGAGCAGTTAAAATTGGACATGGGATAGTATTTTGAAACATCCGTGCTCCCTACCCATAGTGTCCTGCCTGACAGGAATTGCTTGAGCTCAAAGACATTCTTATATAGCTTTTCTGCCTCTTCTCTCGAAGTAGGTACAAGGCTGCAGTTATACTCTACAGCCCGCCTCACCGTCTCCCACCAATACTCCCTGCGAAGCTCATCTGGCAGCCATCTCGAATAGGTTCGATAGAATACAAAGCTCCCAAGCTGGTTCATGGGTGAAGGTTTGTGTTTATAGACGCTGACAAAGTCTTCGGAAATAATTCGCCCATCTCTGCGCTTTCTGGCATCCCTTGTCTTATCCCGCTCATAACGGTAGATGATGTACTTTTTTGCTGCATCCTTTCTCTCGCTGGCCATGAGGAAATCTTCGACTAGGTCCTGGATATCTTCGACGTTGACTTTTCTAACCGATCGCTCAACCTGCTTTTCAATCGCGTCTGCGATATCCCCGGCCAATTTCTCATCGATCCCATCTTTTGTTTCAAGCATAGCGTTCAATACTGCGTTTTTAATCTTGCTGCTATTAAAGCTGACGACAGATCCGTCCCGCTTAACGACTGTTTTCATGTTCATCATCCTCCACATCATGTAGACATTATTATTGCATGTACCCCATTATATAGTACATCTATGTGGTTATCAAGAGCAATAACAAAAAAACAAGGGAGTGATTTGAGACAGCGCTATTCATGCCCACGCATCCGCCTGCTGAGTGTGTATGTTTAGTTTTAGAACGCACCCGAAAAAGTTGGAAGTTGTAGGCTCATATTATATCTAATGTAGTGATTTTATGCCTATATTTTGGATTTAACAGCTCAAAATCTTGCTTTGAAAGTATGAAATAGGCTTAAACAAACTAGATTATAGTGTGATTAGGCCTATAAAACCAAAAATAATAGGCCTAAATCACATCTATTTTAATGTTATTAGGCTTATATATTGGATTTTGACGCTCAGAATCTTGCTTAAACAGTAAGAAATAGGCCTCAGAAAGCTAAATGATAATCATCAAAAATCCGTCGGTTTTCGAGGAGATGTGCGTCCGCCGGCCCAGATAAAACACAGTTTATAATTAAAACTGCAACTATTTTGATCGGGCTTTGGCATTGTCCAGATGGGCAGCCACTGCTACAGCTCCTGCCAAGGGGTCCCTATTGATAAAGGCATCGAATATCTTCTTATGCTCCAGAAGAACCTCCTCCAATTGACCATCCAGATAGGCACTGTTGCTTTCTGTTTCCTTCAGATAGAGCTGATAAGTAGAAAGAGTGTGTTCTAGTATGCGGTTGTGAGAGGCTTTGTAGATCAGATTATGAAACTGCATATTGATGTTCAGCATCTTATCTGCCTCACCCTTCAAGGTGTAAAACTCCATGAACTCGTAGGCTTCCTCCAGCTTCTCCTGTTCCTCCTCAGTAATCCGCTCAATAGCCCATTGCACTGCCAAGATCTCATAAGCCTTGCGCATCTCAAATAGGTCCTGAAGATCTTCCTGAGACAGCCCCAATACGAAAGCTCCCCGGTTGGGAATCGTTTCTATCAGACCTTCCAGTTCCAGCTGGCGAAAAGCCTCCCGAACCGGGGTGCGAGAAAGGCCATATTTATCACAGATCTGCTGCTCTGAAAGCTTCTCTCCCTGCTTCAGCCTGCCCCGAAGTATATCGCTCTGAAGCTCGCTAAAGAGACTCCCCGAAAGGGGGTGGCCTGTTGCGCGAATACTCGTTGCCACTCGATTCATCCTCCTACCCTCTCACTTTCTCCAAAATAGAGTCTGCCAATTCAGCCCCGGTGGCCCCGTCAGGCCGACCCGTGATTACAGGCTTACCTTCCTTCATAGCGCACTGCTCGATGGCATCCGTTAATTTATCCCCATAGTTCTGATAACCGATGTGAGAAAGGAGCATGGCACCGGCTCGTATTACACTACTGGGATCTGCATAAGCGGCCCTGCCCTCTTCAACCATCCTGGGTGCCGACCCGTGAATCGCTTCAAACATTGCGTATTGGGTTCCAAGGTTAGCACTTCCTGCGGTTCCCACTCCCCCTTGTAGCTCTGCCGCTTCATCCGTTAAGATGTCGCCATAGAGGTTGGGCAGAATCATAACTTCAAACTGTCCCCGCCTCTTCTCATCTAACAATTTGGCTGTCATGATATCGATATACCAGTCATCGGTTTCGATTTCAGGGTATTCTGTAGCTACCCCTTTGCATACATCCAGGAACTTACCGTCCGTTGCCTTCACTACGTTAGCTTTTGTGACGATGGTGACCTTCTTTTTTCCGTTTTTCCTTGCGTATTCATAAGCAAGGCGCGCGATCCGCTCGGTCCCCGGCGTGGTGATTACGCGGAAATCTATGGCTAAATCATCCGTTACGTTGATACCCTGGCTTCCCATAGCATAGAGACACTCTGTATTCTCTCGGAAAAAAGTCCAGTCGATACCCAATTCCGGCACCTTGACCGGCCGAACGTTGGCGAAGAGATCCAATTCCTTTCGCATTGCAACATTAGCACTCTCAACATTAACCCATTTATCTCCCTTTCTGGGTGTGGTTGTGGGGCCTTTCAACAGCACGTTGCATTTCTTGATTTCCTCCAGCACATCTTCTGGGATCGCCTTTCCTGCAGCGGCGCGGTTTTCGATAGTGCAACCGTCAATCTTCCGAAACTCCACTTTTCCCGAACGGACCTCTTCAGAAAGTATTTCTTCAAGAACTCGCCCCGCTTGCTCTGTAATGGCAGGACCTATACCGTCACCGCCTATTACGCCAATGATGATTTTTTCAAGTTTATCATAATCTACAGGTGCCCGGCTTTGCTTGATTCTCTCAATACGAGCCAGCTGTTGCTCTATAATTTGCTCAAAAGCACGGATGTTGTTCATGACTTTTCTCCTCTGTTCACTGATGCTTCTTTAATCATGTTGATTTTTCCGCCGGCTAACAGCATCGCATGCTCTTCCGCCGTAAAGTTGCCGATGGTTTCATATTCTTTTCCGGTATCCTGATTCTTTACCGTTATAGTATGCTTACCGGTTTCCTCTTTCACATTCTCGATGCGCAGTCTTTGCCCCAAAGAGAAATCGTCGTAATCCTCCGGATTGGCAAAGACCAAGGGAAGGATTCCGCTGTTGATCAGGTTTGCCCTATGGATCCTCGCATAAGATTTCGCAATGACAAAACGGATTCCCAGATATAGCGGTGCCAGCGCCGCGTGCTCTCTGCTGCTTCCCTGCCCGTAATTTGATCCGGCAATAATGACGCCCTCCTGGGCGATTTGACAGCGCGCCGAAAAACCATCATCAATAGTTGAGAAACAGTAATTGGACAGATGTGGAATGTTCGATCTGTAAGGCAGCAGCTTTGCGTTAGACGGCATGATATCATCTGTGGTGATATTGTCCTCACCTACTAAGACCACGCTACCTTCTATTTGATCGCCCATGGACTCGTTCAGGGGGAATGGCTTAATATTGGGACCCATGACCAAAGGGGTGTTATCTTTATTGCTTCCTGTTGGATAAATCATGTAATTATCGTTTTCTTCAAAGATGGTCTCCCCCACCTTGGGCAGGTCAAACCCGGCCTTTCTTCCATCGGTTAGAACCCCCGAAATAGCCGAGATAGCAGCCGTTTCAGGACTGACTAAATAGACATCTGCATCGGCGGTACCGCTCCTTCCCTTGAAATTGCGGTTAAAGGTCCGGAGGGACACCCCGCCGGATCTGGGAGATTGGCCCATTCCGATGCAAGGTCCGCATGCACATTCAATGACCCTTGCTCCCGCATTTATCATCTGTGCCAAAGCTCCGTTATCAGCCAGCTTGGAAAGAATCCTACTGGATCCCGGAGAAATGACAAGGCTAACATCAGGATGGACTTTCTTGCCTTTCAGAATTTCAGCTACTTTCATTAAGTCGGTATAGGAGGAATTGGTGCAGCTTCCTATGGCCACCTGGTGAACGGCAATAGGGCCGATCTTCGCCACAGGAGCTACATTGTCCGGGCTGTGGGGCATGGCTGCCAAAGGCACCAATTGCGAAAGGTCTACTTCTAATACTTGATCGTATACCGCCTCCGGATCCGCAGATAGGGCTACATAGTCCTCACCTCTGCATTGGGATGCCAGATAGGCTTTCGTGTTTTCATCGCTGGGAAAGATGGATGTGGTGGCACCTAGTTCAGCTCCCATGTTCGTTATGGTAGCCCGGTCCGTGACGGATAAAGTGCTGACTCCTTCACCGAAGTATTCCACAACCTTACCCACTCCGCCCTTTACTGTGAGGACTTGCAGGACATGAAGGATGACATCCTTTGCGGATACCCAGGACGGGAGACTTCCTGTCAGCTTTACGCCGATGACCTGAGGCACCTGAAGGCTGTAGATTCCCTGGGCCATAGCTACTGCTACATCCAGACCGCCTGCACCGATGGCCATCATACCTAATCCCCCTCCTGTTGGAGTATGGCTATCAGAGCCCAGAAGGGTTTTTCCGGGTACCCCATAATTTTCTAAGTGAAGCTGATGGCAGATTCCGTTTCCGGGTTTGGAGAACAGTACGCCATGACGTTTAGCCACGCTTTCAATAAAGGCATGATCATCTGCATTTTCAAATCCGGTCTGCAGTGTATTATGATCGATATATGCAACGGACAATTCCGTCTTGATGTGATCCACATCCATTGCTTCCAGTTGGAGATAGACCATGGTTCCCGTTGAGTCCTGGGTAAGGGTCTGATCAATTCGTATGGTAATCTCTTCGCCTGATTTCAGCTCCCCGCTTACCAAGTGATCTTTTAGTATTTTATAAGTGATTGTGCCCTTCATTCTTATGTCCTTTCTATTGCTTTCTCTATAATTGTATTCTTGTATACAATTATAGAGAGGTCTTCTCCTCTTGTCAATAAAAAACAAAATAAATTTACTTTCCTCCTGAAAATATGACAATTGTTATAAATTTCAGCATTGCTTTTTTTACAGATAATGTTATAGTTATAAATTGGTTTATATTATATTCGAAACTATGAACGAGGGTATGAAAATGAGCGATGACAAACTACAGCTTTATGGGTTCAACAATCTGACCAAAACTTTAAGCTTCAATATGTATGATATCTGCTATACGAAGACAGTAGAAGACCGCATTGCATACATCGAATACATCGATGAGCAATACAATGCAGAAAAACTTATGGGAATTCTTCGGGATGTTACGGATATCATAGGCGCAAATATACTCAATATCGCAATCCAGGATTACGATCCTCAAGGGGCTAGTGTCACTATGCTTATTTGTGAAGGAAGTTGCCCTCCCGAAAAAAATATCATGCATTTGCCTGTGGGGAACAACCCCAGTGTTGTCAGCCACCTGGATAAAAGTCACATAACAGTACACACATACCCCGAATACCACCCCGATGGAGGCATTTGCACCTTCCGGGCGGATATCGATGTCTCTACATGCGGGGAAATTTCGCCCTTAATGGCTCTGAATTATCTAATCGACAGCTTCAAAGCCGATATGATGACTTTGGACTATCGGGTCCGCGGTTTTACGAGAGATCTGAAAGGGAAAAAGATTTTTATCGATCACGACTTGACTTCCATACAGGATTATATCAGTCAGGAACTCCTGGATCTATATTATATGATTGATGTCAATGTATTCCAAGAGAATATCTTCCATACAAAATGCAAGCTTCGAGATTTTGATCTTGACAACTATTTCTTTAATTTCTCTGTTGATGACATTTCCACAGAGGAGATCAATATAATCACTGCAAAACTGAGAAAAGAGACAGATGAAGTATTTTATGGAAAAAATCTGCCCACTGTAAAACGTTAATATCAAGGAAAGGGATAGGGGTAATATGCATGCTTATTAAAAACAATGACTTGTGGTATTCTGAATACCACTCAGAAGATGATGTCAAGTTATCGCTGAAAATTGCTGATGTTCTGCATTCTGAACAGTCACCATTCCAAAAGATTGAAATTTTTCGAAATGAAACCTTTGGTGTCTTCATGGTTCTGGACGGTTATGTTCAGGTAACGGAAAAGGATGAGTTTGTATATCACGATATGATCGTGCATCCGGCCATGGCAGTAAATCCGGATATCAAAAGGGTGCTGATCATCGGTGCCGGTGACGGAGGCACAGCAAGAGAAGTTGCAAGATACCACACTATCGAGAAAATCGATATGATTGAGATTGATGAAGCGGTAGTCAGAGCTTGCCAAAAGCACATGCCAACGACGGCCTCGGTACTGGACAAGGAACCAAGATTGAACCTGATGTTCCGGGACGGGTTGCAATTTGTCAAAGAGGCTCCTGATGGGGTCTATGATTTGATTTTGGTGGATTCCACTGATCCGGAGGGCCCCGGCGAGGGTTTGTTCTCCATCGCATTCTATCAGGATTGTTACCGCATACTCAGTAATAACGGCATCCTGATCAACCAGCATGAGGGCGCTTTCTACGACGGAGATATTGTGGAAATGAAAAAGGCCCACACCAAGATCCACAAGACCTTCCCCATCGCCAGGGTTTATGGTTTCAACATTCCCACCTATGCTTCCGGATACTGGTATTTCGGCTTTGCATCAAAGGCATTGGATCCCGTTGCAGACATCAAAGTGGAAGACTGGAAGCGTTTCGGACTGCATACCAGATACTATAATACCGACCTGCACACGGGGGCCTTTGCTCTGCCTTCTTACGTTCAGGAAATTCTGGCCTCCCAAACAGAATGATTCCGGGGGGAAAACCACATAATCAACTTTATTCAAAAACCGGACAGAGGGAGTATCCTTTGTCCGGCTTTTTACATTTTATATCCTACTAATATAGGTTTGCAAAGATCTCTCTGATTTCATCTCTGTCAAGGAAAACGTAGTTGTTTGCCAGGAGTCTCTGCTGATTGGCTATGGTCATATCCGTGAATTCATCGATTTGTGATTCGACCATTCCGTACTCCCTCAGGGGCTTCTTAGCGATGAGCTTGCTGAGGAAGTTTTCCAGCTCTCCGTAAACATCGCCTTCGGGGTCACAGCCCAGAGCATCGGCAAAGAGCTTTGTAGCCTGTATGATCTTTCCCTTTGGATCTTTACGCATGTACATCTTGAACACTTCCGTAAAGAACTGGTAGTTGGCCTCGCCGTGAGGAACGTGGAATGCTCCGCCAATGGAATAGGACAAAGCGTGAACTGCAGCGCAACCGGCGTTCCCGAATGCGATTCCACCATAGTTGGAAGCTAGGACAAACTCCTTCAAATACTTGAAGCGCTCTTCCTCTCCATGAGCAACAATCTCCTTATAACCGGCCATGATCATCTCGATTGCCGCTAGAGAATACATCTCTGTGAAGGGAGAAGCCTTCGGCGAGAGATAGGATTCAATGGCGTGAATCAATGCGTCTACTGAGCTGGTGACAAAGAACTTGTAGGGAAGTCCCTTTATCGTTTCGGGTACGAGCACGGCAATATCCGGATAAGTCTCTTCCACTGCAATCCCTTTTTTGGTATGCAGAGATTTCAGTTCTGCGATGGCTACGTTTGTAACTTCGCTACCTGTTCCGCAGGTTGTAGGTACCACCACAAGTTCCTTTTTCTTTACGGGAGCAACGGCGCCGGTAAAGAGGTCTACGGATTTCTCAGGAACATCCAATGCAAGGACTTTGCAGATGTCAACGATAGTACCGCCACCAAAAGCTACAATGCGGTCAAAATCATATTTTTTCATTTCAGCGGCAATTGCGTCAATCATCTCATCAGATGGTTCGCCAGCGCCAAATTTTTCCTGATAAATTACGTTTGTCTCAATGCCAAGGGGCTTTATATACGGCGTATATAGCCATTCGTTGGTCAGAACCAGGTCATTCTTTCCGATGCTGAACTCGTCGTTAAATTCTTTAAACGTGTCAAAATAATAAACCTTGGGTACAACTCTCAATGCTAGCATCTGTCTACCTCCTTAATATTTTTCACTGAATCGGCGTTCAAACTCTTGAGCCAACTCATCTCTGACGCTGGGATGCGCTATGTTGATAAGATTCCTCGCCCTCTCTCTCAGGGACTTGCCCTTCAAAGGAGCAATGCCGTACTCGGTAATAACATAATCCACATCATTTCTGGAAGTGGTAATCGGTGCTCCGTGATCCACAAAAGCAACGATCTTTGATATCATTGTGCCATCTCTCTTAATTGTTACAGAAGGCATGGCGATAATGGCTTTTCCATCCTCACCCATGGCAACGCCGCGTACAAAGTCTACCTGGCCGCCAACGCCGGAAAACTGACGGAGTCCCATGGCTTCCGCTACTACCTGGCCCTGAAGATCTACCTGAATGGCAGAGTTAATGGAAATCATTTTGTGCTGTTTCATAATTACAGCAGGGTGATTTGTGTAGTCTACAGGCCTGAGCTCAACTGCAGGGTTTTCATTTACAAAGTCGTAGAGCTTCTTGCTGCCCATGAGGAAGGTTACCGTCATCTTACCTTGGTCAAAGTTCTTGTATTTGCCGGTGATAACTCCTTTTTCATAGAGGGCCAGCGTGCCGTCGGAAATCATTTCCGAGTGAATTCCCAAATCCTTCTTGTCGTCGAGGAAAAGCATGACAGCATCAGGAATTCCTCCAATTCCTAATTGCAGAGTCGAACCATCTTCTATCAAGGACGCACAGTAGCTTCCGATTTTCTCTTCTACCTCTGTAATTTTAGGAGGTTTCGTTTCGCTCAAAGGGGTGGACGCCTCAACGATGAAGTCAAAATCATCCACGTGCACCCGGTCTCCGAAGGTCCTTGGCAACTGATCGTTGATTTGAATCAATACCGTTTTTGCTGTTTTGATTGCCTGCCAGGTATAGTCCACGGAGGTTCCCAAGCTGCAATAGCCGTTTTCATCCGGTGGAGTGACCTGAGCCATTGCTACATCACATTTCAGTTTCCCTTCGCGGATTAATTTGGGTACTTCATGAAAGAAAGCCGGTGTAAAATCTCCTCTGCCTGCTTCGATGCAACCCCTTACGTTGCCACTGACAAACATGGGGTTTGCGCGGAAATGTTTTTCCATACCCTCTGTGGTATAGCCGCCACTTCCCAAGCTAACCATGTGCTTAATTTCCACATCTTCATACTGATCGGCATTTTTGATCATGGCCTCGACCAGCGCAGTGGGTTCACCTACACAGTGGGCGAAAACAACCGTGTCTCCGTTATTAATATGCTTGACCGCTTCCTCTGGGGTACATAGCTTCCTCTTGTAATCATCCTTCCAGCTCAAAATAATACCTCCTCTTTCAATCATTTATTGTATGTCTTCAGCATTTGTTCAAGTTCGTCAATAATGCGTTCCACATGACTACCATCCCAAAGCTTGATGTTTCCTTTTCTTGTCTCATACTCACAGTAGGATGCGCAGCAATTCGTGCAGCCTCCGATAACTAACAGTACGTCGTATACAGTCCCTTCCTGTGCATGAGCAAATTCAATGCGGTCTGCAAAATGCCTTTTCAGTTCTTCCAGAGCTTTCCCTCTTTCAAATCTCGGGTTGCAGCCTCCGCAAAATTTAACTCCACATAACATTAACACTCGCTCCAATGCTTAGAAGGACGGTTCCTGAAGGAACCGTCCTTACACAATTACTATAGCTTATTTGATGCCTGCAATGTTCTTGGCAAGCTCTTTCTTTGCTTCAATGTTTCCTTGTCTTGCAATCATGATTCTCTGCGCCTGAGGTGAGCCGGCTCCATGCATGGATTCCGTTCTGTAACCTACAGCTGCAGTTCCCAGAGCTACGTTCTCGATGAAGCGGAGAATGCGCACTCTGTTTTCCGTTGAAGTCACCGGGGAGCCCTTGAAGTACTTATGGCAAATCTCGCCGATGGTCTCTCCGTTCTTTCCGACCTTCAAATCGGACTTGAAGTCCTTTTCGGAAGGCATGGTAACCATAACGCCGCCTGCAATATCTTCAGCCAGTCTGACGATCTCATAGGGGAATCTGGTAACGTTCTGTTTGCAAACGTTGGCCAGAAGCATATCGATCTGATAGTTGCCTGCTTCTGTGGGATAGCCCTCTGCAGAACATGCGATTCCGCAGCAGTACAGAGTTTCATTGAGGTGTGTCATTTCAATGATCTTATCCTTGACATGGGACGCTTTGTTAGCGCCGTTATAATCAGCAGCCAGAGCGGCAGCACCGATGATGACGTCACCTACGCCGACTTTGCAGCCGCCGTAGCTCTGTCTATGGTAACCGGCAAATCTCTCTACCAGCATACCAGCGAAATCCCATTCCTCACACATGAAGACTCTGTCCCAGGGAACAAACACGTCATCAAATACGACGAGCGCTTCCTGACCACCGAATTGCTTGTTGCCCAGATCGATATCAGCGCCTTCTTCCAGCTTTCTTGTGTCGCAGGACTGCCTGCCGTAGATCATGTACAAGCCATCTACATCGGAGGGTACTGCAAAGGATACTGCATAGGCTTTATCTTCTTCTTTCAAAGCGATTGTAGGCATAATCAGATGCTCGTGGGAGTTGATGGAACCGGTCTGGTGAGCTTTTGCTCCCCTGACTACGATACCGTCTTCTCTCTTTTCTACGATGCGAACGTAGAGGTCCGGATCTTCCTGTTGCCCCGGGGATTTGGATCTGTCACCTTTGGGATCGGTCATAGCGCCGTCCACTACCAGGTCATTATCCTGAACGAACTTAAGATAGTCCACAAATCTCTTGTGGTATTCTGTTCCATATTTCTTATCAATCTCGTATGTAGTGGAGAATTCAGAGTTGAATGCATCCATACCTACACATCTCTGGAAACAAGAAGCCGTCTTCTGTCCCAAAAGTCTCTGCATCTTTACCTTTTTCCGCAGGTCATCGGTGCTTTGATGCAGATGACTAAAGCGATTGACTACCTCTCCGCTAATGTCGGACTTGGCTGTCATGAGATCCGCATATTCGGGATCCTGGGCCAAATCGTAGGTCATCTTTACAGAATTGATGGAAGGGCTGATAATTGGATGGTCCACCCAGTTGTCCACCTTTTCACCAAACATGTACACTCTTGTGTTAAGCTTTCTTAAACTCTCAATATATTGAGCTCCTGTCATCAACATATCATCCACTCCTTTTCTTTTTTAATAACAATAACAGCAGCAAATCATTTACACTTAATATTTATGCAATTTCTATGCCATGTAGTAATAAGGGTTACATTATAGTTCCTTGCGCAAAATCTTCTTGGCCATATCGATCAAGTCCTCGCTGACAGACGTGTCCAGAACTACGTCATGCAATTCAGGAAGGGCTTCCATCAAGATGGTTTTGACCACATCTTCCATTGTATATTGCGCGGAGGGGCAACTTCCGCAAGCCCCGGTCAGTCTCACTCTTGCGACATTATTCTCAAATCCCGCAAGCGTTGCCGCTCCAAAATGGTTGGCCAGTAGAGGATTAACCTTTTCCTCCAGAAGCTCTTGAATCTTTTTTTCCAAGTACATCACCTCCTATTCCATTATACTATTTATACCCTAAATACTCAAGTGGAACCCAAAGGGATAATGTAATCCTTAATTCCATATTTTCCACTATGTGTATTTATAGGTCTGCTTATATGGTTTGTGCGGTGATCTGCCTATGGCAGTGTGAACCGAATTAAACTTCGGTATTGCAACAAATAAATGTGTTTGACGAATGGGATTTCATAGTGTATTGTATTTATCATCGAGTCGCAACGTTGCGCTTCGTAATTAACATGCTAGGGGAGCATCTGCTGAGAGTGCGACTGTTAAAGAACGCACACCCTCACTACCTGATCCGGGTAATACCGGCGTAGGGAAGCAAGTCCAAAAATGATTTTTTCAGAATTTTGGATTCGTACACTCCCCTCCTAGTCGTCAAAGGAGGATTTTTTATGTCACCAGAACAACTACAAGGATTCTTTGAGTCAATAACGGGACAGATTGTCACAGTATGTATCATAGTGGCACTTTTTGGCGCCATCTTGATCTCGGGTAAAAACAAAAAGACGGATACAAAAGCGTTAGTACTGTCAGCCATATTTGTGGCTCTTTACTTGGCGTTAAATCAGATTACAATATTCCGGATGCCCCAGGGTGGGTCCATAACGGCTTTCAGCATGCTTGCCATAACCGCCTGTAGCTATCTGCTGGGCATTCGTCGCGGTATCATGGCCGGCATGTGTGCAGGCTTGGTAGAATTGATCTTCAATCCCTATGTAATCCATCCCATCCAGCTCCTACTGGACTATCCGCTGGCCGTGGGAGCCTTAGGCTTTGCCGGCCTTTTCCATAAAGGAAAACACAGTCTGATTACCGGCTACCTTTTCGGCGCCTTCTGCCGCTACCTGTGCACCTTCCTGTCCGGAGTGATCTTCTTTGGAGAATACGCACCGGAAGGGTTCAACGCATTCAGTTGGTCTCTCTACTATAACATCACTTATATCGGAACCGAAGCTGTGGTAACTCTGGTAATACTCTTCCTGCCTCCTATCCGCAGGACCTTTGAACGATTGAAAACACAAGTCGACAACTAAAACTAGGACAGACTGCTGCATTTGGCACGGCGGGCCGGGACAAGCCCCGTAGAAACCGTGAAACCGCATACCGTTTTCGTGCGAAAGCACTTAAAAACGGCGGTTTCCGAGGGGCATGTCCCGGCCCGCCGTGCCAAATGTAGCAGGGACAGACCCTATGGGTGCAAAAGCAGCCACAGGGTCTGTCCCCATGGGTGCACGGGGTCTGTCCCCATGGGTGCAAAAGCAACCACGGGGTCTGTCCCCATGGGTGCAAAAGCAACCACGGGGTCTGTCCCCATGGGTGCAAAAGCAGCCACAGGGTCTGTCCCCATGGGTGCAAAAGCAACCACGGGGTCTGTCCCCATGGGTGCAAAAGCAACCACGGGGTCTGTCCCCATGGGTGCAAAAGCAACCACGGGGTCTGTCCCCATGGGTGCAAAAGCAGCCACAGGGTCTGTCCCCATGGGTGCAAAAGCAGCCACAGGGTCTGTCCCCGTGGCTGCTTTTATTAGTTGGAAGCTTTATTTGATTAGGATAGATTCTTCTTTATCTAGAGCCTCGTAACTCATATTCTTATAGGCCGGCACTTTATCGCAGAGTGCTCTGAATACATCCTCCGCTGATTTGAATCCGGTATCTACGCCCAAGCGTTGCAACAGCAAGCCTACGATCTTACTGTCCGCCAGGGAAATTCCCGGTGCCTGAACAGCCTTGTGCACCCGCTGTACGCGGCCTTCCATATTAGTGAAGGTACCTTCCGACTCCGCAAAGCTGTCCGCCGGCAGAACAACATCCGCAAGCTTGGCCGTGTCATTGAGAGCAATGTCCTGCACCACTATGAAATCCACTTCCTTCAATGCTTTTTCGATCCCCTCCACTCTCTTCTCCGACTCCAGAGAATCCTCTCCCATCAGGTAGAGTGCCTTAACCTTGCCTGTTTGCAAGGCATCCAGCGCCTTGCCGTTCTTCATGGGTACCACGGCCACTCCCTCTGCCAACTCAGCGCCGGAAGCCTTGCAAATGGCGTCTGCACCTTTGCTTTGGTCTGTGGAAGCCTCTGCAAAAAAGGCTGTTTCCTGCCATGGAACTTCTTTTCCGGAAACTGTCTCAGCTAACTTGTTCAGCATAAACTTTGCTTCATTGCTGACCATGTGTCCGGCAAAGGCCGCAAATGCATCCGGTTCCTTGCCGTCTTTTATCCCGGTTAATTTGGATGCAATCACATCCAGCGCCTCTTCCCATGTTGCTTCTACGAGCTTGCCATCTTTACGTACCATCGGCGCCGTCAGCCTGTCTTCTGCATATAGCTTCCGATAGCCGTACTTGCCCTTGACGCAGAGCAGCCCTTCATTGGAGGGGCCAAAGGCCGGTTCCACACCCACCACCTTGGTTCCTGAAAGCTTAAGATCCATCTGGCAGCCTACTCCGCATTCCGTGCAGGTCGTACGCTGAAGCGTCACATTCAACGGAATGGGTTTTGTATGGTCTACCTTGGGCAAAAGTGCTCCTACCGGACAGAGGCTGATACAGTTGCCGCAATTGATGCAGCCGGAATCTTCCAGCGGATCGCCTAATGCGGGTTGTACAGTCGTGTCGAAGCCTCTCTTGACCAATCCGAGAGCAGTGACTCCCATAACTTCGTGACATACACGGACACAGAGTCCGCAGAGAATGCACTTGTTGGGATCTCTTACAACATAAGGATGGTTGTCATCGAAATCCAGACGATTGATATCCCCTGCTATCCTGTCGGGTTTCACATCGTGTTGGTTGGAGTACTCATAAAGCTTGCACTCAAAGTATTTACCACAGCCGCATTCCAGGCATCTGTCTCCCTCGTATTCCGCATCTTTCGGTTTATATCCGTCAACGATTTCTTTGAAATTGTCTTTTCTTTCATCTGGACCGAGCATGCCCATTTCGGGACGGCAAAGCCTTTCCCTGTCTTCAAAGGTCTTTTCGTCAATGTCATCCCTGACCACCACATAGGGCTTGCGGTAGCGGATTTTCTGCCCGGAAAGATAGGCATGGACAATCTCCGTTGCTTTCACTGCGTCGCCGATGGCTTCCACAGCGATGGATATCTTATCGTTGCCACAGTCTCCGCCGGCAAAGACACCCTCCATGCTGGTCATAAACGTTTCCGGATCATAGGAGAAGCCCTTTTTCCGCGTCATGTCGAAACCGTCAAAACCGTCGTGCTCTACAGCCTGGCCGATGGCTAGTATCACATTGTCTACATCCAGAGTTTCCGTCTTTCCTTCCACCGGAACCGGAGCCCTTCTGCCGCTGGCATCCGGCTCACCCAATTCCATGATCTGAAGCTTGATTTGCTTCACGTGACCATTCTCATCCTTTATGATCTCCAGTGGGTTGGTCAGGTTCTTAAAGATGACACCCTCTTCCTCTGCCTCTTCGATCTCAATCCGGTCTGCCGGCATTTCGTCCTTGGTACGCCTGTATATATTGTAAACAGTCTTTCCTAATCTCACCGCTGTACGGCAGGCATCCATAGCGGTATTTCCGCCTCCTACTACAGCTACGATATCACCAATTTGGACCTCTTCCTTTTTAATAACTTTGCGAAGAAAATCGATGCCACCGATAACGCCGTCCGCATCCTCTCCGGGACAACCTGTTCCCGTTGAGACCCATGCGCCGACACCTAATGCAACTGCATCGAAGTTCTTCCGGATTTCTTCAAAGGAAATATCTTTCCCGATATGGGTATTAGGCTTCAGTACGATGCCCATTTTTTCCATCTGCGCCACTTCGCCGTCCACAACCTCCTTGGGTAGTCTGTATTGGGGAATGCCATAGCGCAGCATCCCGCCGAAGTGAGGCATGGATTCGAAAATCGTAACGCCGTGTCCCTTTTGTCTCAAATAGTAGGCTATGGAAAGACCAAAGGGCCCGCCGCCGATGACTGCAACCTTTTTCCCGGTCTCGGGAGGAACGGGAGGTATATAGGGGTCGTCCCCTTCCATATCTGCCGCAAACCGCTTCAGCCACGCGATGGACACAGCTTCATCCACAAACTGTCTCCTGCAGTTGTCTTCACAAGGGTGTGGGCATACGCGACCAATAGATCCGGGTAGTGGAATTTTTTCCTTAATAAGCTTCACGGACTCCCGATATTCGCCATTGGCGATGAGGCCTACATAGCCCTGACAATCGGTGCCGGCAGGACAATTAAGCACGCAGGGAGGTCTGCAATCTCCCACGTGATTGGATAACAACAGTTCCAGATTTGTCTTTCTGGATTCCAGAACCCGTTCAGTATTCGTCTTTATCACCATGTCGGGAGCAATCAGCGTAGCGCAAGCTTTCACAAGCTTGGGATTGCCTTCCACTTCCACTACACAGATCCCGCAGGCACCGTAGATTTCTACTCTATCATCGTAGCAGAGTGTGGGGATATCGATTCCGTTCTTCTTTGCTACGTCCAGAATCGTCTGCCCCGCTTGGCCCAGACATTCTTTTCCGTCTATTACAAGTTTCATATTTTCCATTTTATCCTCTCCTTTAATCTCTCAGGACAGCGTCGAACCTACAAACCTCTTCGCATTTGCCACATTTGATACAAAGTTCCTGATCGATCAAATGCTTTTCCTTCACCTTCCCGGTAATTGCCTTAACCGGACACTTCCGTGCACAAAGGGTACAGCCTGTGCAGTTGTCCTTAATGGTAAAGGTCAGCAGCTCTTTGCAGGAATGGGCTGTGCATTTATGGTTGTAGATGTGATCTTCATATTCATTTCTAAAGTAGCGAATCGTCGTTAGGATAGGATTGGGTGCTGTCTGACCCAGGCCGCACATGGAACCATCCTTTACCTTTTGAGCCAGTTCTTCCAATAGCTCAATATCGCCGTCTTTGCCTTCACCCCGGGTAATCCTCTCCAATATTTCCAGCATTCTCTTAGTGCCAATACGGCAGTAGTTGCACTTTCCGCAGGATTCCTTCTTGGTGAAATCCAGGAAATACCGAGCCATATCCACCATGCATGTGTTTTCGTCCATGACGATCATTCCGCCGGAACCTACGATGGCACCCGTCTTGGTAATGGACTCATAATCTACAGGGGTATCGATAAGATCTGCAGGGATACAGCCCCCGGAGGGTCCACCCATCTGTACGGCCTTGAACTTCTTATCGTTCTTAATACCGCCGCCAATCTCAAAGATAACGTCCTTGAGGGGAAGTCCCATGGGAACCTCCACCAGGCCACCCTTCTTGATCTTTCCTGCCAGGGCAAACACCTTGGTGCCCTTGCTCTTCTCCGTTCCCATAGCTCCAAAGGTTTCTCCGCCGTTGGATATAATAAAGGGAACGTTAGCGAAGGTCTCTACATTGTTGATGTTTGTAGGTCTCTGCCAAAAACCCTTCTGGGCCGGGAAAGGTGGTTTGAGCCTGGGCATGCCCCGCTCCCCTTCCAGTGATGCGATGAGAGCCGTTTCTTCGCCGCATACGAATGCACCGGCACCGGCCTTAATCCGAAGATCAAAGGAAAAACCACTACCCATAATATTTTTACCTAAGTATCCCTTTTCTCTAGCCTGCTCCATAGCCGTTTCCAAGCGGGCGATGGCCAAAGGATATTCCGCTCTTACGTAGATAACCCCTTCCGATGCACCCATGGCATAAGCTCCGATAATCATTCCCTCCAGCAGAGAATGGGGGTCTCCCTCCAAGACACTTCTATCCATGAAGGCGCCGGGGTCCCCCTCGTCGGCGTTGCATACCATGTATTTCTGATCGGCTTCGTTCTGCAGTGCCGCATTCCACTTGAACCAAGTGGGAAAACCGGCTCCACCTCTTCCTCTGAGCCCGGATATCTTGATCTCTTCGATCACTTCCTCCGGAGTCATGGAGGTCAGTGCTTTTTCCGTGGATTTGTAACCGCCAACAGCAATATACTCCTCAATCCTTTCGGGATTGATGACACCACAGTTCCGCAGGACGACCTTTTTCTGCTTTGATAAAAAGTTCTGATCCACATCGAGAATCCCATATTCCCATACAGGTTCGCCGCCGACGATGTGCTTGTTGACGATGTCGGAAACCTTATCCGGCTGTACTTTAATGTATCGAATCTCTAGATTGCCCTCATCATTGTAAACGTCAACGATGGGTTCCAGAAAACAGCTGCCAATGCAGCCGGTCTTGTCTACTATTACATTAGAAAGCCCCAAGCTGGTAATCTGCTTAACAAATTCATTGGCAGTTTTTTTGGCACCGGTAGCGACACCGCAACTGCCTTGTCCTACTAAAATCTTCATTGTTCGACCTCCTGTTCTCTCGTTTTGACCTCACGGAGAATGGATTTGACCATATCCTTTGTCAGGTTTCCGTAAGTTTCATCTCCGTCATGGTTTTTTATCATCATGACCGGAGCAAGGCTGCAGCAGCCTAAACATGCCACGTTGTTCAAAGTAAAGATGCCGTCTTCTGTCGTCTCTCCGTCCCCGATGGACAACTCTTCCGTAATGGCCTCTTCAATCATATCTGCTCCATTTACGTGGCAAGCCGTTCCTTTGCATAACATGATCAAATTTTTTCCGATAGGCGATAACCGGAACTGGGTATAAAATGTGGCGACACCGTAAATATGTGCGGGCATCAACCCTGTTTTCTCGGATATATAGTTGATTGCGTCAATTGAAAGATATCCATATATATCCTGTGCCTTCTGTAATATAGTGATGAGGCTACCCGGAATATTTCCATAGGCCTCCAAAACCGTCGCCAATTGACTAAAATCCGGCTTTTCGCACCCCTCGCCGCAGCAGCAGCCACTGTCTACCAATTTCATTTTCTTTCCTCCTTTGTTATCGATAAACGGGATCATGTAGACATCCCGCTAAAATTATACCTTAACACTACTATTATAATTAAATATACTAGATTTTCAACCTTATTTGCGCGTTTCCGACAGAATGCTACAAATTTACAGTTTTTCTTTATTCCGTTTCGATTGAATCCAATCCTTAATAAAAACTTTCCAATAGTGGCCCACAATTTTTTTCATATCCAGTTCCATTACAAAAACGCCGGATAAAAGCGCATGACCCTTTCTACAAATATAGTTCATTTATTATTTTTAAATCTTGTGGCCTATATGCCGGCGATGAGCATTTCTAGTGCCAATCTGCCCTCCAGAAGACCTGTCTTAATGTGTTTGTCTACCGTAAAGCAGTGGGAGAGAATTCTGCGAAGCTGATCTATAGAATAACGGACAGATAACTGGCCGGCAATCTTGATTCGATACTCATGGGCTCCCGTCAAGGCTTTCATTTCCTCCGGGCGCAGGCCCTCTTCTCTCATTTCTTTTACCATCAAGAGTATCTCATAGTGGGAACAAATCAGGCCGAGAAGTTTATGCAGGTTCTCTCCGGAGGAGAGCAGGTTGTGCAGAAGCATCAAGGCCTCATCCTTACGATTGCGGGATATGGCGTCCATCATATCGAAAACATAGGACTCCGTATTTCCGGACAGCCCTCCTGCCACATCACTCATTCGGACTTCGTCACCGTCACTGTGGGCAATGAGTTTTTTTAGGTCGTTATCCAGATTGTATAGGGTATAGTCGCTCTGCTTGTCAAAGTAGCCGGACATGGCAATCATCTGGCGAATAACGGATGTACTCGCTGTCTTCCCGGACTGCCGCAATCTTTTTTGGATAAATTTCTGCAATTCGCCCTCGCCCAGCCGGCTGAACTCATAACAGCAACCCGATGAAGCGATGGTCTTATACAGCTTTTTTCGCTTATCTACAGCATCTGCAGTCAGGACAAGAAAACAGCTGTCCGGTAACTCCTTAAAGTAATCCACCAACTGCTGCTCTTGCTCTTCGGTGTAGTTGTCCCTGGCGTTCTCCTTTGCTGCCGGAAATCCTTCCACAATGACGATTCGTTTTTCCGATAGCATGGGCAGAGTCTCACACTGGGTAATAATGGTATCGATTGAGGCAGTTTCTCGAGTCAGAACAGAGCAGTTAAGCTGTTGCAGGCCCGGTTCTACAAAGCGCTCTATGATGGCATCCACAGCCCAGCGAACAAGGTATTGCTCTTCCCCATAAAAAAAGATGGGGTTCCCCAAATTGCTGTCTTTAATATCCTTCTGAATCTTCTTAAATGCATGTTCTTGAGTTTTTCCGGACTTCGTTGCCATTCGTACCTCTCTAATCAACAACATTCAAAGCATGGTGCGCAACTTGATACCCTTCCCGCTGAAATAGAGAAGGATCGCACCATTCTCATCGTTTCTATAGACTATTATACTCTTTTTCTCCAATTTTTCAATGACATCCGGATGGGGATGACCAAAATTGTTGCGACCCACCTGAATGACAGCAATCCGGGGGTTCACTGCTTCTAAAAAGTCATCTCCTGTTGAAAAACGGGATCCGTGATGACCTACTTTTAGAACATCCGCTTTCAATCCTGCCCCCACATCACGGCTGAACTGATCCATCAAGAGCTGTTCTCCCTCAAACCCCATATCCCCTGTCACCAGTAGAGAGAGGCCCTTGTAATGGATCCGGACCACCAAACTGCTGTGATTTTCGTCCCCTTCATCTGCCAAAAGCCCTTGATAGGTTTCCCGACTCTGGGATGAAGGGTAGAGTACATCGATATATATATCCTCTTCCACATGAATTCTGTCTCCGGCCACTACATAGAGCAGTGCTTTCTTCGAAAGACCCGTATCGGCTAAAACCATTTCTTCTTTCAGGGTATTTGCACTGTATAGGGCCAGATTTTTTACCGGCATTCGCTTGCACAGGGAAGCGATACCCCCATAGTGATCTTTATGAAGGTGGGTGACTATAGCCAGATCTACCTCATCCACACCATTTTTCAAAAGGTAAGGAAGCAGTATGTTTTTTCCCGTGTCATAGGAATCACTGCCTCCCCCATCGATAAGTATGTTTTTACCCCTCGGAGTCCTTAAGTGCAAGCAATCTCCTTGCCCCACATCGAGAAAAACAATGTCTGCCCGCCTTTCTCCTTCTTGCATTATTAAAGGGGCAGAAAAAGACACACAAAGAATGCAGAGACAAAGACTCAGGATTCGTCGCCGGTTCTTCTCCCGATACAGGATCCAAAAACTCTCCGATGCAAGAAAGAAGAATAGCCCATAATACAGCACTAACATCCCCAAAGGAGGACCTGTTGCATTCATGGAGGATACACTCAAATTCCCTGTAAAAATATTTAACCGAATCATGATCTGTAGCAATAGATCTGCTCCCGTAGCACAGAAACCAAACAAACTTCCGCCAACAAAGCTCAGAAGAACCATGCCCATTCCAAGTGGCAGAATGAGTCCCGCCAGGGCAATCACAGGAAGGTTGATGAAAAATGCGGAGAGCGAAAAGTATTGAAAGTGATAGGCGGAAACCGGAGCCATTCCTGCCTGAATCACGAATATGGGGGCAAAAGCTCGTAAGACGATAACGTGCCACCGGTAGCTCCTGTTTTCCTTCAACTTTTCTATCTTGCTCTCAGCTACAGGTAAGGCAAAGGCCAGTGTAAAGACTGCCAGGTAGGAAAGCTGAAATCCCAAGCTGAATAAATAGTAGGGGTTATGGAGCAGCATAAGGAAAGCGGAGAAGCTGATGCAGCAAAGCAGATCATATTTTCTATGCAAGTACTTCGACAGGATATGAATAGCAATCATCAACACTGCCCGGACCACTGAAGGTGAAAAACTAGCCAAAGCGGCATAGAAAAACAGAAGTCCCAGAGCACACGCGGAGCCTATAGGGTTCCTGCGATTTCGAAAGAACATACAGATATAAAGGTATAGGATGCTTATATGAATCCCGGACACTGATAGTATGTGCGCACAGCCGTTCCTCTGGAAGTCCTCATAGATTTCTTCTTCTATCAGGCTTTTGTCTCCAAACAGAATTCCCAGGAGCAAAGCTTTGGAATCCGGGCTCATATGTCCACCGAGAGAGGCGGAGAAGTGCTCTTTCAACTTGCCTGGTATTGCGATTGCGGGGTTTCCCCGACCAATGACCTCTAGATGGACTTTTCGGGCGTTGACAATGCCGGTTATACCTCTGGTCTTAAGATAGAGCTTGTAGTCGAAGAGGCCTGGATTTCGCATTCCGGAAGGCAGTGTCAACTTCCCCTTCAGCCTGACTTCCTTTCCAAAGAGGTCCATTCTTTCCTGCAACTTTGATTGATCAGACGAACCCTTCCTCAGTTCCCCCGGCAAGTAGGACAGGTTCACCAGGAGCCTTTTTCCGGTGGTACCTGCGACATCCCCGCACTGCCAGGCATCCGGACGAATAAGGACCCTCAGGTAATCCTCCTTATCCTCAACGGTCAGGACGGTTCCTGTGACGGATATGACCCTTCCTTCGTAATCATGCAAGGGTTCCAATCGACTGTCTGATGCTTGAAAATAACAGACTCCAAGCATCCCCACAATCAAAAAGATACAAGCTCGATGCTTTTTCCAAAACAAGGCACCAAACAGCAACACTCCACACAGGACTAACGCTGCCCAAAAGGCAAGATAATATCCTATCCATACGCCCCCTGCAAAGGAGGCAAAAAGAAACGTTACAGGTCTTCTCACAACATCACCGGAGGCTTCCGAATTCCCTTCTTAAATTTATCATTATTTACTTTTAATGTCAACTTTAATTTAGTGACACCTAGGATTCAATAGCTAAATCATTTCACTTTTATTACAAATGGAACAAATTCGAGCTACTTGCTGTCAAAAAAAATGTGGTATGGTATAATAACCGTTAGCAATATCTGAATTTACGAGATGTTAATAGCGAGGAAAGTAGGTGTTTCCTTTGAGTGATGAGCTTAATAAGAATGACCAGGGTCTTGAGAATAATCTCGAAATCGATGATTTTCTGAGCAAGTTTGACGATATTAAAAAAAGCTTTGAAATGAGCGATAGCGAACCTGATATTATAGAAGAAGAAAAGGAGGATGCTTCAGCCACAGAAAGCCTAGGAGCAGAGCTCTCGCCTCGGCGAGCTGAAAGGCTGAAAAGGATCCAATCAAAGGATAAAGAAGAAGCAGCAGAAAAATCTATGGCTAAAACAAAAAAGAAAAAGAAGAAAAAATATCGCATAAACATAAAGCGACTCCTGATTGCATCGATCTGCGTCGGCGTCCTTGCTTGCGGCGCCGTAGGCATTTGGGCTCTCAATGTCATCGGCTCAACCCCTGCTATCAATGCGGATAATATCTATTCCATGCTTTCGGAGAACTCAGTTATTTATGATGATGCAGGCAATGAAATTGAAAACCTCTTTGAAAGCGGGGCGGGCCTGCGTACTAACTTGAACTTTACCGAAATGCCGGAAGATTTGACCAGTGCCTTTATCGCAATTGAAGATAAGACCTTCTGGGAACACCAAGGTTTTAATGTTGTACGTATTTTTGGAGCCATTTGGGACAGCATCACCTCAGGAAAATCCATCGGAGGCACCAGCACCATTACCCAACAGCTTGCGAGAAACCTGTATTTGGAGGACACGAGGAGTGACCGTACCTTGGAAAGAAAGGTGCAGGAAGCCTATTATGCTGTTCAGTTGGAGCGCCAGCTTTCCAAGGAACAGATTATCGAAGCTTACCTGAATACGATAAATTTGGGAAGCGGTGCCAACGGTGTCCAAGCAGCAGCTCAGACCTATTTTTCTAAGGATGTGGGTGATCTCACTTTAGCTGAATGCGCCGTTTTGGCCAGCATACCCAAAAGCCCCGGCAAGTATTCCCCTCTCAGACGATTGGACAATGTAGATATCTCCGACCCTGATTCCCTGGATTTCGTGTACCGGGGAGACACTTACAGCATATGGTACCAGGACGAATTTCTTGATCGGCAGCGTTTGGTCCTTTCCTTTATGAGGAATCAGGGCATTATCGATGAAGGACGCTATGAACAGGCTATAAACGAGGATATACGGGCTGCTATTAATCCCGATGTCAACGTATCTACGGAAATCAGTTCCTACTTTGCCGATTACCTGGTCAACGATGTGATTCAGGGGCTGATGTTTGAGCTCGATATGGAAGAGGCGGATGCCAGAAACATGATATACAACGGCGGTTTGCGTATTAACAGCACGCTCAATGTCGCCATGCAAAAAAAAGTAGAGGCCGAGTTCAAAAACAATAACAATTTTCCCAAAGTAACCGGTCTTAATAAAGATAAGGCGGGAAATGCCAGGGATGCCAGCGGTAAAATACTGCTTTACGAATACAGCAATATGTTGGACCAGGAAGGTAACTTTACTCTGAAACCCGATGAGTATCAGGTCAACGAGAATGGCTCCATGACCGTGTTCAAGGGTAATCGCCTCAATATCTATAAAACCGAAGTAAAGAATAATGTGGATTACAGCGTAGAGTTCAAGGGCATTTACACCATAGAAGATGGTACTTTCTACACCATCTCATCCGGTTTTGTAATGATCCCCGTTGAATTTAAGAGCCGGGATGACGACGGCAACCTGATTATAAGCAGCGATTTTTTTGGAGAAGACTGTCCCTTCACTTTATCAGAAGCAGGGATGACCATACCCAAAGGCTATTATCAGTTAAAAGAGAAGGTCATTCAGCCTCAATCGGCAATGGTTATCATGGATTACAAGACCGGATCCATTAAAGCCATGGCCGGCGGCAGGAGCCTCAGCGGCAAACTCCTCTTCAATCGGGCAACGGGCACCCGGCAGCCGGGGTCCGCTATCAAACCCATGGCTGTTTACGCACCTGCTCTTCAGCGGTCCGTTGACATGGTTAATAATAACGCCGTAGACGCCGGGACTACCATGTGGACGGCAGCTTCCGTTATCGATGATGCTCCCCTGGTTTTGAACAACAAACTCTGGCCGAAGAACTGGTATTCCGGCTATCGTGGCTTGCACACCCTTCGTCGGTCTGTAGAGCAGTCGGTAAACGTGAATGCTGTGAAGACCTTCAATGACATCGGAGCAGCCACTTCCCTCGCCTTTCTGAAGAAGTTGGGTGTTACATCTGTAGTGGAATCGGGGTCCATAAACGATATGAATCCTGCTGCGCTGGCGTTGGGGGGAATGACCAACGGAATCTCACCTCTGCAAATGGCGGCGGGATACGGGACTTTCGCCAACCAGGGATTCTATATCAAGCCCGTAACGTATAGTACTGTAACTAACAAGCGTGGCGAAATCCTTCTGGAAAACACTGCAGAAAAGGAACAGGTAATGGACCGGGGCGTAGCCTATATCATGACTGACATCTTAAGAACCACGGTTTCCAACGGTATCGCAAAAGCTGCTTCCATAGGTTCCCACGCCGTTGCGGGAAAGACGGGTACAACCACAGACAACTACGATGCCTGGTTCGTGGGTATGACACCCCATTATTCAGCGGCGCTTTGGATCGGTAACGATATCAATCTGGAGCTTTCCCAAGGCAGCGTTGCCGCAGCGAAACTCTGGAGCAAAATTATGAAGCAGGTCCATTCCGGACTTCCCCAGGGCAGTTTTCCCAAGGCTGAGAATGTTACAAGTGCCACCATCGACACAATGTCGGGAATGCTCCCCTCGGAGCTCTCCTCTTTGGATCCCAGAGGAACGGTCCGCAGCGAATACTTCGTTACCGGTACGGTTCCTACAGAAACGGATAATGTTCATGTGGCAGTAACGGTCTGCAAGGATTCCGGTTACTTGGCCACACCTCACTGCTATAATCAAGAGAACAAAGTCATGATCAGACGCCCGGAAGGTTCTGTAATAACTTACGGAAATGCTACTGTGGCTGATATCCAATACGAAGCTCCTGTTTATTACTGCAACCTGCACAATTTAGATACCCTCACTTATCCCATCGATCCCAATGTGGAAGTCCAGCCTTTTAACCCCTGGAATGGTGGTAGCGAGGGGGTTCCGCCCTGGCTGGACTGGAATAACGGAAATAATGGAAATAACGGAAACGGAAACAACGGCAACAACGGAAATGGGAACGATAATGATGTACCGCCGGTTACCGACAGCAATCCCAATCCCATTGTAAGCCCGGAGGATTCTGACAGGCCGGACTGGCTAGACTAGCGAATTGATTTCGGACTAAAACAGAGAGCAACTATATAACCAAATACAATTGCCGCCGCAACCCCTGCGGCGGTATCTTTTATTCCGCCTGAGAGGGCTCCCATAAAGCCTTCTTTTGCCACGGCATCCATGGATCCCTTTGCCAGAGAATAACCAAAGCCCGGCAGAGGAACGGTGGCTCCGGTACCCGCCAGTTGAACGATAGGTTGATAAAGGCCCAAACCTGTCAAAACAGCCCCGAGAACTACAAACAGTACCAGAACTCTCGGCGCCGTCAATTTCGTAGCATCCATCAGAATTTGACCTATGACGCATATACTACCGCCTATGATAAAAGTCCATACATATTCCATAGTACCAACCTCCTCCAAAATCTATCTTAAGGCCTCAATCGCCACAGCGTGGGCAATTCCCGGAATGGATTCTCCCTGCAGAGCGCTTGTTGTAGTAACAAGCGCTCCTGTAGAAACCAAAAGCACTTTTTTCAAACTACCTTCCAACATTGACTTATATATGGGCCCTGCAAAAACTGAGGCGGAGCAACCACAACCGCTACCACCGCTATGCACATCCTGCTCCTGGTCGTAAATCAAGACTCCGCAGTCATCATAGGCCGGACTCATGTCCATGCCGAGGTTTTTAACCATATCAAGTAGGATTTGTTTTCCGATACGACCCAGATCTCCGGTTAGTATTCGGTCGTAGTAACTCCAGTCTCTTCCTGTGTCAAGAAGGTGCCTGTAAATGGTATCCAATGCCGCCGGTGCCATTGCAGCACCCATTTGATTGGCATCGGTTAAGCCTGTATCTACAATCTTCCCTATGGTGGCATGGGTACAGCAAAATTGCGGATTTTCTGTTCTTCCGATGACCAGGCTCCCCGAGGCAGTAGCGGTCCACTGGGCGGAAGGCGGACGCTGGTTTCCGTGTTCCAGCGGCAAGCGAAATTGGCGTTCTGCAGTGCTGTAATGGCTGGATGCGGCAGCTACTATCGTATCTGCATAGCCTCCGTCTACAAGCACACAACCCATTAGTATTGATTCCGTCATGGTGGAGCAAGCTCCATACATACCCAGAAAGGGAATTGAAAAGTCCTTTGCCGAGAAAGTAGATGACATGAGCTGGTTCAGAAGATCTCCCGAAAGAATCGCGTCAATTTGATCCTCGTTCTTACCTGCTTTTTTCATAGCAGTTTTCATAGCCTGGGATAGCATCTTACTCTCTGCCAACTCCCAGTTTTTCTCACCAAACGTATCTTCCTCCAGCACTAAGTCAAAACCCTTTCCCAGAGGGCCCTGGCCCTCCTTCACACCTACTACAGAGCCGGTCCCCAGTATCTCAGGTCTGTTACGGAACAGCAGAGTCTGTTTCCCTAGTTTATTTCGCAACATATTGATTTTGATTCCTTTCATAGCAAATAAACGATGATGCCAATAATCACCGAGGCCGAAATCCCACATACCAGTACCGGGCCTGCCAGAGTGAACAGCTTAGCTCCCGATCCCAATACAGGTCCTTCCTTCTTAAATTCCATAGCGGGAGCCACCATGGAATTAGCAAAGCCCGTTATGGGCACAATAACTCCGGCTCCTGCGAATTTTGCAATGGTGTCGAACCAGCCAAAGCCCGTGAGCAACTGGGCAGTGCAAATCAGGAGCACAGTGACGATGGAACCGGCCTCCGTCTTCTCAAAGCCTCTTGCTATGAGCATTTCCTCTGTATAGGATGCGGCCAAGCAAATCAATCCCCCAATGATAAAAGCTTTCACACTGTTGGAGAAATATTTAGGGCTGGGCGTAAACTTCTTTACATATTTTTCATAAGCCTTCATCTGTTGCTTTTGTTCGCTTTTTTTCTGTTCTTTCGCATCTTTTGAAGCGTTGCTCATAAGAACCTCCTGTTATTGAACAGTGATTACAGTGGGGACGTCCTCACTGTCAAACAATTTAAGATTATTATGACCAAGTGACTGTGAAAGATGCTATAATTCTTATAAAAACAGAGGACGTAAATATGGAAAAACATAAGATCATACTCGCATCTTCATCACCAAGAAGGATTGAAATGCTCAAGAAGAACGGGATAGAACCTATCATTATTCCTCCTGATGTGGATGAAGATCTTCCCCTAAATATTGCTCCAAAGGATGCAGTCATGCATCTGGCCTTGAAGAAAGCCCGGTACGTGGCATCTCTGGCAAGGGATTGTTATGCGAATGAGCCCTCTCTCATCATCGGCGCAGATACAATCGTTTTTTTAGACCGAATCATCGGCAAGCCAAAAAACACAGAAGAAGCATATGCCATCCTGGACCACTTGCGTGGTCGTGAACATTTTGTCGCTACCGGCGTGGCTATCCTTAAGACCGGAACAGATGTAAAAAAGGTCTTTTGCGAAATAACAAAGGTGTTTTTCAAGAATTATTCCGACGAGGATATTTGGGCATATATCGAGACGGACGAACCCTACGACAAGGCGGGAGGCTACGCCATACAGGGTGCCTGGGGCGATAAGGTGGATCATATCCTAGGCGATTACGACAATGTAATCGGATTCCCTTGGACCAGAATCAAACAAGAGTTAAACCAGTTTTAAACTGCCACAGAGACGGACCGCAGTGCGCCGCACCGGGACATGCCCCTCGGAAACCGACGGCTTTTTGATGCGCTTTATCAGATTGGCGCATAAAAGCCTCGAAAGGTTCACGGTTTCTACGGGGCATATCCCGGTGCGGCGCACTACGGTCCGTCCATTCGCGCAAAGCAAAACCGGCCTTTGAGTTCCCTCTTGGGCCGGTTTTGTATTGCTAAACTTGCATTAGCTCTTATTTATTATGTTCTTCTTTGACCCTGTTCCACTCTTCTATGATCTTGGGAACAACCTTGTAAAGGTCTCCTACGATACCGTAGTCTGCCACTTCAAAGATAGGAGCATCCGCATCCTTATTGATAGCAACAATGAGATCAGAAGTCTGCATACCTGCTAAATGCTGGATCGCACCAGAGATTCCGCAAGCGAAATAAATCTTAGGCTTAACGGTAGTTCCTGTTTGACCTACCTGATGAGAGTGATCGATCCACCCTGCATCAACAGCTGCTCTAGAGGAACCAACTACGCCTCCCACTGCATTTGCCAGCTGCTCGATCAGTTCAAATCCCGAAGGATCGCCCAGCCCACGACCGCCGGAGCAGATAATCTCTGCATCGGTGAGGGACACCAGCTCTTTGGCTGCCTTTACTACTTCCACAACCTCGGTCCGAATGTCGGATTCGCTGAGGCTGTAATCTACTTTTACAAGCTCACCTTTTCTCGCCGGATCCTTATCCAGTTTGCTCATAACGCCGGGTCTGACGGTGGACATCTGCGGCCGCTTCTTGGGGCAGATGATAGTTGCCATGATGTTGCCGCCGAATGCCGGACGAGTCTGCTTCAGGTTTTTATCATCCGAGTCCGGATCCATTCCGGAAGTATCAAGAGTGGTGTATTTGTTCAGGTAATTTATGTAGTTGCCTGTGTTTACATCCAATCTCGTGCAGTCTGCTGTAAGGCCGGTGTCCAGTCTGGCTGCCACTCTGGGAGCCAGGTCTCTTCCGATATGGGTAGCACCGAAGAGTACGATTTCCGGCTTGTATACCTTGATAGCGTCGGTCATGACCTTGGTATATCCGTCAGTCGTGAAGTTCTTTAACAAGGGATCGTCTATTTGATAGACAACGTCAGCACCATATGCATAGAGTTCCGGGATCAAGTGATCCGTCTCGTGTCCAATCAATACAGCGCATACCTTCCTGTCGCCGATTTCATTTGCCAACTTGCTGCCTTCGCCGAGGAGCTCAAGGGCTACGTTCATCAGCTTTCCTGCTCTTTGCTCCGTGTAAACCCATACGTCCTTGTATGCAGACAAATCCACCGGACCTTCATCCGTTGTGGTCTGTTCGATAGCATCGAAGGGACATGCCGGAATACACTGTACGCAGGCGGTGCATTTTTCATTGATAACAGCTATTTTACCTACCATATCTATGGCGTCAAAGGGGCAGGCCTTTATGCACAATTTGCACCCTTTGCATTTATCACTTATAACTTGAACTGCCATTTTTATTCCTCCTCCTATGCTATGATGTACTTTTCTTGCAACTTCTCCAGTAAGGCTTGTGCATTTTCTTCAGCGGTATCCTTATCCAGCATGATCCCCTTGCCTTTCGGTGCAGGAGTAAAGGAACGGAATACATTTGTCGGCGATGCGTCAAGACCTACTGTGTTCAGGTCGATCTCAAGCTCTTTGGCGCCCCATACTTTAATGTCTGCTTTAACGGCGTCATAGATCCCGCCTACGGACATATAGCGCGGAGTATTGAGTTCTTTGATAGCAGTGAGTACACAAGGAAGCTGGATCTTGATTAATTCATATCCATCTTCCAGAGCTCTCTTAACCGTAATTTCTTTTCCATCTATAGCAAATTCTTTCACGTAGGTTACCTGGGGAAGACCTAATTTCTCAGCAACCTGGGGTCCTACCTGAGCCGTATCCCCGTCAATAGCCTGTCTGCCGGCGAAAATCAGATCGTAATCACCAATCTTCCTCGCTGCTGCGGCTATCGCATTTGAGGTCGCCCATGTGTCAGAGCCGCCCAGGGCTCTGTCTGAAAGCAGGATGCCTTCATCTGCACCCATAGCCATGCATTCGATGAGGAGATCTTTTGCCTGTGGAGGTCCCATCGTTACGACCGTGATGTGAGTGTCTGGATACTGGTCTTTGACCTTCAAGGCTTCTTCCAGAGCGTTTGCATCGTCATGGTTTAATATGCTGGGAACCCCTTCTCTGATTAGCGTATTCTTAACCGGGTCTATTTTTACTTCGTTTGTATCAGGAACCTGCTTTGCGCATACTATTATCTTTAATGCCATTTTTTCCTTCCTCCCTTATCCTTATTTACCGAAGATATCCGCTGCAACAACCATCTTTTGCACCTCGGAAGTACCTTCATAGATTTCCGTGATCTTGGCGTCACGCATCATTCTCTCTACCGGATAATCCTTTATGTAGCCGTAACCGCCGTGGAACTGAACTGCTTTTGTTGTTACGTACATAGCCGTTTCTGCCGCATAGAGTTTTGCCATCGCGGAGTAAGGACCATATTTCAAGTGTTTGTCTTTCATGTCTGCAGCGTTATAGATAAGCAATCTGGCAGCTTCAATACGGGTCCGCATTTCTGCCATTTCAAACTGCAGCGCCTGATACTTATTTAAGCTCTTTCCGAACTGTTTTCTGGACTTCATGTATTCTACGGTAACATCAAAGGCACCCTGTGCGATTCCCAAAGCTTGGGAAGCGATTCCGATCCGTCCGCCGTCCAAAGTGGACATGGCAATCTTGAAGCCTTCCCCTACCTGACCGAGAAGGTTTTCTTTCGGAACGATACAGTTCTGGAATACCAACTCTGTGGTGGACGAAGCGCAAATACCCATCTTGTCTTCCGTCTTTCCGATAGAAAAGCCTTCAAAGTCCTTTTCTACAATAAAGGCGCTGATTCCACCCCTGGTCCCTTTGGCTTTATCCGTCATAGCCATAACGATATAGACGTCTGCATATCCGCCGTTTGTGATGAAGACCTTGGCTCCGTTGAGCTCCCAGTGGTCACCCTTGTCAACGGCTCTTGTCTGCTGTCCACCGGCATCGGTTCCTGCGTTAGGTTCTGTAAGTCCGAAAGCTCCCAACTTCTCTCCCTTTGCTACAGGAATAAGGTATTTCTGCTTTTGCTCTTCCGTTCCGTATGCCAGCAAGGGCCAGGCACAGAGAGATGTGTGTGCTGAACAGATAACGCCTGTTGATCCACAGACTCTGGAAAGCTCTTCTACGGTAATCGCATAAGATAGATTGTCGCCACCGGTTCCACCGTACTCTTTGGGTATAGGTACGCCCAACATTCCGTACCTAGCCATCTTTTCGACGGTTTCGGTTGGGAATCTGTGTTCCTTGTCTATGTCTGCCGCGATAGGTTCGACTTCCGTCTCTGCAAACTTTCTAACCAATTTCCTTACGAATTCCTGCTCTTTTGTCAACTGAAAGTTCATATTCTCGTTGCCTCCTACACTTAAAATTAACTGGTTGTAAATAATTCTTAATGCTATTTGCTGGTTGTTGTTATTATATTAACAATTCTATATCTATTAAACCCCATTTATCGATAAAAATCAACTGTTTCTTTTCAGTTCCCAACCAAAAACAATAAGTCGATTTAATCCGAATTGTCAGACAATAATTAACCTCCCGATTATCGTCCGGTTGACAGGGAAAATCCCTGCAGTGTATAGTTAGACTGGTTGCTAAAGCAACTCTTATAACTGTAAGAAAAGCAAAAATAATTAATACAAGGAATGCAATATTATGAGGATTATTTGTATAGGAGACAGCCTGACCGAAGGTTACGGCGTCAGCCGTTTGGAAAACTGGGTAATGCTGTTAAACGAGAGAAGCGAACACGAATTTATCAACAAAGGGATCAGCGGTGACACCACCGGTGGCATGCTCTCCAGGTTTCAAAGAGACGTCTTGGAGGAAAAACCGAAGTACGTCATCATCATGGGTGGGGGCAATGATTTTATAATGGGAAACAACCCGGGGTCCGTCCGAGCTAATATTATGGCTATGGTTCACCAGGCATACCACGGCAGGATCATCCCCATCCTGGGCACAGGCTTGAGATCGGATGCCGAAACCTTTAGAAGCGATTGGGCTGAGATTGCGGACATCGCCTACTTGAATGATGCAACCTCTGCCCAGAGAGATTGGATCCTTCAATTCTGCCAGGTCTTTAAAGTGAAACACATTGATTTCTATGAAAAATTTGAAATCGGGAAATATAGTAAGAGCCTTTTATTTGATGGCCTTCATCCTTCAAAAGAAGGACACAGGATCCTAGCAAACATCGCCTACGAAGCCCTTTTCAACTAATTTTAAACCAAGGTCCGCATAACCGGATTGTTATTCTTTGATTATTGCTTGGCGGTATTGGAGTTAATTGTTATACTTGTTAACAGTAGATTTGGTTATCTTCGTGCAGTTTTTTAAAGGAGGAGGAGCATGAAAAAACATTCTACATGGTTAATTTTGTTGCTGCTGACAACTATGGTGCTGTTTGCGTTCACAGGCTGCGGAGAAGGGGAGGAGCCGGATGTTACTGATCCGGATCCTGCTGAAGTACCCGTCGAAGTACAAAGTGTCATAGATCATACGGTGAGCCTTGCAGCCAATTATGCGCTACAGCTGGATGGAGAGTGGGCAGATGAATATCTTGCCTGTCTGGATTCCGGTGAAGGTAAGGACTATGCGGGCTATGATGACTTGAAGGCAACCCTGGATCAGTTCCGAATCGAGTCCGGAGCCTATTATATCTATATCTTGACAGATATGGATCCAAACGATGAGTATTTCGAGATTACGGTTGACGGTTCGGAGGATCCCGATGACTGGATGGTTCAGTATGATGTTGAGGGTCAGTTCTTTAGAGCTCAGGACGGAGAACCCTGCGCCGCCCTCTCCGCTTGGGACAATGACGTAGATGATCCCGTATGGTCAGCCTTTGCACCTGTTTATGACAGTGACAGCAATGTGGTGGGCATACTTGGAGTGGACTATCCGGCCCCGGAAATTCTGGATTTCCCCGAATGGAACAGAGATTCAGAAAACTGGAATGGCATGGCCATTGAGTATTGATAGTAATAAAAAATAAATCGGGGCCAACAGCGCTCCGATTTATTTTTTATTATTCTATTCCATTTGTTCTCTAAGGTTTGATAGGACCTTTTTTTCTATACGAGATACCTGAACTTGAGAAATCCCTAATCTGTCAGCAATCTGTTGCTGTGTCATATCTCTAAAATAGCGTAGCACAATAACCTGGCGTTCCCGTTCCGCCAATCTTCCGATGGCGCTTTTTAAGTATATCAGATCAACCCTACGCTGCTCTGATTCTCGATACTCGCTGTCAGCCCCTGTTTCCGGGCGATCCGGATCATCCAGGCTCTCTGGAGTACTCATGGCATCGCTTGCCTCCATCAGAAGAAGAACATCCTCCACGGAAATATCCATCTGCTCGGCTAATTCACTGACTTTGGGAGATCTTCCGTGAACGTGGCAGAACTCATCGCAAGCTTTTTTCATATTTCGTACATCCTGCTTAATCTGCCTGCTAATCTTAACTCTGCCATCATCGCGCAGATATCGTTTTATCTCGCCCAAGATCATGGGAACCGCATAGGTAGAGAACATCACGTTGTATTGGGTATCAAAGCGGTCTACAGCTTTCAAAAGCCCTATAAACCCTATTTGGAGCAAGTCCTCAAACTCGTAGCCTGTCCCGATAAATTTCAAAGCGATATTTTTTACCAGACCGGTATTTTGCTCGATTAACTGCTCTCTGGCCGCCCCGTTTCCCGATTGGGCTTCTTTAATGAGGCGGTATGTATCTTCTTTTAATACAGGTTGATAGTTAGAAGCCATGTATACGATCCAGTAACTTTATTAATGTCACTTTCGTCCCTTTCCCGGGAGAAGAGTTCACCTGAACCTTATCCATAAAACTTTCCATTACTGTAAAGCCCATTCCGGATCTTTCCCTGTTATCACCGGTAGTATAGAGAGGTTCCATGGCCTTTTGAACATCTTCAATGCCGATTCCCCTGTCTTCAATGGTAATGGTGATTCTTCCGGTTTTATCAGCTTCCATCTCCAGATAAATAGGCCCATCTTTCTCCGGCCCGTACGCATGGAGAATGGCATTGCTCACAGCCTCAGATACAGCGGTCTTTATTTCTGTTAATTCCTCCACGGTAGGGTCCAGAGGCGCTGTGAATACGGCGGCGATATTTCTGGCAAGCGCTTCGTTTTCTGATCGACAAAGCATTTCCAGCCTTATTCTGTTTAGGCGTTCCATATCTCTCCCTCCCCTCTTTCGTCTAAAGCTGCTACTGCTTCTTCCCTGGACACAAAGCATCGGGCAATGGTGTATATCCCTGCCAGATCCAATATCCTTGTTATATATTCGCTGCAGCCTACGACTGCTATTTTGCCTTTTCGCTCACGTGTTTTGTTATAGCGCCCCATGATAAGTCCTACTCCGGAGCTGTCCATAAAAGTCACTCCTTCAAAGGAGAGAATGATGTGCTTTGCCTGAAAAGTGTCATAGGTGCGATCGATGTTATCTCGAGTTTCTTCCGAGCTGTGGTGATCTAATTCACCGGAAAGTACCACGATGAGAATATCATCGATCATCTCAAACGTTATTTCCATATAAAAACCCCCCTTATCCTTCCTCTAATTATACATAGGTCAGGGGGGCTTGTCTTTAGGAGATTCTGGTGAAAAGAGTCTCTTTTTGTCGCCTACACGGGACGTATCGTTACGGTTTCCTTTCCTTCCAAAGCGGTTTCGATGAGGCCTTCCATATCAAGCCTGCTCTCGGATTCCATAATTGCAAGAAGTTTTGGTTTGGTCTTGGGATGCTTAGGCAGAAATACCGTGCAACAGTCCTCATATGGAAGGATGGAGATATCATAGGTGCCTATTTTCCTGGCCATATCCATGATTTCCACCTTGTCCATTCCAATTAGCGGGCGCATTACCGGCAGCTTAGTAGCAGCATCTGTGACCACTAAAGCCTCCGCTGTCTGGCTGGCTACTTGTCCCAAGTTTTCCCCGGTAATCAACATGAGAGATCCTGTATCCGCCGCTACTCTCTCTGCAATTTTCATCATGAAGCGCCGAACCAAAATGGTCATCTCTTCCTCGGGACAATTCTCCACGATCTGTTCTTGTATGGGCAACAGATTAATGCTGTGTATTTTTATATTGCCACAGTACTGGGTGAGTACCTGTGCCAGATCCTTCACCTTTTCCCAGGCTCTATCGCTGGTATACGGATAGGAATGAAAGTGAATCGCTTCAATATACATGCCTCTTTTCGCCATAAGAAAAGCAGCTACGGGACTGTCGATTCCACCGGAGAGCAGGATTAGCCCTTTTCCGTTTGTACCTAGAGGTAGCCCTCCCAGAGTGGAAACCTTCTGTTCGTATAGAAAGCTTCTTTCTCTTCGAACATGGATATGGAGTCTGCACTCCGGTTGGTGGACGTCGACCTTGAGAACTCTGCAGCCAATCAGGATCTTTGCACCGATTTGTCTTGCGATGTCAGGCGATTGAATGGGGAAGTTTTTATCCGATCGTTTGGCTTCCACTTTGAAGGTTCGAATCCCCTTCTCTTCTATGAGCTGCTTCATATAGGCAACAGCGGCTTGTTCTATGGCCTCCATGTCGGACTCCACTTCTATAGCCGGACTGATCGAAGCCACCCCGAACACTTTTGAAATCTCACCGATTACAGTGTCCCGGGAAATATCCTTAATAGTGCGTACCACAATAAGGCCGTCTTCACGACGAATTTCGATTCCCTTATGTTTCTTCAACACCTTCCGGATGCGCTCTACCAACATTCTTTCAAAATATGGTTTATTCATACCCTTCAGAGCAACTTCACCGCATCTGACGATGTATATGTTTCTATCTTCCACTCTTGGCTCCTTTCAAATCGTACGCATTGTGAGACAATGCGGACATCTTCCCCTACAAAAGGTGAGGATTAACGTTGCCGTTGTGTTAATTTCCTCATGGACAAAACCGCCTTTTTTAATTCTATTAAAACAAAGTCCATTTGCTCAACTGTATTGAATTCGCTGAAGCTGAAGCGGATTGCGCTGTCTATGACCGGGGCGGCGAGGCCCGCTGCCGACAGTACGCGGCTTCCCTTTTTCGCGGATGAGCAGGCGGCACCGGTGGACACGTAGATGTCCTGCTGCTCCAGGAAGTGGAGCAGTACCTCGCCCCGACATCCCAAGAAACTTACATTTAAAATTCCGGGGCTGGACAGAGGGGTTCCTGCTGATTGTTCCTCTGTAAAAACCCCTTCCGGGCTGTTGATTGTGATGTCGGGAATTTCCGCCTTAATCCCTTCTAAGAGATAGGTCCTCACTTTCGCCATTGTCCGAATCCGATTACTAAGGTTGCCGTGCATCATTTCCGCAGCCAGGCCGAAACCGACTATTGCCGGTGTGTTTTCCGTGCCGGACCGGATTCCCTTCTCCTGGCCTCCTCCGTAAATGAGGGGCTCGATGTGAACACCTTTTTTTATATAGATTGACCCGATTCCCTTCGGTCCGTGTATTTTATGACCACTTACCGTCATGAGATCCGCCTTCCATTTATCCGGATCCGTCTCCATCTTTCCATAAGCTTGAACCGCATCGGTGTGAAACAGAATATCTCCTCTCGACTTGACTAGATTCCCGATCTCTTCAACGGGCTCTACAGTACCCAACTCATTGTTTACTGCCATGATTGTCACCAGGATTGTCGAGTCGTCCAGCTTCTCCTCAAGCTGATCTATGTCGATGAGGCCTTTGCTGTCGCTTTGGATGTATACTACTTGTACACCGATTGCCTCTAATCTCTTGCATGCTTCTATCACTGCCGGATGTTCCACCTCTGAAGTGATGATTTTATTCCCTCTGCGCTTCCTTGCATTGAAAGCACCAAAAATAGCCATGTTATCCGCTTCCGTACCGCTGCCGGTGAAGTAGATTTCTTCATCCTTCACATACAAAGAAGAAGCAATTCCCTTCCGCGCTTCTTTCACTGCCTGTTCCGCTGTCATACCCATGCGATGTAGAGAGGAGGGGTTGCCAAAGTCCTCCTCCATCAATCGGGTCATCTTGTGCGTCACCTGGTCGTATTGCTTGGTTGTTGCGCTGTTATCTAAATATACAAACATTGTTATCTCTTCTCTTTTATCTCGATTGTATCCCGAAAAATCATATTTAATTATTATACAACCAACACTGCACCTCTGCAAGGATTCGTTCAAACCTGGTAGTGCCGTGATCGTTAGGTTACAGTTCACACCCGGTCCCATGTTTGGAAAATGAGCAAAATTTCAAGTAATACGTTGATATTTGAATTTTAGAGCTAAACCTGTGCAAAACTTTGAGTAGTACGAGGATATTTGGAATAAAATGCTGTTTTGGTGCAAAATTTCAACTAATACGGTGATTTTTCAAATAAATTTACGTACTACTTGAGTTTTTGAACACTTGACCATAAGAATCAGTTTATGCTAACCATATCCAACGGCCATGGAGTCCTCTCTGATTTGCCAGCTTTCAATTCGTTCAGTCTATATGATTCGTGTCATGGTTATAACTAAACTTTTTTATAGTAATATTTGCTAATCCGGAATACGTTTTCTCTGCAACGGGAATTGCAGCATTTCTGGGTCTCAATCGTTAATGAATAGAGGTCTGTCCCCCTGGGGGCAAAAGCAACCATGGGGTCTGTCCCCCTGGGGGCATAGAGGTCTGTCCCCCTGGGGGCAAAAGCAACCATGGGGTCTGTCCCTCTGGGGGCAAAAGCAACCATGGGGTCTGTCCCTCTAGGGGTAAAAGCAACCATGGGGTCTGTTCCCCTGGGGTTATTCGCAGTAGATGTTTAGGGCTTTGCTTAAGAACTGGGCAGTGCCTTCTCCTACGCTGTCGTAATAAGCCTTAA
>Ga0265293_10002155_pt1 | contig 40649 bp, 34 predicted proteins | sample Munlanlewell138R_FD_192505 | JGI IMG/M metagenome (GOLD analysis project Ga0265293, IMG submission 192505) | Leachate microbial communities from a municipal landfill in Southern Ontario, Canada - Leachate well 138R | ecosystem: Engineered > Solid waste > Landfill > Unclassified | place: Canada...
TTAAACAAGTAAATAGTATAGAAACAACAGATATAAGCGAGGGCAAGGCTAAGATTAATAAAAGTGTTTTAGCTATTTCTAATCGAGATATAGAGGGTAAACTACCCGATAATTGGGACATCACACGAATAGATGAAGAGCAGCTAAATTTTAGATTAAGCGGCTGTGTCAGTCTTCGTCAATTAGTCAATGGTATCCCAATTCCAATATTTTTACGCGACACAAAAGGCTATTTTATAGGATGTAATCCTGATTTTACAGATTTTATGGGCATAGAAGAACGTGATTTGATTGGCAAAACAGCCTATGAAGTTGTACCTCTGGAACAGGCACAAGAGTATGAACACCGCGATCGTGAGCTGATAGACCGTCCGCATATCCAAGTCTATGAAGGTGAGATTACACGCAAAAATGGTGAGACAAAAGAGGTGATATTTCGCAAAACGATTTTATTGGACGAAGCACAAAATCCCTCTGCGATAGTTGGTGTAATAATAGACATATCCAAAAGAGTAAAAATAGAAAGAGCCAATTGGGACTATAAAAACAAGCTCGAAGACATGGTAATTGAACGCACCACGAACCTCTCCAAAGCCAATATACAATTGAAAAATGAGATAGAGCTGAGGCGGCAAGCTGATACTGCACTCAAAGAATCTGAAGAGCTTTTTAAAACAATCTTCAATTCAACTTATGAGGGGATTATTTTGCAAGAGCTTAATGGCAAAATCATCAATGTAAACAATAAAGTTTTAGAAATGGTGGGTATTGAGCAATATAAGTTTTATCATTTTGCCACATTTGCTGATCTATCGGCTCCTAATAATAATGAGGAAGTGCTTAGACATGCTTGGTATAAGGCTCTGGCAGGAGAGAGTCACTTTTTTGAGTGGACTATCGTGAACAAGAAAAGCATGCAATATATTCCAACTGAGGTTTTTATTCAAAAAATAAATATTGGCGACAAAGAATTGATTCTCACAAATATCCGTGATATAAGTGAACGAAAAGATGTAGAAAAGCTTTTATTGCAAGAGCATAATAAAGTAAAAACAGCATTGAAACATGAGATGCTTTTATCCACAATTGCCTCAATATTGAATTCAACAGACAAGTTTTTTGATGTTTTAGATAGCCTTTTAAAGACAACAAAAGATACAATGCATCTGACTAATATTGGCTTTCACTCATTTCAAGAAGAACATACACAAGAGATTGAGCATATAATCGACTTTTTTGACAAGCCAAAAGACGACAAATATAATGCTGTGATTGCCTCAATTAAACTGTCTTTAGAGAATAATAAGGCAATTTACTTTGCAAACACTGACGATCTTACAGAACAAACACAGCATTTTTTGCAAAGTAGAAATGCAAGCATGCTGTGTGTTTTGCCAATCAAGATAGCGAGCTATGTCTCTGGTGCATTATTATTTGAGACTGATGAATTTGAGCCAAAAACATCAAAGTTTTATGGTCTTTTTAATACTATATCCAATATGATAGCAAATGCTTGGGAAAGATATATCCTCACTCAGCAAAGAATAGAATCTGAAAAGCACAATATTAAGACAGTTCAATTATTAGAATCATCGTCAAAACTTGCTTCGATCGGAGTGATGGCAGCAGGAATTACACACGAAATAAATCAACCTCTCAATGCTATTAAAATAATGGCGGATGGTATCTTATTTTGGGATAAGAGAAACCCTAATTTATTGCCAGAAAGCTTTTTGGACAAGATAAGCAAGATTACCCAAGCAGTTAATAGAATAGACTCGATTATCAAGCATATGCGCTCTTTTTGGATGCCACGAACTATGGGTGCCAATGAAGAGTTTATGGTGCATACAGCAATAGATAATGCAATGGATATAATAAGCTCACAACTTAGCTCGCATGGGATAATCACAAATGTAATCTATGACAATAAAAATATTAGCCTGCAGGGTGATATAATTCATCTTGAACAAGTAATCATCAACTTATGCCTCAATGCTATGCATGCTTTGGATAAATCAAATCAAGCAGAAAAGAAGATCACAATAAGTTTGGAACAAATCGGCGAGTCTATTCACTTAAAGGTGCAAGACAATGGTCCAGGCTTGCCAGACTGTAGCCAAGAAGATCTTTTTGACCCATTCTATTCAACCAAGCAGCCTGGCGAGGGTATGGGGCTTGGTCTGGCTATAGTAAAGCAATTTATAGACAATTTTAAAGGCAGAATTATTTGCTCAAACGATAAAGATGGCGGAGCAGTATTTGAAATAATTATTTAGGCTATTCGCTCACAGTCAATAAAATACTATTCTAACACTGCTGATTGTTGAGTAAAAACTGTTTAATTATCATATAAAAAGCGTTTAATTTTCATTGTAGGGGTCTTTTCAAAAGGTGCTTTATGTTCGATAAGCTTGATAAGTCTTGTATATGATGAGAGGTTTTCGTTGACTTGTAGCCTAATCTTTTCTAATAATTTATCAATTTCACGCTGAGCAGTATTGGCTGTAGATATTCCTGTGCCTTTTTGCATATCGATAATCTCGTAATTCAGAAAAACACGTGCTTGCAATTTGCTATTGGCATAAAAAACCATAGATTCGAGCACAAGCTCATGCTGATTAATAACAGACTCGACTTCCTCAACATAGATATTTTCACCGCTTGAGCTGATAATCACGTTTTTGATACGCCCTTTGATATACAGATAATTGTCTTTGTTCAAAATACCCAAATCACCTGTCTTGAAAAAACCGTCTTTGGTAAACACTTCTGCTGTACGCTGTGGATCGTTGTAATAGCCTTTCATTACGCTGCCACCACGCACGAGAATTTCTCCCTCTTTTGTTTGTGGATCAGGGTCATCAATTTTGACTTCAAGACCAGGAACAGGAATACCAGTAGAGCGAAACTTCATTTTAGAGGGTGTTTGTCCAGCAATGAGCGGAGATGCTTCTGTTAAGCCATAACCAATAGAATAAGGGAAACCACCTTCCCACAAAAATCTTTCAACTTCATATGAGAGCTTTGCACCGCCGATGCCAAAAAAGTGAATCTTTCCGCCAAATAGTGCTTGCAGCTTTTTCCCTGCTATTTTGTGCAATATTTTTCTTGTATTTGGTATTTTATAGAGAAAGCTCAATAACTTATTTCTATTAAATTGGGGATAAAGCTGTATTTTAAATATCTTCTCAATAATCAGGGGCACGGTCAAAATCATGGTAGGCTTAATTTTTTGGCATGCAGGTATCAAGACAGAGGGTGTTGGCGGACGATCGAGATAATAGACATAAGAACCTGCCATCATGGGAATTATCATGCCGATAGTGCACTCATATGTATGTGCTAAAGGCAAAATAGAAATAAGTCTATCATATTCATTAATTCTTTGGATGCCTTGTATGGTTGTATAGGCGTTATAAACGAGGTTTTTGTGGCTAAGCATCACGCCTTTTGATTGACCAGTAGTACCTGATGTGTAGATAATTGCGGCGATATCTTCTTCTTTTACTTTGTATTTTTTTAAACCAATTGCCTTTAATGCTTTGTGTTTCATTTTAGTCAATTTTGCTGTTTTTTCATTAAAGTATTCTCTAAATCTATCTTTACCCATATAATGAGGGATGATTTCCATGTTCTCAATCATTACAAGAGGTATATCTGTGCCTGTATAATCGACATTTATTTTATCAAATAACTGGCTTGAAACAAAGATGAGCTTGCTCCCAGAGTGTCTTATAATGTGCATTATTTCATTACTGTGAAAGTCTTTAAGAATAGGTACAACAATTGCACCCATAAAGGTTATAGCAAAATATGTGATTACCCATTGTGGCATATTATCGCTTAGTATAACGACTTTGTCTCCTGATGAAATACCTTGATTATCTAAAAAGTCAATTGCTTCATTTATTTTGTGATTTAATTCTTTATAAGTGATGGGTTTATCATCTCCCATTCCCAAAGCATTACGGTTTGGAAATCTCTTCAATGTATTGTTAAACATTTCTAATAAGGTGAATTCCTTTAGAGTGAACATTATATCTCCTTACTTTTGAGTTTTTTTGCTGATAAGGTTTTGACAATTTGCTCTAAACTTAGTCCAAATAAGATAAGCAATACGCCTTGAGCTTGGTATATTGAGAAGGTTTCTTTGAGAAATATTACTGCCAATAGAGAGGCAAAAATTGGTTTTAATAAGAAAAGCATTGCTGGCATAGATGCATCTATTTTTTCCAATCCTTTTGCATATAGTACGTAAGACAAGCCAGTTACCAAAAGACCAAGATACAAAAGCCCAAGCAAATTATTTGTATTAGGGGTAAAGGTAATATCTGCTTTGAAGATTAAAGCAAAGACAAATAAGACTAATGCACCAATAATAAACGATATACAATTAAAGGCAACAGCACCATATCGGTGGGTATTTTTCTTTGCTAACACGGTAAATAGACCAAATGTAATGGATGCTAAAACGGCGTAAAAAACACCCAAAGGCATATTCTTTGCTGGACTAAGATCTCCCCCACGATTGCCAATTACAACGATAATCATGCCTAAAATACCCAAAACCATACCTATCGCACGATATTTACTGATCTTTTCTTTTAATAATAATTTGGCAAAAATGCTCACAAATATAGAGTTAGAACTCATGATAATAGCAACCACTAAGGCTTTTCCATAATATATTGCCAGCTGCAATATATACATACTGATAGCAATATTGAGTATTCCAGGTATCGCCATTGTCCAAAAGTCTTTTAACTGTAGGCGAATACGCTTTTTTCTTATTTGCATGATTGCTGGTATAAGCAAAAAAATACTGCCTATTAAAAACCTATAAACAGTTATATTTAATGGGCTTATCTCTGAATCAATCAGTTTTCCAGCAATTTCGACAGTTGAAAAGAAAAATATAGCAATAACGCTAAATAAATATGCAATAAACATTTTTGTACCTCATTTGCACTAATTAAACTGAGTGTGAAATAAGTCAAGCTAATTCTTTATAACTGGCTTGTAACAGCTCTTATTGGCTTTATTTTGAATCTGTAAACAGCTTTGAGTTTGTTATACAATTTAAAGCAGATTTTATTGTTTCTTGTGAATTAGCACTTGATTATGTTTGAATATTGAACTTATTTCATTTATTTAATATAAGTGTTTTAGTTTTTGTTTGCATCAATATAATATCAGACTGCATAGGCAAACTTTGGGCAAAAAAAGACGGGACAAGCTGAGCCTGCCCCGCTGAGGATACATGGTGATTTACACACCCTTTTATAAATTAATGTTTATGTGTTTTTTCTTTAATTGCTTTACCTGTAATTGGTGAGCGCTCAAAATAATATGTATGCAATAGCTTTTGAGCCAATGGTGAATTAGGCTCGCCTAAGTACTCTTCATATACCTTTTGAACTTCTGGGTTTTGATGAGACTTTCTGATTTTTAGGTTTTTATCTTCAGTATAAAGAGCTTGAGCACGTGTGGCTCTTTTCTTCATAGTGTTTCCGCGAGGCTGTCCACCACCACCAACACAACCGCCAGGGCAACCCATAATTTCGATAAAATGGTATTCACACTTACCTGTTTCTTTAAGCTGTTTTCTAACTTTATCCATCAAGGTTTGGGCATTGCCTGTACCGTGTGCAATTGCGACTTTCAACTCACCAAAACCTGGTATTTCAATACCACCTTCTCGGACGCCTTCAAAGCCTCTGACTTGCAAAATATCAACTTGTTCTAATTCTTCGCCTGTGATAAGAGTATAGGCAGAGCGAATTGCTGCCTCCATCACGCCACCAGTTGCACCAAAGATAGTACCAGCACCTGTGTAAAAGCTCATACCTTCATCTGGGTCTTGTGGCTCAAGATTTTTAAAGTCGATACCCGCTTCTTTGATTAGTCTAATAAATTCACGGGTTGTTAATACATAGTCGGTATCTTGATAGCCAGAGTCTCTTAGTTCTGGTCTATTAGCTTCGAATTTTTTAGCTGTACAAGGCATAATAGCGACTGAAACGATGTTTGCGGGATTGATATCTTTTTTCTCAGCATAATATGTCTTTGCGAGCACACCAAACATTGACATTGGGGACTTTGCGGTAGATACATATTCAGCAAGATCTGGATAAAAAGTTTCCATATATTTTATCCAGCCTGGTGAACACGATGTAATCAAAGGAAGTGGTTTATTGTTTTTAATTCTATCGACAAGCTCGGTTCCTTCTTCCATAATTGTCAAGTCAGCGGTAAAGTTGGTGTCCATTACTGCATCAAAGCCAATTGTTCTGAGTGCAGCATACATTTTTCTTGGTGTAACTTCAGACACATCCATACCGAATTCATCTGCCAAGCTTGCTCTGATAGCGGGAGCTTCTTGCACGACGACGTGTTTGGTCTCGTCATAAATTGCATCCCAAACTTCTTCGACGTGTGATCGTTCGTAAAGTGCTCCAACTGGGCAATAAATAATACATTGACCACAATTTATACAAGGGCTATTGCCGATACCATTCAAGAAAGAAACGTCGACACTACCATCAAAGCCACGATTTACAAAAGTTAGAGCTGATACTTTTTGGACTTCATTGCAAATTGTAACACAGCGACCGCAAGAAATACATTTATTATTATCTCTCATAATTGCGATACTTGAGTTATCAATAGCTTGCATTTTCAGGATTGGAGGTGCTTCAAGCATTTCCACACCCATATTATTACAAAGTGTTTGCAGCTCGCAATTATTATTAGCTACACAAGTTGGACAATCAACATGGTGATTAGCTAAGAATAATTGCAACAGAGTTTTTCTGTATTGTCTGAGAGCTTTTGTATTGGTAACAACTGTCATTCCTTCATGAATAGGGGTGCTACAAGCTCTGATAGGTTGAGGTCTTTTGTCAACATAAACAACACACAATCCACAGTTTGATGTAGGCGGCAATTCTTCATGCCAACATAATGTTGGAATATAAATTTTGTTTGCATTTGCAACTTCAAGTATAGTACTGCCTGGTTTGGCTTTAATGGCTTTGCCATCGATGACAACATTGATCAAATTCTCCATAGTTTTCTCCATTATTGTTTATATTTAAAAATTATATAAGAGGGCTTTACCATACATGTAACGCCAAAATTTTGACATAATGGTATCCCTACAATTATTAATTGTGATATATTTATTATAAAAATGAGTTTGATTTTGTATAAACTGGTCTTTTTGTGCAAAACAATGCACATGCTGCAAGCTTTTTTGCCTTGTTTTTAACACAACTATTCTATTAGTTTTCAACGATTCCTTGATCGTCATCTTCAGCTCCTTTCCAAGCACGGGAGGCCAACTCCTTTCAGATGTCAACCCAGCGGTCAGCCAGTCATAGTCCTATTACCTTAGACTGACAGACTTCAGAGTATGTCCTATTTTAAAAAATATATTATTTTGTAAAGTCTTTTTTATAATATTTTCATTAATTAAGCTATAAGCTTTGATAACAAAGATATATCCAAACCATTATTAATTTGTAAAAACATACCAAAAACAATTTTGCTAAAATACTTATTTTGTATTGACAAAAAAAGCATATATTTAAAAAAGATATAAGGATACATGATTTATATGCCTTTTTAAAAGAAAGGATATTAATATGGAACACAACTTTATCAATGAAAAAGAGATTTTTGAAAGTATCGAAAATGCACAAAAAGCTGATAAGGCAATGATTAATGATATTTTACAAAAAGCTCGGGAGCTCAAAGGCTTGTCTCTAACCGAGACAGCAGCATTACTGATGACCAAAGACCCAGAAGACATTGCATCGATATTTGAAACTGCTACCTGGATTAAAGACGAAATTTATGGCAATAGAATAGTCTTATTTGCACCTCTTTATGTTACAAATCTATGTGGCAATATCTGCGATTATTGTGCATTTAGAGCCGACAACAAAGAGCTTGAAAGAATTACCCTAAGCAAAGAACAGTTAATCGAAGAAACGAAGATAATTAGCGACTCTGGTCACAAAAGAGCCCTTTTGGTCTATGGCGAACACCCATCCTTCAAAATTAATAATGTAATTGAAAGCATCGAAACAGTGTATGCAGTCAAACACAATGATGAACAAGCTATCAGAAGAATCAATATCAATGCGGCACCAATGTCTGTGGATGATTTTAAAGCTCTAAAAGAAACAGGTATAGGCACATATCAATGCTTCCAGGAAACATATCACTATGATACATATAAAAAAGTGCATCTTGCTGGATTAAAAACTAATTATGAGTATAGATTGCATGCACTGCATCGTGCACAAAAAGCAGGTATTGACGACGTAGCAGTAGGAGTCTTGTTTGGCTTATACGAGCCAATATTCGAGGTTTTAGCTATGCTACAACATTGCTTTGAACTTGAAAGAGAGTTTGATGTCGGTCCTCACACTGTATCGTTCCCAAGAATAGAGCCTGCACTCGGCTCTGACATGTCAATTCACCCTCCCTATGAAATTGATGATCAGCTATTCAAACAAATAGTTGCTGTTACAAGACTCGCTATACCTTATACAGGTATGATTATCTCAACAAGAGAAAACCCCAAGATGAGAGCCGAATTAATTGATCTCGGTGTTTCACAAATCAGTGCAGGCTCCAAAACATCACCTGGTGGATATCATGAAGCAAAAGCTAATATTCCTCGAAAACAACAGTTCTTGATTGGTGACGAACGCTCTTTAGACGAGGTGATCAACGATCTTATCGTCAGAAATAAACACATGCCCTCTTTCTGCACATCATGCTATAGAAAAGGAAGAACTGGACATAAGTTTATGACTTTGGCAAAGCCTGGCAATATCAAAAATTTCTGCCAGCCAAATGCTATTCTGACTTTTATGGAATATTTGCAACAATTCGGCTCTGAAGAAACCAAAATAAATGGCATTAAGCTTATTACAGACGAGCTTGCAACTATTGAAAATGAAATACTTAAGGCTGCAGTTAAAGAGGGTTTAGAAAGACTCACAGCTGGCGAAACTGATATCTACTTTTAAATTGAGGTAAAGCATGACTAATAAAGGCGATCGTGTCAATATTTGTATTATTGGCAAAACGAATGTGGGTAAGTCTTCTCTAATAAACGCAATTATTGGACAAAATATATCGATTGTATCTGAACAAGCAGGCACAACAACAGATTCTGTAACAAAGGTATTCGAGCTTGTTCCTGTGGGTCCTGTAACTTTCCATGATACAGCTGGTTATGATGACCAAAGTGATTTGGGAAAACTCCGTGTGAAAGCCACTTATAGAAGTATGTGGCGTTCAGATATTGTGATAATTTTGCTTGATGAACGTGGGGCAAAAGATATTGATTTAAAGTTTATTGCTGAAGTTAAAACGAAGAAAGTGCCCTATATTATTGTGCAAAATAAGGCAGATTTGCAAAAAACTGCCCACCAAATCAACAGCGATGAGCTACTTTACGTAAGCACAAAAGACAAAGAAAGCATTGATATATTAAAAGAAAAGATGATCAGCAAAATCAGCTCAATTTACGAACAAAGACCCAGCATTACTGAAGGTTTGATAAAACAAAACAATGTTGTTCTCTTGAGCATACCAATTGACAAATCTGCACCAAAAGGACGCCTAATACTGCCACAAGTCCAAGTTTTAAGAGAAATACTTGACCTCAATGCTGTGGCAATCTGTACCCAACCTCAAGAGATAGAAAGCCTCTTAAAAAAAATAAACAATCAAGTTGATTTAGTTATTACAGACTCTCAGTGTGTTGAACTTATCAACAAGATTGTGCCTGAACCTATCAAACTCACCACATTTTCGATTCTTTTTGCCAATTACAAGGGTGAGCTTGATATTATGCTAAATGGCTTGGACACGCTTGCAAAGCTAAAAGATGGAGACAAAGTACTGATTGCAGAAGCATGCTCGCACCACACACAATGCAATGATATAGGCAGGCAGCAAATACCTGCTCTGATAAAGAAATTCAGCCAAAAAGACTTTGAGTTTGCTTTTGCCAGTGCTTATGACTTTCCTGAAGATTTGGACACATATAAGTTGGTAATACATTGCGGTGGCTGCATGATCAGCCACAGAGAAATGAAAAGACGTATTATTGAATGCCAAAGAATGAACGTGCCAATCACTAATTATGGACTGATGTTTAGCAAGACTCAAGGCGTACTTGATCGAGCTGTGCAAATATTTAAATAACTGGAGAAATATGATTAAAAGCATAATAAATAAAGCGTTTACAAATGCTGTCTTATCCAAAGACGAGATCATGCATCTGTTAAACGACAATACAAACAATGATTATCTTTTTCAAAAAGCTCATCAAAAAAAGACGGAGCTCTTGGGCAACAAGGTACATTTGCGTGCCTTGATTGAAATAAGTAATATCTGCATGCAAAACTGCCTGTATTGCGGCTTAAGACGAGATAATAAGCTTGTAGAAAGATATAAGATGAATAAGGATGAAATCTTGTATTTAGCTAATGCTGCAGCAGATTATGGCTACAAAACAATTGTGTTACAAGGTGGAGAAAATAATACCTTCAAAATAGCTGAACTTTGCGAAATTATCAGAGAAATAAAAGCCAAAGATATAGCTATTACGCTAAGTATAGGCGAAAAGACTTATGACGAGTATAAACTATTAAAAGAAGCAGGTGCAGACAGATATCTATTAAGAATAGAAACTACTGATAGCATGCTTTACGAACAAATGGATCCAGGAATGAGCCATAAAAACAGAAAGCGTTGTTTACAAGACTTGAAAAGCTTGGGATATGAGGCAGGAAGTGGCTCTTTGGTTGGTTTGCCAGGTCAAACACTCGAATCTATTGCTGACGATATCCTCTTTTTCAAAGAAATAGATGCTGACATGCTCGGCGTTGGTCCATTTATCGCACATCAAGATACTCCGCTCAAAGACAGCCCTGACGGCAATCTGACTTTGGCACTCAAAGTAATGGCTATTATCAGACTTCTGCTTTCCGACATAAATATCCCTGCCACAACAGCAATGGAGGCTTTGCATCCAGAGGGAAGATATCTTGCACTAACAAGTGGTGCTAATGTATTGATGCCAAATTTTACTGACGAGTTACACCGTAAGCTTTACGAGATATATCCAGGCAAATCACAAGTTGCTGAAAATAATTCACTCAACAGAGCAAAAATCAACGAAAACTTAATAAGATATGGATTACAAGTATCCAATTCAAAGGGGTTTAGATTAGGAAGAAAATAGACATATAGAGCAGATTATGCTCATAAAGCGAAACCAAAGCTTACATAAAGATTAGTTGAATACCTATATATAAATATTATTATCTCACCAAAAAGACAATTCCAAAAACGATATCAGTTCAAGCAAACACGCATACACAAAGTACTAAAACTTATATTCAGCAGTATTAAAGATATAGTGCTTTTCACCTGCTTTATTGTTATGGAACTGGTATTCAGTTTTCAAAGTCAGCTCATGAAACACCCTCAAAGCAAGCTCTGATTTAAACACCTCGTTCCTCTCCATATTATCGCCCAAGAACTTAACTTTCCGGCTATTATATGGAGCATTTGCTTTATCGCCTTGTTGGATATTTTCATAATAGAATGTCAAAGACAGCCAAGAATGGCTCAATCTCGCTCTGGTAGCAAAGCTCAAGAAGTTTGACCCATGCACACTACCGAGTATCCTATCATCATTTGTATAGGCATAGGTTTTGGATTTATGTGAATAACAACCAGGTCCAACCGCTGTTGCCTCACCTGCAATTTCCAAGGGTAAATGCTCTAATTGCAGCTTCATACCGCCTTGAAAAGCAAGATACATCATAAAGTACTCAGTTTTAAGCCTTGATTTTGTCAGATCATCTGCAAAGAAGTTACCATAAAAGCTCAAACCTTTCATAGCGTTGAGATTAGCATAACCAAAAAGCACACCATTATCCCAGCCATGATATTTATTATCCATTATTTTATAGATTGCCAAAGGCGATGAGTAAGCCAGATTAATAGTATTATTACCATAGACTACTGCATTACCAACACCTATTGTGAGACGTGGATTTGAATAAGAAATAGTCTGTAATGCATAAGACTTAGCTTTGTATAATTCATTTGTTTTCAAGCTATCTGGTATCAATTGGGCAGTAAAACCGGTATAGGTGAAACCGCCTATTTTTTTATTATATTTTATATATCCATAAGGTGTTGTATCGCCATTTAATATGATTGGCGAACTGATTGTATAACCCACATTCATTGAACCATAGCCCATTGACAGGTTCAAATACTTATTTTTAAAGTCAAGCTCTGAGGTCATATCAACCTGAGAATACCAACCATTTTGCAGATAAAGCCCATTCCCCATCTTTGATATCTCTGGATTCTCTTCGATAAATGGTCCATCGCCACGCCATCCGCCTTTTTGAAAGAAAAGATAATAACCAAAGTTTTCATAAAAGTTACCAGCTGTTTCGACACCATAATACTTTCTATTACGGTCAAAATTATCATCTCCCTCATATTTCAGATCATATTTATAAGCAAGCATACCAGATATATACAGGGAAGTCTCATCAGCAAGTGCATTTTTATTTCTAAATAAAGTATTATTATTTTCACCATATGTAAAGAGCCGCTTTGGCTTTGCATGATATCTAAAGCTTGAAAATAGCTCATTGGGTATTTCAGTAACGGGCAGAAACGCTGTGTCAAAGCCATTTTGATTCAATAAACCAAGCCTATCCAAATGATATTTTGCCTGGCTTGAATAGTATTTTGCTTTCTTATTATTTGCCACTTTTATCAATGCATCTATGATTGTTTGATAATAAATCGGCTTGACGCTAAAGTCCACATTAGTATAGCCTAAAGTGTTTGTCATCTCCAAAAACTCATAAACATGATCATCGCTCGGTATGATAAAGTCGGCATACAATCCCAACGTAATTGCAGCCAGCAAAACACAAATTAATATAATCTTTTTCATAATAATTCTCCCTATTATTCTCAGTTATAAAATTTTGCCATATTTGTCAATCAGTTTTTAGCTTTTTAAAAATAAATACAAAAATAGTTTGACAGCAGAGCAAGCAAAATTTAGTTAGCTTTCTAACTATATTAGTTTAAATTAATAAGGAGAAAATAGGATTGACCAAAGATATTACAAGAACATATAACAGCTTTCGCTTATTTCTTTTAGGCAAAAAGATCAGAGATACCTTCCGTCTGGAAGTAGAAAAAAACGATGTTTCAATCGGGCACGCAATGATTATAAACGTATTAAATGGTTATGGAAGCCTATCGCAAGTACAAATGTCCCGTATTTTAAATATTACTCCAGCCTCTGTTAGTAATTTGATCCAAAGCATGCTCAAAGATCAGTTGATCGAACGCAAAGCAGACGAAAAAGATGAACGTATCATGCTTGCCACACTCTCAGAAAAAGGTCTTGCACAGTCAAAGATAGTAAAAGAGGCATGGAAATCTGTGGAGCAACGCTTTACAGGTGCATTTACAAACGAAGAAAACCAGCTTATCAGCCAATTATTAAACAAATTCGAAGAAAAGGAATATTTATTGAATGAATCATAAAAACTTATTTATTTTAGAAAAAATGCCGATTAAAAAGGCAGTAATGACATTAATAGTACCAACAATTCTCAGTATGATGGTGCAAGTATTTTACAATCTCACCGACACTTTTTTTATAGGCAAGCTCAACGATCCATATCAAGTGGCAGCGGTTACAATCACCATGCCTCTTTTCATGATGCTTATGGCTTTTTCTGGCATCTTTGGCAACGGTGCAGCATCATATATATCAAGGCTTTTAGGGCAAAAAAGATATCGTGATGCACGCTCCACAAGCAGCCTGGCAATATTTAGCATAATTGTTACAGGCTTACTGATCAGTGTTTTTGCAAATATTTTCATCCACCATATACTCAATGCAGTTGGCACAAGTGAAAACACTTATGAATACTGTCATCAATACCTAAAAATCATATTTTGGGGTGCTATACCCATTATGCTCAACTTTGCCATGAGCCAGCTTTTACGCTCGGAAGGTAGTGCAAAAATTGTCTTTATCGGCATGATAATTGGAACAGGTGCAAATATTATTCTTGACCCACTCTTTATCTTCACCTTCAAGATGGGTGTGGTCGGTGCCGCTATTGCCACAGTAATCGGAAATATTATCTCATTAGTTTACTATTTTTATTATTACCTCAATGGTAAAAGCCTCGCAACACCATCTCTCAAGGATTTACGCTTTAAATTAGAATACTTTAGAGAAATACTCAAGATTGGTTTGCCCACCTCATTAAGTCAATTAATGATGAGTATTGGTAGCTCAATCTCATACAAGCTTGCATCAAATTATGGAGATGAGGTGCTTGCTGCAATGGGTGTATCTCAACGAGTAATATCTATTGTAATCTTCACTTTTATTGGCTTGGCAAATGGTATTCAACCTCTTATCGGCTATAACTATGGTTCGGGAAATAGTAATCGATTAAAAAGCTCTTTAAATTTCTCTATCAAGCTTGGTATGAGCTTGTCTTTGCTATTTATTTTTATCTTTTTCTTTTTCTCAAAATATGCAGTAAAAATCTTTATTAATCACCCTGATGTGATTATATTTGGTAGCAAAATGCTCTTAGTCTTTACTGTAGCTATCCCTTTTGCTGTTTTGCAGATGATCTTCATGGTTACCTTACAAGCAATGGGCAAAGCAATACCATCTTTAATAGTCTCTTTAAGCAGACAAGGCTTGATTTACATTCCATTAGTTCTCATTCTAAATCGCTTTTTCCAGTTTGATGGACTTATCTGGGCTATGCCAATTACCGATATTCTAACTACTATCATCGCATTTTCGTTTTTCTATCCATTGATTTATAAAAACAAGTTCATAAATCCCATATAATTTGGCATTGCCAAAATTTATTTACACTAAAAAACAAGCAGAACTTCTGAAAAACAACTATTTTTGAAAAGCGAAAATATTATATTATCAACTCTCAAACCCTCATTAGAAGTCAAAATCGTCTCTTTATGCTCTTTAAATGAAAATAATGCTTTACAACTTTTTGTCTTTTTGCTATTTTGGCATTTGTCAGCAGTTTTTAATAATTAAAAATAGAATAAAGTAATTAAACTGACCAAAAAACAGAGCTTGACTCTAAAAAAGAAAGGAGCAAAAATGAACGCATTGAACACAGTTAATCCACCAAAAAACGAACCTATTTACAAATACCTTAAGGGTTCAAAAGAGAGAGAAAGACTCTACCAAGAATATGACAAAATGTGGAATACAGAACACAAGATTCCTCTCATTATTGGCGGTAAAGAAATATTTACCGAAACTACTCAAAGAATCGTTTGCCCCCACGACCACAAACATAATCTCGGTACTTACTGCATGGCAGGTGAAAAAGAAATTAATATGGCTATCGAAGCTGCAATGCAAGCAAAACAAAAATGGGAAAGCCTGGATTGGTTTGAAAGAGTCTCAGTGTTTTTAAAAGCAGCGGAATTGATCTCAACCAAATACCGCTATATATTAAATGCCTCAACTATGATTGGACAATCAAAAAATATCTTCCAAGCTGAAATTGATGCAACATGCGAATTGGCTGATTTCTTCAGATTTAATGCAAAATATGTTGAACAAATTTATAAAGATCAACCCGAATCAACTCCTGGATATCAAGATCGTGTAGAATATAGACCACTTGAAGGGTTTATCTTGGCGATTACACCTTTTAACTTTACCTCAATCGCAGGCAATCTGCCATCAGCACCTGCTATGATGGGTAACGTTGCTGTGTGGAAACCAAGCTCAACCAGTGTATTATCAAATTATTATCTGATGAAATTGTTCCACGAAGCAGGATTACCTGATGGTGTTATAAACTTTATACCATGTCGTGGCACTCAATTATCAAACGTTGCTATGGTCAACAAACACTTTGCAGGGGTTCACTTTACAGGCTCGACAGAAGTATTCCGCACTATCTGGAAAACTTCCGCACAAAACCTCGAAAAACTCGTTAGCTATCCACGTATCGTTGGTGAAACTGGCGGAAAAGACTTTGTCTTTGCTCACCCATCTGCAGACATACAAAAACTCGCAATAGCTTTATTACAAGGATCCTTTGAATTCCAAGGACAAAAATGCTCCGCTGCATCAAGAGCTTATGTACCAGAATCAATCTGGCAACAAGTTAAAGATATAATGACAAAGGCTATGAAAGAAATGAAAATGGGTAGCCCAAGAGAACCTGAAAACTTTATCAACGCAGTTATCGACAAAACAAGCTTCGATAAAACTATGGGCTATATACAATACGCTAAAGATAGTAAAGATGCTGAAATTATGGCTGGTGGAAATGGCGATGACAGCAAAGGTTACTTTATCGAACCTACCGTAATCGTTACTACTGATCCAAAATTCAAAACCATGCAAGAAGAAATATTCGCACCTGTCTTGACTATCTATGTCTACAAAGATGATCAAGTTGACCAAACTCTTGACTTGCTTGATAATACATCTCCATACGCTCTCACTGGTGCTATCTTCGCTCGTGATAGACATGATATAAACAAAATAACAAGAAGACTTACACATTGTGCAGGTAACTTCTATGTAAACGACAAACCAACAGGCGCAGTAGTTGGACAACAACCATTCGGCGGTGCAAGAGCTTCTGGTACAAACGATAAGGCTGGTAGCTATCTGAACTTGATCAGATGGACAAGCCCAAGAACAGTAAAAGAAAACTTCAACGCTAATAGCGATTGGTCATATGAATATATGAAATAAACACCAAATGTGAAATATGGCGGAGCAAATTTATTTGCTCCGCTTTTTTTTAAAATACTCTCAACAAACACTGTTACTTTTCCTTTACCATCCCGTTACCATCCCGTTACTTTCCCCTTCATTCTCCAAGATAGCAGGAGGAATGTTCCGAGAGTCTTCCTTGAAAGTTCGCTATTACAAGCAAATTTCGATAAAGAATTTGTAAAGATGAATCTGGATGAAAATAGCTATTCTATTCAATATTTTTCTACTTTATTGAACATGATTTGGTTAGTAAAAAAGACTGGTTTTGATAAAATACTGATCTATACAAAAAAAATCTTGCAATATTTGCTTTGATTTTTAAAATGTCTTTATTAAATATTATTTATCTGTTATTAGGAGGAAAAATGACTATCAATAAACTTTATCAAAACACTTTAAACAAGTTTGATGAAATCTGTAAAATACCGCATTGCTCAGGAAATGAAGAACAAATAGGAAAGTGGCTAATTAATTGGGCAAAAAGTCAAAACTTTGTTGCAAAACAAGATGAGGTGGGAAATGTTATCATAGAAGTTCCTGCCAAAGGAAACATATCAAGCAATCAAACTGTTGTACTGCAGGGACATATGGATATGGTATGTGTCAAAAATGAGGCTTATGAACATGACTTTGCAAAAGACCCGATTCAAAACTATATCGAAGATGGATGGATGAAAGCAAAAGGCACAACACTTGGTGCTGACAATGGAATTGCTCTGGCTATAGCTATGGCAATTGCTGAAGATCAAAATATTGTACACCCGCCTTTAGAACTGCTTTTTACAGTTGATGAAGAACGCGGCTTGACTGGTGCAAACTTTCTCAAAGCAAATACATTAAAAGGGAAAATACTTTTAAATATAGACTCAGAGACAGAAGGTGAGTTTACTATAGGCTGTGCAGGCGGAAAAGATACACATATCGAGCTTGGTTTAACTTATGAACAACTAAAGAACGCAAAAATGATAGACATTAAAATAGCTGGCTTTACAGGTGGACATTCAGGTATAGAAATACACCAAAATAGGGTAAATGTAATACAAGTATTTGCAAGAATATTGAACCATATAGGGCTGCAGAATGAATATCGATTGGTTGATATCAAAGCTGGTATTGCACACAATGCTATTCCTCGCGATGGTGTCTTAAAGATTGCAGTGAATGAAGCTGAAGCATCTGATATATTACACAAGCTTGACAATTTCTTTGATTTGTTTTTAGAAGAATACATAAACTGTGATGAAGATGACGCCACTTTTGAAATGAATATTCAAGACCTTGAAAACAATACTGTTGTCAGCAAAGAAGATAGCCAAAAAGTAGTAAATATGCTCATGGCTCTCCCCCATGGTGTTGCCTATATGTCTGCTGCAAACCCTGAATTAGTAGAGACGTCAAACAACCTTGCCATAGTCTATATTGAAGATCAAAAACTAAAAGTCTTAACAAGCCAAAGAAGCTCATCTGCATCACGCAATGAATTTATTACACAAAAGATTGAAAGTATTGCAAGACTTGCTGGTGCAAAAGTTGAATCGGGTAATGGATATCCATCATGGCAACCAAATTGGGAATCAGAGCTTTTGAGAAAATGCAAAGAACAGTATTTTGAGCTATACAAAAAAGAAGCCAAAGTAAATGTCATTCATGCAGGCTTGGAATGTGGGATTATCGGTGCCAAACATGATGGTATGGATATGATTTCTATAGGACCAAATATACGCACTCCACATAGCCCAGAAGAAAAAATGGAGATTATATCAGTTGAAAAAGTTTTAGCATTCTTGGTAATGCTTTTAAAATCACTCTAAAATAATTAAAGTAGGTTAAATATAGTGATAAAAAGAAATAGATCAAATTTCGTAGCATTTATTTTGTTTGTAAGTATCTTTATTTCAAGCTCTTGTATTGCAAAAACTGCATTAACACAAAAACAAGAGTCCTGCACAATAATTGACCCAGCTGTCATTCAGTTACAATATCAATTGGATAGCTTGGTTTGTGCCTATCACAATGATAATTTTAAACTTGGCATTGTTGCTAAATCAGTAGACAAAAATGAGCTTCTGTATAGTCTTAATGCTGATCAGGCATTTGTACCTGCATCTAATTTGAAACTTCTAACCTCTGCAATTGCCTTACAAACACTGGGTAAAGACTTTAGATGGAATACAACCTTTTATACAGATGGTATTATTAAAGATAGTATTTTAGCTGGTAATTTGATAGTCAAAACAGAAGGCGATCCAGCAATCAGTAAAAGCCTGCTTGATATCGAAGTATCTGAGCTTTTTAAACTATGGTCCGACTCATTAAGAACTAAAGGTATTGCAAAGGTATCTGGCGACTTAATTATTGATAACTCAGCCTTTGCACAGCATAAAATCGGTAGTGCATGGAAAGATTCAAATAAGCTTTATGCATATGCAGCAATACCCTCTACTTTTGCAATCAATGAAAATTACCTGCAAGTGCGTATTACAGGAAATAGAACACTTAATAAAGCACCGATTATTGAGATTTATCCACCTAATATAAAGCTAAAAATCGTTAATAATGCAACAACAGCTAATATTAAAAGAAACACTATCAGACTTAATCGCAATGATGATAATACGATTTATTTATCGGGTAAAATTGCACGAAATCAAAAGATATCCAGTGTGATCAGCATGGCAAATCCTGCTGACTATGCCAAAGATGTATTGTTTGATTCGTTTAATACAAATCGCTTGAGTATTGCTGGAAAATCAACTATTATCGACACTTGCATCACTTATTATAATAAAACAGAGCTCTATAATTATCAATCACCACAGCTTGCACATATTATCAAAAGGCTTAATAAAGATAGTAATAACTTTATTGCCAACCAAGTATATTTAAGCTTGGGCTATCAATTGAGGCAAAGTGTCGATGAATCAGAAAATATTATCAAAGAATATCTACAACTCAATCAAATAGAAGCAGATAGTCTGTTCCTGGACGATGGTAGTGGACTCTCCCCTATCAATAAAATCAGCCCAAATAACCTAACCGATCTGCTGGTAGCAATACATAATAAACCATTTTTTTCTGACTTTTTTGAAAGCTTAACAATCGCTGGTGTCGATGGTACATTAAAAGATTATATGCACTATTACCCTTTGTACAATAACTTTAGAGGCAAAACAGGCACTTTAGATCGAGTTAGAACTTTATCTGGATATGTGTATAATCATGATAATGAACTTTTATGCTTTAGTTTCTTTTGTAATGATTTTAATGGACAAATTAAGCAAATTGATAAGTTTAAAGAAGACTTTTTGATAATATTAGCAAACTTCGAAAGAACCATTAAACCGAACTTTAGCGAGGATATTGTCGATGATATTTAAAAAATATAAAATAAATGCTTATAAACTGTCAAACAATAAGTTATACACATTTTATACACTTTTTGAAATGCATACTAAAGTGTGTATATAGCTATTAGTCAGAGAGTTGTCGACATGCTTTTTTTACATATTATATTTATCCACAAAAATAACAAGTCTTGACAAATTAATTGATAAGATTATTTTTGCATTAAGTCTTAATTTGTTTTTTATTGAGATATTTTTGAGATAGTGTGTCATAAATGTAATTTATTAAGAAATCGTATTGAGAGGGAGATTTATATGAGTATATTTACAAAGAGTAGTAAGAGGAAATAGTTATGGATCAGGATATATGGCAAGTTATACTTGATCAACTTGAAGAAAGCATCAATCCACAGAGCTTTAAAACATGGTTTAGCGAAACACAACTGATCGATATGGATGATAATTCATTGACAGTTTATACACCCACAAAATTTACAGCAGACTATTTGAACAAAACATATTCTAATACTGTATCAGGCGTGGCTGAATCGATTTATAAAAAACCTTTTTTAATTCGCTTTACCGATACGTATCAACAATTCGAGCCCAATAGCAATACAACTGAAAAGTATAAAAAAATACTTGAAGAAAGTATGCTCAATCCAAAATACAACTTTGAAGAGTTTGTCGTCGGCAAGAGTAATAACTTTGCACACTCTGCATCGTTAGCTGTTGCAGAATCACCAGGAACCACATTTAACCCGCTGTTTATCTATGGAGAATCAGGAATGGGGAAGACCCACCTGATGCAAGCTATCGGCAATTTCTTGCTTGAAACTAATAAAAGAAAAACCATTTTTTATATTACAACAGAACAGTTTACAAATGAGATGATTGGTGCAATTCGTGCAAATAAAACAGAAGCGTTTAGAAACAAATATAGGAAAATAGATATTTTGTTGGTTGACGATATTCACTTTTTATCCAAAAAAGAAGGCTCGCAAGAAGAATTTTTCCATACTTTTAATGCTTTGTACGAAACTAAAAAACAAATTGTTATGACCTCAGATCGACCACCAAAAGATATACCTGATCTTGAAAATAGGTTGGTAACTCGCTTTGAATGGGGTTTATTGGCTGATCTAAAAAGCCCAGACTTTGAAACAAGAGTCGCTATTTTACGCAAAAAAGCTGAAACTGAAAACATTGAGCTTGCAAATGATGTGATTGAATATGTGGCAGAGAATATTTCTACAAATGTAAGAGCTTTGGAAGGATCGCTAATTAGGTTGCTTGCACACGCTTCTTATAATCATATCAATATAGAAGAAATTGATATTGATACAGCAAAAGATGCTCTGTCTGATATGATATCTGAAAAAATTAAAGAAATTAGTATGGATACTATTTTGCAGAAAGTATGCCATTTCTATGACTTAAGTCCTTCTCAAATTCTTGATAAAACAAGAAAAGCAAATATTGCATTTCCAAGACAGGTTGGTATGTATTTGTCTAATTTATTGATTACAAGTATATCGCTAAAAGATATTGCTCTTTATTATAAAAGAAATGACCATACAACTGTTTTACATGCAAAAAAGATGATAGAAAATCGATTTAAAGAAGATAATGAACTGCGAATTGAAATAGAAAAACTCATCAAAGATATAAAAGGCATTTAGATAATGAATTTGTCTATTTTACAATACTTTAAACAGAATATAAAAGGCTTCTCCACTTATTCACGTGAAAACATGTGTAAAAGTGTGGATAAGTTAATAAATAAAATTGAACGAATAAATATTGTGGGTAACATTTCTTTTCTAAACAAGTTATACACAGTATATACACAAAGTAAAAAGATTACTAAATACCCTCAAAATAATGATTTGCAACTTGTCAATAATCACTTATGCTCATATTCACAGCCCCTATTACTACTACTAATTAAATAATTAAAAAGGAAATAATAATAATGAATAGATTATTAGGCTTAATTATAACAATCTTGCTCACAATAAATATAATTTCATGTACAAATAAGAACTCTTTTACAGGCTTTCCTGGTAGTAAAATAGATTTTTACGAAATAACACTACCTGACTCATGCATAGAAATTTCATATACTTGGGGTGATAGTATAAAGCCTTATATAAGCAATTCAAAATTAGTGCTTGGTTCTTATGACAATATCGAAACACGTGTATTAACTCGATTTGTAAATATACCCAAGAATATTAGCAATATCTCAAATGTAAAACTCTATTTTACTACCTACAAAAACTTATTAGAAAATGAAACTGAAATATCAGTGCATAAAATAACAAAAACATGGAATGAAAATCAAGCTGGATGGGAAAATAATACAAATACAAGCCAATGGGAAAACGAAGGAGCTGATTTTGATACAGAAGAAATTACCAGCTTCTTTATCCAAAAAACAAGACTCGACAGTGTTATCGTCAATCTGCCAAGCTCTATAATCGAATACTGGATTGAAAATGATAGCCTTAACTATGGTCTATTACTCAAAGAAAAATACCCTCAAAGAAATACACAGTTTGTCGAACTATATTCCACCGAAACATATTCAAACATTACAGCACCCATACTCGAATTTGACTATGAAAAAGAAAATGGCACAAGTGCAACTTATAAAAGCAGAGCCTATCAAGATACTTTTATTCATAATGCTTCTCAATTTACCGAGATTGACCATGATGTCTTGTCTCTATGGAATATCGAGCCTAAAGCTATCGCTATCAAAATTAATTTGCCAATAGAAAGCTTTATCGAGATTGACCAAAATATCTCAAATGAAGATGATATGAGACATGTAACAATTAATAGAGCCGATTTGGTGTTAACCAAAACTGACGAGGATTTTCCTTTTACTAACGCAAAACATAAAGTAACAACATATTTCTTAAATTCAGATCTGGATAATCAGAGCTATTTTGATAAAGGAAACCTGCTCATAGCACACACAACAACCGATACACTTAAGAATAATACTTTGAATTTGAATATTACTGCTCCTGTTCAAGCATATGTATCTAAACTCAAACCCAATAACGGTTTAATAATTAAATCTGACTATCAAGGTATGGATTTCTCACGCATAAACTTCTTTGGTATGAACGCCGAAAATACAGAAAATCAACCTAAAATTAATATTAAATTTTCAACATTTAGGAAGGAATAAGAATGAAAAAGATTATACTAATCTCATTTACCCTCTTTATGATGCTGTTTATTGCATGTGATAGAACGCCAAAGACTATTATTGCTCAAGTTAATGATGAGATTTTGACTTTGGAGGATTTTCAAAAAAGTATGCCGCAAATTGAGTATGATAATTTATCTAAAGATAAAAAAAGAGAATTAATTAATAAGTGGGTAGAGCTTACCTTGCTTGCACAAAAGGCTGATGCTGATGAGCTGATAAAAAATAATAGCATTGTAACATTTAAAATTAATAATGCAGTCAAAAAAGTTAAAGCTAATTCATATATAAATAAACATTTGCAGTCAATTATTGTATCAGATGAGGAACTCTTTAACTACTACAGATTGCATAGATCAGATTATAAAAAAAAATCTATTTCTTATAGAGCACAGAGGATATTTTTCACTGATCAAAACACTATGATGAGTGTAAAACAAAAGCTCGATAATAAAGAAATACTCTATACACCAGCAGCAATGAGATATTCTGAAGAAGGTATCGGTAGAAATGGCGGATATATGAGCGAAACAATCTCAGAAGATGGTAATTTTCAAGAATTCTATGAAGTGTTAAATAAACTTAACAAATATGAATATACTACTATGCCTTATAAAAATGGCTATCTTATTATTAGATATTATGATACAGTAGAAGTTGTTAAGGATACCTCTTTTGAAGATGCAAAAAATGAAATCGAACAGACTATACGAAATGAAAAGAGAAATCAAATTTATAAGACCATGATTAAAAACATAAAATCTGAATCAAAAATAACAATAACATTTTGAGGAATAAATGAAGAAAATAACTTTAATAATCTTATTAATTACAATAGCGATAATGGCTTATGCACAGCAAAGCGATTATATTATTGCTAAAGTCGGCAAAGATATTATCCTAAAATCAGAGCTGCAAAGACAAATATTTCAATTATCTAATGCAAATATGATTGATCAAAATGATACTGCCGAAACAATTCTCGAAGATATGATAAATAGCCGTATCCTGATTCAAAAAGCAAAAGAATTGGATATTAATTCTGATGAAAATAAAATAAGAAATATCGTTGAATCACAAATTAAAAGTATTAAAATGCAGTATCCAGATGAAGAAACTTTTTTTAACGACCTAAGAAAAGCTAACCTAACACTCGGAGAGTTAAAGCAATACTATTTTGAAATGATAATAGATCAACAGTTGAGAAATGAACTCATACAAACACAAATAAGAAATAAAATAACTGTAACAAATTCAGAAATTAAACACTATTTTGAAGAGAATAAAGATGCTATTATGTCAGCTCATAAACTCTATAATATTTCACTAATCTTGAGAAACGTAAGAGTTAGCGATGAAACCAAAAAGCAAGCTTATGATACTATCAAAGATATACAGAAAAAGCTAAAAAATGGTGCTGATTTCGGAGAGTTGGCAGAACAGATGAGTCAATGCCCAAGTTCGCAAAATCAAGGCGATTTAGGCTGGTTTTCCAAAGGAATGATGGTAAAAGAATTTGAGGATGCTGCTTTTGCATTAAAAATTGGTGAGATATCTGATATTGTCGAAACTAATTTTGGCTATCATATAATTAAAGTCAACGATATAAGGATTAACGAAATAGAAGCAAGCCATATTTTGATTATGACAGAAGCAAATGATGATGATTTTGAACGAGAAAATGAGCTCGTTAATTCAATACATGAGCGATTATTAAATGGGGAAGACTTTGCAAGCCTTGCAGCTGAATATTCACAGGATGAAGAGACAAGAAGTAAAGGTGGCATCTTGGGTAAATTTCCTATAAGCCAATTCCCTGAACTGTTTGCCAATGAAATAATTGATATACCTGATAATGACATTTCCGATGTTATACACCATGAAAACACCTTTTATATCTTTAAGAAAGATGATATAAGCACAAATCAAGGAGATTTTGAAAACTATAAAGAAATTACCAAAAATATTGTCTTGCAACAAAAACAAAATAATGCCTATACTAATTGGATCAACGAAGCAAAGAAAGAGTTTTATGTCCATATTTATCAGGATAGATTAGATGAGTTTAATAAAGAAAATCAGTTCTAATTTTAATATTTATTTTGCAACTGTGCTCGGTATTGGTTTTATACCATTTGCACCAGGTACTCTTGCAACTCTTTTTACAGCAGTAATTTGGTACCTAATACCAGACTATATTTTTTATAATAAAACGGAACAATTAATCTATTACAATGAATATTTGTATCTTTTACTTATTTTGATCGTTTTATATATAATTGGCATCTTTTCAACTACCAAAGCAGAAAAATTGATGAGAGAAGATGACCCAAAGATTGTCTTTGATGAACTTGTGGGCTACTTATTCGCAGTCCTTTTTTTGCCCAAAACTCTGATGATAACGATATATGCGTTCATCCTATTTAGAGCCTTTGATATAGGCAAACCCTTTCCAATAAATAAATCGCAAAAATTCAAAGCAGGACTTGGAATCATGACTGACGATGTATTGGCTGGGATATTTTCCAATGCACTGTTGCAATTACTTATAATAATATACCCCAATTTTTTTAAATAAAAACAATCAAGGAGAAAAAAAATGAATTACTTAATACTGGCACAAGCAGCTGAAGGTGCAGCTCAACCACAACAAGGCAGTCTTATTAGCCTTATAATACCATTTGCATTAATGTTTGTTGTAATCTACTTTTTTATGATTAGACCACAATCAAAAAAACAAAAAGAACATCAACAAATGTTAGAAAAACTCGAGATTAATGATAAAGTATTCACAACAAGCGGCATCTATGGCATCATTGTTAATATCAAAAAAGATAAGAATACAATTGTCTTACGTGTTGACGATACAAGCGGAACCAGAATCGAGTTCTTGAGAAGCTCAATCGCAGGAAAAATAGATAATGATCAATAATCCCAAATTGCTTCCTATCCATATTTATGGAGATAAAGTCTTACGGCAAAGAGCAAAAGAAGTGGAACAATTGACTGACGATATAAAGCTATTTATCAATGATTTAACTCATACAATGTATATTCGAGATGGGGTAGGACTTGCAGCACCACAAGTTGGTGTTTCTTTGAGAATATTTGTAATCGATACTGAATGGTTTAAAACAGATGAGAAAAATCCTAAAGTATTTATTAATCCTCAGATTATTGATATGGAAGACGAGGAAATTAACGAAGAAGGCTGCTTGAGTTTACCTAATATCTTCGAGAATGTTAAAAGATATAAGAGTATTAAAATCAAGGCTTTAAATGAAAATTGGGAGGAAGTTGAATACTATGCTCAAGGTTTTTTATCTGTCGCTATCCAACATGAATTTGACCATTTGAATGGAGTTCTATTTGTCGATAAAATCCAACAAATACGCAAACTTATCATAAAAAAGGCTCTAAATGATTTGGCATCAACAACCGATTCCGAAGGTAATAATATAAGATATGATTAAAAATATAGTATTCGTAGGTACTCCTTTCTTTTCTGTGCCGACCTTACAAGCACTTTGCAATACAAGGTATAAGCCTGTGCTTGTTATAACACAGCCAGATAGACCCAAAGGCAGGAAATTAGTGCTTAGCTCACCACCTGTTAAGGATTATGCTTTAACGGAACAAATTGAGGTAATCCAACCGGAAAGTATCAACGATACAAATACAATAAACATATTAAAAGAGTTGAAACCCGATATTATTATCACTATATCTTATGGTGGTTTTATAGGAAAGACAATCAGAATGTTACCCAAATATGGGGTGATTAATATTCATCCATCGCTTTTACCAAAGTTTAGAGGAAGCACACCTATACAGTCAGCACTACTTAACGGCGATACAGAGACTGGTATAAGTATATTTAAGATTAATGCCAAAATGGATGCAGGAGATATTTTATACCAGTCAAGACAGCCTATAGACAAGAATATAAATTTTACAAAGCTTGAAAAGCAATTGTCTGAACAGGCTGCTACTGATATGATAAAGCTTTTAGAGACAATAGAAAAGACCCAACCATATGATAACTTGAGAGTCAAACAAAATGACAAATTGGCTACGTATACTGAAAAGGTTTCACGTGAAACATTGCTTGTAAACTGGAACAATAAAGCCCAAGATATTGTAAATTTTATCAGAGCATACAGCGAAGAACCTGCAGCCTATACTTTTTTTAACAATAAAGAAATAAAGATGATTACTACAAGTTTAACTAAGAATAAATCTGAACAAGTACCTGGAAGTGTAACTACAATAAATAAGAATAAAAGCTTCCATATTGCAACTAAAGACTATGACGTTGAAGTGTTAAATGTTAAAAGTCCAGGAAAGAAAATCATGTTAGCAAGCGACTTTATCAATGGTAGTCGACTTAAAATAGGGGATAGGTTTACAAATGGACTTTGAAATCAATACAAAAGGAAAAGGCTTATTTCTGACTTTATCAACTATTAGCCTGATAATTATCATGGCTTTTACAACATTATTATGGTATTTTATCTCACCAAGACTCCATGAAATAAGCTTCTGGTTAGCAAAAAGCATTCTAAACCTATTAAGATTATTCTACCTTTTGATTATCTCAGGCACTATCCTTTTATTCGTTACTTGTTATCTTGAACGAGTCGTTAAAATAGCCTTGCCTGTTGTAAGAATTGCAATAAAATTCCTGTTTCCTATTACTGTCTTTTTCGGCAAAATCTTTATGATACCTAAAGATAAGATAAGAAATTCATATGTTTTTGTAAATAACTCGTTTATTAAGGCATACAAAAAACACTATCAACCAGAAGAAATACTCATCTTATTACCTCATTGCTTGCAAAATGCAGACTGTAAAATGAGAATTAATTATAATATCGAAAACTGCGTTCACTGCGGTAAATGCGATATCTCAAACTTAATTAATTTAGCCAAGAAATATAAAGTCAATATCGCTGTCGCAACAGGTGGTACTTTGGCAAGACGAATTATTATCAAAACAAGACCCAAAATCATTCTCGCTGTTGCATGTGAAAGAGATTTGGTTGACGGAATGCTCGATGTCTTTCCTATTCCAGTTTATGGTTTGCTTAACGAAAGACCAGAAGGACCTTGCATCAATACAAGAGTAAATACCGAAATATTAGAAAATATATTACAAAAGATTATTAGGAGTGAAAGATGAAAAAAATAACTATTCTACTTACTGTTTTAGTGATTACACTTACACTTTATGCCGAAAGACTTAATGAAGTTTCTGCTCCAACTGCAGGCGTTTTGAAGAAAGGTGAAGCCAAGATTATCAATAAGATCTATAAAGATAATGGTATGATAATTGGAGCACAAGTTGGTTTGTTTGACAACTTTATGTTTGGCTTTACATATGGGGGAGAAGATATTGTAGGCGACAAAAAACCTACCTGGCATAAGAATGTTGAATTCTCTGCTAAGTTCAGAATTATCGATGAAACAGAGAAGGTCCCTGCAATTGCCATTGGATATGATAGTCAAGGGCATGGTACTTATTACAACGAATTGAATAGATATGAAATCAAATCCAAAGGTTTTTATTTAGTTGCTTCTAAAAACTACAAAATGCTCGGATTAGTTGGATTTGATCTTGGTATCAATCAAACCCTCGAAAGAGATGATAAAGATAAAGACCTAAATTTATTCGCTGGTATTTATAAGACAATAGGAAATAATTTGACTGTTATGGCTGATTATGATTTGGCAAAGAATGATAATGCAAAAGACGAATATCATGGAATTGATAAAGGATATCTTAATGCTGGAGTAGAATTAACTATAAATGAACATCTATCTTTGAAATTCATCACCCATGATTTGTTGGAAAACAGACCACATGCAGAAAGCTTTAACAGATCAATACAAATAAATTATCGTTGGAGCTTTTGAAGAAGATTATGAAACGCTTTAATTTTACAATAATCAATTATATACTTTTTGCTATTTCAGTACTAATGATAGTAATTGCTTATATATTGCTTGCAATAGGGGACAAGACTTTTTCTCCTATCCTACTAATCGTCAGCCATATCATAATACTGCCACTCTCTTTCTTATATAAAAGCAATGAATGAAATAAACTACCAAGACATTTTCTTTAATATAGAAAGGTTTAAACTTGCAACAAAAAACATTGTGCATGGCTTTATAACAGGGAGACATCAATCTCCTTTTCATGGTTTTAGTGTCGAGTTTTCTGACCATCGTCCTTACAATAGTGGCGATTCTACTCAGTTTATCGACTGGAAACTCTATGCCAAGACAGACAAATACTATATCAAAAGATATCAAGATGAAACTAATGTTAGAGTATATATAATCATTGATCACAGTCGTTCAATGATGTTTTCAACTACGAAGACAAATGACAAATTATATCAATCTAAATTGATAGCTTCCACAATCGCTTATATGGCTTTGAAGCAAAAAGACGCTGTCGGACTTTATACAGTTAACAAACAAATTACTTCTTATTTACCAGCCAAAGCAAAGATTAATTGGCTTGATCAGATATTACAAAACCTTAATAAATTCGATGGTAGTGGAACAACGGATTTTAGTGAATGCCTGCACGAAATTGCTGATAAAACAAAGAAAAGAAATCTTATAATAATGATATCAGACTATTTAGACGATTCTGATAGTATTATCTCAGCTATGAAACACTTTAAATATAATATGAACGATCTAATATTAGTGCAGGTAAATGACCCAATTGAGCTTGATTTAGACTATCGTGGAACTCTCGAGATTCACGATATAGAAACAGATGAAAGCCTAAACGTGAATGCCTCAGAAATTAAAAACGAATATATTAAGCATATTGATAACCATTATCATAAGATCAAAGAAAGCTGTTTAAAACTAAACTTTGATTATATTGATTTCAAAACTACAGACGATTTTTCTAAAATACTTTCATCATATATGTATAAAAGAAACACCATGATTTAAATAAGCTTTGGCAATACCTTCTGCTTTTGATAGATCGAAAAGAACTAATGTATAATTTGATTAAATCCTAATGTAACAGAATACCTATTTTAGTTTTCAAAAGAAGAAAGCTTAATTGTAAGCACTATAAAAGCGATTTTAGATTACGGTTTTTTACTTCTTCAACAACTTCTTTTACTTTCTCAGAAGACTCTTTTGGGAGTATTAGTATCACATCATCAGTTTCTACTACGACAATATTATCGATATCAATGCAGCAAACCAATTTTTTTGATAGTAAAAGATTGTCTTTTGAGTTGATTGCAATATACTTTTGCTGTGCATAGTTTCCATTCAAATCTTTATCCATTACTTCATGCATCGATTTGTAAGAGCCGACATCATTCCAATTAAGTTTCATTGGCAAGACTACTCTTTTATCAGTTTTCTCCATCACTGCGATATCAACAGGTATACGAGGAAGTTTTTTATAAAGAGCTTTGATTTTATAGTAGTTTTCTGGTTTATATTCTAAGTCTGAAATCTGCTTCAGAATATCATAGCCTTCTTTATAATACCTTTCAAAAGACTTTAGTATTGTTTGCAAAGACCAAAAGAATATACCACAATTCCAGAAGAAAGAGCCATTCTCGAGGAAGCTTTTAGCTGTTTCGATATTTGGCTTTTCTTTGAAATGTTCCACGTGAAACGCTACAGGGCTAACTGGCTGACCTGCTTGGATATAACCATATCCGGTTGCTGGATAAGTAGGCATAATTCCAAAGATTACATGGTATCCATTCTGTGCAAACTTTTTGCCTTCTTCTATCTTAAAAACAAACTCCTCGAGGTTGTCAATAAGGTGATCAGCAGGAACAATCAACAAAGTTTCTTCGAGCCTATATCTTGTCTTCAAGTAGTTTGCCGAATAGTTGATACATGCTGCTGTATTCATAGCACAAGGTTCGATAATTATATTCTCACGCTTTAGTTCAGGCAGATTATCATGTATTTGGCTTCTCTGATCAATAGTTGTTACTACATATATATCAGAGGGTTCGAGCATTAATCTCAACCTTTCATATGTCAACTGAATCAATGATTTCTCACCAAATATCTTTAAATATTGTTTTGCAATATCTTTCTTACTGAGGGGCCAAAACCTCGTTCCAGCACCACCAGCCATAATAAGCCCGATCATTTTATCTCCTTATTGTTTTATAATATTCGTGTCATTAGGGATTTTAAATTTCCCCAGATTTATCTTTCCTAAAAAATCATGTTTTACAAAATTGATTTTAACTGTATTACCCAAATTGTCTTCATATGCGATGCTTTTAATAAAGTTGCCTTTAAAATCAAAATCAATAGTCAAATCCTCATTTATATCATCGGTCAAGGTAAAGACTATATTAAACGGATTTGCGTTGTTTTTTACCCTGTATTTGAGCTTCCCTTTTTTGGAGAATATTTGTAATGAATTAAAAAAGTTTGCTTGATTTGTATCGAATATATATGCTGTCTTGATTGACGAGTCATAAATAGTAAGAGATTCCTGATTAATTCTCACAAATTGATAATGCGGCTTATCGAAAACGAGCACATATTCTTCATTTTGTCGATACAAAAAACCAGATGATTTTAGAATGATATTTTGTGCAAGATAATGATTTTCTTGTTCGACTTGTATTTTAAAACTCTTTTGATTTTGATATTTTTCCAAAACAGAGTCTATTTTTGCATTTACATTTGCGTACAAAGAAACAACTAAAACAGATAATAATAGTACACTAATTACTTTGATTGAAGTTTGTCGCATCAAAATCCTCCATCGTCATCAACACATCTCTTGGTTTACTTCCTACATGAGGTCCCACAACACCAGCTCGTTCGAGCAAGTCAATCAATCTTCCTGCTCGTGCATAGCCAATTTTAAAATGTCTTTGAAACATAGAGACGGAAGCACTATTTGAGGCAACAACAAGTCTTGCAGCCTCTGGAAAAAGTTCATCATCATATTCAAATTCATCAATACTACTCATTTCAGGCTTAGTTATCTCTATCAAATTAACTGGTTTAGGTTGAGTTAGAAGATATTCAACAAGCCCTTCAATCTCTGAATCGGAGATAAATGCACCATGTATACGTTCTGGATTTGCTTTTCCTGGTGGCAAAAAGAGCATATCACCACGCCCCAAGAGCTTTTCAGCACCCATAGCATCCATAATAACACGGCTATCAACTTTAGAAGAAACACGAAAAGCTATTCGAGCAGGGAAGTTTGCCTTAATCACGCCTGTAATAACTTTGATAGATGGTCTTTGAGTTGCCAAAATCAGGTGAATACCAATAGCTCGCGCCATTTGTGCAAGTCGTGTTATAGGCATTTCAATCTCACGCCCTGCCGTCATTATCAAGTCAGCAAATTCATCAACAATGACAATGATATAGGGCAATTTATGAATCACTGTTTCTTCTGTGCCAAACTGTTCTTCGACCTTTTGATTATATGCAACGATATCTCTAACCTTAAATTCTTGCAACAATTCATATCTTCGTTCCATTTCATAGACAGCCCAATTCAATGCGGTCATAGCATCATCTGGGTCTGTAACGACATTTTGGATCAAATGTGGTATTCCCTCGTAGCCAGAAAGCTCTATTCGTTTTGGGTCAATCATCACAAGTCTCACCTCATCAGGGCAAGTATTAAATAAAATAGACGCAATTATAGTATTAATACACACACTTTTACCAGCACCAGTTGCACCAGCGATTAACAAGTGAGGCATTTTGGCAAGATCAGTTACCACAGGTCTACCTGCGATATCTTTTCCTAAACCTATAGTCAAGAGGCTCTTTGATTTATCGGCTTCTTCCGATAGCAAAATATCTCGCAAGTAGATAATATCAGATTGTTTATTTGGTATTTCTATGCCAATTAATCCCCGACCTGGTATAGGTGCTTGCACGCGAATACTTTTTGCTTTCACGGCTAATGTCAAATCATCAGCCAGCGATACAAAACGATTAACTTTGATACCTGGTGCAGGCTGCAGCTCATACTGAGTGATAATAGGTCCGATATTCACATTGACTACTTTTGCTTCGATGTCAAACTCAGCCAATTTACTAATTATTATCTTACAAGTCTGATTAATCTCTTCTTGCAAGGCGGCTTTATCAATCTTTTTTTCCGTATTATCGCTTTTAAAGAGAAAATTAATAACTTCAGGCTTGACATAAACCTGCTCTTCATCGTTATTTGAATTAGTTGTAGAAGCGGGTTTCAAGTCTTTTGCCTTTTTAAATTCTTTCACTTTTTCAATTTTATTCTCTTCTGTCAAAAAGTTTATGCCTACATTATCTGATGTATCTTCTTGTTTGGCGATAGGCTCATAAATTTGCTCATTTATTGTTGTTTTTTGTTCTGCAATAATTGTCTGTTCAGCTTTTGCTTTCTTTTTAAAAAGCATTTTTAAGAGTGCTTTAACACGACTAATTCCAACAAAAAGTACAAGACTCAACAATAGTAAAAATGAATTAAATAAAACAGCACCAGTTTTTTGCATAATTCCCATAAGGCAGGAATTATAAACTCTAAAAATATATGAATAGTTTGTGTTATAATCTATACTCAAATAAACTAAAGCAATGACAAACAGGCTAATAATAGCCAGATAGACAATTGTTCTTCTCAGCCCCTGTCGTTTTAAGAAGGCTTGATTAATGATAAACACAAAGCTCAAAATATATATTATAAAGCTATAGGCTTTACCAAATATATAAAAAGATAGCCAGGCAAAAAATGTACCCAAGTAACCAATAATATTATCAGCTGGTGCATATTTCTGCATCAATATATCGACAATACTAAAAGGATAGGATTTAAATCGGGCAATATCACCTTCGAGACTATTTATAGAGGTCGTGATAGATAGTATAAATAGAACATTAAAAAAAAGCAATATCGCGACTATACTATAGATATTCGTCTTTTTTTCAGTAGCTTTTTCCTTTTTTACCATAATCCTTACACATTAAATCGTACATTAATTATATCGCCATCTTTTACTTGATAAGTTTTACCTTCTAAACGAAATAGACCATTTTCTCTGATAGCTTTTTCAGAGCCATGTGTTTTAAAGTCGTCATAGCTAAATGTTTCGGCTCTGATAAATCCTCGTGCCAAATCAGAGTGTATTTTGCCAGCAGCATCTAATGCGGTATCGCTTTTATTGATAGTCCAGGCTCTGACCTCATCAGATCCTACTGTAAAAAAGCTAATCAAGCCCAATGTTTGATAAGCTGATTTAACAAAGACATTGATAGCTGAATCAGTAATATTTAAATCTTCCATAAACATTTTTGCTTCGTCTTCATCGAGTCTACCCAATTCCATTTCAAACTTTCCTGCAAATTCAATACAATTGCTATGTTTCTGCAATTTATCAAGCAATTCGGAGTTTTGAAACAGATTATTTTCATCAGAGTTCAAGACGATTAAAATAGGCTTCAGGCTTAAAAACTGAAAACCACGAATAGCTTTTAATTCATCATTTGTCAGCGTTATAGATGAGATAGGTTTGATTTCGTTTAGTGTTTCAGTTACTTTTCTAAGCACTTTTTCTTCTAATTGTATAGCGGCAGTTTTGATTCCTCTTTTATAGCTCAGCTCTATTTTTTCCAATCTTTTTTCTGCAGCTATTAAGTCTGAGAGGATAAACTGTTCATAGATTGCATTAAAGTCTTTTTCAGGGTTTGCTTCGTGATATGTTTGGTCGAGCACATCATCTTGAAAGTTTCTCAATACAATTGCAAGGGCATCGGTATTTTTCAGCAATGTCATCGAGTTAGTGCTCAGGAATTGATGATCTTGGTTATCTTCACTCATAGCAGGAAAGTCAATAAATTCGATATTAGCATAAATTGTACTTTTTGGTTTATAAATCTCAGATAGATGCTTGATACGTTCGTCAAAGACTTGTACGATACCGAGATTTGGTTCACTTTTTATATCATATAGGCTTGTATCTGCCTCTAATTTTGTAAGTGCATTAAAGATAGTTGTTTTACCAGATTTTGGTAATCCGCTAATTCCGATTTTCATTTTTATTCCTTATTCTTTTATTTGCTGGTTTGCGAGCCGTCTTTTTGACCAAAAACAATACTTCAGCTGCTGTAAGAAATCTCCACATACCAGTTGGCGTATTATCGAGGCTTATATCTCCAACCTGTATACGTTTAAGCTTTAATACATGGTGCCCCAAGCTTTCGATCATTCTTCTGATTTGTCTGTTTCTACCTTCAGTTATGGTGATTTTTATCTCGCAATATTTATCTGCTATTTTCTTCATAAACACTTGTGCGGGCAGTGTTATTTTGTCATCTATAACGATACCTTCGCGCAGTTTTTTAATCTCATCATGACTCAAAAGTGCATCAATTTGCACATTATAAGTCTTACTAATTTGATAACTTGGATGAGCTATTTTATATGATAGATCTCCATCATCGGTGAGCAATAATAGTCCTTCGGACGCATAATCGAGTCTGCCTACAGGGTTGAGTTTTTTTGCAAATTCGGGCAGCAAGTCATAAATTGTTTTTCTATCGAATTCATCTTTTTTAGTTACAACATAGTTTTGTGGTTTATTCAAAAGGATAAATATTTTTTCTTGATCAGGTTTTATTCTTTTATTTTTATATTGTACGATATCGTTATCCACGTCTATTTGTCTGCCAAGATCGGTGCATATTTCACCATTGACTTTGATATCTCCATTCAAGATAAACTCTTCGACTTTTCTTCGTGAGCCGAGATTACATTCAGCAAGGAATTTATTGATTCTCACCATGACTCCAATGTATTTTTTATTATATCGTCAAACAAACTTTGCAATATTGAGTTGATAGCATCTTCTTCAGTTTTTTCAACTCTCACATTGGTATTTTCATTTAGCATTGACGAGCTATTATAAGTTTTGCTCAAAATTAAGCTTTTATTCTCATAAATTTGAGTATTTTGTTTTAAATCGTAAAAAACGATTGAAAATAATATCTGCACTTGATACTCTTCTACGTTGCCAGAATTATCATAAGAAAATATTCTTTTGCGATAATCCAAGATTTCACCTCTAAGCTCGGCATCAGGGTTTTGCGTATTAATTTTAAGTCGTCCATCTTTCATAAAAGCATTAACCAGACTGTTTTGCGTCTCTTGTCCAAGTGCATATTCTACTGTCTTATTTTCAAAGGGCTGCACCAAAATAGTCTTTAGGTGTGGGTATTCGCTGGTATAAACTGAGTATGAACATCCACTTAAAATTAGTAATAATAAAAATAATTGATAAATTTTCTTGACCATAAAATATAAAATAAATATGTTAGCATTAATGTCAAGAAATTATTGACTTGACAATGTAAAAAGATTAAATTATTGGTATTATATTGTAAAAATGAAAGGAGATTGCAATGAGTGATACAACATTATTAAGTGTGGCAGAGGTAGCAAAATACCTAAAAGTTGCAGAATCTGTCGTGATTGAAATGATCAATTCTGGCACTTTTAAAGAGCAAAAAATTGGCAAAACAGTAAAAGTAGATAAGGAAGAAATTGATCAATGGCTTGAAAATTTGAACAAAACAGATGAGGCATATCTGGCAATGAAGCGAACAATTTGTCGTTTCCAAGATTATTTTAAGATTGAGAATATCTTTTTAAATTTTGAGGCTGATAATAAATACGAGGCGATTGCTGTTATGTCCAAAAAAGCAAAAGATTTAAAGCTTGTACGCGATCATCGCTGGCTTTATGAGGTTGTTGTGGCTCGTGAAGAGCTTGTATCAACTGCTGTGGGTGAAGGTGTGGCAATGCTACATCCACGTCATATGCACCCAACAAAGATCAAAACACCATCGATTTTGTTTGGCAGATCTGTGCAAGGTGTTGAGTTTGATGCACCAGATAATCGTCCTGTAACCTTGTTCTTTATGCTTATTTTGCATACAGATATGCAGCATTTATTTTCATTATCATTTATATCAAAGTTCTTAAAAACAGGAGATAATTTAGAAAAGCTCACCAAAGCTGATAGCCCAGAAGAAATTATGGCTCTATTTGAAGCTTACGATGCTACTCAACCTATCAACAAATAAGAGGTCGTAAATATGCCATTAGTTAGAATAATTATTGGAAGTCAATCTGACTTGCCACATGCTGTGAAAGCTGTGGAACAATTACATGCTCTTGGTATTGATAACGATATGTACACAGCTTCGGCTCATCGCACACCCGAGCGCGTAAAAAGCCTAATAGAGGCTGCTGAAAAAGATGGTGTAAAAGTTATTATTGCTATGGCAGGTATGGCAGCACACTTGCCTGGTGTAATAGCTTCAATGACACTTTTGCCTGTGATTGGCGTACCGCTTTCTGGTTCTGCACTTGGCGGCACTGATGCTTTGTATTCTGTTGTGCAAATGCCACCTGGTATTCCCGTTGCAACTGTGGCTATCGATGGTGCAAAAAATGCGGCTTTATTAGCAGCGCATATCATTGCATTGAGTGATAGTAAAGTAAAGGAGTCTTTAAAGAATTTTCGTAAAGATTTCTATAAGTAATTATAGCATAAGTTGTTGAGGCGTTTTGTGCGCCTCTGCAAGCTATAAAGAGGGTTTAAACTTTTAGTATTTTATATTTTAGAGGGGAAATATGTTCGCTCGCTCGATTTCCTATACTTTAAATGGTATAGATGCAGAAAAATTAATTATCGAATGTGATGTAAAGCACGGAGCTATGATGTTTTTGATGGTTGGATTGCCTTCGAACTCTGTGAAAGAAAGTAAAGATAGGGTAGAGGCTGCAATAATAAATGCAAGCTTTAATTTTCCAATGAAGAAATATGTTGTAAATCTTGCACCTGCTGATCTCAAAAAAGATGATGTAGGGCTTGATTTGCCCATTGCTATTGCTGTATTGGCTGCCACAAAGCAGGTGAAAAGTATGAAGCTTGAAAAACTCGCCATAGCAGGAGAGCTCTCGTTGGATGGTGAAGTAAGACCTATCAGAGGTGTTTTACCTATGGCTTTAGCTGCCAAAAAAGATGGCATGGAAGGCATAATTGTGCCAAAAGAAAATGCTTATGAAGCGGCTATGATCGAAGGATTGAGCGTTTATCCTGTTGAAGATCTGAGGCAGACTGTAGAGTTTTTAGAAAATAGTATAAATATTGAGCCGTGTATTGTAGATACAGAAGAAATCTTCTCTTTTTTAAATTTTGGGGCTGATGATATGTTTGACGTTAAAGGCCAATATCATGTGAAAAGAGCTATGGAAGTGGCGGCAAGCGGCGGACATAATCTTTTGATGATTGGACCTCCTGGCTCAGGAAAAACTATGATTGCTCGAAGATTACCATCGATTATGCCAGAGTTTACTATGGATGAATCGCTCGAAACAACAAAAATATTCTCTGTGGCTGGACTGCTAACAGGAAAAAATAAAGGAATTATCACAAATCGACAGTTTAGATCGCCACATCACACAATCTCAGATATAGCACTTATCGGCGGAGGAACATATCCAAAGCCTGGAGAAGTATCTTTGTCGCATAATGGCGTCTTGTTTTTGGATGAATTACCTGAATTCAAAAAATCCGCTTTAGAAGTACTTAGACAACCGCTCGAAGACGGATTTGTTACTATTGCACGAGCTACACAAACTCTCTCCTTTCCTGCAAAATTTATGATGATTGCCTCAATGAACCCCTGCCCATGCGGCTATCATGGCTCTCACATAGAAGGGCATTCATGCAATTGTGCACCGCAGCAAATTGTTAGATATCGTTCAAAGGTTTCGGGTCCTTTGCTCGATCGTATTGATATTCATATTGAAGTACCTCAAATGAATTACAATGAACTGATGGCGGCACCAAGCGGCGAAAAGTCTGTTGATATTAGAAAAAGAGTAAATCAATGTCGAGCTATTCAATTGGAGCGTTTTAAACATGAATCCATTTATAATAACGCTCAAATGACGTCAAAATTGATTAGAAAATATTGTGTTCTTGATGATGAAAGCAAAGAAATTTTGCGCATTGCTATGCAGAAAAAAGGACTGTCTGCAAGAGCTTATGATAGAATTCTTAAAGTTTCGCGTACTATTGCCGATTTAGATAATAGTGAGGGAATTAAGATGCAGCATATTAGTGAAGCTGTTAATTATCGTAGTCTGGATAGAAAGTATTGGGATTAAAGGAGATCTTTATATAATTTACAATTGCATGACTGTTTTGATAAAGAAAGAGTGCACACAAAATGAAAAGAAGAAAGTCAATACAAGAGCTGCGACAAGAAAGAACAAGAGACTATTATCGGCTTAAAAATAAAAAGAAAGATTATTGGCATATAATCAGGGTCTTGGCTTTTCTTGCTGCTTTATTAATTGTGCTTACTATTTTGATATATCTTGCCAAAAAAAAGGATTATTCGCAATATAATCTTCAAAGATATATCGAATTTCATCAGTCACAACAAAAAAGAAAATAAAGAACCAAAACAAATGTTGGGACAATGCCTTGAGCTTGTCCAAAAAAAGCAGCATACCAACAAAACCCGTCCAGTTCCCAATAACGACAACATCTGTAGGGGCGAACCTATGTGATCGCCCAAATGCAAATACCATAAAACACAAAACAGATAAACAAAAACATACAAAAACACACGTGCTCGCAATTATCCCTAATTGCGAATGTAAAAGCTTGTAGTATCGCAGTTATACTTCGATAATTGGGTACTTTATCAACACGGCTTAATCAGCACGTCTGTCACAAGCAAACTTCTAATTCTTCACTGTGGCTCTCTGTGTTCCTTTGTGGTTAAATACTTAAAACCTCTTTGTGATCTTCGTGGCTTTTGTGGTTAAATAAAAAAGCTCGTTGTCGTTCGTTGTGAAAAAGCATTGAGACGGGATTGTGATTTCATTGAGACAGTCCCTTTGCCAATTGAGACGAAACAAGATAAAATCGTAAAAACTTATCAAAATATTACTAAAAACACCATATTTTGCCCTCAAAACATGCAGGATTCCCTTTACATTCCCTTTACACTCCTACTACACTCCTACTACTTCTCCAAGATAGCAGGGGGAGTGTAGGGGGAGTGAAGGGGAAATGTATAGATAGTCTCAATGGAGAGATGTTTAATTGGTTGGTTTTTTGGACAGGCACAATGC
>Ga0265293_10002157_pt1 | contig 40598 bp, 37 predicted proteins | sample Munlanlewell138R_FD_192505 | JGI IMG/M metagenome (GOLD analysis project Ga0265293, IMG submission 192505) | Leachate microbial communities from a municipal landfill in Southern Ontario, Canada - Leachate well 138R | ecosystem: Engineered > Solid waste > Landfill > Unclassified | place: Canada...
CATAGGCGATCTGCCCTACGACCGCGAGAAAACGGCCATGCAGCCTTTCGAAATGTGTCGGCAATGCCACAGCGAATACACCGACGTGCTCAACCGCCGCTTCCATGCACAGCCGGTAGCCTGCAACCACTGCGGCCCGGAATACCAACTTATCGAAAACGGCCGCAGCACCACAGGCATACACGATATTCTGAGACGCACAACGGAGTTGGTGCAACAAGGAAAAATTGTAGCTGTAAAAGGTATGGGCGGTTTTCATCTGATGTGCGACGCCACCAACGAAACAGCAGTGGCCAATTTGCGACGACGCAAACTCCGCGAAGGAAAACCTTTTGCCGTGATGTTTGGCGGGCTGGATGCGTTGCGCCATTATGCTGACGTTTCGCCAGCCGAAGAACTGTTGCTCACTTCCTGGCAGCGCCCCATTGTGCTGCTGGCGACCCGGCAGCCGCTGGCGCCCTCGGTTTCCAACGGCTTCAGCCGCCTGGGGGTGATGCTGCCCTACATGCCCGTCCATCACCAACTGTTCGAAAAATTGCAAACTCCGGCAGTGGTACTCACCAGCGGCAACCTGTCCGACGAACCCATTATTCTGGATAATGACATTGCGATAAGCCGCCTAAAAACCATTGCTGATGCATTCCTGGTTTACAACCGCGACATTATCAACCGCACCGACGACTCGGTGGGGCTGGTGATGCGCGAAAAGCCTATGCTTTTGCGCCGCTCACGCGGATTTGCGCCGACGCCTGTCCGAACCAATCTTAACACAGATGGTCTTTTGGCAACAGGCGCCGAATTGGTGAATTGTTTTGCTGTGGGCAAAGACAAACTGGCCATTATGAGCCAGCATATCGGCGACTTGAAAAATTACGAAACCAACGAATTTTTTGAGGAGACGATTACAAAATTTCAAAAACTCTTCCATGTAAAACCGGAGGCCGTAGCTGTAGATATGCATCCCGATTACCTCTCGACGCGCTACGGCAAAAGCCTGGGCATTCCGGTTGTTGAGGTTCAGCATCACCATGCGCACATCGCTTCGTGTATGGCCGGGCACAAACTCGACGAACTTGTAATCGGCGTCAGCATGGATGGCACAGGCTATGGCGACGACGGCAACATTTGGGGTGGCGAATTTTTGATATGTGATCTAAAAAATTACCAGCGCTTTAGCCATTTCGCCTATGTGCCCATGCCGGGCGGCGATCTGGTTACCAAAGCTCCCTGGCGCAGCGCACTGTCGTACCTGATGGCCGCCTTTGGTCACGACGTTGATTTGTCGGGTTTTAAATTTTTAAAAAATGTTGCTTCCGCAGAAATTGAATGGGTGCGTGAAGCCATCATCAAAAACATCAACGCACCGCTGAGCAGCAGTTGCGGTCGCTTGTTCGATGCGGTGAGCGCCCTCACGGGAATTTGCACACATGCAGGTTTTCACGCCGAAGCCCCCATGCGACTGCAAGACGCGGTGCAGGAAAATATCAGCGAAAGCTATCCTTTTATTAATGAAAAAATTATTGATTTCAGCCCGATGATTCGCGCTATAGTTGATGATCTCGAGAAAAAGAGTGCTTTAGGTTTAATTGCAGCGCGTTTTCATAATACGGTGGTGGGAGCTATCGTACAAACCGCTGTGCAACTGCGGCAGCAAAGCAAGTTGCAAAAGGTAGTGCTTTCCGGAGGCAGCTTTCAAAATGAAATTCTATTGGAAAGATCGATAGAAAAACTGCAGGCCAAAGGCTTTGAGGTTTTCTGGCACCAGCTCATCCCGGCCAACGACGGCGGCATCGCGCTGGGGCAGCTTGCCATAGCCGCCAAACGCTTGCGCGGATAATAAAAAAAATCCAATCAGCCTTTTTTTTTGTTGCCAACGTTGACAGAAGATTATTTTTGTGATTCAAATCGTTTTTAATAATTCAAAAAATCAAAAATATTATGTGTTTAAGCGTACCGGCGCAAGTGATGAAAATAGAAGGCGACACTGCCGAAGTGAGCGTGGGCGGCACGCTGCTCAGCGCCAACCTGAGCCTGGTGGATGATGTGGTGGTGGGCGACTACATCCTGCTGCACACAGGCTTTGCCCTTCAGAAAATTGATGCCGAAGAAGCCGCAGCCACGCTCGAAACCTTCAACGAATTCAGGGAGCTAAACGAAGCGCTGGATGACGAAGAGAAAATCTCGGGAGAGCGGATAGTTTAGAATCAGGTTGTTCGGTGTTCGGTGTTCGGTATTCGATGTTCGTTTCCCGAATCGCAAAGCTCTTGGGATTTCGCTTGGGCAAAGCTCCAGAGGACAAATCCCAACCGTCGGTAGCCGGTGTAAACAATGACAAATAAATCCCAAAAAACAAATTTCAAAACCCCCTGCCCATCTGATTTATTGGTTAGTTGAACCCTGCAATTTGCTTGTGATGGGTTCTGCTAAAAATTAATCTGTTTTCTCAAAAGTTATCAGTGCCTTCTGCAATGATGAACTAAAATAAGACTAAAAAGGCACCATTGGCGTTAAGCCAATTCAAAAACAGATCAACTTCAGCCATTGGCGTTGAGATGTTCGTTAAAAATAATGAGATGAAAAAGGAGATAAAAATCCCTGAAACGATAAGCGAAAGGGTAACGTTTAAACGAAAATTTACGTTGTGGGAATTGTACCGGTCGTTTGTTTTTGCGCCCAGAGCTGTATCGAAGCTGATGGGCAACAGAAAAAGCAACCTGGTGGATCCACATTTTGTGGAGCGCTTGCAACTGGCCGTTACGGAGGTAAACGGGTGTGCCGCCTGTTCTTATCAGCACACCAAAATGGCTTTGAGCCAGGGCATGAGCAACGAAGAGATTAGCAGTTTCCTAAGCGGCGGGGGCGATTTTATCAGACCTGAAGAAGCCAAAGCCATCATGTTTGCGCAGCATTTTGCCGATACACGGGGGTATCCCACCAAGTACGCTTACGATGTTATTGTAAAAGAATATGGCGAAAAAGAAGCCCGCATCATCCTTTCGGCCGCGCAGGTGATGATTGCCGGCAACATGTACGGAATCCCGCTGAGCGCTTTCCAGTCGCGGCTCAAAGGCAAACCCTACAAAGACAGCACGATGTTTTATGAGTTGGGGATGGAAATCGTTGGCTTTCTGCTTTTGCCAATAGCAATTCTTCATGGATTCCTGCGGGGGCTGTTTGGTTTGCCAAACGAAAGATTCGACACCACTCCGTCGGATGAGTAGGACGACATTGCGGTAAATAACAAAGTGATTTGCCCGACTTACTGAAAAGAAAAAATTAATAATCTTATTATAAACTAAAAGGATAAAAAATGAGAGACCCGTTAAACATTTCCGTCGATTGGACAGAAAAAATGCAGTTCACTGCAACCAACGACAAAACAGATGCTAAAGTGGCCATTGCAGTACAAAGCGGCGCCGCAGCCACGGAGAATAACACTACAGGACCAAAGCACCTATTCTTGCAGGGATTTGCCGGATGTACAGGTGGTGCTGTGCTTTTTCTGTTAGAAAAAATGAGGGCCGAGATGCCCACAAGGTTCGTGGTAGATGTTTCAGGAAAGCTCACCACAGAGCACCCCATGTATTTTGAAACCATCGATGTGGTGTATCGTATTGATGGAAACACCGATGTGAACGCGATAAAAAAGGCCGTAACCATGAGCGAAGAAAAGTACTGCGGCTTGACCTATATGCTGCGCAAGACGTCGAAAGTAAGCTTCAGCGTTTTGGTAAATGGCCAGGCTGTTGAAATGTCGTGATGTCAGGGTTCTGTATTTTTTTAAAAGGTTTTTCAAATCCTTTTTAAATTCGGTTAATTCATCAAAGTTCATCGTTCTTCGATTTCATCTCCGTAGTTCTGATTGACAAGATAATGGCCACAAACAATGAGCAATTGCTCAATGCTATTGATACAATTTTCAATTCAACTCAAACAAAAGACAAACTTTCTTTAGATTCTCATCAAATCGAAATGCTTATGATGAGTGAGAATGATACAACAAGGGAATCTGATATCAGAAACTGATTTGAAAAAAGAAGATGCTAAATGGATGAGTTAACGATATTTTGGGATCAAACAGCCAGGAGACAAAGAGACCATATTTTTGATTATTGGAACAATCGCAACAAAAGTAAATTTTAAGGATGATCAGAATATTAAACACGAAATCTTGTGTGATGAAAAATAAATAACCTAAACCGTTAACCATACAAAACGTTTTTACAATCATGGAAGTAAACGGAAATTTAAAAGAGCATCTTTTCGGGATCATCGAAAACCAACTTAACGACAACGACCCTCCTGAAACAAAGACAACTTACAACAGATTGAAAAATGAAGGTTATAATGATACCCAGGCCAAAGCCGTGATTGCACAATGTGTTGCTGTGGAAATTTTTGGAGTTTTCAAATCAGATAAGCCTTTCGATGAAGTGCGTTACATCAAAAACCTGAAACGGCTTCCCAAAGAACCGATTGAATAGACTGATGCGTCACACAGAGCAAAATTTGCTTTGGCTAAAAACACGGCGAAAATGAAACAACCAAAAGGCACAAATATGTTTGACAAGTCGCGCGAGCACCTTGCCAACGAGCGGACTTTCCTTTCCTGGATACGCACCAGCATAGCCCTGATGGGCTTTGGATTCGTAATCGTAAGGTTTGGGCTATTCCTCAAGCAGATCACGCTGTTGTTCAAAACCGCCGACTATCCTTCGCAGTCGCATTCGTCGGTGGTGGGAGTGGTGATGGTAGCGATCGGGATATTGCTTGCGCTGATGGCCTTCGTTCAGTACCGAAAGCACGAAGCCCAATTGAGAGACAATTCGTTTTATCCCTCTACGATACTCTTATTTTTTACTACGCTGGTACTCATCGTCGGTGGCGTGCTTTTGATATTCTATCTGCTATCGACGATTTAATTAGTGTCTGGCTTTAAAGCAAGTTTTATTAAGGAACTCTGTAGCCCGGGCATTTGGCAAATCCGTAGCCCAGGCATTTATGCCTGGGTTTGAAATGAAGGGTTGTCAACACCCCGCCCCTCGTTGGAATTGCCCGAGGTAATTCCAACGAGGGGCGGGTGAGACTAATGAAAAAAATTGATAATATGAGAACTAAAAAAAATCATTGGCTATTGTTATTAATGATCCCGATGATCTTGCTGGTGAGTTTCGTCCCTGCAAAATATGCTGTTGATTTCAAAAGGATTCATTACAAGTGATGCAGATGCCCGGATTTGTGGCTGCTTTGAAAACTCAAAAGTTTTATATTTGCCTTTGGTAAGTTTTAATTTTAATATCAAAACAGAAATGAAAACAAACAAAACCACGGGTAAGAATACCGTGAGCAACGGAGCAAGCAGCTCGCACGCCTTTCTGTTCAAAAGGTTTTTCTTAATAATCTTTGTGTTAACGATTTCAGCTTTGGCTCATGCGCAGAGCGACACAACCGATCAGCAAGAAATGGAGATTTACCAGGTCGTCGAAAAAATGCCACAGTTTATTGGAGGAAAGCAAGCTTTATCGGAATATCTAAACGTAAATGCAATTTATTCCCAGGCCGCAAAAGATGCAAATGTTAGGGGAATCATGTATGTCTCGTTCATTGTTGAGCCGGATGGGTCGATCGAAGATGCAACAATTGTTCGAGGATTGCATCCTGATCTTGATAGTGTAAGCCTGGATTTAGTAAACCGGATGCCCGACTGGATTCCTGGTAAGCAATGGGGAAAACCGGTAAGATGTCAATTTACAATGCCAATACATTTTGATTTTTCTCAAAGTAAAAATGAAAGCCTACTTGAAATGTCGAAGTACTGGCATAAAAAGGGAGAGAAAAGATTTCTCAAAATTTGTGAAGAACAATACGGCAAGAGCCGGGCGGAATGTGACTGCTGGTTCAACTTTATCATTTGGAATTATAACGACAAGACATTAAATTCCCTTGACCTTGACGAGATTTTTAAAACCCAGAAATGTGAGTAGGAATGAAGCCCTCAACAGCAATTGATGCTAAAAAGATCACAACTCCTTTCGCCGCGCACGAAGCGTTCTCCTAAGATCGAATCAATCAATTCCCAATCTTTTTTGTTATCTCCTTTTTAATAATCGAAAACTAAAAAAGATTTAATCATGAGAAGTGTAGAATTGGTAGCACGTCCTCCGGAACCACATTTTGTCGGCGACGGCTTTAGGGTGCATAATTTTATCCCGGGCGGCTTTCGGCTCGACATGCAACGGATGAATCCATTTATCTTGTTGGATTATAATTCCAAATTTTATTTCCCGCCTGCCGACAAACCCAGAGGTGTGGGCGTGCATCCGCACAAAGGTTTCGAAACCGTAACCATAGCCTACAAAGGCCGGGTGGCACACCACGACAGCAGCGGCGGTGGCGGCGTGATTGGCCAGGGCGACATCCAGTGGATGACGGCTGCAAGCGGCATCCTTCACAAAGAATACCACGAGGAGCAGTGGAGCAAACAAGGTGGCGATTTTCAAATGGTGCAGCTTTGGGTTAACCTGCCCGCAAAAGACAAAAAAAGCGCTCCCAAATATCAGGCGATAAAAAACAGCGACATCAGCCGCTACAAACTGGACGGCGACCGAGGAGAAATTGAAGTGATAGCCGGTCGGTACAAAGGCGTCAAAGGAGTTGCATTTACTTTTACACCCATCCACATGTTCAATGCCCGGTTGAAGCAGGGCGCCAAAGCCGATTTTGCGTTCCCGGCCGATTGGGCCACAGCGCTGCTTGTGATAGAAGGAAATATAGTTGTAAATGGAAAAGAAAAAGCGCCTACAGATCATCTCGTGCTGATGGCCAACGACGGCGAAAACTTTACGATAGAAGCCACCGACGATGCTTTGGTGTTGGTTTTGAGCGGCCAGCCCATCTATGAGCCTATTGCTGCGCACGGCCCTTTTGTGATGAACACGCGGGAAGAGCTAATAGAGGCTTTCAACGATTTCAATGCCGGGAAGTTTGGGTATTTGGAGGATTAGTATTTTTGTGCAGACAATATTCGGTGACGAAAGCAGCTATTACAAACTAAGTATGTTATGAAAAGCCCATTTACAGGTAAAGAAGCAAAGATTGTAAAAGAATGGCGAACAGTGCGTTTTCGCAATGAAGAATTCAAAATGTTGTTTCATGCCTACAAATGCGAAGATACAGGCAAGCAATTTGAGGATGATGATTTTGCGGAGTTGAATTACAATCAGGTGATTAATCAATACAGGGAAAGACACGGCAAACCGTTTTCGGAGCAAATCGTTTGATAGCTTTGAGCTAAATTAACCAACCTGCCACTTACCATTCCAAAGACAATACACCGGCGGCTACCCTAAGAAATATGTTGGTTTCCTATTTTAAACTTCAGCTAATAATGTTCTGCCGGAAGCTACGCGGCTTCGGGATGAATCCGGTAATTGGCATCATGCTGCTGATAGCTGCGTTTGTTGGGCTTTCGGTTTATTTGTTTTCAAAAACGGAGTTTGCTGCACACATCCTGGCTTTGCTTGCTTTGATCCTGGTTTCCAAACTCAGCGAACGCACAAGAAACGATTTTCTGAAACTGAGCTTTAATAATCGCGCTTATCGCAAATTGCGGCTGATCGAAAACAGCAGTGCGGCACTGCCTTTCATCGCCGTACTGTGCGCCAGGCAATCGTTTGCGGCGGCTGTCATTTTGATGTTTCTGGCATTGCTGATGGCTACGGTGAGTTTCCGCAGCAACTTCCACCTTACCGTTCCCACGCCGTTTTACCGAAAGCCTTTTGAGTTCACCGTCGGATTCCGGAAAACCTGGTTCCTCTTCCTGCTGGCTTACTTTCTCACCTTTATGGCGCTCTCGGTCTCCAACTTCAACCTGGGCATCTTGGCATTGCTGCTGATTTTTCTCACCATACTCTCCTTTTATTCAGCGCCCGAAAACGAATTTTATGTCTGGTCATTTAGCGATACGCCCCGTGGTTTTCTATTGCGTAAAGTCAGAACTGCTTTGTGGTATGCCACGCTTTCTGCTGCGCCCATCTTTGTTAGCTTAGCCGTTTTCTTTTTTAATCAGATAGAAATGCTTTTGCTTTTTCAGTCGGCGGGCTACATTTATCTGGTGGCCATGGTTTTGGGGAAATATGCAGCCTATCCCCGCGAGATGAGTTTGCCACAAGGGATAGTTTTGGGCATCAGCCTCATGTTTCCGCCGATTCTTATCGTAGTAATCCCGATGTTTTACCTGCAGTCCGTCAGGAGGCTAAGCGATATTTTGGTATGATAAAAATCGAAAACGTATCCAAGTTTTATGGCAGCCATCAGGTGCTCAAGGATGTCAATTTGAATTTTATGGATGGACGGGTTTATGGCATCGTGGGCGAAAATGGCAGCGGGAAGACCACGCTGTTCCGATGCATTGCCGGACTTGAAAAATACCACGGAAACATCACCACCCATTTCGACAAGCTCAAAAATCATCTGGGGTTTTTGATGACCGAACCTTTTTTCTTTTCTAAAATTACAGGCCGCGAATATTTGCAACTTCTTGCCAATGCCCGCACCATAAAGTTGTCGGACGTGGACGAGCGAAACATTTTTGAGCTGCCGCTCCATCAGTATGCCTCCACATATTCCACCGGAATGAAGAAGAAGCTGGCGCTATTGGCCATCCTCTTGCAGCCCAACGACTGCTACATCCTCGACGAACCTTATAATGGCGTGGACATACAAAGCAACATTCTTATTACCCAAATTATCCACAGACTGCGGGAGTTGGGCAAAACGGTAGTGATTTCCTCACACATATTCTCCACCCTGCGCGACACCTGCGATGAAATACATCTGCTGCATCAGGGCAGAATTATTCAAACCGCTGGCAGAGAACACTTCGATCAACTGGAAGCCCGGATGAAAGCATCCACCACAGGAAATAAAATTGAAAAATTAAAGCTGGGATAGGAAGGATTATCGATTCCTTTTTTTATGTACGGCATAGAAAGTCGAAAGCAGGAGCCACCTCAATTTGGTAACCATCAGCTTCAATTGCATCAAATACAATATTGTTCGATACCAGAATACAATATTGTTTGATGGCATCGAACAATTTGCCTTATCAAATTCATCCTATTTTTAATAGAATAACAAGGCTTTTAATAATTTCCTATCTTTGTCCGTAATTGGTTTTCAACATCATCACAAACATAAACACATACAGTCATGAAAAAACATCTGCTTCTTTTCGCAATGGGCTTGCTGATGAGCGCATCAGTGGTGGCTCAGGGATTTGTCTCAACGGATAAACAATGGAACGTTCTCCTGACGGCATTTCCGAATTATGTCAGCACGGAGATATTTAAGATTCAGGGCGATTCTGTCGTCGATGGCACCACCTACAGCAAAATTTGGGTTTCTATGGATTCGCTGGTAAGCTGGCAGTTTATGGGATTGCTGCGCGAAGCCGACAACATTGTGTATTACATGCAGCCCAATTTTACCGAAGGCGTGCTTTATAATTTTAATCTGCAAGTGGGCGAAACCGCCATGGTGCGCAACTTTTTCTGCTATGAATATGATATACCGGTAACGGTTATCGCTCTCGACACCGTGGAGTACTTTGGGGTGGAGCGCCGGCAGTGGCTGCTGCAAAGCGAAGAATTTTACGACACGTGGGTGGAGGGCATCGGCAGCCTGTCGGGGCCGCTTTATACCATGTATAATATGTGTGTGGTCTGTCCGGTTTGGGAGCTATTGTGCTACCACGAAAACGACATCCTGCTATACCAGAAGCCCTTCGCCACTACCTGCTACGGCACCAGCGTTGGCATCGAAGAACCAACAGCAGGCAACCCTGTCATTATTTCGCCCAATCCTGTAAAGCGTGGCGACAATCTCACCATTAAAACCTCCGGTATCTCTGGCACAATCAATATCTTCAACTCTTCCGGCATGTTGGTGCGCAGCTTTTTTCAATCAGACGCGCCGGCTGTTACCATCACCACCGACGGAATGGCGACGGGGATTTATTTCGTTACAACAACAACTCCCCCCAACAAAAGAAGTGCAATTAAGCTGGTGCTGGAGTAGGATGAACCGATAGTCGGTTTATAGAGATTTTCCGGATCCTTTGTAGCTCGAATTAGCAAACCAATTTTTTTGCACCAAATGCCTGTATAGTTTTTTGAACGAAACCACCTTATGAAAACGGAACGCGGATGACACAGATTGAACAGATAATCACAGATAAAAAAATTAGTGAAAATCCCCCGCAAAGGTGGGGCGGGTTGCCCGATCCGCGTTCTTAATTTCCTATGCCTCAATCGGCTAATTTCTCTTTTCCTTTTCAGGTTTCTCTACCTCGGTGGTAATGTAGTAGTCGTCAGCCTGCAACAGGTGATCGAGGTTGGCCAGGCCATACACCATGATGGCGGTGGCAATGGCGGCGTGCTCCTGATATTCGGGGATGCTCTTGTTGTAAAGGTCGCGCTCGGTGTGCCATATTTCGTGGTAGCTGAAGTCGTAGCCTTTTGGGTCTTCGCAGTTGAAACTGATCACCGGTACGCCGGCCACGGCAAATGGGCCGCTGTCGGTGCCCCAGGCTTTGGCGGGGCGCTCCATCGGGTCGCGCTCGTTGATGGTAAACGGAAAGTCGGGATTGATGCGGCTGATAGGTGCGCAGATGGCTTCAAAATCGGCGCGCATGCTTGCAGGCACACTAACGCTCATAGGCGCTGTAGGACCGCCGTCGCGGTTTATCATATTGGAGATGCGCGCCAGCTTTTCGGGGTTGCGGTCGATCCAGCTTTGTGAGCCCCACAGGCCAAACTCTTCGCCGGCAAAAAGCATCACCAAAATAGTGCGGCGCGGCTTACCACCAGCCTCCATGATCAGGCGGGCGGCTTCCATGGTGGGCGTTGCCCCCGAGCCATCATCCACGCCGCCGGTAGCCACGTCGTAAGCATCGAGGTGGGCGCCCATGATCACGTACTCGTCGGGAAATTCGGTGCCTTCTATCACGCCAATCACGTTGTGGTATTTCACCGGCCCCATCTTGAAATGGTTGCGGATGTCGAACTCCAGCAGGAAATAATGTCGCTCTTCGGCCATCTGCCGGATGATGGCGTACTGGTGTTCGTCGAGCTTGATGTCGGGCACGGTGGGGAGGCTGTCGAAAGTCATCTGCATTATATTTTTGCGGTCGTAGAGCACGCGGATGGGTACTTTAGCCGATTGTATAATTCCCAGGATGCCGGCTTCGCACATTTCTTTATAAAAAAGAGCGGGTTCTTCTATGCGTGGGATCAGCTCCTTTTCGGGGCGTCCGGCCTGGCGTGCCTCACGGTTCTCGCGGCGGATCACACTATTTTGCTCATTGATATCTTCGTTGGCCAGCTTTATCGAATCGCGGCGTGCGTCGCCCGCTGCCGACCAGTCGATAGGCCAGCCGCTGCTTTCGCCGCCAATAAGCACCCAGGCGCCGTTGAGGTGTTTTTTCATCCTGTCGAACTCGCGTTGGTTGGCAGGTTCTATTACCACATGGCCGCGCTGTACGCCTTTGGTTCCCGAAGTATAGCTGGGTGTGGCAAAGTGCAGGTGCATGCCGTTGTCGGAGAGCATGCGGCCAAACCACGGCCCGCGGTTGAAACCCACCGGCACCTCGCCGGCTTCGTCCATCATCACCTCCATGCCCCAATCTTCAAATTTGGTTGCAGCCCACCCGGCAGCATTTTCGTAAGCATCCGAACCTACCAGCCGCCCACCAAAACGGTTGCAAAGCACGTCGAGGTGCTGCATGGTGCGGTTGTCGGTTTTTCCGATTTCGATGATGCGTTCTACCACGCTGTCGATTTGGCTATAAACGGGAAGCATGGCGCCCAGCAGCATTAAAATCATCAATCTTCTTTTCTTCATTATTTTGGTTTTTGTATGAATAGATTCTCAAAACTGATTAAGAGAAACTCCATTCTTAATCAATTAAATTTCTTTTTCTATTTTTCTAAATCTTCCCTATTCAAAAACTTATACACCGTCTGTGAGACAAACTTCTCTCCCGGCCGCAGCACCACCGACGGAAAATCGGGATGGTTGGGCGAATCGGGGAAGTGCTGCGTTTCGAGGCACAACGCATCGTGCTGATTATACAGGGCGCCTTGTTTACCTTTTTCATTTTCCAGCATATTACCGGCATAAAACTGAATGCCCGGCTGGTCGGTATAAACTTCGAGCAGACGTCCGCTTGTGGGCGCCCACAGCCGCGCAGCAAGTTGCAGGGTGCTGTCGTGTTTGTTTTTGAGCACCCAGGTGTGGTCGTAGCCACCCGCCACTTCTGCTATCCGTTCGCCGATAACGTGTGGTTGCCGGAAGTCCATGGGTGAGCCTTCCACAGGTTTTATTTCGCCTGTTGGTATCAACGTCTGACTTACCGGCAGGTAAGCCTCACCATTAATTTGCAGCTTGTGATCGAGAATAGCGCCGCTGTTGTGTCCATCCAAATTAAAATAGCTGTGGTGCGTCAGATTGAGGATGGTGGGCGCATCGGTGGTAGCCGAATAATCAATCTTTAGCTCGTTGCAGTTGGTCAGCGTGTAGGTTATTTTTAGTTGTAAATTGCCGGGATAGCCTTCGTCGCCATCGGGGCTGGTAAGCGTGAGCACCACGCCGGCGCTGTCGGCAAAGATGAAATCTTCTGCCTGCCATACCTTTTTATCAAAACCTTCGTTGCCGCCATGCAGGTGATTTGCATCGTTGTTGCGCGCCAACTGATACATCTTTCCTTGCAGTGTGAAAGTGCCCCGTGCAATCCTGTTGGCAAAACGTCCCACCAGTGCGCCAAAATAATGGGTGCCGGCAGCATATTGTTGCAAACTATCGTAGCCAGCCACCACATCGGCAAGTTCGCCTTTGGCATCAGGAACCCACAAATGCGTAATGATGCCCCCATAAGTGATCAGCTTCACCGTGAGTTTGTTTTGATTGGTAATGGTGTAGGCAAATACTTGCTGCCCATCTACCTCTCCAAACCTTTCCTTTTTTAATTCCATGACATTTTGTGCTATTTGTTGTTTCTGATTTCCGCCGCAGCTCAATAGCATCACCGGCAAAACCAGCATTAGCAGCTTTTTGATCATCGTATTATTTCTCTTTAAAATTTCTTCGACTGGCGAAAACGCAAAAATAGTATCTTGCGCCGTTTTTTTCGTATTAATAACCTTTTCATTTTTAACATAAAAAACTATGACTGCTGAAATAGGTTTTTCGTTTTGGGATTACGCGGTTTTTATTGTTTATGCCATTGTTATCATGGGCATCGGATTGTTTGTGTCTCGGAAGAAAAAAGGTCATGAACGCAACGCCGAAGATTACTTTCTGGCCAGCAAGTCGCTGCCCTGGTGGGCCATCGGCGCCTCACTGATTGCAGCAAATATCTCCGCCGAGCAAATGATCGGCATGTCAGGCTCGGGCATGGCGGTGGGTCTGGCCATAGCTTCCTATGAGTGGATGGCAGCGCTGACGCTCATAATCGTGGGAAAGTACTTTCTGCCAGTCTTCATCGAAAAAGGGTTGTACACCATTCCTGAATTTATCGAAAAACGCTACAGCACCAATCTAAAGACGATCCTGGCCATCTTTTGGATTGGTCTTTTTATCTTTGTCAATCTTACCTCCGTACTTTTCCTGGGCGGCAAAGCCATCGACACCATTTTGGGTGATGGCGACGGAAGCCTGATCTTTCCGGCCATCATAGGGCTGGCATGTTTTGCAGCAGCTTATTCTATTTATGGCGGCCTGGCAGCGGTAGCCTGGACCGACGTGGTGCAGGTGACGCTGCTGGTGATCGGCGGATTTATTACCACGCTCATCGCCCTGGCCAACGTAACCCCTGATGGCGGCATCATCGACGGATTTCAACATATCTACACCACAGCTTCCGACAAGTTTCACATGATCCTTGATAAAGACAATCCGGAGTTTATTAATCTGCCGGGTATTGCCGTGCTCATCGGCGGCATGTGGGTAGCCAATCTCTACTATTGGGGTTTTAATCAATACATCATCCAGCGCACCCTCGCCGCCAAAAGTCTGCGCGAGGCACAACGTGGAATTGTGTTTGCCGCTTTTCTTAAACTCATCGTCCCGCTTTTTGTGGTCATCCCCGGCATCATTGTGTGGGTAATGTTTTCGCAACCCGAAGGCACCACCATCATAGGCGGCATCGCCGACACCTTTACCAAAGCCGACGGCTCGATGAACTACGACAAAGCCTACCCCTGGCTTATCGGAACTTTTATTCCGGTAGGCCTCAAAGGGCTGGTAGTGGCGGCACTGGCAGCAGCTATTGTGTCGTCGCTGGCTTCCATGGTCAACTCCACCTCCACCATCTTCACCATGGACATTTACAAACCCTATCTCGAAAACAAAAAAGCCAAAAATAAAGATGTTGCCATTGGACGTATTTCAGGTGGGGTAGCTTTGCTTATCGCAATATTTGTGGCGCCCATGCTTGGCAATATCGAGCAGGCTTTTCAGTACATCCAGGAATACACCGGACTGGTAAGCCCTGGCATCCTGGCGGTATTTATGATGGGATTATTTTATAAAAAAGCTACCAACCGTGGCGCCATTACCGGCATCCTGGTGTCGATACCGGTGGCACTGGCGCTCAAACTAACGCCGTCGCTCGATCTGCCCTGGCTCGATCAGATGTTTTACACTTTCCTCATCACCATGACGGTGATTGCTATGGTAAGCCTTTCGACCAACAAGCTCGACGACGACCCCAAAGGAATCGTGCTGACAAATAAGATGTTTATCACCGGCAAAGCCTTCAACCTGGCAGCTTATGCTGTGCTTGTGATTTTGGTGGCATTGTACGCCATTTTTTGGTAGAAGAACTTTAAAACTATTTTTGTTTCGGTAATTCATTACTTAAAATTCTTTCATTATGAAAAAAATAATTTGCTTGTTTGTTGTTTTGACTTTTAGTTTTTTAATGGTTAACAGCGGTGTTGCTCAGGAAGTTAAAATTTCGGGTGAGTTGCGCCCGCGCTATGAGATGCGCCACGGTTTCGGCACGCTTATTCCTGATGCTGAAGAGGCGGCCAATTTTGTGTCGCAGCGTACGCGCATCAATGCCTGGTTTGCTAACAGTAATTATCGTTTTTACCTAAGCCTGCAGGATGTGCGTGTGTGGGGCGACGTGCCGCAGCTCAACAAAGCGGATGTTAACGGCCCGTCGGTACACGAAGCCTGGGCGGAGCTGCTGCTTAACGAAGCCTGGGCGGTGAAAGCCGGACGGCAGGAAATTATTTACGACGACAGCCGCATTTTTGGCAACGTGGGTTGGGCACAGCAGGCACGCAGCCACGATGCCGCGGTGATAAAATTTGAACCCAACACCAGCCATCGCCTCGACGTAGGGCTGGCATACAATGCCCTTCAGGAATCCAATTTTAAAACAGATTATACCATCAGCAACTACAAAACGATGCAGTATGCCTGGTACCATGGCAATTTTGGAAAATTGGGAGTGAGCCTTTTGGTGCTCAACAACGGCTATGCTTATCACACTATCCAGGATTCTGCTGATGTCGAAAAAGTAGCCTTCAGCCAGACGTTGGGTCCCCGGCTTTCGTACAAAGACGGTAAGTTCTCCGCCAACGCTACTTTTTATTATCAAACCGGAAAAAATTCAGCCAATCGCCAGCTTAGCGCAATCTATTTTGCGGCTGACGCAGGGTACCAAATTCAACAGTCGCTAAGCATTGGTCTGGGGATAGAATATCTCTCCGGATCAGACACGAAGGATGGAGCTACCGGCGAGGACGATCATTCGTTCACACCACTCTATGGCACCAATCATAAGTTTAATGGCTGGATGGATTATTTCTATGTTGGCAATCATGGTGGCAGTGTGGGATTGGTGGATGTTTACCTGCCGATCAATTTCAAAAAAGACAAGTGGTCGCTTACGCTAATGCCACATTACTTTAATACCGCCGCCACTTTATCGACTTACTATGGTGAGACATGGAAGGATCAGGATAGCTACCTGGGAACAGAAATCGACTTTTCGGCGGCGTATGCTTTTTCGCCGGAGGTAACCATCGAAGCAGGCTATTCCCATCTTTTTGCCAGTGAGAGTATGCAAGTGCTCAAAAATTCCGGCAACTACAAAAACACCCAACATTGGGCCTGGCTGATGCTGACGGTAAAGCCGGTGTTCTTTAGCAGTAAGTAGTTGTGCGTTGTTCGTTGTTTGTTGTTCGTTGTTCGTTGTTTGTTGTTTTTTGTTGCAAACTCTATAGTGATTTAGTGTCAGAAAAACTGCCTATGTTGAAAATCGAATTATGGGTTTCCTTTCTTACATTTAATTGAAAAATGATTTCTAAAATTCATTAACCCTATTAAGACCAAAAATAAATTAGCCTGCAATTTATTAAAAAAGGAAATTCATATCGGTTTAATTTTAATTTTGTCCTCCACTGACGTTTATCAAAAACTACCGCTATGGCCTCCATGTTTCACTTTCTCATTCCGCCGCCCACCTGGCGACTACCGGCCGCCATCGTGATGGGCGCCATCGTAGGGTTAGGACTTTACACTTTCAGGATTTCCAATGCCGTGTCGTACCTCTCTGACCGGCCTGAAACCTGCATCAACTGCCATGTGATGAATCCGCAGTACGCCAGTTGGTTTCACTCGGCACACCGCGAATATGCTACCTGCAACGACTGCCATGTGCCGCAAACCAATCCGGTAGCCTCCTACGCTTTTAAAGCGATGGACGGTGCACGTCACGCCACTATTTTCACTTTGCGCACTGAGCCACAAGTGATACAAATAAAAGATGCCGGCGCTGCGGTAGTGCAGGAAAACTGCAAACGTTGCCATGCGCGTGTCAACGAAAACGTTCACACCATGAAAGTGTCGTTCCGAATGGCGCAACACGACCAGGGGCAGCTCTGCTGGGACTGCCACCGTGAGGTGCCGCACGGCCGTGTGAGCAGCCTTAGCACATCTACTTATGCCCGCGTGCCCAGGCTGGGCAGCGCCGTACCTCCCTGGCTGAAAAATATCATGCAAAAAGACAAAGAATAACCTATTTTTTTTGAAATCATCTTACAACAAAAACTTTAACGGATATGGAAACGACAAAAAAACGCAGTCCCTGGATCAACTGGACAATCTTTCTTATCACAGTAGTGGTGGTATTTGTATTGGGCATGCTTGCCTCTACCATTGCTGAGCGGCGAGTAGAGACAGAATATATTTATACGCCGCGTGTGCAGCTTACCCAATGGGAGCCGCGCAATGAGGTGTGGGGCGAAAACTTCCCGGCCGAATACACCTCCTTTATGAATACCCGCGACACGAGCTTCCGCAGCAAATACAATGGTAACGCGACGATCGACATGCTGGAGGTAGATCCGCGCATGGTTGTGCTGTGGGCTGGTTACGGCTTTTCAAAAGATTACACCCAGGCACGCGGGCATTATTATGCCATCACCGATATGAACAACACTTTGCGCGTAGGTGCGCCCGGAATCGACGAGCCGGAACCCATGCCAGCCACCTGCTGGACGTGCAAAAGTCCCGATGTGCCCCGCCTAATGAATAAAGTGGGCATCACCGAGTTCTACGCCGGCAAATGGTCGCGCTGGGGCGAAGAGATTGTTAATCCTATTGGCTGTGCCGACTGCCACGACAGCAAGACGATGGATTTACGGATTTCGCGCCCTGCCCTCATCGAAGCCTTCGAACGCCAGGGCAAAGACATCACCCAGGCTACGCATCAGGAGATGCGCTCGCTGGTGTGCGCACAGTGTCATGTTGAATATTATTTTAATAAAGATCTCCCCGGCAAAGAAGGTGTGCAATACCTCACTTTCCCTTGGGACAAAGGCATGCAGGTAGAAGATATGATTGCCTATTATGATGAGATCGGTTTCAGCGACTGGACGCACAAGATTAGCAAGACACCGATGCTTAAAGCACAGCACCCCGGCTACGAAACCTGGATAACGGGGACACACGCCAAGCGTGGCGTCACCTGCGCCGACTGCCACATGCCCTTCATGTCGAAAGGCGGACAGAAATATACTGACCACCACATTCAAAGCCCGCTCAACAACATTGCCAACTCGTGTCAGGTGTGCCACCGCGAGAGTGCCGAAAAGCTTACAGAGTTTGTGTATGATAAAATGGACAAAGTGATAACCCAGCGCGATGAGCTGGAGAAGATGCTGGTGCGTGCCCATGTAGAAGCCGGCCATGCCTGGGAATTTGGCGCCACACAGAAACAGATGGATCCTATTCAGAAATTTATCCGCCACGCCCAGTTTCGCTGGGATTATGCCGCCGCTTCGCATGGCGCAGCTTTCCACAACTCCATCGAGATATTGCGCATCATCAGCGCCGGTATGCAGGAGGCACAGCAGGCACGCGTTGAGCTTGCCGCCCTACTCACAACAATTGGCGCTCCCTATCCGGTGCCCTATCCCGACATCGAAACCAAAGCAAAAGCACAACAATACGTGGGATTGCCAATGGAGAAACTACACGCTGATAAACAACAATTCCTGAAACAAATGGTGCCGCAGTGGGAAGAGGCTGCCAGCCGGCGAGAAGAAGCCTGGGAGGTAGTTTATTATTAGTAGAGATCAAATAATTATAGAAAATCCTCACTAAAACAGATTCTTCGCTTCACGAAACGGTAAAGCGAAGAATCTGTTTTTTTGAAGAGATTGGTTTCAGGATCAAAAAAAAAGCAACTTCCAGCTGAAACGCCGGAGTTGCTTGTTTTCTTTATTATAAAAAAAATACTACTCTTTCTTCCCGTCGTAAGCCCATTTCATGTAAATGGAACCCCAGGTAAAGCCTCCGCCAAAAGCAGCAAGGATAACCTTGTCGCCTTTTTTGAGTTGATTTTCCCACTCCCACAAACAAAGCGGAATGGTAGCTGAGGTAGTGTTGCCATATCTCTCTATGTTGATCATCACCTGCTCGCGGTTGATGCCCATGCGGCGGGCGGTAGCTTCGATGATGCGTAGGTTGGCCTGATGCGGCACCAGCCACGCCAGATCTTCCGGCTCAATGTTGTGTTTCTTCATCATCTCCACCGACACGTCGGCCATCTTCGATACAGCAAATTTAAACACCGCCTGTCCTTCCTGATAGATGTAATGTTCGCGTGCATCGACAGTTTCGTGCGAAGCCGGCTTCAGAGAGCCGCCGGCTTTTTGGTGCAGATGTATGCGCCCGGAGCCGTCGGATTGATGGATAGAATCGATGATGCCCACATCTTCGGTGGTGGGTTCGAGCAGCATTGCTCCGGCAGCGTCGCCAAAGATTACGCAGGTAGCACGGTCGGTATAATCCACTATCGACGACATCTTGTCGGCACCTACTACAATTACCTTCTTGTATTTGCCTGACTCGATGTACATCGAAGCTGTGGTGAGGGCATAAATCTGTCCTGAACAGGCGGCATTCATATCAAAATGAAAAGCGTTTTTTATGCCGGCCTTGTCGGCAATAATATTGGCAGTAGCCGGAAACTGCATGTCGGGCGTAACGGTGGCGCATATCACCAGGTCGATTTCGTCGGGGTTGGTGTTGGTTTTTTTGAGCAGACCCTTCACAGCTTCGGCGCCCATGTCGGAGGTTCCTTTGCCTTCTCCTTTAAGGATGTGGCGTGTTTTTATTCCGGTGCGCGTTAGTATCCATTCGTCGGTAGTGTCCACCATGGTTGCCAGCTCTTCGTTGGTAAGCAGGTAGTCGGGGGCAAAAGCATGGATGCCTGTTATTGCAGCTCTTAGTTTGTTCATGTATAAATTTTTAGATAAAAAAGTTAGCGCGAAAAGTTGTGCAGCGCCCTTCTTATTTTGTTAGTAACTCTGCCACAATGGATTTGATGTGTAAGCACAATCATATTTTTTATAGCGATGGCACTGGAGATGCCGTGGCCTATTACCACGTTGCCATTAACGCCCAGCACGGGGCTGCCGCCATAGTTTTCGTAATTGAACCGGCTGAAAAAATCGTCTACCAGATTGCGCTTTTGCAGCATCCTGTACATAGCTTCTATCTGCTTGAGCACAATGTTGCCTGTGAAGCCATCGCACACAATCACGTCGGCTTTGTCCTTGAACAGGTCGCGACTTTCCACGTTGCCGGTAAAATTAAAATCGGTAGAATCCTTCATCATCTGGTAAGCCGACTGACACAACAAATTGCCTTTCCCTTCTTCCACACCAATATTGAGCAACCCCACCCGGGGATTGTTGATTTTAAGAATTTCCTGACAATAAATAGAGCCGAGCAGTGCAAACTGATAAAGCACGTCGGGTTTGGTGTCGGGGCTGGTGCCAATGTCGAGGATGATGCTTTCGGCACCATTTTCCTGCGGAACGTGGGCGGTAGTAGTCGGGCGTATTACCCCGGTAATGGTTCCCACGCTGTACATGGCGCCTACCACCATAGCGCCGGAATTGCCTGCAGAGCAAAAGCCCTGTATCTGGCGCGACTTGAGCATGCGAAAACCGGCAGAGATGCTCGAGTCGGGTTTGTGGGTAAGGGCTTTTAGCGGCTTCTCGGCCATGCCTACAATTTCTTCGGCATTGACGATCTTGAAAGTATCGACAGGAAGGCCGATTTTTTCGAGGTGTTTTTTGATGATGTCGGCCTGGCCTATCAGCACTATTTCGTCGCGTACATCCAATGCTTCACGGGCGAGGATAGCACCGTCGATGGTAGCATCGGGTGCGAAATCTCCGCCCATTACGTCCAAGCCAATCTTCATGCTTTAAGTAAAATCTGAGGGTTATCTGCGTAGAACGTTTTGATTATTCCACTTCCGATTTCCGCATTACCAGCTTGCCTTTGTAGTAGAGGTCGTTTTCGACCCAGTAAGCGCGGTGGTACAGATGTACCGTGCCGGTGACGGGACAGGTAGCCAGGGTAGGAGCTTCTGATTTGTAATGTGTTCTGCGTTTGTCCCTGCGCGTCTTGGAAGTTTTTCGTTTTGGATGTGCCATTTTATCTCTGTTTTAAAAAATTCATTAATAAGTTATTTTATCTTCATGTTTTTCAAAGTATCCCATCGCGGGTCGTGGTCTTTGGGTATTTGCTTACGACTGAGGCGCTCGAGCATCTCGCTGTTGCAGGTGCTGTTACCGTTTTCGTCGTCAGGATGAATATGCTGCATGGGGAGCATCAAAATGATGTACTCGTAAAGATAGCTGCTGAGGTCAAATTCCGAAGCCGTTTCCGGGATAATCACTACCTCGTCAGAAGGCTCTTCGTATTTCTCGCCAAACTTAACGATCAACTCCTCCGTGCCCGCTATGGGCAGGTCGAAATCGTCGAGGCAGCGATCGCAGGGAACTACAACCGTTCCCCTGATGTCGAAGTTGAAAACCAGCATCCGGTCATGTCGATCAAGCGTCACATCTACTTCCACGGTGCCATCGGCAATGTCAGCATATTCTATTGACTCAAAGAACTTTCTGTCGATCACAAAATGAAAGTGATGGACGTCTATCTGTAGCCCGCGGAAAGAAATCACATATTTTTTTAAATAATCCACTCTTCTTTCCTCCCAAAATTTGGGCGGCAAAATTAGAAATTAAATTATGATAACCAAAACATTACGCTCCTTAAATTTGAAACTACCTGCTGCATTGTATGAAAATGAAGGGTTTCAACAAATTAAATTTTTATTGGAGCTAAGGAATTGATAGGTCAAAAATGGTTTCATGAACAAACTCCGACCCCTAAAGGTTGTTGATAAAAAAGCAATAAAACTATGGCTGAAACACCAACCAACCAAATCCCATTAGGCTTCACAGCGCCTGACTTTGAACTTCCAGATGTTATCACCGGCACCCGCCTTACACTCGCCGAGCTGCGTGGGCGCAATGCCACCGTAATCGTTTTTATCTGCAACCACTGTCCGTATGTGCTGCACATCATCGACGAGCTGGTGAAGGTGGGGAATGAGTTTAAAAATAAAGGAGTTTCTTTTGTAATGATCAGCTCAAACGATGTGGAGAGCTATCCGCAGGATTCACCCGAAAAAATGAAAGAATTTGCCCGCGAGCACAAATTTCCTTTCCCCTATCTCTACGACGAAAGCCAGCAGGTAGCGCTCAAATACGATGCTGCCTGCACGCCCGATTTCAATGTTTTCGACGCCGACATGAAATGCGTGTATCGCGGCCAGTTCGACGACTCGCGCCCCTCTAACGACAAACCCGTTACCGGCGCCGACCTTCGCCGTACCCTTCGCCTGATTCTCGACGGACAACCGGTGCCACCCAAGCAGCAGCCCAGCGTTGGATGCAATATTAAGTGGAAAAATAGAGGGTAGAAGTTAGCGGACAGATAATGGAAAGACGAAAAGTGGAGCGGTTAGGCTAACAGACAGACGCCGACCTATCACTATTTTTATAACAGCACCAAGATTGTTATTGCAAAATAGCGCTGCGGTTTATTCTTCCACCATCATCCATACCGGGAAGTGGTCGCTGAAACCAGAAGGGTCATAAGAACTTTTTTCGGATGGGCGTCCAAACCGCTTCGGCGTCGGGTAGCGACCACCGGTTATCATTTCAGGAAAATGCCCGATACCGGCCATGAATTTTCCACTCATATCTTTGGCGATGCGCGGTTTGCCAGTTGTCTGCAGTAGCTCTTTTGAAACCATAAACTGATCGAGGACATAAGGGAAATTGTTGTAATAAAAGGTGCCGGTACCATCGCCGTGGCATGGCCACATCAGATTGAAGAGCCGCGGGGTGATGGCATATTTCACTTTGGTGGCGCTGTTGGTGGCCAGCGCATAATCCGTCACCGATCGGCTCAGCGGCTCGTCGTTGAAGTCGCCCACGCACACCACGGCAATATCTTTTCCTTTTATCTCGGTGATGCGCTGCATCCAGTAGCTGAGCGTTTCGGCTGCGATGATGCGGTAAGGCTCCGATTCGTAAACGCCTGCTGAGCGTGCCGGCCAGTGGTTGCCGATCAGGATCAGCTCGTTTTGCTTTGGCGTAACAAAATTGACCTGAAACAAGTCGCGCGTGGCGGAGCGCTTGAGCACGGTGTACGAAAATTGCTCTTTTTCTTCAAATATCGTCTTGTCGTAGATAAAAGCCACATCGATGCCGCGCTGGTCGGAGCTGTCGTGGTGCGCGATGGCATAGTCGCGCCCAATGGTGTGCAGCGCCCCGACAAGCTGCTGAAGCACCGACAGATTTTCCACTTCGCATACACCCAAGATGTCGGGACCTTTGCCATTGTTCATCTGGCTGATGATCTTTACCAGATTAAAGATTTTTCGCTGCAGCACCGTTTGCGTCCAGCCTTTCAGCTCGCTGTTGAGCGCGCGCTGCAGCCACTCCGGACGGCTTGGTGAATCGAAGACGTCAAACAAGTTTTCAACGTTCCACCATCCGATATAATATTGTGTTTTCATAGCTGATCGTTTTGATGAATAGCGTCAAAAGTAGTGTTTTTTAAAAAAGATTTCTCCACGAATTCTCAATGGATTCTGCACGAATTTCCAGAAATTAAACGAATTATCGCTAATTTTTTAATTCGTGTAAATTAGCCCAATTGGCCTGAATTCGCGGACTTATTCTTTTATTTAAGTCGTTCGGGATTGTCTTTCAAGAAGCTTTTCCAACTGTTGTAGCTTTTGCCGGAAGGCAGATTTCCACTTTTAAAATGATGACAAACTGCAGCAGCCAGTCCATCGGTGGCGTCGAGGGTTTCGGGCGAAAGGTCGTAATTGGTGAGGTGGGTGAGCATGGCAGCTACCTGCTCTTTGCTGGCGGTGCCGTTGCCGGTGATGGATTTCTTTATCTCACGCGGCGTGTATTCGGTGATCGGGATGTCGCGATAAAGCGCAGCAGCCATAGCCACTCCCTGCGCGCGTCCCAGCTTGAGCATGCTCTGTACATTTTTCCCATAAAACGGAGCTTCGATGGCCAGCGCATCGGGCTTGTATTCTTCTACCAAAGAGAGCGTTCGTTCAAAAATCTTTTTTAGCCGCAGGGCATGTCCGTCGTATTTGCTCAGCCGCAGAATGCCCAAAGTCAACAACGAGATTTTTCGGTTGTCGATGGCTATCAATCCGTAGCCCATGATGACAGTGCCCGGGTCGATGCCCAGGATAATCTGGTTGGAGGAATGGGGATTCTCTTTTGTCAAAACAAAATAATTTACGCGTTACGATTTTTGAGTTACGATTTTGGATTTATGATTCTTCTGATTCATAATGCAGATACTGTTCGGCGAGCAAGAGATCGAAAGGGCGTGTAATTTTAATATTATTAAGTTCTCCTTCGATGAGGCGCACCTTGTTGTTGGCCGCTTCCCATACTGTAGCATCGTCGGTAAAGTCAGTCCGGAAAGGCTGCCGGTAGGCTTCTGCAAGGCGTTGCGCATCAAAAACCTGCGGTGTTTGCACCAGGCGGTGTTCTGTCCGGTTCACGGAATGGCTTCCGTTTCCGGTAATTTGCCGCAACGATTCGGTGGGCGTTATCACCGGAATAGCGCTGCCGTCTCTGGCCGCAGCTTCAAAAGCCATTTGTATCAGTTTTGCCGAAACCAATGGCCGCACGCCGTCATGCACCGCCACCCAACCTGCTGCTGTAATTTTTTCTAACCCGTTGCGCACCGAGAAAAAGCGCTCCCGGCCACCCGCTACCATCTGATGCGGGATGCTAAACCGGTGCTCCGAACAGAGCCGCTGCCAGGTTTCGATGTGATCGAAAGGCAGCACCACGATAAGCTGCAGCTCAGAAATTGCCTCTCTGAATCGGATGAGGGTGTGCATGAGCAGTGGCTTGCCGGCCAACAACAAAAACTGCTTCGGAACGACATAGCCCATGCGTGCTCCGCTGCCGCCAGCCACAATGATCGCGTATTTCTGATGTGAAGTATCCATAAAAAAGGCTGCTTTATCTTTGGAAAAACAGCCCTTCAAAATTAGTTTTCCTAAATAATGAGCATGGCGTCGCCATAGGTAAAGAACTGATACTTTTCTTTGATGGCTTCTTTGTAGGCACGCATCAGGAACTCATAGCCTGCAAAGGTGGCCACCAGCATCATCATGCTCGACATGGGCAGGTGGAAATTTGAGATCATGGCGTCGGCGAGTTTTATCTCGTAGGGTGGGAAGATGAACTTGTTGGTCCAGCCTTCAAAAGGTTTCAGATGCCCGGAGATTGTGAGCGACGACTCGAGTGCTTTTACAGAGGTGGTGCCCACAGCACACAGGCGCTTGCGGTTGTCGATGGCTTCGTTGACAATGCTAACGGCGCGTTCGTCGATGATCAGCTCTTCGCTGTCCATTTTGTGCTTGGAGAGGTCCTCCACTTCTATTTGGCGGAAGTTACCCAGGCCGGCATGGAGGGTGATTTCGGCAAAACCGATACCTTTAAGCTCCAGGCGCTTCATCAGCTCACGGCTAAAATGCAGCCCGGCTGTGGGAGCAACCACCGCGCCCTCGTGTTTGGCAAAAATGGTTTGGTACCACTCTTCGTCTTCCGGTTTTATCTCACGCTGTATGGTTTTAGGCAATGGCGTTTTGCCCAGCTTCTGGATAGTTTTTTTAAATTCGCTGTACGGGCCGTCATACAAAAATCGCAACGTGCGACCGCGCGAGGTGGTATTGTCGATTACCTCGGCTACCAGCGCGTCGTCTTCGCCAAAATAGAGTTTGTTGCCGATGCGGATTTTTCGGGCCGGGTCAACCAGCACATCCCACAGACGTGTTTCCTGATTAAGCTCCCGCAGCAGAAACACTTCTATCTTGGCACCAGTTTTTTCTTTGGTACCATAAAGACGGGCCGGAAATACTTTGGTATTGTTCAATACCATCACATCGCCATCGTCGAAATAGTCGAGAATGTCGGTGAAGGTTTTGTGTTGGATGGTTTGTTTTTTGCGATCAAGCACCATCAGCCGGCATTCGTCACGGTTGGGAGCAGGTTGCAGGGAAATTAGTTCGGCGGGCAGATGAAATCTGAATTGCGATAGTTTCATATTGATAAATTAAATAAGCAGAATAGCAACAAAAAAAGGGCGCGCAAAGATAGTATCAAAAGCGCCGAAAATCAAGTTTTTATGTTTTGTACATGTGGCTGGTCAACTAATGTAAGAAGCGCGCTGGTGCCCTGAAATGTGCAAACCAGGCAAATGTAACTTTTACAATCACGCCGCAACGACCTGAGGGTTTCCATAATGCTATTGAAATTAGGATACGATAACATCTTTTTTTTGGGTAATGTTCACAGCCGCAGGACGATCATTTTAAATCCTGCCGCACGATCACCTTTGCAACGGTTGAATGCCTGAAAGGGTAACTTTTTCGCCCGACACAAGCCATTGCATCGGGTCGGTGAGTGTTTTGCCTTCCCATACTTCAAAATGAAGTAGTGTGCGGGCGTTATCTTTATCTGTGTATATTAATCCCAGATTCTGCAACGCGGCAACTCTCTGGCCTGCTGTTACGAATACCCGGGCAAGATTGGCATAAACCGTCAGAAATCCGTCGTGGCGCACGATCACCACCCAGGTTTTGTTAGCAGCCTGCATCACCCTCGTCACCCGGCCATCAAATACAGCGTGGGCGGTGGCGTTGCTTTGTGTAAGAAAGTCGACTCCGTCATTTTTTATCATGATGTTTTTCAGGTCAGGATGCTGATGCTCGCCGAAAGGCTGGATGATAAACCCGGTTGCCACCGGCCAGGGCAGCTTGCCACGCTGAGAGGCAAAAGAAGCAGGCAACAGCTCGGTGGCAGGAGCCGGAGTTTGCAGCAGTTGCTCTGATTGTTGATCCCCATTTTGCGAGCTGTTGGCAAAGATTTCTAAAATACTTCGGTGCAATGCAGCAGCATCGGCCTGGTGATGGCGCTGCCGGCGGATGAGCTGTTGCTCGTTGCGTTGCAACTGTGCTACCATGCTTTTCTTTTCCATCACCTCCTGCTCCATCATAGCATATTCTTGTTCAAGCTGCTGAAGCACCCGTGCATTATCGTTTATCTTACCTTCTGTTTGCATGGCTTTTTCGATAAAACGCTGTTGCGTAAGCGCAATTTCATCGGCTTGTTTATGGCGTTTGGCGGCATAGCTGCGATAGTAACTCATCCGGTTGATGGCCTGGCTAAAGCCATCGGCAGCCAAAAGATAAAGCGTGCGCTGGTGGCTGTTGTGGTTTAAATATGCGCTGCGAATCATTGTGGCGTAGGCTGTTTTAAGATGGCTGAGTTGGGTGTCGAGGCTATCGATGGCCATCAGGTTTTGGGCAATGGTGTCGAAGAGCTGATCGTGGAGCGTGCGCCAGGTATCAACGATCCCGCGACGGGCGTCGATTTTCGTTTGCAGCAAAGAAAGCTCTTCCAGCCCCGCAGCTTTTTTCTGTCGGGTATCGTTTATCAACACACCGGCATATTCGATCGATTTGTCGAGAAGCTCTTTTTTTTGCTTCAGCTCTGCGGCAGAAGTTTGCGCCACAGCATTTTGCGCAAGCAATACCTGGCAAAGCAGCCATAACGAAGCAAAGCACAACCCTAAAATCTTTAGACCTGACATGCCCCAAAGATACGTTTATCTATTTACTGTGCCGGCGTGTATTTGGAGGGAATCTTAAATGGAAAGCTCATCTCTTTGTTCAGCGCTATCCTGCTGTATTCGACGGTAACCTCCATGGGTTCGGCGGCATCAATGGCGTAGTCTGTTTTGGTAGGAAAAAGCTGGCCATCAAGCTCTTTAAAATCAGAATAAACGGCTTCGAGTTTCTTGCTGTTGCGTGCCACCTCTTCGAGTTTAACCTGCGTAATTTTGAAGTTCTCAGGATTAAGCCAGATCGACTGCAGGAGCACCCGCTGTGCGTCGCTGGTGTTTCGCACGTGTTTCTTGAGCTTGCTGCGCCCGGCGGTGCTCAGGCGGTACTGGCCACCATCTACTGAGGCTTTAAATTCAGCCATTTCGTAATATTCAAAATCATTGCCCAAAATAATCGATTGTAACATTCCAAAATCGACGCTGGTATTCAGAAATTTGTCGACGAAATTATAATCGGTCAGCAGGTATTGTTTGTTGATCCGGTCGACAAATTTCACCGAATCCTGAGTAATCAGCAGCCGTGCCACCTCAATGCCGAGATCCTGATTAAAACTTATCCAGATCAGGCTGTCTTTTATCATGCGTATCTGCGCTTTGAAGTCGAGATATTTTCGGTTTTGCCGGAAAGAGATGTTGGCGCGGGCCTCGAAGCTGTCGAACATCAGCTCTTTTTCGTTCAGTCGCGCCATAAGATAATCAGCGCCTTCCTCCTTGATGGGAGCTTTGATAATGGCACGTTGGCTCTTGCAGCCAGCTATAGCCATCATTATCAGCAACAGGGTCATCGAAAAAATGATCCGTTTTTTATTCATCACTTTACTACTATTTTGTTAAAATAAATTGCTATTCGATGAGCGATTTTTCGTTGATTTTCCGGTCGAGCCATTCGGAGGCTTCCTGTCCGGTTTCTTTGGCTTGGCGCCAATACTCAAGGGCTTCGTCTTCGCGGCCCAGTTTAAAAAGAATATCTCCGTAGTGTTCCAGCACCGTGGCATCGGGAGTTGGCGAAGCGTCGAGGGATTTCTTCACCCATTTTTCTGCCTCTTTTATTTCGCCAAGTTTATAAAGTACCCATCCATAGGTGTCCATATACGAAGGGGTTTCGGGTTCCAGATCGTTGGCGCGGGCAGCCATGGCACGCGCCTCCTCCAAGCGCTCGTTGCGCAGAGAGAGGAAATAGCTGTAATTATTCAGCACCAACGCATTCTTCATATCTATTTTCAGCGCCTTGTCGTAGTAGCCATCCGACTTCTGGTGATTTTTCAATTGGTTATAAATATCGCCCAGCGTAGTGTAAAATTGCACCAGCAGGTTGTCATTATCCACCACCAGGCTGGCGCCCCTTTCGAGCGACTGCCGCGCGGCATCATAATTTTTTAGTTGGTAATTAGCAAAGCCGTTGAGCAGATAGGGCAACGGCTGCATGGGGAAAAGCTCCGATGCCAGTGTGCTGGTGGCCGCCAGTTGTTGATTTTTGTTGAGCTGACTTTCTATAATCATCTTCTGTTCCCACACACCATAGCGGCTGCTGTCGGTCTGCAGCACCTGATCGAGAACTGTAAGCGCATCTTCATATTGCCCGGAGCGAAACAACATTTCGCTGTAAAGCGACAAAACACGTGCATCGGCGGGATGTGTGCGTGCAAGTATTTCCGCCAGCTCCAGCGCCTGCTCTTTTTTCTCATTAAAAATCTGGTCGATGGAGTAGTAAGTCAGCAGGATTTGAATTTTGGCATCAGCCTCCAGCTCGGGATTGGCAAAACCGATGAGCAGCGCTTCGTAAGCCTTTTCTTCGTTGCCCTGTTTCCGGTACAAATCCGACAACGAAATATGAATGTAAGGGTCGGAAGGATCCAGCTCAGCAACTTTCAGGTAAGTAGCAAGCGCTTTGTCGGGGTTGCCGGTTTCGATATAGCTCTCGGCCAGAATTTGTTGGTAGCGGCTGTTGTAAGGATGTAGTGCAACCAACTGCTCTATCTCGGCCAGGCCTTTTTGGGGCTTGTCAAGGTTGTTCCAGAGGTTGCGTTTTTTTAGCGCGGTTTCTTCGGTTACGCCCACAATTTCTTCTATCTGGTTGTAGATGTTAATGGCGCCGCGGTAATCGTTGTTGAGGGTGTAAAGCAGCGCCAGATTCTGGCGATATTCGATGTGATTGGGATTTATCCCGACCAGCTTTTCAAAAACGGCTTTTAATTTCTCCAATTGCCCGGTGCTTTTGTAGAGATCAGCGAGCAGGAGCTGGTACCAGGTATTTTGGGGATCGAGTTCGGCAGCTTTGTTAGCCGCTACCAGGGCATCATCGGTACGTCCTTGCGCAAAATAGAGCCGCGCCATTTCGAAGAGTGAGGCGTCGTGGTTGGCATCGATGCGCAAGGCTTTGGAAAAAGCAGACTGGGCAGCAGCGGTGTTGCCAAGCATTTTTTGCTTGTTGCCCTCCAAAAAGGCCTCTTTGCGCTCACGCAACAAAAACTCAGAAAGCTCTTTGGGCTTGTCGTCATGTTTGTTTTTGCGCTGAGCTTGCGCCTGTGGAGCTATGCCCACGCTAAAAAACAGAATCGACAGCGATATGATCAGGAATTTAAAATTCATATTTATAAAAATCTGTTATTGCAAAAAACAAACATTCTCCCGTGCAATTCATTGTGTTAACGGGAATAAATAACACCATCTGTGGACAATTGTTACAACGGCGCAAAGGCTGCTTATTTTCCGGTATGGCCAAAACCTCCGGCGCCGCGGGCAGTTTCGTTCAGGGCTTCTGTTATCACCCATTCGGCTTGCTCTACCTTGTTTATCACCATTTGGGCGATGCGCTCGCCGTCGTTGAGCACATAGTCGGTGTTAGAGAGGTTGATGACGATCACTTTTATCTCACCACGATAATCGGCATCGATGGTGCCGGGCGTGTTTACCAGCGAGATGCCGCTTTTGATGGCCAGCCCGCTGCGGGGACGAAGCTGCGCCTCGTAACCTATGGGGAGTTCGATAAACAAACCTGTGTTCACCAGCTCGCGTTGCAAAGGTTTTAGCAGCAGCGGTTCCACCAGGTTGGCACGCAGGTCCATGCCTGCCGAAGCTTCCGTTTGGTAGGAAGGCAGCGGATGTTTCGATTTATTTACGATTTTAATTTTCATCAGTTTACCGGTTTTTTTTGGATGGCGGCAAAATTATCAAAAATTGTGCAAAGCTCTTTTTAGGATGAATCTGCAAGCTATCACTCCTTGTGCCTGCGGATCAGGTTCAGAAGCGAATTTCTTTCCAAATAAAACACCGTTACCACAAAAACAAATAGCAGCATTGTATTGATAAAATATTTCAACAGCCCCGGTTCAAAAGGAAGGTAACGGCTTACGAGATAAAGCGCCACCGGCAAGAGCAAGTAAAGCAGGATGCGTTTGTTTTGGTATGGCACCGGGAAAAAATGGCGGCTCAGCACATACGAAAGCACCATCATGGTGAGGTAGGCGAAAAATGCTGCCCAGGCTGAGCCATAATAGCCAAAAGAGGGGATCAAAGTAAAGTTGAGCACGACGGTAACTCCGGCGCCGATCACCGAGAGCAAGGCGCCGTAAATGGTGCGATTGGTGAGCTTGTACCAAAACGAGAGGTTGTAAAAAATCCCCAGAAAAAGATTTCCCATCAGCAAAATAGGAATTACATCGCGCCCGGCCCGGTAGGCCTCACCGATAAAGAGTATCACCAAATCGAGGTAAAGGGTTGTTACCAAAAATATCAGCGAAACAATAACGGTGAATATCTTCAGCACCTCGGCATAAATCTTCAGCGAATCGTTTTGCGCCGATTCGGCAAAGAAAAAAGGATCGGCGGCATATCTGAAGGTCTGTACAAAAAGCGTCATGATAATCGACACCTTGTAACAAGCGCCATAAATGCCCACCTGCGACATCACCCAATCCGGATCGCCGGGCAGCAGCCAGGCCAGCAATATCTTATCCAGCGACAAATTGATAGATCCGGCAATAGCTACGATGAGCAATGGCCAGGTGTATGCAAGCATGCGTTTGAGCAGTGAAAAATCGAAATCCAACCACCGAAAACGCACGTCAGGCAAAAGCAGCAGCAACGTTACCACCGTAGAAATAAGATTGCTGATAAAGATGTAGCTCACCAGATCGGTGGGATCGAAAAAAAGAAGGACAAACCGGGCCAGCGCCCCATCAGGGTAATGTGAGATGAGATAAGGACAAAGCAGAATAAAAAACAAGTTGAAACCAATATTTAGCCCGATGTTGATGAGCTTGATCACGGCGAAACGAACGGGTCGGTTTTGCTGTCGCAAACGGGCAAACGGAATGGCCGCCAGCGCGTCGAGTGAAAGGATAAAAGCAAAGTAAACGATGTAATCGATATGGTCGCCATAGCCCATGCTTCGCGCAATGGCGCCGGCATTGCTACCTGCCACCAACAAAAACAGCAGCGAGGTAACCATGAGCGAGGTAAAGGCGGTGCTGAAAACTTTTGGTGAATTGTTTTCGCTTTGCGCAAAGCGAAAAAATGTGGTTTCCATGCCGTAGGTCAACACCACCCAGAGGATAGACACCCAGGCGTACATCTCGGTGTAGATGCCGTAATCGCCCGTTACCAGCACGCGCGTGTAGAGCGGCACCAGCAGATAATTGAGCAGCCGGCCAATGATGCTGCTAAGTCCGTAAACTGCCGTTTGGCTTGCCAGCCGCCTGAGTGGATTTGATGACATCTGCAATATTTTGCCGGCAAAAGTATAGGTTTGTTTAGATTTCACCGCATGTTATCATCAACCAGCAGCAGCAACGAATTGCCGTGCAACAAACCCGGCAAACGACACGAATAGCTTCTCTTTGCCGCAATATTCCATTCTTTTTTTAGGATTTAAAAATTTGATCTTTGAAATTTATCTGGAGTTTGTGATTTGTAATTTGGAATTTATCTGTGTTTGTGATTTGGAATTTGGAATTTACAATTCGGCTTCTCCTCCCCTTCTGCCGTATTTCTATACTTTTGGCGATTACTAAGTTTTTTTTATTAATAATAATCCATCACCACCATGTCACGAAAATCTATCCTTCGGTTTCTTGCAATTTTCATTTTAGCTGTGCTGTCGGCAGGCGTCATTTTTATGCTTTCGCAAAATGTTAACGACAACAGCAAAGCACATCAGCGTCATCAATTTGCAGTCTTGATGCACTCCAAAGCGGAAGCTATGCCACTGGCTGAAGATGAGCAATCATCCGAAATCCCTAAGCCGGCACATCCCGACAAGGCTGCCCTGCAGGACTACTTTATGACCGTTGACCCCGCTACCGGAACGGTGCCCCGCGAAAGACTCACAGATGCTTACCGCATTACCCGCGCTGCTGCCAAAAACCGCAATGATGTGCAACTGCAATGGGAGGGCACACCTGTGGAAATGGGAGGAAGAACCCGCGCCATCATGTGGGATCCCACCGACCAACTGCACAAAAAAGTGTGGGCGGGTGGCGTAACCGGCGGGCTGTGGTTTCGCGATGACATTACCGATAACAACAGCCTTTGGCAGCCGGTGGATGACTTTTGGAGCACCCTCAGCATAAGCTGTATCACCAGCGATCCCAACAACCCGGAGGTATTTTATGTAGGCACCGGCGAATCGCAAACGGCGCTGATTACCTACCGCGAATCGTCGGGGGTGGGGCAGGGCATCTGGCGCTCGGTGGATGCCGGCACCACCTGGAATCTGATAGAAAGCACCTTGCCCTTTGAATACATCAACGACATTGTGGTGCGCGACGAAGACGGAACCAGCGTAATTTACGCGGCAGTAGCTTCAGGAATATATCATGGCACCGTCCACCAAAGCGAACCTTCCGATGGGGTTTTCCGCTCCTCCGACCAGGGCATGACGTGGGATCAGGTTTTGCCAAATATTCCGGGAACACAGCAGCCTTACACCATTTCTGATTTGGAAATTACTGCCAGCGGACGAATCTTTGCCGGCACCGTTCAAAATGTGGAAATCCAGGGCGGAGCCGTAATTCTGCATTCCGATCTGGGCGTAGCAGGATCATGGACGGTTTTTGATGACATCGCGCAACAAATCCTTAACAGCCCGTCCTATTACATCCCCGGAAGGGTAATGGTCGCCGCGGCTCCCTCTGATGCCAACGTCATTTATGCTGCCATCGGAGCCGGATTCCTGAACAACACCAACAATTTCAATTATTACTACGGCCGCTACATCATCAAGTCCACCGATGCCGGCGAGAGCTGGACTACCATTCCTATTCCCGACAGCGAATGGGCTACCTTGTCGTGGCACGCCTTTATCATCAAAGTGGCACCCGAAAATCCCGACATGATTTATACCGGCGGCCTCGACTTGTGGAAAACCAACAACAGCGGCAGCACCTGGCAGCACATCTCCGACTGGGCATTGATGTACTACGGCGGTGGTGACGAATATGTGCATGCCGATCAACATGACATCGCTTTTAATCCCGGCAACCCCTCCGAAATTATCTGCTGCAGCGACGGTGGTATTTTTTATTCCAACGTGGCGATGAACACCTATCCCGATTTTCAGGAGAAAAATCATAACTATAACACCCTGCAGTTTTATACCTGCGACATCATCCCGCAACCGGGCGGAACGCTTTACTGCGGCGGACTGCAGGACAACGGGACGCTGCTTTATCAGGACGAGCCACTTACCATCAACAATATGATTACTGGAGGCGATGGCGCTTTTTGTTTCTTCGATGACGACCCGCAACTGCTCATCACGTCGGTGTATTACAACAGATACACCTTTTACCTCAACTGGAACTACCTGGATAGTTACAACGACAACAGCGGCGTATTTATAAATCCGGCCGATTACGACACCGAAAACAATAAGCTCTATGCCAACCGTGTAGATTTTAAAGGTTCGTATGCCAATCAATTGATACGCTTCGACGGTCTCCCCTACAACATCAGCCGGAATGTAGTTTCGCTGCAAACCAACGAGGAAGGCTACTTCTCGCACCTCCGTGTGTCGCCTTATGCGCCCGCCGGCACGACGGTACTTTTTGTTGGTTCGCAAACCGGACGACTCTATCGTATCGACAATGCTCAGAATCCGGTGCCGCAGGTTACCGAAATCACCGGCGACGACATGCCGATTGCCTACATTTCGTGTGTTGCGGTTGGCCAAACAGAAGACGAACTGCTGGTGACATTCAGCAACTATGGCGTGTCGTCGGTGTGGCAAAGTAACGATGGCGGCGAAAGCTGGCGTGAGGTGGAATACAACCTCCCGGACATGCCCGTCCGTTGGGCCGAATATCATCCGCAAAACGATGCCCAGGTGATGCTTGCCACCGAGCTTGGCATTTGGACCACCAACAACATAAACGCCGACCCTGTGGTGTGGCAGCCCAACGCCGATGGCATGGCCAATGTACGCGTTGACATGCTCGTCATTCGTCAGGCAGACAAAACCGTGCTGGCAGCCACCCATGGCCGTGGTTTGTTTACGACAGAATTTCTACTCGATCCCGGTGTAGGCATTTCGGAAGCTGCTCCGAACAAAGGCTTGCGCATCTATCCCAACCCGGCTACCGACATCATTAATATCGATTTAAACGATTTTGAAAGTAAGAGCAGCCTCGTCACCATAACCAACACGGCCGGTGTGGAAGTTTTTCGTACTAAAGTTACGCAGGAGCAGTCAGTTGTAAATCTTTCGCAACTACCTGCAGGAGCTTACCAGGTGATGGTTACAGACGGCAAAACACACAGGAGCAGCACGCTGATTTTGAAGTAGGGTTTATGAAAATTTGAAATATTTATTTGAATGGATTGATGATGAATCCGAAAGGTTCAAATGTTTCTTTTCAAACTTTTTACCGATGTGTAGCCCTGAGGTTTCTTATTTTATGGACACTGCGGGAAATCAAAAGACCCTTCGGCATTCATCTTTACGAGATAAGCTTTGCCTGGCTCCAATTGTGAGAGTGTGCTGATGTTTTGAGCAGGGGAAATTCGTTGCTCCCCATCAACAGTTGCAATCATTATCAGTGCGTCGCCCAAAAGATCCACAATAGCCTGCGCTGAGACGGGGCACGGCACAAGCACCGGCATCAGATTCCAGCCGGCATGCAAAGTACAACCGGTTGGGGAGAGATTATCCCCGCCGATCACCAATCCGTTGTCGCTGCTGAGGAGCAGCTCGTAGCCACTGCTGCTGTTGTAATTCCCGATGGTGTTGATGCCATATTGCGGCCAGTAAACTTTATCGAAAACTTTGGCAAACAAAAGTTTGTCCTGCAAAGGGGCAATTACCTCTTCAAAAGTTTTGGCTCCTGTATTAATATAGGTCGACATCGCATTGCTTCCGGTAGTCAGACTAATGTACTGGCTCCCGCCTGTAAAAGTAATGAGCACGGTATCGATAGCTGGAATCTGGCAACCAACAATGGGTTCAGCCATTAAGATTAAAGATACCGCTCCTGCCGCCACATCTTGCGGCCCGTGATAATATTGCGGACAGAGAAGGTGCGCATAATTAAAAGTGCCATCGCCTAAAGTTTGCCATTGTACTGCGGAATGATTGGTAGCAGCAGCGTCAGGGGTAAATACTTCACCAACTGCCACTGTTGCATCTGTGCCTGCAAAAGCGGTGGGCGGCGCCTGGAAACATAAAGTCATAAAATCGGTGGCAGCCACGGTGCAGGGATCGATGGATTGCGCTGTGACGCCCAGGATTATGCATCCTTTGGGATAATCCACAGCAGCATTAGGATAATAAATCGGGTGCAGCAGCGATGGGTCATCAAAGGTGCCACCGCCATTCACCGTCGACCACTGCAGCGAAGCATAATGTTCTGCGGTGGTGAGGTTGAGGTGGAAATTTTGGCCATGACAAATCCTCGCATTTTGCCATCCTATTTCGACTTGTGCTTGCGGCATCAAAACCAGTTGCAGCGTGTCCGCGTCGGGGATGGTGCATGGCTGTGTGGGATTGGCCAGCAAGCGGATCAAACATCCGCCTGAGGCAGCATCCGCAGCGCCTGGAAAATAAGTAGTGGCTGGCTGGGTGGTGTTGCTAAAAGTTCCGTCGCCGGAGGTGCTCCAAACAATTGAGGCTGCATTGCTTGCAGAAGCCTGCAAAGCCACCGGGCTGCGGGCGCATTGGATGATGTCGTCGCCGGCATTGGCAATGGGCTGGTGGCGGATATTGATAATCACATCTTTGGACATAGGCCAGTTGCTGCAGGCTCCGCTGCCGAATGCCGAGATGGTGACCGTGGTACCATTTGCAGCTACATCGGCGGTACCGGGATAATATTTTGTGGTAAGCTGCGCGGCATTTTCAAATGTGCCATCGCCTTGCGTTGTCCACAGCACATGGTCCCAATTGGTGGCGGCACTGTTCACAGTGATAGGAGCAAATTCGCAGCCATTGCGCGAAGCCGGCGCATGGAGCACCGGCGGATTCTGGATGGTGCTGTGAATCATGGTGCAGGCAGCTTCGCTGCATGGGGAAACGGGCTGTGCACAGGCCGTTACGGTAAATGCTTTGAGCAGAAAATCGTTGGTGCCGGGGAAATATTGCACCGTGTCGCCCTGAGCGTTGGCAAAAGTGCCGTCACCAGAAGTAGTCCAACTGATGGCAGCATCATTTTCGGCTAAAGCCGAAAAAAGGAATATTTGATTTTTACAAAATACCTTGTTGGTCGGTGCACTGATGGCGGGCAAGGATTGTATGGTCACCGTCAGGCTGTCGGTGCTCACAAAAGTGCAGGCCGTGAGTGGCTGGGCGGTAAGTGTGATCACGGTTTGTCCGTTGGCAATATCGGCAACGCCGGGGAAGTATTTTGGCGAAAGCGTTGTGGGCGCATGGAAAGTACCATCGCCGGAGGTGCTCCAGATCATCGCTGAAACATTTACGGCGTTAGCAGCAAGTTGTGCAAATTGATTTTGGCAGATGCTCTGGTCGCTGCCGGCCGAGGCCACGGGATTTTTGTTTACGGTCACAGGCAAGGTGTGTTCTGAGAGTGTTTGTCCGTCCCAAACCGCCAAATGATAATTAGTGTTGGAATCAGGAGCATCAACCGGATTGGGCAATGAGGAGCTGAAACCCGGCGGATCGCTTGTCCAGGTATAGGAATAATTACCACTTCCATTTATAAAAATATTGGCATTCAATTGTGCGGTGTCGCCCAGGCACAAGGGATTGGGAGTAGCGCTGGCATAGGCATCGAAACCCTGGTAACATTCCAGATCGATGATGCCGGAGATAGAAAAATTATACCACTTGTAGGTGGTAATATAAAAAGGATCCCACGCCAGATAATCCACATCATATTCTTTTTGGTTGGCTTGGTAAAACACTTTAAAGTGCATGGTTTCACCGGAGTTGAAGCCATCTTTTTCGGGCGTATCCGGGTCGTCGCCAAACACTGTAAAGATGATATTTTCGTCGCCCAGCCAATAGTCGGCGCCGGCGCAACGAAGCTGCTGATTGTCGTCGGTGTAAAAAGCGCCAATGTAATCGCCGGGCTGCAACGGAATTTCGTTGATGCGCGGGTTGGCTTCCAAAAACACAATGATGCCATGGATGTTCGGAGACGATTGGCTGTGTTCCCACCCGGGCGGAAATCCGTTGCTACTGCGCTGGTTCGCAGGCGCATCACCGGAAATCTGTGCACTGCCGGTGAGCGAAAATATTGTCGCCACGAGCAACACGAACAAATATTTGGCGTAAGCCAAACAATAATAAAAATGGGTAAAGCTAAGCTTCTTCATATCTAAAGTTTTTAAAACAATATGTCTTTTCTCAAAATCTAACCTCTGCCTTCTCACCCTTTTTGCGGTATTGATAAATTACAAACAATAAAGCGGCTGAAACCAGCAGGCTAAGCATGAGCAGTGGCAGATTGTGAATGGTTCCAAAATCTTCGGCAGGCGTGGTGATAACTCCGCGATTATAAAAATAATAGACCAGAACCGCCGAGGCGTTGTTGATAAAATGCGCCAGAACAGGTAGCCAGAGCGACCCCGACCACACAAGCATATATCCGAAAAGGATGCCCAGCAGCAGGCGCGGCAGAAAACCAAAGAACTGCAAATGAAACATGCTGAACAGCACGCTGGTGACCAGCACGCCCAGGTGCACATTGCCAAGCCAGTTTGTAAAAAGTTTTTGTAAAATACCTCTAAAGAGCAGCTCCTCACCTACCGCAGCCATCAGCGCGATGATAAACAAATTAGCGATAAGCCCGCCCGGCGTGGTGGTAGCCAGAAATCCTTCGGTGAGCCGCGCTGCTTCGTCTTCGCTGGCACGCATCCACGACTCGACGCCTTGAAGCCACGACGGCAAACTCATCGCAGCATTGATCTCCATGAGCCAGTTGATGCCTGGCAATATGGTAAAGACAAGAAAAAAAACCGCCAGCATCTGGCGTGCGTCAGGCAGCGTGTTCATTTGCAGATAATGCCACAGCCGGTTGGACATGAGCGCGGCAAAGACAAAAGCCGGCAGGATAAAAATCCCCGCCTGGCTCACCACCTGCAGATATTTGAGCAAGGCAATATCCTGCGGCGTGTTCATTTCGGAGGCCTGCGCTATTAACACAAAAATGTCGCTGCCGAAAAAAGGAACTGCCAGCAGAATGCCCAGAAAAAACGTAAGAAACGCCGTAACGATAATGAGCGCCACCAATGTCATCAACTGGCTGAAGGGCGATTGCCGTTGTAAAAATTTTAAAGAAGTGTTCATCAATGCTTTTGCTGAAAAAGATTAGTGGAGGCAAAAGTAAAAATTTCTATGGAGGGGAGGTCACAAGATGGGAAATCGAATATCTGTCTTCATTTTATAAATCTCAGCCCTACCGACAAATCGAGACGTCCCAGCCCTTCGTATTCGTCGTCGGACAACTTGACGGTTTCGGTCTTACCGTCTTTGGTGAGGGTATACCGCGAGAGCGCACCACCCGTCAACGAGAGTTGCAGGCCAAGCATGAAATTTTTGGCGATTTGTATATCGTAGCCGATATCGTAACTAAAAGCCAACGTTTTGCCGATGATGGTAACTGTTATATTTTTATAAAAACCTTCATCCTTGTAATGCGTGTATCCCATCCCCATGCCAAGCAACAGCGAGTTTTTCTGTTGCGCGCCATAGAGCCGTGCACAAAGATACGGCCCGATGTAATGAATGTGGATGTCATCTTTCAACAGTGCCGAACTGGTATAAGAACCTATTTCAGCCTTTGAGCGATGCAGATTGTATTTAAGCCCTACTCCCACTTTTTCCACGAAGAAATAGGTAACATCTACATTGAAACTTAATCCCGATTTCAGGTCGCGCATGTATTCTTTCAGTTGGGCGGGGGTATTATCAGCAATGGGCGCTGTGCGTTGGCTCCATCCTGCACTCACGCCTGCCCGCCAGTGGGGATAGAGTGGTTTGGGTGAGAAAAGAGTTGAATCGGTGATGGGGCGTTCAGTAGAAATTGTAATAATAAGCCGCTATATCGCTCATGCGAAAGGTGCCGGGCGGTGGCGCCTGGCCGGGGAACAGGTAGTAGATCTTCTCATTTTCCATCTTCACAATCTTGCAACTGATCGAATCGCCACGTTTGGTGACCAGAAGATCCTGCGCCTTTGCTCCTGTTGCTCCCAGCGTCAGCAGCGCTGCCACCAAAAAAAGCTGTCCTGTTTTCAGATTCATTTTATTGTTTTTTTTTGAAGTGAGGTTCAAAAATAGGTATAAAATCATTTCATAACTTACTTAAAGAATTTATTTTTCGATCAAAAGTTAAAACAAATTAGATTTTCGGCCGACCGATGTTCTTGTCTTCTTTTTAAAAATTATTCATTAATAAAAATCCCACCTTCATAAATCTCCTGAAACAAGCCCTTGAAATACTTTCCTACGACAGCCACCATTTGCTTTAGCAAACAAAAAAACTATTTTTGCCATTTTCTGCGCACAACCTAAAAGCGACAGGGCT